>Ga0068852_100002771_pt1 | contig 12138 bp, 10 predicted proteins | sample KBSCornC22_FD_66594 | JGI IMG/M metagenome (GOLD analysis project Ga0068852, IMG submission 66594) | Corn rhizosphere microbial communities from Kellogg Biological Station, Michigan, USA - KBS Corn C2-2 | ecosystem: Host-associated > Plants > Roots > Rhizosphere > Soil ... | reverse complement strand
GTATCGCGCACGGGCGTTCGCACCTGCGCCAACCCCAATACCATCTGTAGCGGGACCGTTCTGCCGGCCCAGTTCAATGTCGCGGGAACCAACAATCAGACGATCAAAGTGACGGCTCCCAACGTCACCCTTGTCAATCAGTCGACCCCCGGCAGCACGCTGACGCTAACGGTCGACGCGCCTGCAACGGTCGCCCTGCCAAACTCCGGCAGCAAAGGCGTGGACTTCGGAATCGGCGGCTCGATCACGCTGAGCTCCACTACAGTGCCTGGCACTTATTCGGGCACGCTCAACGTCACTGTCGATTACCAGTGAAGCGATAACCGAACATGGTTGACCGAAAATCAACCATTTCGGAGCAAAGACGAGGCGATTGATCCAATCGGATCCAAGTGGGGGATCGCCAGGTGTTCGCATTGACCAGGAAAATCGCGCCGACGGTGCTTGCGGCCGCGCTGCTTACGGGACTCCCGGGGCCGGCGAGTGCCGGCGTCGGGGATCTGCTCGTTGCTCCGACGCGCGTCATCCTCGATGGGCGCAGGGGAACTGAAATCCTGCTCAACAATATCGGTGATGAGCCGGCGACCTACCGGATTTCGGTCGAATTCCGGCGCATGACTGCAGATGGAAACCTTGAAGACGTGGCCGCGCCGACCCCGCAGGAGCAGGCGGCGGCCGATATGATCATCTACGCGCCGCGCCGGATCACCCTTGCGCCGAATGAGCCGCAATCGATCCGTCTCGCGGCGCGGCCGCCTTCAGGCCTCCCGGACGGCGAATATCGCGTCCACCTGCTGTTCCGGGCCATTCCGCCCGCCAATCCAGTAGCCGTAACCCCGGCGGAGCAGCCCAAGGGGCTGCAGTTCCAGCTGACACCCATCTACGGCGTCACGATCCCCGTGATCGTCAGGCTCGGCAATCTGCAGGCGACAGCCGCCATTTCCAATGTTGCCCTCGCGAAGAGCGACGGAAAAGCGACGATCGATCTCGACTTGACGCGTTCGGGCACGCGCTCGACGTTCGGAGAGGTCCGCGTGCTGAAAGCCGGAGTGAAGGACCCGATCGCCGTCCAGAAGGGCGTCGCAGTCTATACCGAGCTCTCGACGCGCCATATCTCGATTCCGGTCGACGACGCCTACAAGGGCGATGTCGCCGGGCCCGTGACCGTCCAATATATCGAGACTTTTCAAGACGGTAATGAGAAGCTCGCGGAGACTCAGGCGGTCCTGAGGTAGGCGCCGGGCGGGCGCAGGGACTTAAGCCATGCTTTTCGGCCGCAAGTGGCTGCGCAGGGCCACGGTGTTGCTGGCGCTCTGCGCCGGCAGCGTCGGCGCCTCTGCGCCCGCCCCCGTAGCGGCTAGCTGGACTGCGAACCCCGACGACCAGTTCCTTCTCGATGTCACGATCCACCAGCTACGGCTGGGCGACGGTGCGCGGGCGTACAATACGCCGGAGGGCACATGTGTCGTCTTAGGCGACTTTTTGACCGCTCTCGACGTGCCGATGAAAATTGATTTGGCCGCCAAGAAGGCCAGCGGCTGGGCCTTCAAGGAAAATAACCGGATTACAATCGATTACGGCACCTCGACGGCGAGCTACGGTAGCACGACGGAGCATATAGCCGCCGGTACGATCCGCGAGACGCCGGAAGGCTGGTGCGTCCAGGCCAGCGCGCTGACGCGCTGGTTCGGAATCAAGGTCAACGCGATGACCTCGGGGTCGGCGCTTCTGCTCCAATCGAAGGAAAAGCTCCCGGTCGAGCTCGCGATGGAACGCGAAGCGCGGGCCGCCCGTATTCACCCGGCAAAACTGGATCTTTCCAGCTTGCCGCAGGTACGCATTCCCTATCGCATGTGGCGATCGCCGGCGCTCGATTTCATCGTCAGCGCCGGCGTGACCTATCGCGCTCAGGACGGTCTCAAGGTCGACCGTCAGTCATCCGTCTACGCCGCTGGTGAGATCGCTCATTTGTCCTATGACGCACAAATCACGACCAACCAGAAAGGAATGCCCTCTGCGTTGAGGCTTCGCGCATATCGTTCGGATCCCGACGGCAACTTGCTTGGACCCGCGAAAGCCACCCACTTTGGCTTTGGAGACGTCGAGGGTTTCGACAGCAAGTTGAGCGGGAGTGCGGTGTTCGGCCGCGGCGCAGTCATCACCAATCGGCCGCTCACCGCGCAGGTCGCGTTCGACAAGAGCCATTTCGAAGGAGACCTCCCGGCCGGCTGGGAAGCCGAAATCTACCGCAATGACGAATTGCTCGGTTTCGCCAAATCCAACGCGGACCAGCGCTATGTATTTGATAATGTGCAGCTTGTTTATGGCGAGAACCGAATACGGATCGTCCTTTACGGTCCGCAGGGACAGGTCCACACGAGAGAGGAGCTGGTCAATGTCGGGCAGGACAGCGCTCCACCCGGCAAGACCTGGTACTGGGCCGGGTTCAATCAGCCCAACCGCGACATCATCACGCTGAACAAACCTCCGGATGGCCAGAACCTTCCGAAGGCGCAGGCGACCATCGCGCTCGAGCACGGGATCGACAAGAAGACGTCGGTCGCCGTGCTTGCGCGTGAAATGCTGATCGACGACCAGCGCGTGACTTTCGTCGAAGGCAGCGTCCGGCGATCGGTCGGATTGGCGCTTGTCGAGGTAGGCGCGGCGCGGGAATCGAACGGCGGCAAGGCCCTTCGCGCCCAGATTCTCGGCAAAATCGGACCGGTGAACGTCAACGCACAAGCGCTAATTGCAAGCGATTTTCATTTGCAAGGCGGCGACGTGCAGACGATCCACGACTATGAAGTCGGGCTCGACGCACCTCTCAAGATCGGCAGGACCGTGCTGCCGGTTCACGGCGACGCGCATCTGACCGAGCATGCGGATGGAACCAAGTCCCTGGACGCGATCGCGCGGGTTTCCGCGAACATCCAGCGATTCAATTTGGGCGCGGGGCTGCACTACCAGAAGCAATATCCAGCTTCGGGAATTAGTTCACCGGGGGAAACGACACTGGAGTTGATCGGAAGCGGCTATCTTGGAAATGTCCGCCTGCGAGGATCTGCAGATTATGACTTTTCGCCGTCGGTGCGCCTGCGAGCGGCGGAGCTCGACGCCTATTGGTCTGCGAGCGACAATGTCGATTGGGAAGGCGGCGTCATCTATGACGGGCTCAGCCATCGCGCCAACGCGCGGATTTCGCACATCAACCGCTTCGATACGATGGCGGTCGCGCTGACAGGCGAGCTGGCCAGCGACGGATCGGTCGCATTGGGCGTAAACCTCAATTTCTCGCTCGATCCGCGGCACGGGCTTGCCTTGTCGCGCCGGCCGCTTGCCCAGGCGGGAGAAATTCACGCCCTGGTCTACCGCGACTTGAACGATAATGGCGTTCACGATCCTTCGGAGCCGTTCGAAAAGGGCGCTATCGTGACGACCGGCACGATCCAGGCCGATCGTCCGACCGACAGCAATGGTTCAGTGATGGTAGGCGGCCTCACCGCTTTCCAGCCGGTCGGGGTCGGAGTCGACCTGTCGAGCCTCGAAGACCCGATGCTGGTGCCAAAAAAGGCGCTCCAGGTCGTGGTTCCGCGTCCCGGCGTCCCCGCGGAGGTCGAGATCGGCCTCGTGGGCGGTGGCGACATCGAGGGCGCACTGGTCAAGAGCGGCGGGCTCGGATTCGAAGGCGTGGACCTGGAGCTGGTCGATTCCGTTGGCAAGGTCGTAGGTACCTGTCGAACCGATTATGACGGCTTCTTCCTGTTCGAGCGCGTCGCTTACGGCAGCTATACGGTCCGGGTCGCGAAGACCTCCGCCGCTGCCGCGAAGATCGCCGTCGATCTAGGGCTTCATTTGTCGGTCACCCCGGACAAATCCGTCGTTCGGGTCGGCACCATCCGGCCAATCGCTCAGGCGCAGATCGCCCAGGCGGCAGGTGCTGCGCCGAGCTCGTCCCTCCGATAATCCAACTCACGTTGATCGGACGGTCCGACATGCCCGGGCACGTCGGCTGCGTTCGATGGTGCGGTCGAGAAGACTCGAACTTCCACGGCCTTTCGGCCACAGCGACCTCAACGCTGCGCGTCTACCAGTTCCGCCACGACCGCACGTCATGAGATGATCCGGCGGCTCCGAACGGGCGCCGGCACTGGCAAGGCGGCGCCTCTAGCAAAGGCCCTCGGACCGCGCAATGCCGCGTCCTGCGTTCCGGAATTTGGTCCACAATGGCACAAATCCTTAACAACTGTTTACCATTATGAACGAATGGCGTTACGCACTACGCCATGCTTGTCCTTGCCGCCCTTGCAGCGACCGTTGCCCATGCCCCCGTGAACGACGAGAGACCACGGGCGCGCGTCAGTGTTGAGGCCACGGCAACCGTTCGAATCATCTCCGGCGTTCACCTGAAGCTGGATTCCACGACGAACAAGGACGCGCCGCCGGCGCGCGACAGCGTTGTGACTGCTGATGGAACCCCGCGCAAAGCGCGTTTGATCGAATTCGAATGAGCTCAGCTGGCCTGTGCGCTGAGTGTAATCGTCAGCTCGTCGCCGCCCGGCGGAACGCTGACCTCTGCGCTATTGAAGGGCGCGCTTGAGCCCGCCGGAAGCGAAGACGCCGGCGGCGGAATGACCCAACTGTAGACGATCTTGCCCGCCTTGGTCTTCAGCTGGGCCTGCAGCGGCGGGACGTGCTGTTCCTTGGCCGTCGGGTTGATCACTCGGCCTGTCACGGTGAGCAATTCCTGGCCACTTTCCAGCCGCTGCCGGTCCATGTGGGTTGTCACCAACGCGAGCGGGCTCTTCCCGCCGTCACCCAGGCCGATCTTCGCTTTCAGATTCGCTGGGGCCAGGAACCAGAAAGTTGCGGCGATGGCGATGATGACGAGGACGATGAGCGCGATTGCGAGAACTGGACTGCGCCGCTTTGGAGCGAGTTCGTGGGGTGCGGGGAATGGGGCGAACTCATCCTCCTGAGCTTCCGCTTGCGGCGGCTCCCGCCAATCACTGTCCTCTGCGGCTTCAACGTCATCATGTCTGGTGATGTCGAACTGAGAATGCTCGTAGGTATGGTTTGGAATCTCGCCTGAATGGGCGTGGGGGTTGGGCTCTTCCGCCGGCTCCTCGTCATCGAGCGTCGCCTCTTCGTAAGCCCGTTCTTCGGCCTCCGGTCCGCTTCGAGGTTCGATCAGGCTCGCTTCGGCAAAGCTTTCGTCATCATCGGGTTCGGATCTGAGCTCGGTCGCTGTTTCGGCCACTGGCTCAGCCTCAGGCTCGACAAACCCTTCGTCAGCAGGCGCGGGCTCAACCGACGTCTCAGACGAATCCTCCGGATCCTGGTGCCAGCTATGCTTGCATGAGGCGCAGCGGACCTGCCGTCCTTCGGGCGGGATCGCGCCGTCCTTCACCACATATTGCGTGCCGCAGCTTGGGCAGGTGAGGATCATTCTTGCAAAAGCCCTCTTCCGGGACGGTCAGCGCACGGTAAACAGGAATGAAAGTGGCTTGGCAAGGCGCTGAGCCTTGCGAGCTAAAGCGGGGAGGGAAGGCAAGCTGCCAGCGATTGCGGAATTCGACAGCGTCGGCCTGCGCTACGGCACAGGCGCGGAAGTTCTGCGCGACCTCGATTTTCGCCTCAGTGAGGGCAGCTTCTATTTCCTGACCGGCCCGTCCGGTGCCGGGAAGACGTCGCTCCTGAAGCTTCTCTATCTCGCGCAGCGGCCGACCCGCGGCCGCATTCGGCTGTTCGGCGAGGAATTGAGCGAGGCTCCGCGTGAATCCCTTCCGCCATACCGGCGGCGTATCGGGGTCGTGTTCCAGGATTTCCGCCTGATCCGGCACCTGTCGGCATTCGACAATGTTGCTCTTCCGCTTCGTGTTGCCGGAGCAACCGAAGAGGAAGTCGAAGGGCCGGTCCGCGAAATGCTTGCCTGGGTCGGGCTCGCCGACCGAGCGAGTGCCCGGCCGCCCACGCTTTCGGGCGGAGAGCAGCAGCGTGTTGCGATCGCGCGAGCCGTGATCAACCGTCCCGAGTTGCTGGTCGCCGACGAGCCTACCGGCAACGTCGACGCCGAAATGGCGCAGCGGCTACTTCATCTTTTCACCGCGCTCAATCGCCTCGGGACGACCGTGGTGGTCGCGACTCACGACGTCGCGCTCATCAACGCCACTCCGGGTGCGCAGCTCGTACGGCTCGAGAATGGCGGCATGGCGGATCCAACCGGACTTCTGCGCAATCCGCCGCAGGGGCGCAGATGATGCTTGCTTGGCTGTTCGCCTCTCCCGCCGACCGCCGGCTCCTCGGAACGAGCCGGTTCCGGGGCCCGACGCCTTGGGTGATCGCGATCATGAGCTTCTCGATCATGATCATTGCCGCGACCGGCCTGGCGCTCGCCAATACCGCTGGAGCGCTCACGAACGCCATTCAGGCGCGCTATGCGGTCGAGGTTCCGGGAGGTGGGCAAGATCTTGATGTACTTGTGGCGGCGTTGGAATCGTCGCCGGGCGTCAGTTCGGTCGAAGCGGTCACGGAGAGCGAAATGCGCCGAACGCTCGAAAGCTGGCTCGGTCCCGCTGCGAACAGCGCTGACCTGCCGGTTCCCGCGCTGGTGAATTTCGATGTGCGGGCGGGCGCCGATTTGGGCGCGATCCAGAAGCGAATTCAGGCCGTCGCTCCCAATGCGCGAATCAGCGCCCATCGCGACAGGGTAGCGCCGCTCCTTCGCTCGATGAGCGAACTTCAATGGCTCGCTTTCGGCCTGGTGCTGCTGCTCGGAGCTGCAGCCGCGGCGGCCATTGTCCTTGCTGCACGCGGCGCGCTCGACACGCATCGATTCACGATCGAGGTCATGCATGGCGTCGGCGCCACCGACCTTCAGCTGACCCATTTGTTTCAACGCAAGATCGCCCTCGACGCGTTGGCCGGGAGCCTCGGCGGGGCTGCGGCCGGCGCGCTCGTGCTCATCTTGTTGGCCAGCGGAGCGTCCTTTGCCGGCGAGCTGACCGGCGGAAGGACCGTTGCCAGTGCGGACATGCTTCTTCTGTTGCTTCTGCCCTTTGCGCTGACGGCGCTCGCTACATGGGTTGCCCGCGTGACCGTGCTCGCCGCACTGAGGGAGACTTTATGATCTCCCGCGCCGTATCCCTGCTGCTGCTGCTCTACGCGCTCGGCTTCGTCCTGTTTGCCTTCACGCTCGGCAAGCCAGCCCCGGCGAACGCTCAGGCGACCGACGCCGCGGTGGTCCTGACCGGAGGAAGCGGGCGCATCGAACATGCCATCGACGTCGTGCGGCAGGGCAAGGCCGGACGGCTGCTGGTCGCCGGCGCCGATCCCTCGGTGACGAAGCGCGACCTGGCCCAGCGCATTCCGGGCAGCGCGCCGCTGCTCAAATGCTGCATCGATCTCGGCAGCGAGTCGGTCGACACGCGGTCGAACGCGGAGGAAGCCGGACGGTGGCTGGCGGCGCGCAATTTCCATTCGCTGCGCCTGATCACCAGCGACTGGCACATGCGCCGAGCGCGTTACGAATTCCGCAGGGTGCTTCACGACAAATATGTGATCGTGCCCGACGCGGTCCGGACCGAGCCGAGCTTTTTCACCTTGTTCGGCGAGTACAACAAATATGTGCTGCGCCGGATCGCGGTCTGGGTGGACCTGTAGATGGCCGTCCTGAGGTCGCTGCTCTACGCGGCGATTTTCTATCCCGCGACGGTGCTGTGGGTGCTCGCAGGTGTTCCCGCGACGCTCCTCGGACGCAAGCCGACACTGGCGGTCGTTCTGAGCTGGGTCGACCTCCACCACTGGCTGGCGCGCAACATTCTGGGGATCAGCGTCTGCATCGAGGGCAGCATTCCACCCGGTCCACGCCTTATCGCCGTGAAGCACCAATCGATGTTCGAGACACTCGAGATGGTTCGCCTCTCTCGCCTGCCGATCATCGTCATGAAGAAGGAGCTCGCCGATATTCTGCTCTTCGGCTTCATGACCAAGCGCTACGGCATCATCGCGGTCGAGCGTTCCGCGGGCGCCAAGGCCCTGCGCGCCCTGGTCGACGAAGGGCGGCAGGCGATCGCGACCGGTCGACCGGTCATCATCTACCCCGAAGGCACGCGCGTGCACCCCGGCGAGACGCCCGTGCTCAAGTCGGGCTTCGCGGCGCTCTACCGCGCGCTGGGCCTGCCGGTCGTACCCGTGGCGGTGGACAGCGGCCGCCTTTGGGGACGCGGCTTCGTGCACCGGGCAGGCACGGTAACCTTGAAGGTTGGACCCGAAATTCCGGCCGGACTACCGCGAAAGGAGATCGAAGCGCGGGTTCACGCCGCCATCAATGAGTTCGAGCTAAGAGCGAAGACGGCAGCCTAGCGTCTCCGCAGCAGCGACGATCCGCTTCGAAATCTCGCCGATCTGTTCCTCGGTAAAGCTCTTCTCCGCGGGCTGAAGCGTAACTTCGAAAGCGAGCGACAGGCCCTCGGATGTTTCGAAGCGGTCGAAGAGCCGGGCATTCGTGATCGCTGCCTTGTCCGCGCCCCGGATCGCACGAAGGACGTTCTCGGCTGGGACATCACCTGGAACCATGAAGGCGAAGTCGCGCATGACCGGTTGTAGCGCCGGCGGCGAATAGGCCGGCCGGGCGCGTCCGGCCCACCGGCCGGTCGGAATTGCGTCGAGATAGATTTCCGCCGCCACTGCACCGGCAGGCGCATCCAGGCTTTTCTGCAGGCCCGGATGAAGTTCGCCGAAGGCCGCAAGGATCGTCTTCGGCCCAAGCCGAAGCGTGGCCGATCGGCCTGGGTGCCAGGTGGCGCCGGCATCCGGGAAGACCTGAAGATTGCCGACTGGCGCGCCGGCCGCCTCGAGCAGGGCGAGGACTTCGGCCTTGGCGTCGAATGCGTCGAACGACTGAGCCTTGCCCGATTGCCAGCTGCGAGAGCGACGGTCTCCGGCCAGGATGAAGGCTAGAGTCGGATGCTCCGCGTTGGCCAGATATCTGCGGCCGATCTCGAACAAGCGAACGGTGGTGGCGCCGCGATCGAGGTTGCGCCGGGCCGCGGCGATGAGACCCGGTATGAGCGAAGGCCGCATGACTTTCATGTCCTCGCTGATCGGATTGGCGAGGCGCCAGTCCCCGCCGCCAAACACCGCCGCCTCACTGTCGGAAATGAAGCTCCAGGTCACGGCTTCATCGAAGCCGCGCGCGGCGGCTGTTCGCCGAGCTCGCCGCTCGACCAGCTGCGAACGTGTGGCTGTAGCCTTCGCTACTCCGGCCGGACGATCGAGCGGAATCGCAGGCACGTGCTCGTAACCGGTGATGCGCGCGATCTCCTCGACGAGATCCGCTTCGCCGTCGATGTCGGGCCGCCAGCTCGGGGGACGCACCTGCCAGCGCTCGGGATCGGACAGGTCCATGTCGACGAAGCCGAGACGGACCAGCGTGGCACGCTGGGCCTCGGGCTCGAGATCCATCCCGGCCAGGCCCTTCAGGCGGGACGGCCGGTAAGGCTTCATCGGCAGCGTGAAGAAGCTTTCGTCGACATGATCGGTGGCAATCCGCGGCTCGGACGCCTCGCCTCCGCACAGCTCGATGATCATCGCGGCGGCGGATTCGATCGCCGTCGACAAGGTGTTTCGGTCTACGCCGCGTTCGAAGCGAGCCCGAGCGTCCGAATTGATTGCATGACGCCGGCCGGTCGCCGCAACGGCCTCCGGTTCAAACCAGGCGCACTCCAGAAGAACATCGGTCGTATTCTCGTCGACGCCGGTGCTGTCGCCGCCGATCACTCCGCCGAACCCGATCGCGCCGCTATCGTCTGCGATCACGCAATCGCCGCGCGTGGGCTCATATTCCTTGTCGTTGAGCGCGAGGAACCGATCGCCTTTCTCGCCACGCCGGACCACGATGCCACCCTTGAGCTTGGCAACGTCATAGACGTGGAGCGGCCGCGCCCGGTCAATGGTGAAGAAATTCGTGATGTCGACGAGCGCTGAGATTGGTCTCAACCCGACCGCTTTCAGTCGCTGTTGCAGCCATTCCGGGCTCGGTCCATTGCGAACGCCGCGGATTACCCTTCCCCAGAAAACCCAACAGCCCGAACCTTCCTCGATGCGGATCGGCACTGGGCAGGGAAAGCTTCCCTCGATCACCTCGTAACGATCGGCCTTGTGCGTCTGCTGCCCTATTCCTGCCGCCGCGAGGTCCCGCGCGATGCCGGCCACGCCAAAGCAGTCGGGCCGGTTCGGAGTGACGAACACGTCGAACAGCGGATCGTTGAGCGCGGCATAGTCGGCGAAAGGGACACCGATCGGCGCGTCGTCGGGCAGCTCGATGATTCCGCTATGGTCGTTGCCGAGCTCCAGCTCCCGCGACGAGCACATCATCCCGTGGCTTTCGACCCCGCGAATTGCGGCGATTTTCAGCGTCAGGTCGCTTCCCGGAATGTAGGCGCCGGGCGGTCCGAATACGCCGAGCATCCCTGCCCGGGCGTTGGGCGCTCCGCAGACCACCTGGATCGTCTCGCCGGTCCCGGCATCGACGGTCAGCACCTGGAGCTTGTCGGCCTGCGGATGCTTCTCGGCCGTCAGGACCTTCGCCACGCGGAACGGCGCCAATGCTTCGGCCGGATTGGAAAGGTCTTCGACCTCAAGCCCGACGTTCGTCAGCTTGTCAGCGATTTCCTCCGCGGAGGCATCGGTTTCCAGATGCTCCTTTAGCCACGAGAGGGTGAACTTCATGCCCCGACTCCGCCCGAGAGAGTCGGCACGTCGAGCGCCTTGAAGCCGTAATGCTTCAGCCAGCGGATATCGCCGTCGAAGAAGGCACGGAGGTCGTCCATCCCGTATTTGAGCATCGCCAGGCGATCGATGCCGCAGCCGAACGCAAAACCCTGCCACTCGTCGGGATCGAGTCCATAGTTTTCGATGACGACCGGGTGGACCATCCCGCTGCCGAGAACCTCCATCCAGCCCTCGGCACCGCCGATCGCGCGGCGCCCGTTCTCGATCGACCAGCCGACATCCACTTCCGCCGACGGCTCGGTGAAAGGAAAGTAGGAAGGGCGCATCCGAAGCACGACGTCGTCGCGCTCGAAGAAAGCCTTGAGGAAGGTCTCCAGCGTCCATTTCAGGTGGCCGAGGGTGATGTGCTTGTCGATCACCAGCCCTTCGACCTGGTGGAACATCGGCGTGTGGGTTGCGTCGCTGTCGGAGCGGTAAACGCGGCCGGGCGCGATTATCCGCACCGGCGCACCATGTTCCTTCATCGCCCGGATCTGGACCGGCGAAGTGTGAGTCCTCAGCACCCGCGGCTCCTCGTCGGGCGCACGCGGCTCGAGATAGAACGTATCCATCATCGCCCGGGCGGGATGGCTCTCGCCCATGTTGAGCGCGGTGAAGTTATGCCACTGGTCTTCGATTTCCGGCCCTTCGGCGACCGAAAAGCCGAGGTCCGCGAAAATCTCGGCAAGCTCGTCCATCACCTGGCTGACCGGGTGAACGGTGCCCGAAATGCTCTCGGGCGCGGGAAGCGAAAGATCGATCGTCTCGGTCGCGAGCTTGCGTTTCAAGTCCGCGGCCTCGAGGGCCGACTTCCGGTCCGCGATCGCATTGGTGACCGCTTCCCGAAGCGCATGAATCTTCGGCGCCTCGGCGGTCCGGGTGTCGGCATCCATCGCGCCCAAGGATTTCAGCTTCGACGTGATTTCGCCCTGCTTGCCGAGCAACGCGACCCGCACGGAATCGAGCTCCTGCAGGTTATGGGCAGCGGCGATTCGGTCGAGCAGAGCGGTGACCTGGTCCTTTGGCATGGCCGCCGCCTCTAGCAATGCCGCGCTGCAAAATGCAAAGCGGTTCGGTTATGAGCGATTGGCCGCAGCTGAGCGTCGAGCGCGATCACGAGACCCTCTCGGTGCTTCACCTCGCCGCGCAGATGCTGGGGAAAATCCGCGTCGCGAATGCGCCCTGGACGAACCACGGCTGGCATGTCGCGCTCCAGCCGAACGCCCGCGGACTGGCGACGCTGCCTACCGCCGGGAGCGCCGGGCGGACCTTTACGCTGACGCTGGACCTCTGCCGTCACGCGATCGTGCTATGGGTCAGCGACGGCTCGCGCGAGGAGGTGCCGCTCAACGCAGGTAGCGTAGCCGC
>Ga0068852_100002765_pt1 | contig 12149 bp, 7 predicted proteins | sample KBSCornC22_FD_66594 | JGI IMG/M metagenome (GOLD analysis project Ga0068852, IMG submission 66594) | Corn rhizosphere microbial communities from Kellogg Biological Station, Michigan, USA - KBS Corn C2-2 | ecosystem: Host-associated > Plants > Roots > Rhizosphere > Soil ... | reverse complement strand
GTTGCGATCGTGCACACCTACCAGGGTGATCTGAAGGTCGATCTCGTCGCGCCGGACGGCACGCTCTACAACATCCACAACCGCACCGGCGGCGGCACCGACAACATCAACAAGACGGTGACGCTGAATCTTTCGAGCGAAGTGCTCAACGGGACGTGGAAGCTGCGCGTCAACGACAACGGCGCCGGCGATACCGGCCGCATTGATAGCTGGAGCGTGACGTTCTAATCAGCGATACCGACCCCTCTCCGGCTTGGGAGAGGGGTTTTTTTCATCGCGACCCCAGCGGCACAAAACTGCGGGAACGTAGGTTGGCGGTGAGCACAGCGAACCCCAACATCGAGGCTTCCCATAAGCCGCGATGATTGGCCGAGGCAGTTTCAGGCAGAAGATCGAACGTGGATCACCTTCGCCGAGCGACCATTGCGCCGTAAGCGCTCGAAGTCAGGCTGCGCCGCACTCACCCTGAGCAATTGCGCTACCGCCACACGAATCAGGTCAGCCGGCTTCACGCGGCAGCAGGCTCACGACCACCGCTCCCGGCCCCGCGTGTACCGAGATCGCCGCGCCGACCGGCACGATGTCGATGTCCGCCTGGGGCATCGCGCGGCGCAACGCGTCGGCGAGCGACTGTGCTTCGGCCGCGTTGTCGCAATGCCCGATGAGGATCCGCGCCCAGCGCGCATGCGGCTGCACGCGCGGCAGCAGCCAGCGCGCGAAGCGCAGCGGCAGATCCGGCTTCAGACGCAGCGCAGAGCGCAGATGCAGCCGTCCATCCGCGCCGACCGCGGCGACCGGGATCAGTCGGAGCCAGCGCGTCAGCGGCAACGTCCACGCCGGCAGGCGTCCGCCGCGCACGATGTGGCTGAGGTCGCGCACGTAAGCGAACAGCGGCGTCTGCGCCGCCAGAGCATTGATGCGCGCGACGATGTCAGCGGCGGAAAGCCCTTGCGCCGCGAGTTCCGCGGCGTGGCGCGCGAGCAGGCCCTGTCCGCACGATGCAGTGCGCGAGTCGATCACATGCACGCGGCTGCCATCGCAGCGGCCGGCGGCACTTTCGCCGGATTGCAGGGTTCCGCTGACGGCGCGCGACAGGCCGACGTAGACGACTTCCTCGTGATGACTGAGCAGGAAATCGAACAGGCGGCGGAAATCGCCGGGCGGCGGCTGCGAGGTGCGCGGCGCGGCCGGGTTGCTGCGCAACTCCTGGAAAAACTCACTTGGCGACAAGGAGACTTTGTCCAGATAGTCGCGCGCGCCGAAATTCAGCCGCACCGGCACGAGGTGCAGCGGCAGGTGCTCCAGCGCGTCGTCGGGCAGATCGGCGGCGGAGTCGGTGACCACCGCGACGCGCGTGCGCGAACGCGTCGCGCGCTGCTGCGACTGCATGTCGTCGGCCTTGCAGCTGCCGACGCGGCCGAAGCCGGCGAGCAGGTCGTAGAGCTGCTGCGGCTGGTCCAGATGCACATGCACGCGCAGCTTCTGGCGCGTGCCCGCGAGCACGAGGCTGGAATGGTCCAGCGACTGCAGCGCCGCGCGCACGGCATCGCGCTCGATCGCGTCGGCGCTGAGCACGCATTCGGTGCACCAGCGGTGCTGCGCATCGTGTTCGCCGGCATCGCTCATCACTCCGAGATCCACGCTGCGATAGTCGCTGAGCGCAGCGAGGCCGGAGCGGCCACGTTCGAGATAGTCGTTGATGCCTTCGATGAGCTCGACGAAACCCAGCGCGCCGGCGTCGACCACGCCGGCCTTGCGCAGTACGGCGAGCTGGTCGGGTGTGCGCGCGAGCGCATCGCGGCTCGCGGCCACGGCCCGCGCCCAGCACGCGCGCAGGTCGTCGGCGCCGCGCTCGGACTCGCGTTGCAACGACGCGGCGAACGCGGCGATCACCGACAGGATCGTGCCTTCGCGCGGATCGGACACGGCACCGCGCGCCTGGCTCGCGCCGAAGCTTGCGGCGGCGGCCAGTTCCGCTACGCCGAGCCGCGGCTGGTCGGCCAGGTGTTCGCCGACACCCTGGAGGAACTGCGCGAGGATCGCGCCAGAATTGCCGCGCGCGCCGTCGATGGCCTCGTCGCCAGCGCGGCGCAGCAGCCCGCCGGCGCTGCACAGGCGCAGTGGCCGCAGCGCCTGCTCGACCGCGCTCAAGGTGAAGGCGAGGTTGGAACCGGTGTCGCCGTCGGCGACCGGGAACACGTTGATGCGGTTGATCGCGTCGCGGCGCGACAGCACGCGGCGTATGCCGGCGAGCAGGCCTCGCTTGAGCGCGACGCCACCCGGGCGCCAGCCGCGCGGGATCAGCGGGAGTTCGACGGAAGTGCTGTTCATGGCCGAGTCTAGCCAGCAGGCCGGCGCGGAAGCGCGCTGCAGCGCAGCGCGAAATCGCGCGGTGGACGGGATTGGCCGGCATCGGAGTTCGCGCGGCACGCAACCAAGTCACGTCCCGGCGCATCCATCAAACTGTCCGTCGCCTGTCCGCTGTCACCACAGCGGACAGTCCGGACAATAGCCATGACTTTAAGCCCTTGTTGCGCAAGGCCGGGGAGGCCGCGCATTCGTTGGCACGAACTCTGCTGTAGCGAGGCGTCCCCCGCTGGCTACACCCGTGCAATCGTGCGAGCATGCCGTCCCGCCCGCGAGCCCGTGCCAGCGTTCCGCCTTACCGGAGCCACCGATGCTCACCATTTCCCGATCCCTGATTCCGCTGCTCGCGCTGGCGCTCCTCGCCGGCGTCTGCCAGGCGGACGATTTCATGCTCGGCGGCAATGCCGCGCCGGGTGCCGCGGTTCTGGCCCAGTCGCGCCAGGACTGCGATATCCAGCCGGCAGCCGCCAGCGCCCGTGTGATCTACCACGACGGCCAGCGCGCTCCGGTCAGTGTCCCGATGGATGCACGCGGCTCGCTCAGCGACGATGTCGCCACGGCGGACACGCCCGGCGAATCGGCGGCCAGCGCACCGGCTGCGGCCGTCACCCTGCCGTCGGCCGAGGCCGCGATACCGCAAAAGCCGCGCGGCGGCGGACTGCGCTGGCAGTCGGTACTGCCGGGCTCCATCAAGTAATCCTTCCGCCGCGCCCGGCCGGCGCGGCATGATCGGCGCATGTTCAGCCTGTTGCGCCGTTTCGGCGAGCGACTCCGTCCTCGCCCGCATCCGATCGACGATCCGGCCTGGGAGGCGACTCTCGCCGCGTGCCCGCTGTTGCAGCCGCTGGCCGCCGATGAGCGGCAGCGTCTGCGCGAACTGACCAGCCGCTTCCTCGCCGACAAGCAGTTTTCCGCGCTGGCCGGTGCCGAGCTCGATGATTCCCGCTGCCTGCTGATCGCCGCCCAGGCCTGCCTGCCCGCGCTGGCGCTGGGCTATGACTGCCTGCGCGGCTGGCGCCAGGTACTGGTCTATCCGGGCGAGTTCCGCGTACGCCGCGAACACCATGACGAGGACACCGGCGTCGTCACCGAAGGCGACGACAGCCTGATCGGCGAAGCCTGGGAACATGGCCCGCTGGTGCTGTCCTGGGGCGACATCGAGCAGGATCTGGCCGATCCGCATTCGGGTTTCAACGTGATCATCCACGAGATCGCGCACAAGCTGGACATGCGCGGCGGCGGCAGCGATGGCGTGCCGCCTCTGCCGCCCGAACTGCCGCGCAGTGAATGGAAGCGCACCTTCCAGCACGCCTACGACAGCCACTGCGCCGCCGTGGACGCCGGCGAGGAAACCGCCATCGACCCCTACGCCGCGGAAAGCCCGGACGAATTCTTCGCCTGCCTCGTTGAAGCCTGGTATTCAAACGCTCCGCTGGTCGAGGCGGAAATGCCGGCCGTGGCCAGCCTGCTGCAGCGCCTGTTCCGGCCCGCACCGGAAGCGGCCGCAATCTGAACGCCGGTTCCACCGCACCAGTGACCTGCGAAGGTTTCGGCTACACTGCGGCGGTTTTTCTCTGTCGATTTCTGGAGTGGAAGGCATGCGCAGCACCGCAATTCAGGCCTTGCTCGGCCTTGGCCTCGTCGCCTCGTCGCCCGTCTTCGCGGTCGAATCGTTCATAGGCACGAACACCGGTGCCATCACCGATGCCCCCAGCGGCGCCCCGAGCTGCGGCGTCAACAACCTGGGTCCGCCGCGCGTCGTCAACTTCGACGTCACCGGCCTGGTCTTTCCGGTCGTCGCCGTCAGCGTCAACATGAATCTGGTCCACTCCTGGCGCGGCGACCTCGTCGTCAAGCTCGCCGCCCCCGGCGGCACCCCGTCCAAGATCATCTTCAGCCACACCGGCTCGAACACGCCCGGCGGATGCGGCCACAACGGCGTGCTCAACGGCCTCTACACCTTCGAAGACACCGCTGACCGCGACTGGTGGGGCAGTGCCTTCCCGACGATCCCGACGGGCTCCTACCGCGCCAGCGCACCCGGCGGCGCCGATCCCGGCGGCGGCGCGGTCCTGCTGAGTACGGATTTCCGCAACCTGTCCCCTGAACTAGCCAACGGCACCTGGACGCTGACGTTCTGGGACGCCGGCGACGCGGGTACCGGATCGGTCAACGCCGCCACATTGTTCATCGACCAGACCGATCTCATCTTCAAGGACAGCTTCGAAACCGCGACGCCCTGATCGCCGCTCGTCGCGGCTGAGGCCCGGTTCGCCGCGACGGCCCGCCTCCGGATTGCATAGATCTTGACCAGCCAGTAGCCTGTCTGATTCGGTCGCAAAGACGATTCGCAGGTTCTGGTTGCTCATGCTTTCGCCTATCCGTCGTGTTGCTTGTCTGGCTCTGATCGCCGTCCTTCCCTGCTCCGCTGCCCTGGCCTGTTCCGGCAGCATCCATATCGAAATCGAACACGCCGGCGTGTACGCCCTCGACCAGGCGAGCATCGCCGCCGTCGCGCCGGGCCTCGCCGACTGTCCGCGCGAATCGCTGCGGCTGACCCAGCGCGGCAAGGAAGTCCCGGTACGCCTCAGCGGCAGTGGCATCACACTGCAGCCGGGCGACCGCATTGAATGGCTCGGCAAGCCGCTGCACGGCCCGATCGCCTGGTTCGATACCTACAGCACGGTGAATGTCTACGTGCTTTCCAGTGAGCGCGGCACGCACGCGCGCATCGCGGAGATGCCGGCAGCTGCCGGCACCGCGACGGCGGTATTGAACCGCCGCCTGCATCTGGAGCAGGAAAATCTGATGATCCGGCTCAACCAGAACTACGTGAAGCAGTGGGAGGAGGCGGATTTCTGGCACTGGGCCAAGCTGACCCACGTGGATCCGGAACCGTTCACTGTCGAGCTGGATCTGCCGGACCTCGCCACACGCGCCGGCAACGCCGTGCTGACGATGAAGTTCCGCGGCATGTCCACGGTCGCCGTGCCTGTCGGCACGACCGACAAGCCGATGGACCATATCGTGCAGGTGCAGCTCGACGGCAAGCCGGTGGCCGAGCTGAGCTGGAACGGCCGCGATGAAGTCGTGCGCGAGTTCAACGTGCCGGTCGCCGCGCTTCGCGAGAAAGGCAACCGCCTCACGATGAGCGTGCCCAAGCGCTATGCAAAACCCGGCGATCCGAACTTCCTCGTCGACGTGGTGATGTTCAACTCCGTCGAGATCGAATATCCGGCGCAAGGCAACCTGACGAATTCGACCGAGGCCCTGCGCGTCGCCGGCGGCGGCGATGTGAATCTCACGCATGCGGGCGCGCAGCTCGCGGTCTACAGCGATGACGGCCGCCGCTGGACCGCACAGTCCGGCCGTCTCGGCCGCATCGACGCCAATGCCGTGCTGTACCCCGTCGTCGATGAGCGCTTCGCCGCGCCGCAGAAGGTGCGCGCGATGAGCACGACCAACTGGCACAAGCCATCCGAGCCAGTCGACTACATCATCATCAGCCACTCGCGCCTGATCGACGCGATCCAGCCGCTGGCCGAGTTCCATCGCCGGCGCGGGCTCAAGGTCGCGGTGCTCGATGTCGACGAGGTCTACGACCAGTTCAACGACGGCATCACCCATCCGCAGGCGATCCGCAATCTCATGCAGCAGGCCTACAGCGAGTGGCCGCAGCCGCGCCCGCGCTACGCCCTGCTCGTCGGCGACGCGAGCTTCGACATCCGCCACAAGCGCATCAACCGGCTCAACCTGGCCAAGTGGGCCGACATGGAACTGCTGTCGCCGGGCCAGTTCGGCGACATCGGCAGCACGCCGTACGCCGATACGCCCGAAGACCTCAAGCATCGTGCACTGATCCCGACCTGGCAGTTCATGTCCTACGACGGCCAGTCGGCCAGCGACAACCGCTTCGTCAGCGTCGGCGGCGACGATCTGCATCCGGTCATCGCGATCGGCCGCTTCCCGGTCGTCGAACCCAGCGAGGTCAAGGCCATCGTCGACAAGACGATCGGCTATCTCAGCACGCCGCAGCTCGGCGCTTGGCGTCGCGACGTCATGTTCATCACCGACGAAAGCGACTACTTCAAGAGCACCTCGGACCAGATCGCCGACTCGCTCGACAAGGACGGCTTCCTCAGCGACAAGGTCTACGCGAGTTCCGACGAGAAAGACAACATCGCGCACCAGTCCTCGATCAAGGACGGGCTCAACGACGGCCGCCTGCTCGTGCACTTCATCGGCCACGGCGGCCGCTACATCTGGCGCACGGGTCCGCCCGACCTGCGCAAGAACCACGACCTGTTCACGCTGGAAGACGTCTCGGGCCTGAAGAACGGCGGACGCCTGCCCATGGTGCTGTCGATGACCTGCTACTCCGCGCCGTTCGACAACCCGACCGAGGACTCCATCGGCGAGCGCTTCCTGCGCGAGCCGGGCAAGGGTGCGATCGCGGTATTCGCGGCCTCCTGGCGCAACTCGCCATCGGCGAAGTACAGCAAGGCCATCGTCGCCGAACTGACCAAGCCCGGACGCACGATCGGCGAGTCCATTGTCGCCGGCAAGAAGGACATCCAGGACCACACGCTCGTCGAGACCTACAACCTGCTCGGCGATCCGGCCGTCGTGCTGGAACGTCCGGGCGCCGAGTTCCACCTCGCGCGCAAACCGCGTCCGTTCGGTCCTGATGCGATCGAAGCGCGCCTCGACCGCGACGATTTCCGCGGCATGGCCGACATCAGCTGGCTCGGCAAGGGCGGCAAGCTGCTGTACTCGACGCGCTTCACCGCGCTGGGTTCGCGCTTCACGCTGCCCGAGCCGCCGGCGGGAGTCCGCGAGGCGGCCGTCGAAGTACGCGGCTATGTGGCCGACCCGTCCAATCCGTTCGATGCCATCGCGCGACTGGAGCTCAGCGATCCGAAACTGGTCGAGACGCCGGCCGCCGCGGTGGCAGCTGCACCAGTGTCGAACATCCCTCTGCGCAACAGCCCGACGGTCGTGCGCAGCGGCGATGTTCTGTTGAGTACGGGTTTCGATGCCGCACCGGCTGCCAACGACGCGGCTGCGGCGAAGAAGTTCGCGACGAAGTAGCCACGCATCAGCCTTCCCGCGCGTCCGTGTCAGCGCGGACGCGCTTCAGCTGCGCGGCCTGCCGCGCAGCGCCGCCCAGAGATCGCGCAACGCATTGCGCACATAGCCGCGATCGTAGAAACGCCCGCTGACGTGTTGCGCGAACACCGCTGCGCTGATGCGGCGACCGGACTGGATGCGGCGGCGCTTGCGCAGCATGCGCAGGCTGCCGCGCACAGCGTCGCGATAGAGCCGGAACACCACGCGTCCTTTGCCGCGCAGGCCGTGACGCAACACGATGCCTCCATGGATCGCCACGAGCGACGGCAGGTGGCGCAGGATCACGCTCAGCGGCACGCACTTGAGCAGCATCCACAGTGAATTGCGGATGCCGTGATACAGCACGAAATCGTTGAAGCCGCCGCCGCTGGAGGCCTGTCCTTCATGCCGCGCGAGCACGTCGTCGGTATAGGCCGGCGTGAAGCCGAGCAGCAGCGCACGCGCGGCGACATCGGTGTCTTCCGCATAGCAGAAGAAATCCTCGTCGAACACATAGCCGTGCGCCGAACGCAGCGCTTCGAGCACGCGGCGCGTATACAGCGCGCAACCGCCGGTGGGGCCGAAATACGGATCCTGCGGATCGAGCCGGTTCGATGCGAGCAGGCTGCGGTAGAACGCGATGCCGAGCGAGTCGATCTCGTCGCTGCCCTCGGCCAGCTTGAGCACACGCCCGCCGGCGAGATCGGCATCGCAAACGCCGTCGAGGTGATCGGTGAGCCAGCGCGCGAGCTGCGAGGTCGCGACGGCATCGTTGTTGAGCAGCAGCACATGGGAAATCTGTGCGTCCGGCAGCACGCGCGTGATCGCGCGATTGCAGCCGGCGGCGAAACCGATGTTCAGCGGACTCGCGATGAGTTCCGCCTCGGGCCAGCCCTGCGCGAGTCCCTGCCGCAGCGCGGCCAGGTCAGCCGCGTTCGATCCACTGTCGACGACGATCAGACGGATGCGCGCAGCCAGTCCGTGCAGCGACGCGACGCAGCGCAGGCTGCGATCGGCCGTGTTGTAGTTCACGAGCACCACGGCCGCGCGCGGTGGCGCGGGCGGAACCCGCGGGTGCGCGAGCGGCGCACTCGCCGCACCGGCGCGCGCACGCGCGGCGGCATAGACCGCAAGCGTCGCCTCGACCGTGCGCCGCCAGCTGTAGCCCGCAGCCTGCACCAGACCTGCCGTCGTTGCCTGCTCGCGCCACGCGGTGTCTTCGGCCAGGCGGCGCAAGCCTTCGCCAATCGCATCGACATCGAACGGATCGACGCAGAGCGCTGCATCGCCGACGACTTCGGGCATCGAGGCCGCGTTGGACGTCAGCACGGGCACGCCGCTCGCCATCGCCTCGAGCAACGGCAGGCCGAAGCCTTCGTACAGCGACGGGAACGCGAAGCCGGCCGCGGCCGCGTAGATCGCCGGCAGCTGCGCGTCGTCAATGAAGCCGAGGCGGCGCACTTCGCCGCGGCGTTCCAGCGGTTCGATCACGCGCGCGAGGCCCGCGTCGAGCCAGCCGCGCGCGCCAACCACGACGAGCGGCAGGCGCGCGCGCAACGCTGCCGGCTGCATGGCGTACGCCTGCACGAGACGCTCGAGATTCTTGCGCGGTTCCTGCGTCGCGACCACGAGCAGATAGCCGCGCCAGTTCAGTCCATGCGCCGCGAGCACCTCCGCCACCTCGGCCTGCGTGCGCGGCCGGAACGCCGCGTTCACGCCCAGCGGCACGACATGCAGCTTGGACGGATCCACGCCGAGTACGCTCACGAGTTCGTCGCGCACGTAGGCCGAATCCGTGATCAGCGCATCGGCGCGCGCCAGCGTCGGCGGCAGGTGGCGTTCGAGAAAACGCACGCGCTCGATCGGGTGGAACTGTGGATAACGCAAATACGAGATATCGTGCACCGTCGCGACGCAGGGACCGTCGAATGGCATGAGCACGAAATTCGGCGCGTGCAGCACGTGGTCACGCAGGTTGCGCGCGCTGCGCCGGAACAGCGCCGCGCGCAGCGCGGTATAGCCTTCCAGCGCGGCGCGCTTGAACGGCAGCACGCGGCGCACGCTCTGGATCGTGCGGTTGACCTGGAACGCCTGGTCGCTGTTGGCGACCCAGCGGTAGGCCGAGAACAACTTGAGTTCGGCCAGCTCGGACGCCTGCTCCAGTCCAATCTGCTCCAGTCCCAGCGCGAGTTCGCGCGTGTAGACGCCGATGCCGGTCAGCGGCGCGCTGATCGCATCGACGTTGAGGATCAGGCGCAGCGGCACAGCACTCATGCGCGCGTTTCCCGACCCAGGCGCTCGCGCTCGGCTTCGACCAGCACGCGCGCCAGTCCGGCGATGTCCATGCGGCTGGAAAAACCAAGCTCGCGCCGCGCGCGGGTCGCATCGCCGCGCAGCAGTGGCGCGTCCGAGCGGCGCAGCAGCGACGCATCCACGACGATGCAGCGCCGTCCATCATTCGCATCGACCGCGTATTCGTCGCTGCCCTCGCCGCGCCATTCCAGTGCGATGCCGGCCGCGGCGTAGGACAGCGTAGCGAATTCGCGGATCGAGGCGCAGTTGCCGCTCGCGAACACGAAATCGTCCGGCGGCGCGACTGCAAGCGCGCGCAGGCCGGCGACGTAATCGGGCGCATAGCCGAAATCCCGCTGCGCGTCGAGATTGCCGAGCGACAGCATCGCGTTGTCACCCGCAGCGCGCAGCGCCGCGCCCACGGCGATTTTGCGCGTCACGAACGCGCTGCCGCGCAGCGGCGATTCGTGGTTGAACAGGATCGCGGCGCTGGCCAGCACACCGTAGCTGTCGCGGTAGCAGCGCAGCGCCGCGTGCGCGAGCAGCTTGGACAACGCATACGGATGGCGCGCCCGCAGCGCGCAGGTTTCATCGACGATGCCGTCGCGCGGAGCAAAGATCTCGCCGCTCGACGCGAGCACGAAGCGCGCGGCACTCGCATGCCGGCGCACCGCGTCGAGCAGATGCAAGGTGCCGTTGCCATTGCTCTCGACCGCGTCGAGCGGGTCGTCCTGTGCCTGCGCCACGCTGCTGACCGCAGCGAGATGGAACAGCTGCTGCGGCTGCACGCGCTCGACCACCGCAGCGCAGGCCGCCGCCTCGCGGACGTCGAGCGCGAGCCGATGCAGGCGCGGGTGACCGAGCAGATCCAGTTCGCGCAGCCGCCACAAGCTGTCGTCCGAAGCGCCCGGCCGCAATGCCGCATGCACTTCGCAGCCATCGGCGAGCAGGTCGCGGCACAGATAGGCGCCGTCCTGTCCGGCCGCGCCGGTGACGAGCACGCGCAGGCTCATGTGACGGTTCCGAACGGCGATTGAGCGGGTGCCTGCGTCGTGTCGATCGCGAGAGCAGCAGCGACGCGCGCGAACTCGGCGGGCAAAGGACCGGCAATGCGATCGATCGCGTGACACTGCAGTAGCCGCGCGAAGCTCGCCTGCCATTCGCCGGTGCTGCAACCGGCCATGACACTGGCATCGGCGAGCGCTTCGAACAACGTAGCGTCGCCTCCCGGCAGCTCGAGCCAAAGGCCATCACGACCACGGCGGCAGCGATAGATCTGCACGGCCTGCGTGTCCGCTGCGGCGTCTTCCCAGCACAGAATCCGCGGCAGCGGCGGCTCGCCCGCGTAGGCGCGGCGCACGCGCCAGTCGAGCACGCGGCGGCGCGGCGAGAACAGGCTCGCGCCGACGTCGTTCTCGTAGTTCGGCCAGCGTTCGCGCAACACGGCCATACCGGCTTCGCCAAGCGTGCGGCGGCGTTCCTCGCCGAAGCTCTGGCTGCGCGCGTGGCGCACGAGCACATCGCCGGCGATCACATGCCGCCAGCCGGCCGCTTCGGCGCGCTGGCACCAGTCGTTTTCTTCGCCATAGCCCTGCGCGAACGCGTCCGCGTCGAGCAGTCCGACCGTATCGAGCGCGGCGCGCTTGAGATACAGGCAGAACCCATTACCGGTCGGCAGCCGCGGATACGCACTGCCGGCCTGCTGGCGCACGGCCAGTGCCGCCTGTGCAAATGCCCATTCGTGCGGAAAGGGATTTTCCTGCTCGAGTTCCGGCACCGAGAACGCACCGGCGTTGTCCGATACCGCGGTCGCGCTGGCCGTGTCCGCGGCGGCCCAGGCAGCGCGGCGCAGGCCGGTCAGCCAGTGCGCGGCGACTTCTGTATCGGCATTGAGCAGCACCACGTCGGCGCGGCCGGCGGCCTCGATGCCGCGGTTCGCGGTCGCCGTGAAACCGAGATTGTGTGCGTTGCTGAGCAGCGTGACGCCGGGCACGTCGCGATAGCGCGCGAGCAAAGGCGCGATGGCCGGGTCCGGACTCGCATCGTCGATGACGATCAGACGCGCGGCGCCGCGCGTCTGCGCGATCACGCTGTCGAGGCAGACCGCCACGGCGTCCGGCGCGTTGTAGACCGGCACGACGATCGCGATTTCGTGCTGCAGCGGCTCAGCCATCGCGGTGACGTCGACGTAGTCCTGTTCGCGCAGCGGCAGCGGCGGCAACACGGCGGCGGCGCGCGCGAGGCCTGCGCGATGGCTCTGCAGCGTGACCGCGGCCGAGCGCTCGGCCGCGACGCGCAGCTGCAGTTTCACCTGCGAGCGCCCGTTCGGCAGCACCGGCACAGCCAGGCGCGCCTCGCCCGCTTCGTCGGCGCGCAGTCGC
>Ga0068852_100002758_pt1 | contig 12170 bp, 12 predicted proteins | sample KBSCornC22_FD_66594 | JGI IMG/M metagenome (GOLD analysis project Ga0068852, IMG submission 66594) | Corn rhizosphere microbial communities from Kellogg Biological Station, Michigan, USA - KBS Corn C2-2 | ecosystem: Host-associated > Plants > Roots > Rhizosphere > Soil ... | reverse complement strand
GGGGCCGTGTCAGGAACGCGGACGCCCGCGGGTTCCCGCGAGGAGGTCGATCGCCATTCTAATGGGCCGCGTGAGCCGCCAGCTGAGCGAGGCCTCCAGCGCTGCGATGCGCCCGCGCAGTTCCCGCACTTCCGCCTCCAGCGCCTCGGTCCCCGGGCGCAGCGCTTCGAGCTCGCGATCGCGCACCGCCATGCCTTCCTGCAGCGCCTGCGATCGTGCGAGCATGAACTCGAGGGCCGCCGCGTGCGCCTGCAGCAGCGCGGGCACGGAGGCCGGCGAGCCGCGCCCCGACTTCGCCAGCAGGCGCAGGCGGCGCGCGAGCAACGACGACACCGGCTGCCGGACGGCATCGGGAGTCCACAGCTCCCGTGCCATGGCGGGGTCGAACGCGTCGATCGCGGCGCGGTAGACGGCCTCGAGCCTTGCGGCCTGCGTGCGCGGGTCGAAGCGGGATTGCGCAAACGCGCGCCCCGCTGCACCGATCGCCTGCGCGCGCGCCGGATCGCGAAACAGGTCGAGGCATCTTTCCGCCATCGATTCCGGCGAGCCGTCGTGGAAGAGCGCGTCGACACCTTCCTCGAGCAGGTCCGCGATGTTGGTGCGCGGCATCACCACCGGCCGGCCCATGGCGAAGAGCTCCGGCAGCTTGCCCGGCAGGCGCAAGTCCTCGAACGCATCGTTGCGGCCGGGCTGCACCAACGCGTCGGCGAGCGAGAGCATCGCCGGCACGTCGTCGCGCGGCAGCGGTCCGAGGTCGCTCACCGCGTGCGCGGCCTCGGGCGGCAGGCGGTCGAGGAAGTCGATCGCGACGGGCCCGGAGCGAAGCAGCCGGCACGGCACGCCACGCGCGTTCACGACGCCGACCGCCCGCGCGAGGGCCTCCATCCCGGGACGGGTGAAGTCGTTGAGGCCTCCCGGGTACGCGACCACCTTCTCGCCCTCGCGCACGCCGAAGCGCGAACGCAGCGCGGCATCGGGCGCGCGCGGCGCGAAGCGCACGAGGTCCACGCCCGGCATCACGGTGGCGCAGGGCACCCACGGCGGCACGTCGACCGCGAGCTTGGGCTGGATCACCACCGCGGCGTCGGCCAGGCCGATGAAGGCGCGGAAGCGCAGCACGTGCGGCATGCCGGGCGGCGTCCAGGTGGAGATCACTTCCTGCGAGTGCTGCAGCAGCACGTCCTCGCGAATGCCCACCATGGCGAGCGCGGCCTTCGCGATCCAGTCCTCGTTGTCCTCGAGGTAGGCCACCAGCGGTGCGGGGTTCGCCGCGAGCCACGCGGTGACGAAGCGGCGCACGCCTTCGCGCGGCGTCCAGGCATGCACGATGTCCGCGGGCCGGCCGTCGGCGAAGACGGAGGCGGGATCGCGCAGCGCGTCCTCGTACAGCACGCCACGGAAGCGCGGGTCGACGAGCTGCTCGATGCTCCCGGGGTTGGCGGGCACTGCGGCCGCGCACGCGTGGCCCAGCGCCTCGAGCTCGCGGGCGTGCAGCGCCATGGGATGCGCGCTGTTGCTGCCGAAGTCGCCATACATGGCGAACAGGATGTTCAACGGCCCGGCCCGTGGCGCGCGAGGAAATCGCGATAGGCCAGCGCGATGCCTTCGGCGAGCGGCGTGTCGTGGTGCCAGCCGAGCGCATGCAGGCGCGAGACATCGAGCAGCTTGCGCGGCACGCCGTCGGGCTTCGCCGCGTCGAAGGCGAGCCGTCCTTCGAAGCCGACGATCCGCGCCACGAGCTGCGCGAGCTCCCGGATCGGCAGGTCCTCGCCCGTGCCCACGTTCAGCAGGCCGTCGGGCACGCCGCGCTCCATGACGAAGACGCACGCGCCGGCCAGGTCGTCGACGTAGAGGAACTCGCGCATCGGCGTGCCGGAGCCCCAGATCTCCATCGTGGCGTCGCCGCGCACCCTGGCCTCGTGCGCCTTGCGGATGAGCGCGGGCAGCACGTGGCTCGTGTCGAGGTCGTAGTTGTCGTTGGGGCCGTAGAGGTTCGTCGGCATCAGGGATACGTAGCGCGTGCCGTACTGGCGGTTGTAGCTCTCGCACAGCTTCACGCCCGCGATCTTCGCAATCGCATAAGGCTCGTTGGTGGGCTCGAGGGGCGCGGTGAGGAGGTATTCCTCGCGGATCGGCTGCGGGCAGTCGCGCGGGTAGATGCAGCTCGAGCCGAGGAAGCAGAGGTCCTTCACGCCCGCACGGTACGCGCCATGCAGCAGGTTCGACTCGATCACCAGGTTCTCGTAGATGAACTCGGCGCGATACGTGTTGTTGGCCTGCACGCCGCCCACCTTGCCCGCGGCCACGAAGACGTAGTCGGGCTTCTCGCGCTCGAGGAAGGCGAACACCGCGCGCTGGTCGAGCAGGTCGAGCTCGCTGCGCGGCGGGGCCACGATGTTCGTGTAGCCCTTCGCCGCGAGCTTCTGCGCGATGGCGGAGCCCGCCATGCCGGTCCGCCCCGCGATGTAGATCCTGCTTGCCTTGTGCACGCCCACCTTCGCCGGCTACTCGTGGTAGTCGTACGCGGGATAGCCCGATGTCTTCACCAGCTCGTCGCGCTCGGCGGACTTGAGGTCGGCGCGCACCATCTCCGCCACCAGCTCCGGGAACGAGATCTTCGGCGTCCACCCGAGCTTCTCGCGCGCCTTGGTGGCGTCCCCGAGGAGGGTCTCGACCTCCGTGGGCCGGAAATAGCGCGGATCCACGGCGACGATGCAGCGCCCCTTCGCGTCGAACCCCTTCTCGTCCACGCCCTTGCCCTGCCAGCGCACGGCGATGCCGAGCTCGGCGGCCGCGGCGTCCACGAAATCGCGTACGCTGTACTGCACGCCGGTGGCGATCACGAAGTCCTCCGGCTTCTCCTGCTGCAGCATGAGCCACTGCATCTCGACGTAGTCGGCCGCGTGTCCCCAATCGCGCCTGGCCTCGAGGTTGCCCAGGTACACGCAGTCCTGCAGGCCGAGCTTGATGCGGGCGAGGGCGCGCGTGATCTTGCGCGTGACGAAGGTCTCCCCGCGCACCGGCGACTCGTGGTTGAACAGGATGCCGTTGCACGCATACATCCCGTACGCCTCGCGATAGTTCACGGTGATCCAGTACGCGTAGAGCTTGGCGACCGCATAGGGCGAGCGCGGGTAGAAGGGCGTGGTCTCCTTCTGCGGGGTCTCCTGCACCAGGCCGTAGAGCTCGGAGGTCGACGCCTGGTAGAAACGCGTGTGCTTCTCCAGGCCGAGGATGCGGATCGCCTCGAGCACGCGCAGCGCGCCGAGGGCGTCGGAGTTCGCGGTGTATTCCGGCTCCTCGAACGAAACGGCCACGTGGCTCTGCGCTGCGAGGTTGTAGATCTCCTGCGGCTTCACGGCCTGGATGATGCGCACCAGGCTGCTCGAGTCCGTCATGTCGCCGTAGTGCAGGAAGAAGCGGCGGTCCTTCTCGTGCGGATCCTGGTAGAGGTGGTCGATGCGGTCGGTGTTGAAGAGCGACGTGCGGCGCTTGATGCCGTGGACGTCGTAGCCCTTCTTCAGCAGGAAGCCGGCGAGGTACGCGCCGTCCTGGCCGGTGATGCCGGTGATGAGGGCGACTCGATTGCTACGGGTAGGCGACATTGGGAATCTTCCTTCTCATTTCGACAGCTCCACGCAGTACTGGGCGCCCAGCGGCACCCAGGCGAGGAGTCCCTCGAGCGGCCGCAGGAGCGACAGCGGGCGCGGAAAGAACAGCGTGTAGGGCGAGCGGAGCACCGAGAGCCCCGCGGCCCTCGCGAGCGCCACGGTCTCGGCGCGCGGCAGCATGACCGCATCCGTGTCGAACGGGCAGCGCTCGAAGACCCTGCGGGTCACCGGGTTGAGCGGGTTGTGCTCGAAGACGAACATCCGGCCGCCGTCGCGCAGCAGCTCGCCGCAGCGCCGCATGGCGTCGTGCCGTTCGGCGGGCGGGATGTGGTGGAAGACGTTCGCCGCGAACACCACGTCGAAGTGCCCGCGCGGCAGCGCGTCGAGGTCGCTCGCGAAGCGCGCCTGCGGGGTGCGCTCGCGCGCCAGCGCGACCGATTCGGTCGAGACGTCGTAGCCCCACAACTGCGCGCCCGGAAGGTGCTCGCCGGCAATTGAAAGGCTGCGCCCCACCCCGCAACCGAAATCGAGGAACGTCCCGGGGGGCCTGTCCCGCATCCGCCGCGCGACATGGAGCACCTTGTACTCGGCGAAGTAGCGGTCCTCGGCGAGTGCTGCCGGCATGCTGCGGCGCAGGTCTTCCTCGTAGCGCCCCGCATACCGGTCGAATTCGGGCGGCTCCTGGCGGCTCATCGCGAGGCGTCCTCGCCCGAGGTGGTCCCGCGGACCGTGAACTGGGGCTTGCGGTTGATCTTGAGGTAGGTGCGGCCGAGGTACTCGCCCACCATGCCGACGCAGAACGTCTGCACGCCGCCCACGAAGAGCACCGTGGCCATGAGCGACGACCATCCGGCGGCGATCTGCGGATGCAGCCATTTCTCGACCAGCAGCGCGATGATGAAGAGCGAGCTCAACGCCGTCATGGAGAACCCCACTATGGTGGCGAGGCGCAGCGGGAAGATGGAGAAGCTCGTGGCCATCCGCAGCCACAACGAGATCGAGCGCTTGAGGTTGTAGTTGCCCGCGCCCTCGCGCCGCGCCTGGTGGTCGATCTCGACCACGGCGATGGAGCGCGTGACGTCGAGGATCAGCCCGTCCAGGTACGCGTACGGGCCGTCGTACTTGACGACTTCGTCCACGATGTCCCGGTGCAGCGCCTTGAACGAGGACAGGTACAGCCCGCGCGGCTTCTCGAGCAGCAGCGTGGCGACCCAGTCGTTGAAGCGGCTGCCGAGGATCTTCCAGAGCGCGTGCCTGCGTCCCCGGTAGCGGGTGTAGCAGACGTCGGCGCCGCGCTCGATCTCGCGCACCAGGTTGCCGATGTCCGCGGGCGGGTGCTGCAGGTCGTCGTCCATGATCACCACCACCCTGCCGCGCGAATGGTTCAGCCCCGCCATCGTCGCGCTGTGCTGCCCGAAGTTGCGGCGCAGGTTGATGCCGCGGATGAAGCCGTGCCGGCGCGCGAGCTGCGAGACGACCTCCCAGCTGCGGTCGGGGCTCGCGTCGTTCACGAGCACGAGCTCGAAATCGTCCGCGAAGCCCTGCGCCGTCATCGCGCGTTCGACCTCGGCGACGAGCTCGGGCAGGATCGGCTCGCTGCGGTACACGGGGACCACGATGGACACGCGTGGCGTCATGGCAGGGCGCCCCTCGCGTAGTACTTGCGCGCGATCTTCAGGAGGTAGTCCCCGTCGAAGCACAGCCCCAGCCGCTCGACGATGGGACCGATCTCGCTCGTGTCGATCTCGTAGGGCGCGCCGTCGTCGACCAGGCGGGTGACGGCCTCCTTGCCCACGGACTTCTCCATCGCCGCGACGATCTCCATGATCGGGTGGCTCACCGGGTTGGCGACGTTCACGGTGGTGCACCTGCGCGAGGGTTCCGCGAGCAGGGCATCGACGATGCGCGCGACATCCTCCACGTCGATGATGTTGCGGGTCGCCCGCACCCACACCGGGAACGCTTCGCTGCGCGAGATCCGCGCGTAAAGGTAGTTGAGCAAGGTGTGGGGATTCGGCGTCCTTCCCGCGACCTGCGGCAGCCGCGCCACCAGGTATCGCGGGTGCGTGCGGACGATGCCTTCCATCGCCTTCTTGTGCAGGACGTACGGCGATCGGGCCGATTTCGGGTCGGCCACGCTGCATGTGCTGAAGTAGACGAACGCGTCGGCTGCCATGCCGGCGTGCAATGCCTCGGACAGGCGCAGCTTTTCGCGCTCGAATTCCTTCGGGTCGGTGCACCCGGAATTCGAGACGCCGGCCGCATAGATCCAGGTGTGCTCCGAGCTGGCATGACGGGGTTCGAAGGCTTTCGCCAGCAGTCCTGATCCGATGATCATTCCGCGGCAAATTATACGCAGTCGCCCCGCCCGGTCCGCGACTTCATGATAGATTCCCGTGTCTTGTCCCGCGCGGTGGCTGCGGATTCGGCCGGGACCGCCAGAACGCAAGTCGAAATGCGGGGATTGTTGCAGCGATACCGGAAGCCGCTCGGCTTCCTGACCTTCGGCGCCTTGGCTGGCGGCACGTACGCAGTGGTGCTGGTCATCGCAGTCGACCACCTGGGCATGCCGATGTTCCTCGGCTCGGTGCTCGCCTTCGCGCTCGCGATTCCGGTCTCCTTCCTGGGCAACCGCTGGGTCACGTACCGGTCGCGCAACATGGCGGGCCCCGAGCTGCTGCGGTTCATCGTCGTGCAGGTCGCGAACCTGGTGATCACCTCGGCGATCGTGGGCTTCGTCACCAACCGGCTGGCGCTGGGAACCTACGTGGCGGTGCTCGTCGCCTTCGCCGCCGCGCCCATCGTCTCGTTCGTCCTCTTCGAGATCTGGGTTTATCGCCAGCGGCACGCCCCGGCCGAGTCCAGGCGCAGCCGATGAGCCACCTGCTCGAAACGGCCGAGCTCTACCATGCATTCCAGCGCCTGGGCGGTTTCTTCGGCGCGCGCGTGAAGGCGTTCCGCGACTACCTCGATTTCGGCGGCGTGCGGCGCATCTTCGACATCGGCTGCGGGCCCGGGCATATCGTCGAGCACGTCCCCGAGGGCATCGAGTACGTGGGCTTCGACACCGACGCCGGCTACATCGAGTTCGCCAACCGGCGCTTCGGCAGGCGCGGCACGTTCGTCGCGCGCGAATTCGACCGCACCGCCGCGCAGGCGTACGGCCGCCCGGACCTCATCCTGATGAACGGCGTGCTGCACCACATGGACGACGCGCTCGTGCGCACCGTGGTCGGCGATGCCGCGGCGGTGCTTTCGCAGGGCGGCGTGTTCTTCTCGCTCGACGGCTGCTACCGCGAGGGACAGAACCCCGTCGGCCGCTTCCTTCTCGACCACGACCGCGGGCGATTCGTGCGCACGGCGCCGGAATACCGCGCGCTCGTCGCCAGCGCGTTTCCCCACCCCGAGGTGCACGTCCGCGACGACCTGTCGTGGGCGCCCTATACCTTCGCGATCGTCCATGCGCGCAATCCGGGCGGCGGCTGAGGCGGGTCGCTCGCTTCCGCGCCACGCACGGCGCGGGCTCACGGCGTTCGGCTCCGCGGCGGCGGCGGCCGTGATGTTCGCCGCCACGCGGCGCTGCTTCGCGTTCGCGGCGGCGGCGACGATGCTCTTCTACGTTCCCGCGCTCAGGAACGGATCCGTGGATGCGGGGTTCCTCTACGGCGGCGACGTGCTGGGCTTCTACTGGCCCTCCATGGTGAAGTCCCACGCGATGCTCGCCGCCTTCGACTTCACCGGCATCGACATCTCGAATTACAACGGCAGCGGCGATCTGTTCCTCGCGGCGAACTTCTTCGCCGTGCATCCGCTGATCGTGCTGCACGCGCTGTTCACGCCGGCTGCGGCGACGATGCGCGACATCGGGCGCCTGCTCGTGGCGATGCTGGCGCTGCACTCGTTCCTCGCCTGCTACTTCTCGCTCAAGCTGCTCACGCGGTTCTTCTTCCTCGAATTCGGCACGGCGGCCGTGGCCGCGGTGACATTCGCGTTCGCCGTCTACATGCTGCACGGGCACAACGAGCCGGAGTTCGTCTTCTGCGCCTCGATCCTGCCGTGGGCCGCCTACGCGGCGCTTGCGTTCGTGGAGCGGCCGGGCCCCGGCCGGCTGCTCGTGGCATGCATGCCGGTGCTGCTCGGATACCTGGGCGGCTACATGCCGCTCGGCGTCGCCTGCCTCGCGTTCGCGGTGCTGGTCGTGGCGGCCCGGGTGATCCTGCTGGACGACGCGGGCAGGTCGCTCGCGGTCCGCGCGGCGGACTTCGCGCTCGCGCTGGTGCCGTTCGTGATCGCCACCGTGATCGTCGCGCCGTACCTGTTCGCGGTCTACCTCTTCCAGGCGCAATCCCCCAGCGCCGGCGCGCCGTCCCTCTTCTTCAGCGCGCACCAGCTCGCCGATGCCCCGCAGGCGGTGCTGCGGCTGCTGTCTTCCCGCTTCCCGGTGCCCGGTCCGTACTACGAGTTCTCGGTGACCTGGGGGCTCGCGGCGGTGACGATCGTGGCGCTCTTCTTCACCGGCGCCCGCACGTTCGAGGTGCTCACGTCGCGCGAGTGGCTGCTGCTCAAGATGGCGGCGGTCGTGTACTTCGCGACCGTCCTCGCGACGTTCGGCGAGTACAGCGCGATGAGCGACCTGGTGTACTACTTCGTGCCGCAGGTCGGGAAGATGCACATCTACCAGCGCTTCCTGCTGCCCGCGCAGCTGCTTTTCGGCGTGATGCTCGGGCTGATGGTGCGATCGCTCGTCGTGGCGCGTCCGGCCGGGGCGATGCGCGTGGCGCTCGCGTTCCTCGCCCTGGCGACGCTCGCCTGCGCGTACCTGGTCGGGAAGCACGCGGCCATCGCGCAGGACATCGGCATCAACAACTACATCGTGTTCGAGCTGGGCCTCGCGTTCCTCCTCGTGCTCGCGCTGATGATGCCCGGCCGGCATTTCGCCTACGCCGTCACCACGGCGGTCATCGCCCTGCCGGCCCTCGACGTGATGTACGACTATTCGCACGGCGGGCACACGCTGCAGGAGCAGCAGAAGCGCCAGGTCGTGGCGCTGGACGACTCGGTGCGCGCCGGCTTCCTGAAGTACCTCAAGCGCTTCGCGGGCAGGGACCTGGTCAAGTACGTGGACCTCACGCCGATGTGGACGGAGGGCCTGGAGACGTTCCCCAAGTCGTTCCCGTACCTCGTGCTGGACGAGATCACCCTTTCGTCGTACACCGGGTTCAACTTCTACCTCTCGTCCGGCGGCGAGTACATGCGGCGCATGCCCATCGTGGGGAACGTCCAGATGCAGCCGGACTGGAACTACGTCGCCGCGAGCGGCGCCGATTTCGTCGTGCTGCGCGAGGCGGACTTCAGGGCCGGGGTGCTCGGGCCGCTCATGGGCGAGGTGAAGGACGAGGACGTCTATCGCCTGCCGCGCGGGGTGGTCGCGGTGCCGTTCCGCCCCGCCGTCGACAGGGAATCGAGCCCGGTGGCTTTCGACAACGGGTACCTGCGCCTCGTTGCGGGGGCTACGGCGGCGGCGGCGCCGGCGAAGCAGCTCGAGAACATCGCGTTGCACAAGAAGGCGCGGCAGGTCAGCACCGGCGGGGGCGAGGCGAGCCGGGCCGTCGACGGCAACCCCAACGGAGTGCTCGAGCAGGGCTCGGTCGCGAGCACCGCCCAGGACCGCAACGCCTGGTTCGAGATCGACCTCGGCGCCGTGGAGCCGATCGACAGCGTGCGGATCTGGAATCGCACCGACGGACCGGGATTCCGCCTGCGGGACTTCTGGCTCCTGGTCTCGGAATCCCCCTTCGGCGATACCGATACGGCTGCCAGGCTGCGCGCGAGGCCGGACGTGTGGTCGCGCCTGAACGGCATGCCGAATCCCGTCTCGACGATCCCCACGCCGGGCGTTCGCGGACGCTACGTGCGCATCCAGTTCGGCGGCAACCAGCCGCTCGACGAGAGCTGGCTGAGCCTGGCCGAAGTGGAGGTCTTCCGCGCGGATCCCGCGAGCCCACCGCCGGCCGCGGCCGCACGCCCCCCGATGCCGAAGGCGAGCGCCTTCGCCACGAACAAGGCGAACTACTTCGCGCTCACCGTGGACGCGCCGGCCCCCGCGACCGTGGAATACCTGCTGTGGAAGAATCCGAGGCTCTCGTTCTACGTGAACGGCAGCCGCGTCGAGCCGCTGGAGCGCGACGGGCTGGTCGCCATCAACGTCCCCGCCGGGCACAGCGTGGTCGAGATACGCTACCGGAACTGGTCGCTGAGGCTATTCTGGACGATGCTCGTGATCTATGTGCTCGCCGGCGTGTGGCTGGCGGCCCTGGCCATCCGGGTCGCCTGGCGCTCGCGCAGGGCGGGGTTTGCTTCGCCGGGGGTGAGTGGTGAGCGATGACGTGGCGCGCACGAGCCCGCGGCTCGCGATCGTGGTGCCGTGCTACAACGAGAGCGAGTCCGTGGACCACGCGGCAGCGGAGCTGTCGCGCATCCTGTCGGACCTGGCCGGGCGCGGCGAGGTCGCGCCCGATTCCTACGTGCTCTTCGTCGACGACGGCAGCCGCGACGATACCTGGCAGCGCATCGAGCGGCTGAACCGCGCTGTCCGGGGGGTGAAGGGCCTCAAGCTCTCGCGCAATTTCGGCCACCAGGCGGCGCTGCTGGCCGGCCTCATGGAATGCCGCGTGGATTGCGACGTGTCGATCTCGATCGACGCCGACCTGCAGCAGGACCCGCTCGCGATCCCGCGCTTCCTCGAGGAGTATCGCAAGGGCTTCGACGTGGTCCTCGGGGTGCGCACCGACCGCAGCACGGACGGCGGCGCGAAGAAGATCACGGCGGTGGGGTTCTACCGGCTGATGAACGCGATGGGCGTGGCCACCGTGCCGCACCACGCGGACTACCGGCTGCTCGGGCGCAAGGCGCTGGACGCCCTCGCGCTCTTCCCGGAGCCGAACATCTTCCTGCGCGCGACCTGCCTGCAGCTCGGCTTCCGCGTCTCGCAGGTGATGTTCCAGGTCTCCGAGCGGCGGTTCGGCGAGACGAAGTACTCGCTGCGCAAGATGCTGCGGCTCGCCCTGCACGGCGTGACCTCGTTCAGCGTGGTGCCCCTGCGGATGGTGGCCACCATCGGCGTGGTGCTGTTCACGCTCAGCCTGGCGATGGCGGGCTACGTCGCATGGCGCGCGCTGGTCGTGGGGGACACCGTGCCCGGCTGGGCTTCGACCGCGCTGCCGATCTATTTCATCGGCGGCGTGCAGCTGCTGTGCCTCGGCGTGGTGGGCGAGTACATCGGGCAAATCTATACGACGGTCAAGCACCGGCCGCGGTGGATCTGTGAGCATAAGCTGGATTAGGGCGGCGGGGTCCGTCCTCCTCTTCGCGGCGTATATCGCCACGAGCTGCCTCGGCCTCTACATGATCAAGGCAGCGCCCGGCTGGAAGAGCATCATGTTCGTCGGGGGCTTCGGGCTCTATGCCGCCGGCGCCGCGCTGTGGCTCGTGATCCTGAGGCTCACGCCGCTGTCGCTGGCATTCCCGATCGCGGCGGGCGCCCTGGTCATCGGCACGCTGCTCACCGGCATGTACTTCCTGCACGAGACGGTGACCACCGTGCACGTCGCGGGGGCGCTGCTGATCCTCGCCGGCATTACCCTGATCGCGGTCAACCGCTGACCAACGCCATGGACAAACTCGTCGAGCAACAGCGCGAGCACTTCAACAGCATCTCGGAGAAGTACTTCGCGGCGCGCCGCAACCCCAACCACCTGCTGCTGAAGCGCCTCATCTGGGAGCGGTTCTTCGCGCGCAACAAGGGCATCGCGAAGGACGTCCGGCGCGTGCTCGAGCCCATGTGCGGCATGGCCGAGGGGCACGAGATCCTGCGCGCCAACCTCGAGCGCGACTTCGAGTACGTGGGCTTCGACTACAGCGAGAGCATGGTCGAGATCGCGCGCGCGCAGCACCCGGAGCTGAGGCTGGAGCACGGCGATGTCACCACGTACAGGGCCGCGGGCGAGCCCTTCGACCTGGTCTTCCTCATCGGCGGCCTGCACCACGTGTTCTCGCGCACGCCCGAGGTGCTGCGCAACCTGCGCGAGGCGCTCCGGCCCGGCGGCTATTTCCTCAGCCTCGAGCCCACGCACGACAACTTCGTCGCGCGCCGCGCGCGCCAGCGCATCTACGCGGCCAACGACCTCTTCGACGCGGACACGGAGCAGGGCTTCGAGTATCGCGACCTCGAGCGCCACTTCGTCGAGGCCGGCTATCGCAAGGTGGACGAGGTGTTCCCGGGCCTGCTCGCCTACGTGCTGTACTACAACCCGGATGCGTTTCCCGCATTGAACGTCGGCGGGACGGGCCTGGTGCGCGCGACCTTCGGCCTCGACCGGCTTTTCTGGACCAACGCGATCGGGCGCAAGCTCTCGTTCGCCACGATCGGCCTCTGGCAGCGCGGCTAGGAGTCTGGGCGGTAGGACGCCATGCCGTTAGGATTGCGGCATGGCTACGACCTTCCGCCCGTATCAACCCGAGCAAAGCCTTCTGCTGCCTGCTTCGTTGACGGAATGGCTG
>Ga0068852_100002757_pt1 | contig 12173 bp, 21 predicted proteins | sample KBSCornC22_FD_66594 | JGI IMG/M metagenome (GOLD analysis project Ga0068852, IMG submission 66594) | Corn rhizosphere microbial communities from Kellogg Biological Station, Michigan, USA - KBS Corn C2-2 | ecosystem: Host-associated > Plants > Roots > Rhizosphere > Soil ... | reverse complement strand
AGGATACAAATGATAAGGCAGTTGGAGATTTTGGACCAGCGTTTCAGCAGGTTGATCAGCCGCTTCGCCTCTGCCTCGTCGTTATAGCTGTATAGAAAGTCCAGGATCCCGTCCAGGATGATCACACACAGATGCTCTACACTGGTGACCAGGCGCTCAATGGCCAGTATCATCGTCTTCGGTTCATGCTCCCTCATGTTGAAGCTGTGAAAGTAGTTGGGTAGCTGTGGGATGCCTGTCATACTTCGGATCTGTTCAATGGTTTTATAATAATCCCCCTCCCCTTGCTCGGTGTCCAGGTGGAGGATCTGGTAATGGTCATTCGAGGTCCGCAGCTTCATGGTCCAGATCTCCCGGTTGGTCAGTGCGGAACTGACGATCGCACTGATGAACCGGCTTTTTCCCGCTTTGGGCAGGCCTACGAGCGTGATAAAATTCTGCAGGCTGCCTATGGGCTGGTTCTGGATCGTGAAGATCACGTCTTCGGGTCGGGGCTTTTTGTTCGGGTCATAGCGTGCGTTTTTTAAAATGCGGTCGATCGTCGTCTCTCTGGCCATCGGGTGTAAGTAAGTTTTGGAGCTCTATCTCTTTGTGGGTAATCTCATAGCACAGTGTCTCTGTGGTCAGCTGGAGCGACTCCCGTTTGACCGGGTTATTTGTTTGGTTGAAGGCGCGGGAACAATGGTCCCGGGCGGCTTTAAGGGCTTCAATCTTCTTTTGGAGTTCAGTGATGGGGGACATGGGGTGGATTTTTTTATAAGGAGATCATTCGATACTTCTCTGACAGCGCTATCCAGGAGCATGAGTGCTGTATGGATGGCGCCGGTCTGCAGGATCTCCTGGGCAGCGAGGCAGGCACGTCGCAAATCGCGGATGGCTTTTTCTTTTTTGCCCAGGTTGGCGTCAATCGTTGATTTTCTCTTGCTCACGGGAGATGGTTTAAAATGAAAAATGGCCCTCAAAAAGGCCAATTAAAAGCGTAAGAAAATCCGTACATTGCATGTAAATGGTGCATTTTCAGCAGTTTACATACTGTTAATTATAAGACAAAAAGAAAAGACAGTCGCCGAACAACTAATTGAATCCCATTCTACTGTGCTGCGAGGTGCTTCAACGCCTGACGGATCGTTCCGTACTCCTCCTTCAGCTTGTTAACGATCGACTCCTCCACCTTAACCGTCACTTGTACAGTCGGCTCCAGCCCGAGATCTTCACGGGAAGGGCGACCAACAGTGCGTTTACGGGGCTTTCTCTTCTTTTGTCCCATAATAGCTTTTAATTGACATGGGAAAGATAAACTGAATTTTTGAATTTCCAAATTCCGAAATTATTTTTTCTCAAAAACTAAGTATTATCTTTAGCAAAACAACACTATGACCGTCGGAGAGCTGCAGGAGATATTGAGAGAATTTCCCGCGAAGGATGCTGAGGTTGTCATTCACATCGATGATACGAGCCAGCTGCGGCGTATCGATGACCTGGTGCCTCGTTTGGGGCCTCCACCTAATCCAGGCTATCTTATCATCACTATACTGCCAGAAATAAAATCATGACTGTTGATATCTCCTTTGACCTTTAGGTGCCTCCCCTGCAGCCGGCTGGAAAATATCAGTAACTTCAAATTATGCATTGGATCCGTCACATCGTCAAATGGCCAGCTATCCCCCTGGAGCAGGTTGTGTATTGCAGCTTTTGCGGCAAGGAAATTACCCCGTTACATTTTCCTCCTTTCCGTCCAGGCGATGTATATGAACGCGGGCAAGTTAGAACGATCTGCAGACCTCCCTATGGCCTGATCCGTGATTGTTCTCCGGTTCATCCACCGCCCCATCAGCAGCAGTATGACAATCCTTTCCCTTCAAATTAATGCCTCACCTGGTGCGGCTGAGAAAATATAAAGCCGCGATCCCCAACCACACATAGATCCCTCCCGGCGTGCTCGGGTTCTGCACCGCGATGCCGGCGGCGTTCACCAGCTGCAGCAAGGAATAACTCATCATCGAGATCCCGGTATCGATATCCTGGTCGCTCACCAGGGCACTGAACTGATCCCCGTTCTCATGGTTCATAATGGCCCGCACCAGGTCATGCAGGCTCTCCTGGTTGAGATCGAGCACCTGGTCGGCCGGTATGCCCGTATCAGCAGCCACGGCGGCTATATAAGCGCCGGTATTGTTCTCCGAGGGCGGCGCATACCGGCTGATCAGCGACGTGATCGTATTGTACCCTTCCCGCACCTTATTGGTGATATCGGTAGCCAGGGCGCGGATCCCCCAGGTAATGTCCTGGAAGACGACGAACCCGCCATTCTCCCCGGTCATCCCCTGCCAGGCATCCCCCGGGCGGATATTGCCCGGGTTGTTGTTGCGTAAACCAATGGGCAGGTCGTCCCGCCCGATAAAAGAGGTTGCCATTATTTGATCAAATATTTCTCTTTAACAATTGCCTCCACCTCCTGGAGATCGAGTATGCAGTCCACCCCACCGTCGTCTCCATGTACTGTCTGCCACGGTGTGGGATGCTTCACGGCCATCCGCTCTTTGAGCTTTTCCACCGCATCCGGGTACATCCGGAACTTGTGGCCGGACTTCAGGATAACGATGTATTCAGCAGTGATCATTGCTAACGGATTTGGGTGTTTTTTACTAACGGTTGCCCAGCTGCCGGCGGCCCCGGATATCACCAGGTCCTGCCGGCAGGCCTGGCCAACCTGGTCGCGACCATGGCAACGCTGAAAACCATGGCGGACGTGGATTTTAGCGAACAACCGGAACAATCGACAAAAGAGCCTGTTTTCATAGAGTCAATATCTTCGTTTACCCATGCCGGGAATTTCTCCCTCCTCACATGCATAACAGCAACAGCGTCAAAAGTGCCAGGAGCACGTATAACCAGGACGCCGCGATCGCGACATAGGCCATGGCCCGGGCAAGCTCTACGAGGATCCTCCACATCTCCTTTGACCTTTAGGTGTTACGGGATCCGGCCTACTGATATTTCCGGAACATGGCAAAAAGCCAAATATTTCCCGGTGCGTCTACTGGGAAATTTGTGGGGTCCGATGTCCAGTATCCCGGACCGGATAAAAAAGCGATCGGTTGTAAGGACTGCGTGCCGGTGATCTTGACATTGGTAGCTCGGTTATAGATGTACCAGTGCACCGTGTTGATCGTCGGATCGTTGAAGGTCGCATTGGCGTCGATGACCGGATAGGTCGTTGTGCTGGCCTGTGTTATTGTCAAACAGGATGCCGGCTTGCTGGACAGATACCGGGGAATGAAAGCAGCATTGGGCACCTGGCTCACAAATTCCCCTGTCGTGGTATCATAGGTTGTGCTGAGCCCATTCGCGAAATATTGATCGATGCGACCCGGTGCCAGATTGTTGAACCAGAGCTGCTCTCCCACATATACGAAGCGCGTGAGTAGTACCGTGGCGCTGTCCAGACCTACCGTGGCGCCCATTTGCCATCCCTGGTTGATGTAGCTCTCATCCGGGACAGCCACAAATGTAATAGGTCGGTGCTGATGCGGGTAATGGATCGTAAAGCCGGCACCTGCATTGGTGATCGTGAGGGAGTCAAACCCGAGCGTATAATGATCGGGGGTGATCTGGCTTACAAATTGCCAGGTGATCGGGCTGTTGCTCGTCATGCGGACGGTGCCGCCCATGAGCACGACATCGGTATCGTTCTGGAAAGCGTTGCGCATGATTGCCCGCAAACTGTCCAGGTTGGTCGTAAAGGTCCGGTATTGATTGCCGGTATACCAATAGAGGTTACTGTCGGCCGGATTGTAATACATGCCCGCTGTATCCCTGCAGGTGCTGGGAGCGGCATGGCGGGGGATCTGGATCGACTCCCGGAATTTCGTCCACTTGTACTCGTAAAAAGCATTGAGCAGCTGAGCGGGTCCTACCGGGCAGACTTGCGCCTGCAGCTGGAGCAGGCACGTGCTCAGGATTAAGAACGTGACAATTTTTTTCATGTTTCTACAGTTGTGTTGGTGCCGATGATGAAAATTTGATAGCGTTCGCCGGTGTTAAATGTGAGACCTCCTTCGAACGTCCAGCCGCCCAGGCCACCGGAGTTGTACCGGCGGAGATCGTTGACATCGACGGCGGTATTCCACAGCAGCTGGATCCCCTCCCGGATCACCAGGAGCTGCATATTGACCAGAGGTTGTCCCTGCAGGCTGGCCAGCCGTAAAAAGGTCGCTCCATTGACAGGCGTTCCGGCCTGGCCATCCCCCACCCTGAAGCCGATGAACGGGATGGTGACGCCGGGCGGATTGCCGCCGTTGGTGTCAACCAGCGGTCCGCCGTAGGTGATATTTCCCTGTCCATATCCCATCAGCTGATGCTTTTATTGAAGTAGCGTAGGTTGTTGTCGTTGTCCAGGTAATACTTCTCCGTTACGACGGCCTGGTCGTTCTGCACATAGCCCGGGGGTGCCGTTGCCGGCGTCTGAAATTTCAACGCATAGCGTCCCCGCAACAGCTCTCCCTTGTTGCCGCCGATGGTCTTGGATTCACCGGGCAGCAGGGGATCGTCGTTGAAGATGCAAATAGAATTGCCGGTATTCTTCACCGATAGTCCATTGCTCCACGGATCGAGCGTGATGTTGAGGGCTTGCCCGGTCGGCGTCGTTCGGGTGGTATAGTCGAGTCTCATAGTGTTTTGTTGATAACGCTTTTGATGACGACACCGCCCAGGATGATCCCGACTACCCAGGGCCCATATTTTTTGATGTAGCTATCCAGGATCGAGCTCGTTCCCTCTGCCTGTTGTTTGAGGGCGGTCGCCTGGGCGACCGTGAGGACGCCGGCATCGAGCAGCGCCTGCGTATCGAAATAGTCCGGGTTGTGCGGAATATAATAGTACCCGAGGTTGTCGCCGATATCGCTGTTGCCAGGCAATGGCTCGAACATCCACCACAGCTCGTTGCGCCCTTGCGTGGAGTCCGGGTTCAGGTAGCTGTATACAATGCCGATCGGGTTGCCCTTGTTGATGTAGCCCGACGGCTGTGCATCGTCCCGCGGCGTATCATACACCGGCACCTTCTCTGCAGCGACCAAGGTTTTGCCGATGATATCGCCGGCATTGAGGGTGGTCGTAGCGCCGATCCCGGCCATGCCGGTATCGATGGACGACGGATAAGTTCCGGGATCGTAGGAAGTATCCGACGGGCTGGAGACGCCCGGGTCGGTCGAGGGGCTGGTAGATCCGCCAAAAAGCCCCTTTAAGAGGCTGGCCACGCTGGCAATGTTGCCAGGGCTCAGTAAAGGGTTACTAGCGGCTCCAGGTGTCGTTGGAGGGGTGTATGGGGCTGCGGGCGTCGATGGAGCCGGGACAGGGCTCGTATGCCGGTTTAGTAGCAAGTACGCCCCCGCTCCCACCAGGGCGATCGGCACCAGGTTGGACGCTTTACCGGCAACGGTCCGGGCCTTCTTCCTGGAAGATCCGGCAACCACGATGCCGCCCAGGATCAGCCAGGGCCAGTAGTTCTTTTTAGCGGCGGTCACCATAGCTGCAGGCAATGTTTCCGAAGAAGTGGGGAGTCGCATGATACCCGCCTGATCGATGGTGCCGGCCGTATTGCCCACAGCCGCATAGCCTACACTGGAGGCGGTCACGGTGTCGTTCAGGGTATTGACATTGACCTCAAAATAGCCTTCTTCATCGGTCGCCGTGACAGGCTGTCCATTGAGCGAGATGGTCGCACCGGGTATACCGACACCCGTCGTATTATCCACGACGGTAGCGCTGATCGTGATCATATGAAGGAGTTTAACATCAGGATCAAGTTTTTGTACTTCTTCGGATTGCTCTGTGCGACCTGGGCGATCTTCTCCAGGTGGTCACCGAGGTTCGGATCCGCGGCGGCCAGGATCTCGATCGACCGCTGGATCTTCAGCGCCTGTTCCTGGGTGATCATGGTCTTTCCAGGTTCTGCAACTTCATCTGGTACGGCGCCCATGGCGCCCATTTCTCTCGGTTGTTCATGCATGGTAATCGGTTTTGAAGGTGTGACCAGGTTCTCCAGGAAATTCGAAGCGATCTGGCCGATCTTCTGTTCGACGGCGGGATTGTCCAGCAGCTTGTCGAGGAAAGTGAGCAGCCTGGATCCGACACCGGCGACCTTTTCCGGTTCGTCTTCTTCCTCCTCTTCGTCCTCTTTTTGACGCAGGGCCAGCTGGGCTTTTACATCCGCGATCTCCTGCATGATCAGCGAATACCCGGTCTGTCGGCTGACCGCACCCGGGGCGGGATACTCTTCATCGTGAAAGAGGACTACATTGTAGGCATAGTCGGCCTCTTCGATCGTGCGGATCTTCTTTTTATCCTTCAGGCCATCATAAAAACCCAGCTCATAGGTCGCGCTGGTATTGCTGGCCTCCAGCTGCTTCAAAAATCCGTGCAGCGTCGCCTTGCTATCCGCTACATCTTCGCCGACGCATTTATACAGGCACTTTCGTTTATAGAAGAGTGCCCAGGTCGAAATATCGATCCGGTCAAACGCCGCCAGGATGACGGGCGTCCCTCGTAATTGTACTGCCTCAGCCATTGTTGTTCGCCAGCAAATTTTGATAGAACTGATTGCGGATCTGTCGGAGCCTTGCCAGCGTCCCGGGAGGGAGCTGCACATAATGGACACCGAACTCGAAGGAGAAGGTGCCGGCACCGCCTGTATTCCAGCCATTGGCGGCGGGATTGTTCAGGGTGCATTTCTGCCAGGAGATCTGCACGTTGTCGAATTTCTGCAGCTCCCGGGTAAAGGGAACAATGGCGCCGGCGCCGTTCACGCACTCTACCCGGTGCAGCTGGGAGAGCGGGATATCAAAGCCCCGCTGTTCGCCTTCGATCCAGAGGGTGAGCGTAGTCGCGATCAGCTGCACGTCCGTTGGCATGACGACACCGGTTTGAGAGAGCGCCTGGTCGAACTTGGTGAAAGTCTCGATGGCCTGGATCGCGATATCGAACTCCTGGTCGGACCGCAGCTGAGGCTGATCTTGGAACTTCACCGTGGAGGCCGTATAATTGTTCGGCACGTTCACCTCTACCTTGTCGTACCGGCTGATCCCTTTGATCGGGGGAAACAAATGATGCATAGCCTTTTTTTATAGCGTGAAAGAATGACCAGGAGCCGGAGCTCCTGGTCGAGATATTGGTTATGGCTTCCCGTAGGAATCGTCTATTGAACGCTGGTAGAATCCTGTATCAGCAGACCACGCAGGAAGAGCACAATGCGACTGTTGGTCATGACCGCCGAAAAGGCATTGGGCATCGTCATCGTGAACACAGAATTACGCGAGCCGATGACCAGCCAGTTGGGCTCGGTCGGATAAAAGCAATCGTCGCGACCGCTGAGCTGATCCACCGGGCTGTTGGTAGCGGCGGTCAACTGTGTCTGGTTCACCAACCGGCTGCGAAAGATGTCCCATGCCGGCACGATCACCTTTTTGTTCACGGTGAGGGTGAGAAAACCATTGTACAGGCTCTCCGCTTGTGCTGCTGAGTTGGCCACGGTGAACAGGTTCGGGTTCGGCCAGCTGAGCAGGGGGGCATTGCTGGGGCCGGGTGATCCGGCTGCGGTGGGAATGTACCAGAACACGGCCGCGCTGGACACCAGAAAGCTGTCCTGCAGGACAAGCCGGTATTCCGTGGCGAACTGGTTATTGGCCTGGATCGGGTTAAAGGTGAAGATATTGTTGGAGGTCGTAGCCAGGACCTCGAGGCGAAGATAGCTTTGGGTGTTGATCGTTCGGGTGGGATCGATGCCGTTGTCCAGCAGGATCTGTTTGGCATTGTGAAAGATCAACCGTTCGCCGGCTGTGCTGACGCTCATGATTTTTTCTTTTTGTGGTGAAAGATGCTGAAGGAGATCTGTCTCTCATGAAATCGATCGATGCCGGCTTAGTCCTCGTACAGGAGGGCGCCCATCATCATCTCCCGTTCCGCGTTGGCGGTAAAGCCACCCACGGTCTGGTTCAGGAAGGGTCTCCCGCCGGCTGCCCCGACGGCTGTCTGGCCGGGATTGATGGCGCCCCGACGCAGCGGCACCCGGACCGGTACGGCCCCTACCCCGCTGATCACGCTGAAGCTCTTCAGGAGGTTGATCGTACCCACCGCGATCAGACCGTCGCCGAGGCCTTCGCCCAGGGGAGACTTCATGAACTTGGGCAGGAATACACCGGCCGCGATCTCGATCGCACCAAGGAGCTTCTGGTTGATAGAAGTGAAGTTCTTCCGGGCCAGGTTATCGACAAAGGCAGCCGCGGCAATGCCGGCCACTTTCATGCCGATGCTTTGTAGGTTAACAGCGCCCATGGAGCGGCGCCGGCTCCGCCTGTGCCCGTGGGACTTTTTTTTCTTCTTGGTAGCCATGATATCAGAGGTTTTATTGATGAAAAAATTTACTTGATCGTATTGAGCTCCCGGCGGAGCTCGGTCACTTTCTTGCCCTTCTTTTTCCGCTCCGTCTTGTTTTTGCCCTGGTCCCGGGCGAGGAGTGCCCAGGCCAGCTCTTCCTCGAGGGATTTCTTATAACGGCTACGCAGCTGTGAAAAGGTGAGCGCTCCTACGGCTTTAGCATGCACGATCCCCTTCGCCGGCACCAGCTTCTTATCCGCGGACTTTTTCCTGCCCGACTTTTTAGCGGACTTCTTCTTCCCCGGAGATCTCTTTTGACTTTTGCCACGCTGCTCCTCCTTCGCCCAGGTAACGTAATCCTGGTAGTCGGTGAATTTGCGCGGATGCTGATCACGCAGCTGGCTGGCTCTTTTAAAAATATTCATGTTACAATGGGTTGAAGCGTTGAATGGTCGAAGGAGATCCATTGCGCACCAGTGTATAGGTGCTCGTCGCCGGCTGCTCGATGGCCATGCCGGTATTGATCGCGGTGGTCTGCTGGGCCAGCTGCTGGATCACCGGCGCATTCAGGGCAGGCGTCGTTGCCGCACCTGGTGACGTGCTGGCCACGGGCAACAAGGCCGTCGTGGCCGGTGCATTGGGCAGCAGCTGCGGGCCTGCAGGACCTGGTTCCGGTACGATCACAGCCGATGCCTGGTGCTCCCATTCTTTGTAGGCCAGGTATCCCAGGCCGGCCAGCACGAGCAGGCCCCACGGAAATTTACTGCGGCGTGCCATCGCCTGCAGGTTTGGAGTCAACGACAAGCTCATATACCGGCAACAAAATATAGGTGCCGGGCTCTTTGATCGATTCCCAGGCTTCGCGATCATGGGCGAAGGATCCAGGCATAGGGATCAATTGCTCAATGGTTGTTTCCTGTTCGACCGTATTTTGCCCTTGTTTTACTTCCACGATCTTAAATGCGCGAACGCTGGTTTTTGTCATGCTCTTCTTTTTTTGGATTGACTGATTAAAAGGATCCCACCCCCGACCAGGAGGATCGGACCCCAATTGATATTACTGAGCCCCGAGGGCAATAGCGAGGCGGTGCTGAGGGCGGACGTGCCGGTGGACACTGTGCCCTGCGTATCGGTCCGGGCATTGATATCGGCGATACGGGCTTTCTCGACGGCGGCGGTGACGGCGTTGTCGTAGACACCGACCGTGTTCGCCCAATTTTTTGGGACCAGGACATTGGGCATGTAATTGAGCACGACGTCCCGGGCCAGCTGCACCCGGACCCGGTCCTGGGTCGTACGGGGGTTCTGGCTGATCATATTGAGATAGTTGTCTACGCCATCGCGGAGCGCGCCCAGGAAATTACGACCCGGTATAAAGATCCCCGTCTTCATCGTGAACCACATGGCCGATACCGGCACTTGGTTGTCGGCGACATGATCGGTCGAGCCAACATCGACGCCCAGGACATGATAGGAATAGTCCTGGTAAAGGTAATAGCTCTGTGAGTTGAAGGTGCGCGGACCAAAGGCCGCCTTGACAACGTTGGGGATGGCCGTTAGTACCGTGGATCCGGATAAGGCGCTCACCATGCGGGAGATCGTGGACCCGGGTCCAAAGACATTGCTCACCTGGTTAGCCAGGGTACCCGCGAACTGCTGGGCTGCGGCTGCACCGGGTACGAGAGAATTCGCGGCACCCTTCAGGATCGTATCGATGCCGCCGTCGATCGTCCCGTTCTTCATCAGGTTGCTATAGCTGTTATAGAGCCCGAGCTCGAACTGCTTCAGGGCATCCAGGAAATTACTTTCCGTGGATCCCATGGTGTCTCCGCAACCCGACACCGCGTAGCCGGCTGCACACGACCCGATACACCCGACCGTGCGGGAGGTATCGACGCTTTTGGTGATCGCCGATTGGTACGGCAAGTGATGGTCGAACCAGTTGAGCACCGGATCGATCCAGATCTCCCGGCCGTCCTGGTCATAGAGGATCACAAAGACGTGGTTGGTGATCCGGCCGGCCAGGTCCTGGTATTTGGCGAACCGGTACGCCCAATCGATATCGAGGCCTCCCCGTTTCAGGGCATCCAGGACGCCGGCGATGAAAGACGCATAATGCTTACAGTCACCGGAACCCTCAGACAAAATCCTTCCGGGAGAGCGGATGGACTGGAGGTCTTCGGTCTGTACGCAGTACTCGATATTCCGCTTGCAGAAGTTGAACAGCGCCCGGGCAATATCCCGTTCGGTGCCAACATCGAAGGTGCCGGCGATCTTGTCGTATTGGGGTGCATGGCGTTTGTGGTAGTAGGTAATGCCGCGCATGATCGCCGGCACGTCCTGGTCCTGCAGCAGGACCACGGACCGGTTCTTCGGCGGGACGGCGGCTAATATCGTCTCCCGGCTGCTCAACTGTTGATGGCTTGAAAGGTGAGATTGACGGGGATGGAGACACCGTTGACATTGGCGCTGCCTTTCAGGCCGATCGTGACACCATCACCGTTGTTCAGCAGGTTGATTACCGCCGCGGCGACGCCGAACAGCGAGGGCGAATAAACGAGTGTAACAGGTGTCTGGGCATTGGGCGCAATGATGGCCGGCGTGAAATCAGTGATCGTGCCGGCGGCGGTGCCATTGATATAGACGGTGCCCGCGAGGGACTGGAATTGCAACGAGTCGTTGGTGGGATTTTGTACGCCGATCTGTATGTGGAGGGATCCGCCGTCCCAGCTCGCTCCGAGCGGGAGGAACTGCAGATTCGCACCGGTGTGGGCTTTCGAATAAACCCATAGGGCGACGACTCCGGCGATCAATAATAGACCATTCTGCATGCGGCTTTGATTTTAGCACGCAGCCGGTGGTGACACGAGGGATAAGCGCTATAAATGTAGGGGAAAATGAATTCACGGGAAACAACAACCGAAAAGAAAAAAATCGAAAGAAGAAGTTAATTCTAAGGTTCCGCCGCCTGTCGGTCCGCGATCCGCATGCGGGTTGTAGACCCGTTCGGTCGCGGCCGCATACCGGCGAAGATACGGAAAAAAAGTGAGAAGGAGTGCAAAAAAAAGTTTTTTTTATGCACAAGTGGATAAAATTCCAGGCACCTGAAGGTCAAAGGAGATGCATTGAGTGAGGTAGGTAACGGCGGAAAGCCTTATGGGGCGGGCGTTTTACAAAAACGAAGGGCGCATTGAGATGCGCCCCGATAAGCAAACCTTATTCCTATTAGACAGTGGCCTCTCCTTTCTAGAGGCGTACTGTATCCAACTTGCCGTCGTGTCATACGACTGCATCTTTTGGCGTGAGGTACCGCCGGAAGGCAAAGTTGCGTCCGTCCGGCAAGTGCCGCCAATAATAATTTACATAGTCCGACGCCGGAAACCTGCTCCTGGCAAAGGTTTCGAACTTCTCGAGTTTGTGCTCGACGTTCTTGATCTTATGATATTTTTTAAATTCATCGCGGCCATCGATGTAACAATGGACGATGGCGTCCAGGTAGTCGCGGCTCATGACTTTTTGTTTTTGCGGGCGCGGCGCATCCAGAAACATTTGATCTCCTCTTTCTGCGATGGCCGACCGTGCTCCAATTTAAGGCAGCAATACCACCAACACAAGATGCCTTTCCATAAGGGCATTGCACCGGTGACTTCGTGCCACTGCTCATGATCGTGCATGATGATGATCACTTTCATGGTTGCTTGTTTTTAAAACCGAAGGTGACCCCGAATAGGATCGGCTCTCCGTTGAATTCTTTATCCAGGGCTTGCCAGCTGACCGTCGAGAATAGATCCACCATGGCGTCC
>Ga0068852_100002747_pt1 | contig 12183 bp, 12 predicted proteins | sample KBSCornC22_FD_66594 | JGI IMG/M metagenome (GOLD analysis project Ga0068852, IMG submission 66594) | Corn rhizosphere microbial communities from Kellogg Biological Station, Michigan, USA - KBS Corn C2-2 | ecosystem: Host-associated > Plants > Roots > Rhizosphere > Soil ... | reverse complement strand
TGTGGTGCTGGTTGAGCTTGGCGCGCTTGAGGATGTCCTGCCAGGCGGCGCGCAGCTCGTCGGTGTCGACGTCCGGAAAGCGCGGCGTGAGCGACTGCTCGATCACCACCTGCGCCCGCAGGAAGTCGCGGCCGAGCACCGGCAGCGCGTCCAGCCGCGCCGCGGCCAGCTTGATCTGCTCGTACTCGATGAGCCGGCGCACGAGTTCGGCGCGCGGGTCCTCGGGCTCCTTGCCGTCGTCCGTCTTCTTGGGCGGCAAGAGCATGCGCGACTTGATCTCGATGAGCATCGCCGCCATCAGGAGGTATTCGCTCGCGAGCTCGAGGTTGGTCTTGCGGATCTGGTCGACATACGCCAGGTACTGGCGCGTCACGTCGGCCAGCGGGATGTCGAGGATGTTGAAGTTCTGCTTGCGGATGAGATAGAGCAGCAGGTCCAGCGGGCCTTCGAAGGCCTCGAGGAAGACCTCGAGCGCATCGGGCGGGATGTACAGGTCCTGCGGCAGCGCGAACAGCGGCTCGCCGTACAGGCGCGCCATCGCCACGCGATCCACCGCCTGGGGCAGCACGTCGGCGGGTGGCGGTGGCATGTCTGGCACCGGAGGCTCGTTCGCCTCCAGGGCTTTCGCGGCGTCGCTCACGAAGCGGCTTCCGTCAGCAGGTCTCAGACCTTGCTCTGGTAGACGTACGGCTGCTGGGGCACCCGGGCGTCGCTGTATTCAGCCTGCGCCTGCCGGTCGATGGGCTTGTCCCACAGCAGGGCACGGCCGGCACGCTGCTCTTCCTCCAGCGTGGGCTTGTTCGCCTTGAGCTCGTCGATGAACTCGGTGATGTCGGACTTGTAACGCTTCCAGAACAGCGGCATGGCAGGGCGCGGCGGGAGCCGGTGGCAAAGACGAATTGGCGGCGATTTTAGCGGCCGGGCGAAGATCGCCGGCTTCAGCCTTCAGGTCAGCGCCACGAGATCGGTCAGGACATGGGCAAACGCGACCGGCCAGAGCCAGCGGGCACGCCAGTAGAAGGCGGACATCAGCGCGCCGTACAGCACGATGGACAGTGAGCCGATCGGCCCCTGGTACACGTGGTACAGCAGGCGCACGAGGGTGCTCACGCCGATCGCCACCGAGGCGCCGTGGCCGCGGAAGGCATCGACCAGAAAGCACAGGAAGGTCTCTTCGTACACGCCGTTCACGACCGACAGCGCGAGCGCCATCGACAGCGAGATGCGGGTGTTGGACATGATCTCGGCGATGGGCTGGGCCTGCAGCTCGCGCGTGTCGGCGAAGGCGGTGGCCAGCCACCAGGTCGCCAGGCCCGCGACGAACAGCAGCGCGCCGACCGCGCCGCCAGCCAGGCTCGGGCGAGGCAGCAGCGAACGCCAGTCGTGGCCGCGAAAGCGCAAGAAGGCCAGCGCCAGCGCGCCCAGCACCAGCTCGACGACGATGGTGTCGGCAAACCCTGAATCGGAAAAGCCTTCTCCAGCCGGAAAGTCAGCGCCGACTGCGCTGAGCGAGATGAGGATGAACCAGCCGAAGCACAGGATGGTGACGGCCACCGCCTCCGCGGGCCCGGGCACCCGGGCAGCCACCGGCTCCGGCGTTTCCGGCTCGGGGCTATCGGGCTGGTCGGGGCCGGCCATCAGGCCTCGACCCGGCGCAGGTTGTGCGCGTCCTTGAGGAAGCCGTGCGGATGCCCGGCGATCCAGCGGGCGAGTTCGTCCAGCCGGGCGCTGCCCACCTCGGTGGCCGGCAGCTCCAGGTTGATCGACTCGAAGCCATCGAGGTTCTGCAGCTGGAACTGGATGTGGCCGCTGTCGTGCTGCGGCGTGACGCGCACCAGGCCGAAGAAGTCGGCCGTGAAGCTGTAGCGGCGGCCTTGCAGCTTGCCCGTGACCGGGTCGCGCACGGCCTCGTTGTCGAACTTCGCGCCGCTTTGCCGCAGCTTGCTTTCCAGCTTTTCCATGTCGGGCAGGAAGTCCTTGAACAGCTGCAGCTCGCGGCCGGACTTCAGCTGCCAGTGCATGACGATGAAGTCGAACACATCCTCGTCGCGCAGCTTCTTCTTGCGCGAATCGACGCGGAAATCGGTGAGCGGCAAGCGATCGAGCACGTTCTGGCGGTCGAGCGTGAAGCGCGCGGGGCTGGCCGGACGCAGCACGTCGAGCTGCGGCGCGAGCGTGGTGAAGTAGCTGAACACCGTCTTGCAGGCGGCTTCGGCCAGCGCCGTGTTGCGGGCGAGCGCAGCGGTGTCGCCGGTCTGCTGCGCCTTCAGGGCATCGGCCTGGCGCTTGAGGTCGTCGAGGAAGCTCACGGGAGGAATTCTGTGGAGGGCGAGAGGCGCACAGAATAGCGCAGCACCGCAGCGCGGCCCGTTGTTTCATCACTTTTCAGGACGGCGCCGGGCATCATCGAAAACCATGCAGGAAATCGAACTCAAGTTCCAGGTGCCGCCCGCGGTACGCGTGGCCGTGGACGCCGCGGTCGCCGGCACCGCCAGGCCGCCGCGGCAGCGCTTGCGCGCCATCTACTTCGACACCGCCGATCGCGCGCTCGCGGCGGCCGGCATGGCGCTGCGCATCCGCCAGGAAGGCCGGCGCATGGTGCAGACGCTCAAGGGCCTGGGCGACGACGGCATCACGCGGGCCGAGCACAACGTGGAGCTCATCGGCGCGCACGACGGGCATGCCGAGCCGGCGCTGCATGCCACGGTGCCGGTGGGCGAGCGGCTGCTCGGACTGGTCGAGACTTCCGGGCCGCTGCGCGAGACCTTTCGCACCGACATCCGCCGCCGCACGCGCACGCTGCGCAACCGCTTTGGCACGGTGGAGCTGGCCTTCGACGAAGGTGTGATCGCGGCCGGCGATCGGCGGCTGCCGGTGCACGAGCTGGAGATCGAACTCGTGCGCGGATCGCCGCTCGCCGTGCTGGCCGCCGCGCGCAGCTGGGTGAGGCGGCACGGCCTGTGGCTGGACATGCGCAGCAAGGCGCAGCGCGGCGACATGCTCGCGCGCGACGAGGCACAGGCGCCGCCGCGCAAGGCCGACCGGGTCGCGTTGAAGAAGGGCATGACCTTGCGCGAGGCGTTGCGGCCGGTGCTGCTGTCGTGCCTGGACCAGATCACCCACAACGCGAGCCAGGTGGCCAGCGGCGAATTCGATGCGGAGCACGTGCACCAGCTTCGCGTCGGGCTGCGGCGGCTGCGCTCGGCGTGGCGCCTGTTCGGTGCGGATGAGCTGTCGCCGCCATTGAGCCGCGAGGCGACGGTGGTGTTCCGCGCGCTGGGTGCATCGCGTGATCGCTCGGTGCTGGCGCAGACGCTGGCCGATGAGCTGGCAGCGGCGATGAAGGCGAATGGCCATGGTGTCGCCTGGCCGCCCGTCGGCAGCCTGAAGGACGATGCACCCACCGTCGAGGTGGTGCGTGGCCTGCCGATGCAATCGCTGATGCTGTCCTTGTTCGAGTGGACGCAGGGCGGCGGCGATGCCTTCGATGCCGGGGCAGACGACGCGAGCGCCTCACAGGCCCAGGCGGCGCACGCCCTCGACGCCGATGCCGCGCGCCACCTGCGCAAGAAGCTGCGCCGCCTGCATCGCCAAGTGGTGCGCGACCTGCGACGCTTTGCCGAGCTCGACGACGCATCGCGCCACCGCGTGCGCAAGCGCGGCAAGCGGCTTCGCTACGGGCTGGAGTTTGCGCAGGGCCTGCTCGGCAGGAAGAAGGCTCAGGCTTGCATCGATGCGTTGAAGGATGCACTCGATGCGCTCGGCCACTTCATGGACCTCGGCATCGCCATCCAGGCCTGCCGCGACGCGCCCACACCCACCGCAGACGCGGCCTTCGCCCTCGGCTGGCTCAGCGCGCGCCGCGAGGCGCTGGTGAGCCGCGCCGCCACCTTGGCCGACGCCTTGGCAAAAACGCCACCCACCTGAGGGGTTCTTGAAAAAATACCGTTCATCCCCAGCCGGCGTCTTCCCACGCGCCGGCGGCAACGTTCCGTCGCCGGGCGATTGCATTCGCCTGCGCGGCCGCTAGCATTCCCTCCGCCTGCGAATCATTGCCACACCAACGATCGGCTCGCTTCGCGTGCACCAACCGACAGGAGAGATCCACTTGACATCAAGTCTCAGCGTGACGCCGACCAGCCCGCAGTCCCTCCAGACGGTCGATGTCCAAGGCCTTGCCTTGCCGGCGGACTTCCCGCTCACGCTCACGCCCGAGCAGGTGCAGCAGGTGAAGACCCAGCTGGAGCAGCACAGCCTGGCCACCACCACCCAGCTGGACATCGCCCGCATCGGCCATGAGGCGGAGGCCGCGCTGCACCGCACGCTCGGCGGCTTCCTCGACAAGATCGAGAAGGGCGAGCAGCCGAAGATCTTCACGCTCGTCACGCGCCTGAGCGAGGCGGTGGACGAACAGCGCCTGCCCGCGCTGGCCGATGAGATCCTCAATGCCAAGCCCACGCTGATGGACCGCATCGCCGGTGCCTTCAACCGCAAGTCGCTCAGCCGCGCGATGCAGCGGGCGTACGAAGAGATCCGCCTGCGCGCGGCCGGCAAGACCAAGACGCTCAACGACTTCATCAAGGGGATGGAGAAAGAGCTGGAGCAGGAGCAGCGCCGGCTCGAAGGCGAACTGCGCACGCAGGAACAGCTGAAGGAAAGCTACCGCGAGCACTTCGTCAATTTCGGCGTCGTGGTCGCCTTCATGACGAGCTGGGTCGCCAATGCGCGTGCCGAGGTGCAGCAGGCGATCGACAACGGAGCTGACCAGACCTCGCTTCGCTTCATGCAGGAGAAGCTGCAGGCACTCGAAAGCCGCGCGCTCGCCCTCGAAAGCACGCTCACGCGGCTGCCGTCCGACCAGCTCACCATCCGCATGCTGGAGAACGCCGGCATCTCCACGCTGCAAGAGACCATGACCACCGCGTCGGGCCGCTTCGCGAGCATCAAGATGACGCTGCTCACCATCCACGGCGCGCTGGTCACGCAAGGCGTGCAGCGGCTGGCGGAGCAGGGCGCGGCGCTCGATGCCAACCTCTTGGCCGTGCGCTCGGCGCTGATGAAGGACGTGGTCGGCAAGGCGGCCAACGCGCCTGGCGACAACCGCCTGGCCGAGGCCAACGGCCTGAAAAAGATCGTGGCCGACACGCGCGAGCTGGTGCAGATCGTCGACCGCGCGGCCGAGGCCAACAAGCAGAAGTTCGAAGCCGCCCGCGCCATCACGCAGCAGGCGCGCCAGGAGCTGGCGGAGCTGGGCGCGTCGATTCGCCCCGACCTGCCGCTGCAGCGCTGAGGCCAGCCTTCAGCCATCAAACGTCAACCACCCACGCACACACCATGACCAGTCTCGTACTCAATCTCACCAAGCCCGGCGAGCAGGCGTCCAAGCTGCAGCTGAACCTGAGCAAGAACGAGGTGTTCACCGTCAAGCTCTCGTGGGACGAGAAGTCCGCGAACGACAAGACCGACCTCGACCTGCATGCGATCGTCGGCGTGAACACCGGCGACGGCGCCAAGGCCGGCGCCTTCGAGGACATCCTCAGCACCTACAACGTGCGCCGCAAGATCGGCGGCCAGCAGGTGGGCATCCTCGACAAGAAGGCCGACGGCAGCTTCGAGATCCATGGCGGCGCGCTGGTGCACAGCCCCGATGCGCAGGACGGCAACCTCGAAGGCGACGACGAGTGGATTCGCATCGACCCGTCCAAGCTGACCTCGCCGGCCAACGGGCACCTGGAGATCCCGCTGGTCGCGATGATCCACGGCGCCTCCACGGCGCGCCGGTTCGCCGACGTGAAGAACGCGCGGGTGGCGGTGGTGAATTCCACCGGCCGCGAGCTGATGAACGCGACGCTGTCCAACCAGTTCGGCGAATTCATCGGCGTGCAGATGGGCTCCATCCTCATCGACCGCAACGGCACGGCGAGCTTCGCGTCGGTGGGCGTGGGCTTCAACGGTGACTTCAACACCGTGCTCGGGCACTTCTCCTGATTCCTCCTGACCAGCACCTTGGCCTGACGCAGTGAGCTTGCGACCCACCATCATCGGCGGCAAGGCGACGCAGCCCGCGTCGCCCGGCGAACCGGCGGCGCAGGAACTGCGGCCGACGGTGATCGGGCCGTCGGCGCCCGTGCCTGCACCAGTCGCGCCGACGGTGGTGCAGGGTGGCGCCGCGCCGGCAGCGATCGAGGTGCTCGCGCCGAAAGCGACCGCGATTCCCATGTCTGCACCTGCCCCCGCAGCGACACCTTCAGCAGCGTCCGTCGCGCCGCCGGCAGCCGCCGGTGCCGGTGCCGGTGCCGGTGCCGTGGCCAGGCAGGTCACCAAGGTCCTCGGCGTCGAGCGCAAGGGCCTTGCCATCGACGCCGCCGAGCTGCGCACGCGGCATGCGGATGCCTCGCCCGCCGCCATCGACCACGCCGTGGCGCTGCTGGGCGGCATCGTGCCGCAGGCCTGCTCGGCCGCGGCCATCGAGCAGCTCGGCCGCAGCTCGCAGGAGGGCGTGGCGCGCGCGGTGGAGCGCGTGCTGCGCATCGTGGACGACGAAGTGCCACGCACGGCGGGCCGGCATGTCGAGCGCATGCTGGAGCTGCTGGTCGACATCGCCGAGGTGCTCAAGCCCGGCGGCATCGGCTGGCGGCGCAGGACGCTGCGCCAGGTGCTGGCCGACAGCCGGGGCGAGCTCGATGCGCTGCGTGCCGTGCTCGAGCGCTCCGAGGCCAGCCTGGTCGACCAGCGCGAGAAACTCGTCGCGATGCATGGCGATGTCAGCCAGCTGCTCGACGGCCTGAACGGCGTGCTCATCACGCTCGCCGAACTGCGGCCCGTCTTTGCCGACAACCGCCGCCAGCAAGCCATCGACCACCGCGAGAACGATGTCGCCAAATCCGTCGCGCTGCTGCACAGCCACAGCCTGCAGATGCAGCGCCTGGAGGCCGACTTCACCCAGCTCGCGCAGCGCATCCGCGACGCGGTCTTGCATGCCTTGCCGGCCTGGCTGTCGGCCGCGGCGTCGGCTCCCAATGAATCACTGAACGAGACCGAGCGCTTCACGCTGATGGACCAGCTGCATGCGCTGATGCTCGTGTTGTCCGGCAAGTCCTGAACGAAAGGTGCCGCATGGCATTGCAACTCAACCTCGAGAAGTCCAAGGCATCGCTGCAGATGTGCCTGCAGAAGGCCGGCGTCAGCCAGCCGCCGGTGATGGACATGGGCGTGCTGCTGGACGTGAGCGGCTCCTTCGAAGACGAGCACCGGGACGGCACGACCAACAAGCTGCTGTCGCGCCTCGTGCCCTGGGGCCTCACCTTCGACCCCGATGGCAAGCTCGACCTCACCACCTTCAGCAACGGCCCGGCGCACGTGCAGCGCGTGGGCAGCGTCACCGTGCAGAACTACACCGATTTCGTCCGCCGCGAGGTGATCGGCCAGGTGCGGGGCTGGAACGGCGGCACCGACTACAGCTACGGCATCGAGGACTTCCTGCGGCTCTTCGGCTGGCTCGATAACCAGGGCAAGACACCGGGCTTCCTCGGCAAGCTGTTCGGCGAAAAGCCGGTCGCGCCGGTGGCGCCGCGGCGCTCGCTCGTCACGGTGATCACCGACGGCGAGAACAACGACACCGACCGCACCCGCGAGGTGCTGCGCCGCTCGCAGGCGCGGCACGACGAGGTCTACTTCCTCTTCATCGGCGTGTCCAACCAGGGCACGAGCTTTCCGTTCCTCGAAGAGATCGGCGACGAGTTCGACAACACGGGGCTGGTGGTGGTGCCGGAGATCCGGCAGTTCGTGCAGCTGGGGGACGATGAACTGAACGAGATGCTGCTGCTGGATGAACTGGTGACCTGGCTCAAGCGCTGAGCCTCAGCGCAGGTGTTCCAGCGCTGTCGGCAGATCCGGCAGCAAGTTCTCCGCACCCAGCACCGCCGCGAACCCCGATCGCCGGATCAAGCCCAGCGGCTGCTCGTTCAGCTCGCACAACACCAGCCGCACGCCTTGCTTGCCCAGCGCGCGATGCAACTGCGAAAGCGCATCGAGCCCGGAGGTGTCCATTGACACCAGCCGGTGCGTTTCCAGCACCAGCGCCCGCGTGCCCGGCGGCACGTTCAGACCCAATGGTTCGAGCCGCGCCGCAGCGCCGAAGAAGAGCGAGCCGTACAGCCGCAGCACACGCACCTCGGCCGTCGACGCCGCATGCGGCTCGATGCGAAACAGCGTGCTCATGCGATAGATGAAGAAGGCGCAGGCCAGCACCAGCCCCACTTCCACCGCGACCGTGAGGTCGAAGATCACCGTGAGCAGGAAGGTGCCCACGAGCACCGTGCGGTACTGCGGGCTGAAGTGCCGCAGCCGCGCGAACTCATGCCACTCGCCCATGTTCCAGGCGACGAAGAGCAGGATGCCGGCGAGCGCCGACAGCGGCACGAATTCAGCCAGCGGCGCGGCGGCCATCACCACCGCGAGCAAGGTGAGCGCATGCACGATGCCCGCCACCGGCGTGCGCGCGCCGGCACGGATGTTGGTGACGGTGCGCGCGATGGTGCCCGTGGCCGGCAGCCCGCCGAACACCGGCGACACGATGTTGGCGATGCCCTGCGCCATCAGCTCCTGGTTCGGGTCGTGGCGAGGCGCATCGATGAGGTTGTCGGCCACGCGCGCGCACAGCAGCGACTCCACCGCGCCGAGCAGCGCGATGGTGATCGTCGGGATGACGAGCTGCTTGGCGCTTTCCCAGCTGAAGGGCGGCAGCGCGAGCGAAGGCAGGCCTTGCGGAATGCCGCCGAAGCGCGAGCCGATGGTTTCCACCGGCAGCTTGAGGAAGTGGGCCGCGGCCGTCAGCGTGACGAGCGCGATGATCGGCCCCGGCATGCGCGAGGCCGTGCGCAGGGTGATGCCTTCGAGCACCTGCGAGGGCAGCAGGCTGCCCGGCTTGAACAGCCGCGGCCACAGGAAGAGCCCGCCGAGGCTCACCAGCCCGATCGCCAGCGCATGCGGATTGAAGCTGCCGATGTGCGTCGCGAAGGCATGCAGCTGCGAGAAGAAGTCGCCCGGCAGCTTGTCGATCTTCAGCCCCAGCAGGTCGCGCACCTGCGACACCGCGATCAGCACCGCGATGCCGTTGGTAAAGCCGATGACGATGGTCACCGGCATGTAGCGCACCAGGGCCCCGAGCCGCAGCGCCCCCATCGCGAACAGCAGCACCCCGGCCAGCGCCGTGGCAATCAGCAAGTTGGTGAGCCCATAGCGTTCGACGATGCCGAACACGATGACGATGAACGCCCCCGCCGGCCCGCCGATCTGCACGTTGGACCCACCGAGCGCGGAGATGATGAGCCCCGCCACGATGGCAGTGAACAGCCCTTGCTCCGGTTTCACTCCCGAGGCGATCGCAAAGGCCATGGCCAGGGGCAGGGCGACGACGCCGACGGTGAGGCCGGCGCCGAGGTCGTGGAAGAAGGTGTGGCGGTCGTAGCCGCGCAGCGCGTCGATCAACCGGGGGTGGAAGCGAAGGCGCATGGGTCGGGAGAGCACCGCGGCGCCGGGGTTCAGCGCCGCCTTGTTGCCGCGGCCGCCTTGGTGCCCACGGACTTGGCGGGACGTGACCGGCCCGACGCGGAAGCCGAGACCTTGGGCGCTCTGCCGGTCGCGGGCGGCGGGGCCGACCCGCTCGGCACGTAGTTCACGCCGTGCGCGGCGAGGTATTCGCGGATGAGCTGCCGCACCACCTGGGAAGGCGTCAGGTCCTGCTGCGCGCACAGGCGCTCGAAGGCGACCTTCTTGGCGGGGTCGATCAGCAGGGTGAGGCGCGCAGTCTTCAGTTCCATCGCTTGGGATTCTTGCTGCTCAGGTCTCGTCGCCGGGATCGCGGCATTCAGCTCGCGCCGGACAGCCGGCACGAATGCACGACATGTTAATGTGATGTGCGTTTGGCGAGCATGCTACGCGCATAAAATGGGCGTCGCAAGTTTGCACGGCCGGCCATGCCCACCTTCTTCCATCGCCTGAGCGCACGGGATCGCACTCGTCATGCGAACCGGCAGTTGGGTGGTGTGCTCGCCTTCGTGGCCGGGGCGGTGAATGCCGGCGGGTTCCTGGCCGTGCAGCGCTACACCTCTCACATGACGGGCGTCGTGTCGGCCATCGCCGACGATCTCGTGCTGGGCCAGGCGGCGCTTGCCATGGCCGGCGTCTCGGCCCTGCTTGCCTTCATCTTCGGTGCAGCCACGACGGCGGTTCTCATCCACTGGGCCCGGCGGCGCCAGATGCACGGCGAGTTTGCGCTGTCGCTCATGCTGGAAGCGGCGCTGCTGCTGGTCTTCGGCCTGCTCGGCGCCAACCTTGCGCTCTTCGTCGACGTGTTCGTGCCGTCCACCGTGCTGCTGCTGTGCTTCATCATGGGCTTGCAGAACGCCATCGTCACCAAGATCTCGCAGGCGGAGATCCGCATCACCCACATGACGGGCGTGATCACCGACCTCGGCATCGAACTCGGGCGCCTCGTCTACTGGAACCGTACCGAACGCGCCGATCCGCAGCACTTCGTGCGTGCCAACCGGGACAAGCTGCGCATCCATTCGCTCATCCTCGCCATGTTCTTCGTCGGCGGGCTCGTGGGGGCGCTCGCGTTCAAGCACGTGGGCTTCTCGGCCACCGTGCCGATCGCCGCCTTGCTCATGGTGATCGCTGCGCCGCCGTTGTGGCGCGACCTGCGATCCCTGCGTGCGGGACTGTCACGTCCTGCAGGCTGACTTCGCGCTGGCGGGGTGGTGCTTTCGCGTTTCGTCGGTGGTGGGGCGGACGGGGAGGGGGTCTGCGGACGCGGCCCTGCGGACCGCTTTATTGTCCGCAGACCCCCTCCCCATCCGCCCCTGTTGCGGCGACTCGATGCCGCACACCGACGGTCTCTTTTCGACTCTGCTTCGCAGTCGTGCTTGATGGCGCAGGGCACGGCTTGATCGAGAGGCCCGCAAGTCGCGTCGGTCACCAAGCACGATTGCGAAGCAGAGCCGAAAGAGAACCGACCGAGACCATTGGAGGTGGTCCGAGCGGTGAGGGATGGGGAGGGGGTCGTCGGACAATAAAGGGGTCCGAAGGGCCCCGTCCGACGACCCCCTCCCCGTCCCTCACTACAACCCGCCCGCCGCGGAAGTACCAATCAAAGGCAAATACCAGCACGCCCCTCAGCGCAAGGATCGATGCAGCAACCTTTCCAAGGTCTTCAACGGCGAGGTCTCCGGCCGCTGCAGGTCTTCCACGTCGAGGTAGAAGGTCTGTTCCATCATGTGCTGGCCGCCCATCGCGGCGTGCAGCACCTGGTCGCTGTAGACCACCCAGGTCGTGCCCGGCGCAAAGTCCACGCGAGCCTGCGGGCCGTCCTTCTGGAAGTCGAGGTCGGCCTTCGCGTGGTCGTGCAGCTGCAGCATCACGTGGTCGTATTCGGTGCGGCGGCGCTTGGTGATGCCGATGGTCTTCATCAGCCAGGCCGAGCCGGGGATGGGCCGGGTGATGGATGGAAGATAGCGGCGGGCATGCGCCGCGAAGGGTTCGCCGACGCGCCATTCGCGCGGCTTGCCTTCTTCGTTCACGTTGCAGAACACGCGCAAGAGTCGCGTGCCGTGCATCGGATTCGATGGGAAGGCATCGACGTGCAGGCGGGTGTCGTCCTTGCGCCAGCTTGTTTCGCGGCCGGCGATGTTCGCGGGGCGGAACGAGGTGTTGCCGCGGCGCAGTTTGCCGCGGTAGTGCGGGAAGAGCCGCAGCGCGAAAGCTTCGCTCATCTCGGCGTAGCGCACGACCATGGCGCGCAGGGCGTCGAGGTCGGCCGCGCTGCCGGCCGCGCCGCGCAGCTCGCCGCCGGGCCATCGGACCGAGATGTTCTTGGCCTTGCCGTCGGCCCAGCGTTCGTCGAGGAATCGGCGCTCCGCCTCGCTCAGCACGAAGGGCAGCCGCGGGAAGCTCAGCACCATGCCGTCCTCGATCACGGCCTCGACACTGCGCGTCGAGCCGTCGTCGGCCCAGCTGGTGTCGGGAAACTCGCGAACGATGTCGACTGTGGCGGGCGTGGTCATGTAGGAAGCGGTGACGGATTCGTTCGCGGTGTCGCAGCCATCAGCGAATGCGCAGGCCCGGCGTGGCGCCCGGCCAGGGTTCGAGGATGTACAGGCCCGGGTTGGCCTTCTCGTCGGC
>Ga0068852_100002744_pt1 | contig 12188 bp, 9 predicted proteins | sample KBSCornC22_FD_66594 | JGI IMG/M metagenome (GOLD analysis project Ga0068852, IMG submission 66594) | Corn rhizosphere microbial communities from Kellogg Biological Station, Michigan, USA - KBS Corn C2-2 | ecosystem: Host-associated > Plants > Roots > Rhizosphere > Soil ... | reverse complement strand
GCAGGCCGCGCCCTTGCGCTTGCCGCCCTGGTTCACCGCGGACACCGACGCGTCGAGCGTCTTGAGCCACGGCACGATGCCGTTGGACAGGCCATTCGTCGACTTGATCAGCGAACCGCGTGCACGCACGCGCGTGTAGGCCAGGCCGATGCCGCCGGAGAACTTCGACAGCATCGCCACGTCGGCGTAGCGCTTGTAGATCGACTCGAGCGAATCGTCGGGCGAGTCGAGCAGGAAGCACGAGGACAGCTGTTCGTGCGTGGTGCCGGAGTTGAACAGCGTGGGCGAGCTCGGCAGATAGTCGAGGCTGCCCATGAGGCGATACAGCTCGAGCGATTCGCCGACGTCTTCGCACAGCGCGCAGGCGATGCGCAGGAAGAACTGCTGCGGCGTCTCGATGACCTTGCGCGTTTTCGGATGACGCAACAGATAGCGGTCATACACCGTGCGCAGGCCGAAGTAATCGAAGCGGCGGTCGAGTTCCACATCGAGCGCGCTGTTGAGCTTGCGCGCATTGGCCTGCACGAAGGACAGCAGGCGTTCGTTGATGAGGCCGAGCTCGTGGCCGCGCGTGACGGATTGCGAGAACGCGTGGATTTCCTGGCCCGAGACTTCCTTCGCGATGTAGTCCGACAGCAGGCGCGCGGCGAGGCGGCCGTACTCGGGTTCTTCGGCCGTGAGCATCGCGGCCGTGCGGATCGACAGTTCGTCGAGTTCCCACGTGGTCGCGCCGTCGTAGAGGCCGGAAATCGTGCGCGTGGCGACGCGCATCGGATCGATGGAATACAGACCGTCGGCAGCGCGCGTCACGGCGCGAACGATCTTGTTCAGATCGACCGGCTCGCGCTTGCCGTTGCGCTTGGTCACGGCCATCGCGCCGGTGGAGTGCGGCGGGGTCAGCGCGAACTGCGGCGCGCGGGAATCGGTGGGCACAGCGCTGCTGCGAGCAGTGGCGCTGGCGATTTCGTGTTCTGTGGTGCTCATGGGCTCCCTCCGGTGGTGTGGAGCACGGCTGCCGTCCTGTCCCGGGGACGGCAAATCGAAGGGACGGCGACGCCGCGGTTCAGGCCGCGGTCGTAGCCACGCCCCCTCGGGCGTGCGGAGTGGCGGAATTCGGGGGTCGTGTCGCCAGGGCCGAATGGCCGGCGACTACGGTTGACCCGTCTCCCCGCGGAGACTCCTGGCCGTTACCACGCGGTGTGCGACGCGCGGTTGCCGGCAGGTATTCGGACTTGCGGACACGAACCCGGAACCCCGGATCCACCTACTGGCCCTCGCTTCCCAACCCCTGCGGGCCAGTGCTCATGAGGACGTTCGTTTCCGCTTACCGCTGCGGGGCAGCTCCGGAATTGCACCGGATTCCCGTTTAATCCCGGTCGTGACCGGGAACCGACGGAACACAACATATAGAGGTTGACAGGCTGGGGTCAACACAATTGGCTGTGAATTCGTGGGTCGTTCGTGTTTCAGATTCGTGAAGGAAATCACGCAGAAGGGCTTGCAATTGGCCTGGGGGCTGGGTCGCGCGCCCTCGCGGCAGCGATCCATGAAACCAACGGCTCATTGGCGCAGCCTGCCGCCACGGCGAGTGTCGCCGGACTCGGCGCGACGCGCACTCACTGCGCGACAGATCCAGCCGGCGAGCGCACTCAAAGGCCACCCGGCGACCACGCAAACCAAGGCTAGCTGGAAAAAGAATTGGGCCATCCACCGGTCGGGAATCCACGAGCGCCAATACGGTTCCGGCCAAGGCCATTTCCAATCATCCGCAACCACATCGTCCGCGCTGCCGTAGACGCCGTCCCTGCCGACGGCACGCACCTCAAACCGGCGGCCATCGGGTGAGCGCCAGTAGACGAACCAATTGCCCCAGGGATCCTTGAGCTGCGACAGCTGTGAGACCGCGGCGCTAGCGCAGTTTTCCTGATTCACCACGCCGACGAGCTCGTCGAGCGCATTCGGCAACCGCCCGCACTCGAGTCGGAACAGTTCGACCGACATTTCCAGCCGGACCAGATAAGCGCGCGCTACCCTCTCGCGCCCTCGGGTGAAATCGCAGCGCAGTCCGCCCATCATCACCGCCAGCATCAGCAGCATGGGCATCAGCGGCAGCAACGCGACGGACTTGCAGAGCGATGGACGCATCATCGGATTTCCCGCACGCACACGCACACCGACGGCGGATGGCATCCGTCGTCGATGAGGCTTGCGAGTCGAAGGGCAGTACGCGCGAACGGCGCGGAGGAAGCCCTATCGACCCGAAGTCTTCGCAGCGAGTTCCGTCGAAGCGAGCAACGCGCGCAGCGAAGTGAGAGGCGAACAGAAGCGGCGAAACGCCTCGCGTCGCGCGTTTCTCACTCCTCTACCCTCTCACTCGTTCTCAGGGCGTACCGCCCAGAAAATCCACCGCCACCTGCAACATCGAGCGCGTGCCGACATCGAGCGCCTTTTCGTCGAGGAAGAACTTCGGCGAATGATTCGGCGCAGCCTTCGCGAGATCCTGGCCCGGCGGCACGACGCCCACGAAGAAGTAGAGGCCGGGCACTTCGTCGGCGAAGTAGGAGAAATCCTCCGCAACCATGTTCGGCGGTACTTCGATGACGTTCTCCGCGCCGACGGCTTTCTCGAGGCTCGGGCGCAGACGCTTCGTCAGCGCTGCGTCGTTGCGCGTGACCGGGTTGTGCACGCCGGGCATCGGCGCTTCGAGCTCGACGCGCGCGCCCTGCGCTTCGGCCACGCCCTCGGCGGTGCGGCGCAGGCGGTTGAACAGGTCTTCACGCATGCCCGCGTCGAAGGTACGCACGGTGCCTTCGAGCTCGACCTTCTCCGGGATGATGTTGTAGCGCACGCCGCCCTGGAACATGCCGAAGGTGAGCACCGCCGGCAATTTGGAAATATCCAGTTGTCGACTCACGATGGTCTGCGCCTGGCCGACGATCGCGGCCGCCGTAACAATAGGATCCACGCCGCGCCACGGCTGCGCACCATGCGTCTGCGTGCCGAATACACGGATCTTGAAGCGATCGGATCCGGCGAGTAGCGGGCCTTCGCGCACGCCGACCTGGCCGGCATGCAGCGTGTAGAAGACATGCAGGCCGAGCACCGCGTCGGGTTTCCAGTCGCGGAACAGACCTTCCTTGAGCATGAGCTTCGCGCCGCCCTCCTCGCCCGGCGGCGAGCCCTCCTCGGCGGGCTGGAAGATGAACATGACTTCGCCGGGCAAGTCCTTCTTCATGCCGGCCAGCGCGGTCGCGACACCGAGCAGGATCGCCGTGTGCGCATCGTGGCCGCAGGCGTGCATGACGCCGACGTCCTGTCCACCGTAGGTGCTGCGCACCTTGCTCGCGAACGGCAGATCGACTTCCTCGGTCACTGGCAATGCATCGATGTCGGCGCGGATCGCGAGGCGCGGTCCGGGCTTGCCGCCCTTGAGCCACGCGATGACGCCGGTATGCGCGACGCCCGTTTTCACTTCAAGGCCGAGCTTCTTCAGATGATCGGCGACGAGCTTGGCCGTGCGCGTCTCGCGGTTGCCGAGCTCCGGATGCTGGTGAATGTCGCGGCGCCACTGGATCACCTTTTCGCCGACGGCTGCCGCCGCCTGTTGCGTATCCGCCGCGGCGAACGCGGGCGCCGCGGTCATTGCGGCAAGCAGGGCGAGACAGATTCGGCGCATGGGAGGCTCTCCGCGAAAAGCCCGATGGTAGGGCAAGCGAGGGCGCGTTGGCGCTGGACTTTGGTCATTGCCTTATGCCGCGCTCACCGCCAACCTACGGCAAATGCTCGCGCGCGAGATAGTCCTCGCTCTGCATCTCGATCAGACGCGATTCGGTGCGGCTGAATTCGGCGCGCAGGCGGTCGCCGTCGTAGAGGTCGATGATGGGCACGGCAGCCGAGAGGATCAGCTTGATGTGGCGGTCGTAGAACTCGTCGACCATTTCGATGAAGCGGCGCGCGGCGTCTTCCATCATCGGCGTGAACTGCGGCACGCCGGACACGATGACGGTGCCGTAAGCCTTGCCGATCTCGATGTAGTCGGCGACGGCGCGCGGGCCTTCGCAGATCGCCTCGAAGTCGAACCAGACCACGTCCTCGCCGAGCCGCCGCGCGGGAATCTCGCGGTCGTGTACGTCGATCTGTGTCTCGGCGCGCGCAACGCCGTGGCTGATGCGCTGGAAGCAGTCGTTGAGCGCGCGTTCCGCATCCGGTCCGAGTGGCGCATGGAACACGCGCGCCTGGGTCAGCGCGCGCAGGCGCCAGTCCTGTGCCGAGACGATCTCGACGACGGCGCATTGCTGCTGGATCAGCGCGATGGCCGGCAGGAAGCGCTCACGCTGCAAGCCGTTCGCGTAGAGGTTTGCCGGCGCCGTGTTGGACGTGGTCACGAGACTCACGCCGCGCGCGAACAGCTGGCGCAGCAGGCCGCCGAGAATCATCGCGTCGCCGATGTCGCTGACGAAGAATTCGTCGAGGCACAGCACGCGCGTGTCGGCGGCGATGTCCTCCGCGACATCGGACAGTGGATCTTCGCGCCCCTGCAGCGCGGTGAGTTTGGCCTGCACCTGGCGCATGAAGCGGTGGTAATGCACGCGGCGCTTCTGCGCGATCGGCAGGTGTTCGAAGAACAGGTCGATCAGGAAGGTCTTGCCGCGGCCGACGCCGCCCCAGAGATACAAGCCGCGCACCGGCTCGGGCGCGGAAAAGCGTGCGCGCAGACGCGCGAACAGGCCGGCAGGTTCGCGTTCCTGCAACGCCGCGGCGATGCGATCGAGTTCGACCAGCACGGCGCGCTGCGCGGCATCGTCCTGCCAATCGCCGCGCTGCACGCCGGCGAGGTAATGCGCCGTCACGCTCACGTCAGCCGTTCCGCAGTGGCGGCAGGTTGTCGCGTACGCCGTTCTTGATCGCGCCGCGCAGGTCCATGAGGCGCCGATGGAAGAAATGACTCGTCTCGGGCATGCGCACGAGCTGCGGCGGTTTGGAGAGGCTCGCGACCCACGCGAACACTGCGGCCGGATCGACGACTTCGTCGGCTTCCCCCTGCACCACGAGCCACGGGCAGTCCGGCAGATCGATCGCATCGAAGGCCCAGCGGCCTACCGGCGGCGCGACCTGGATCAGCTGCTGCGGCGCCAGCGACTGCGCCGCACGCAGCGCGACATAGCTGCCAAACGAAAAACCCGCGAGCCAGAGCGCATCGCCGGGACGCTCGCGGCGCAGCCAGTCGGCGATCGTGCGCAGGTCCTCGGTTTCGCCAATGCCGTCGTCGTATTCGCCCTGCGAATTGCCGACGCCGCGGAAGTTGAAGCGCACCGTCGACAGGCCCAGCTCGACGAGCGAGCGCGACACCATCGTGACGACCTTGTTGTGCATGGTGCCGCCGTGCAGCGGATGCGGGTGGCAGATGATCGCGGTGCCGCTGCGCTCGTCCTGTTCCGGGAGTTCGATCAGGCATTCGAGGAGACCGGCCGGACCGGGCAGGTTCAACGGGCCGGACGATGCGGGAAAGCGCACGGAGGTATCGGTGGATTCAGTCATCGGCCGATTGTAGCCAAAGGCTCCGGCGGCACGGCAGCGCCACAGGCACGCGGTGATCCGTCATCCGGCCGTGTGTGCTCAATTGATCCTGCGGCTTGCCTTGCGTGCGCGTGCCGATGCGCCGGTGAACCGCGCGTCCTGTGCGCTGGATGGCGAAATCCTTCGCCGGCCTGTGAGACAACCCGGCCCTGTCGTGCGCCTTGGCCAGACGCGCGCGCGTTGCTTCCGCCGCACGGCGGATGCGCCGTTCGCCAGCCGATTGCACAGTCCAAGACCCGTGACCGATTTCCCCGCAGGAGACGCCTGATGCTGCGCAACCCTATCGCCCGCCTGTTCCTGGCGTTGCTGCTCGGCGCTTCCGCGGGCCAGGCCATTGCCGCCGGACTCTGGGCCGACGCCAGCGCGCCGGTCGCGTTGAACGCACGCGGACCGCTGCCGCACCACTATCGCAGCCTCGCGCTCGACGTCGCCGCGGCGCGCACGGCGCTGCGCGATGCTGTAGCCCATGGCACGCCGTTTCTGTTGCCGCGGCCCGACGGCAGCTACGCCGGATTCGTGCTGGAAGATTCGGGCACGATGCCGCCCGAACTCGCCGCGCGCTATCCGCAGATCGTAAGCCTGCGCGGCCGCGACGAAGCCGGCAACGCGGTGCGACTGGATCTCTCCGATCTCGGCCTGCAGGCGCTCGTGTTCGATCGCGACGGCAGCTGGATCGTGCAGCCGAACGTGCTCGGCAGCGGCAGCGCGTACATCAGCTTCCGCCGCAGCGACAGCGCGAGCGGCGAGCGCTTCCATTGCGACGTACACGGTGTCGACGAAACTCCCGACGAGCACCTCAGCGTTGCTCCCGTTGCCAACACCGTCACGGGCGCCAATCGCCGCGTGCTGCGCACGGCGGTTGCCGCGACCGGCGAGTACACCGCCGTGTTCGGCGGCACCGTGCCGCTCGGTCTTGCCGCGGTCGTCACGGCGATGAATCGCGTCAACGAGGTCTACGGCAACGAGTTCAGCGTGACCATGCAGCTCGTCGCCAACAACAACGTGCTGATCTTCACCGACGCCATCACCGACCCGTACACCAACAACAGCGGCTCGACGATGCTGGGCCAGAACCAGACCACGCTGACCAACGTGATCGGTGCGGCCAACTACGATGTCGGCCACGTCTTCAGCACGGGCGGCGGCGGCGTGGCCACGCTCAATGCCATCTGCAGCGACAGCATCAAGGCGCGCGGTGTCACGGGCCGCAGCAATCCGCAGGGCGACGCGTTCTGGATCGACTACGTCGCCCACGAGATCGGCCATCAGTACGGCGGCGCGCACACGTTCAACAGCGTGGCCGGCGCCTGCAATGGCAATCGCACCGCGAGCGCCGCGTACGAAACCGGCAGCGGTTCGACGATCCAGGCCTATGCGGGCATCTGCGGCGCGGACGACCTGCAGCCGAACTCGGATCCGTACTTCCACGCGAAGAGCCTTGAGCAGATGCAGGCGCGCCTCGATGCTGTGCCGGGCTGCGGCAGCAGCTCGACGGCGAACCCGAGCAGCGCGCCCGTCATTCCGGCGATGACGACGACCTACGCGATCCCGGTGGGTACGCCGTTCGAACTGCTCGCGCCGATCGTCGCGGACGCCGATGGCGACGCGCTGAGCTACACCTGGGAGGAATACGACCTCGGTGCGTCGACCGCGATCAACGTTGACAACGGCGCCAGTCCGATCATGCGTTCGTGGAATCCGGCGCCGGTTCGCGGGCGCACGATTCCGCGCCTGTCGAACCTGCTCGCGAACACGACGGCTCCGGGCGAAATCCTGCCGACCATGGATCGCGCCTCGATGAAATTTCGCCTGACCGTGCGCGACAACCATGCCGGCGGCGGCCGCACCAGCAGCGCCGACATGCCCGGCATCCAGGTCGTCGGCAGCGCCGGTCCGTTCGTCATCACTGCACCGAATACCGCAGCAACCTGGGAGACCGGCCTGCCGCAAACCGTGACCTGGAATGTCGCCGGCACGACCGCCGCGCCGATCTCCTGCGCCAACGTCGACATCGACTACTCGCGCAACGGCGGCACGTTCTGGTCGCGCCTGGTGACGGCGACGCCAAACGACGGCAGCGCCAGCATCGTGATCGCGTCCGGCAGCGTGACCACGCAGGGCCGCATCCGCGTGCGCTGCAGCAACAATCTTTTCTTTGATATTTCCAATGTGAACTTTACCGTCGTGCAGGGCGATACGATTTTCCGCAACGGCTTTGAGTGAGTTCGAATACGCGTGTGCAGGAACTAGTCGTGAGTGGGCAGGAAGCAGCCAGCGCCTGCTCGCTGGTTCCTGCCCGCTTTTCGCCAGTCAATTGACCCGCCCCATCGGTTCTTTGCGTCAGCGCGCTCACGCCGTGCGCGTGCCGCCGCAGGCTATGCTCGGCGCATGAACCATCTTGCGCATGCCGTGCTGGCCGGACCCGACGACGATCTGATTCTCGGCGGCCTGCTAGGCGATTTCGTGCACGGGCCGGTACCGACGGGCCTGCGTCGCGGTGTCGAGCGTGGCATACGACTGCATCGCGCGATCGACGTCTATACGGATGGCCATCCTGTCGTGGTCGAACTGCGCCGCCTGTTCGACCCGCCATTCCGGCGCTACGCGGGCATTCTGCTGGATATCTGGTTCGATCATCTGCTCGCGCGCGACTTCGCGCGCTGGAGCAACACGCCGCTGGCCACGTACTCAGAAGCGCTGCTCGCGCTGTTGCGGCGTCACGCGACCGAACTGCCGGCCGACATGCGCGGTTTCGTCGCGTATATGCAGCGCAACGACCTTCCGGCCGCCTATGCGGATGCCGCGATGATCGGCCGCGCCTTGGCCGGCGTCGGCACGCGCCTGAGCCGCGCCAATCCGCTGCACGAAGCTTTGCCGCTGCTGTTGGAGCGCGACGCCGCGTTGCGCGAAGGGTTCGAGGCGTTCTTCCCGCAGCTGCAAACCTTTGCTCGCGCGTGGCTGGCCGACATGGCCGCGCGGGACTAGAAACGACGACACCGCCCGGAGGCGGTGTCGTGTGAGGAGCTCATGATCAGCCGTTGAAACCGATGAGATGCGCTTCAACGCATCTCGATGAATCACCGGACCTGTATCACTTGGCCTGTTCGATCATCCACAGCACCGACGCCTTGACCTGCTCGTCGTTGAGCGACGGGTTGCCGCCGCGCGCCGGCATGACACCGTTCTTGCCGGTGAAACCTTCGGTCGCATGCTTGATCAGCGTCTCGGCGCCCTGCGCGATGCGCGGCGCCCAGGCCGCCTTGTCGGTGATCATCGGCGCGCCACCTGCACCGGACTTGTGGCAGGCACCGCAGAGCTGTTCGTAGATCGCCTTGCCATCCGTCGTGCCGCCATAGGCGACGCGGCTGGCGGCTTCCTTCCTGCGGGCTTCCTCCGCAGCGAGCATCGCAGCGCGGCCCGTTTCACCGGCGTAGGAGTCGCCGACCGGAGCCAGACGATCCGCCACCACCTTGTCCGCGGCCGGACTCACAGCGGCGGGATGTTTCGTATAGATGTAGTGCGCGAGCAGGATGAAGGCCAGGGCCATCAGCGCCAGCACGCCGATCAGCATCGAGAAGCGCTTCAGGAATTCCAGGTCGGTCTTGGTAATCGGGCTGCTCACAGAACACCTTTCCTAGCGGCGGCTTGGGCCGGAGAGGCACCCGGCACGGAAAAAAGACGGGCAAGTATAACGGCCGCCCCCCTGCCACGGAAGCGCGGGGCTAGCCCGGCGGCCGGGCGGGCAGCTATGATGCGCGCCGGTCCATGCTACGCGGTTGATGGCCTTGTCGGCCTCGGCGACATCCCGGTCCGCCAGACCCGTAACCCGCGCCGCCGGCGCATGATCCGCATCCGCGGTGCAAGACCGCAGGCAACGCATCACCACGCGCCCGTAGCTCAGCTGGATAGAGTACCGCCCTCCGAAGGCGGTGGTCGGGGGTTCGAATCCCTCCGGGCGCGCCATCTGATCGACGACTTGCTCGCATTCGTGACCGGCTTGCCGCCAAACGCACGCTGCGAAACCGCTCTTCGGTGCCGTGCGCGGAAAGCATGCACGCCGGCATCAGTTGGCGATTTTGCTACATGTGGACAACAGCACGAGCGACCAGGAAGATCTCGCTGAAAGCTTGCGCTGCAGGGTTGTAGCGTATCGATCCTGAGTGTCCATTGGCCGTAGCGGTTCGGCACGACGTGCCATCGCGGCCGCCGTTGCCCACGCGCTCCATCGGCTTCGAGCCAGGCGAACGCGCTGCACGTTGAACTGCACCCCAAGCCCCCGCACTATTGCGTACCCCGCCGCATTCCCGCCGCGCGGCCCGCCTGGACCGTCGATGACTCACACCGTACACACTGCCGCCGCGCCGGCGGCCGCCATCGCCGCCGATGTCGCCAGCATTTCGCGCATCGACGCGGTGGCGCTGATTCTGCGGTCGCTGGCGGAGATCACCGGCATGCGTTACGCAGCGGTCGCGCGGGTGACAGAGACGTCGTGGACGGCGTGTGCGGCGCTGGACCAGCTGGGTTTTGGCGTCGGGCCCGGCGACGAACTGGCGATCGATCTGACCCTGTGCAAGGAAGTGCGGGAGCAGCGCCGCCTGATCGTGTTCAACCAGGCCAGCACGCATCCGCTCTACCGCGATCATCCGGTGCCGCGGCATTACGGTTTCGAGTCGTATGTCGCGGTGCCGATCGTGCGCGCGTCGGGTGAGTTCTTCGGCACGCTGTGCGCGATCGATCCGGAACCCAGCACGGTCGAGAACCCGCAGATCGTGCGCACGCTGGAGCTGTATGCCCAACTGATCAGCGCGCAATTGGATTTGCAGGAACGACTGCAGTCGAGCGAGCTGACGCGCACCGTGCTCGGCGATCGCCTGGGCCGCAGCGAGACCGCGCTGCTCGACGAAAAGGCGACCGGCCGTCTGCGCGACCAGTTCATCGCGGTGCTCGGGCACGATCTGCGCAGTCCGCTGCAATCGGTGATGCTCGGCACCTATGTGCTCGGCCGCATGGCGCTGCCGCCGGCCGCGACGCCGGTGCTGCAGAACCTCACGCGCGGCGGGGCGCGCATGAAGGAACTCATCGACAACATTCTCGATTTCGCGCGCGGACAGCTCGGCGGCGGCATTCCGCTCTCGCTGCAGACGGAACCTCAGCTGGCCAGCCTGATCGGACAGTGGGTCGCTGACATCGGTGCATCGCACCGGCGTGCCGTGGCGCTGCATACCGATCTCACGACCGCGGTGTACTGCGATGCGAACCGCCTGTCGCAGCTGCTGACCAACCTGCTGACCAACGCGCTGCAGCATGGCGCACCCGACGCTCCGGTGCGCGTCGATGCCGTGATGGCCGGTGGCGAATTCGTGCTCTCGGTCGAGAACGGCGGTGAGCCGATTCCGCCGGAGAAACAGCAGAATCTGTTCCAGCCGTTCTCGCGCACGCCGGGCGGAGCGGCATCGCCGGGGCTCGGCCTGGGGCTCTACATCGCCGCGGAAATCGCCAAGGCCCATGGCGGCATGATCAGCGTGGCATCGACGGCTGAGAAAACCCGCTTCGAGGTGCGCCTGCCACAGCCGTGAGGCGGACTCAAGCGCCTAGCAGGCGCAACAGTTCTGCCGGTTCGGCGGGCTTGGTGCAGTGGGCGTGGAACCCGGCGACGCGCGAGCGTTCGCGATCTTCCGGCGAGGCGCGACCGCTCAGTGCAATCAACCGTGCAGGACAGATTGCTCCGACGGCGTTCAGTGCCGTGGCGACCTCCCAGCCCGTAAGGCCCGGCATGTCGATGTCGAGCAGTACCGAGTCGGGAGTCTTTGCACGGCACATCGCCAGTGCCTCGATGCCGTCGTGGGCGGTGTGGACCGTGTGTCCGCACAGGCGCAACAACTGCGCGAGCGAAGTCAGCAAGGGTTCGTCGTCATCCGCTACCACGATCGTCAGGGATTTCATCACCGGGTCCGGCAAGGCCGGTATGCAGTGTGTCTGTCACACAGTGAAAGCGAGGTGTCCGGCGATGTTGGCGCGAGCTAACGTTTATCCCTATCCCAAATGGAATCGCGGAGCCCTCGGCGGCGAGACCTTCGGCGTTGCCAAGTTCGTCGCGCCTGCTGAAAGACAGCGCAGATATTCAACGGCACTCACGCAACATGCGGTTACGGAGCAGCGATGCGCTCCGTCCGGCACACGGTTGGCAGGAAGCGGTCGTCCACGGTGGTCCGGTCCTCGCCGACGGCCTGCATGCCGTCGGGCACCGATGCATGCCCGCAGATCCACGACACCGGACTGACCGGGCTGTCCTTGACGATAATGGGCCGCAGGCTGAGTACCTGGCCCTTGAAGTGCTTGTTGATCTTGTGGCCGAGGCGCACATGCATCGCGCCATTGGCGACGTCGATGCGATCGACATAGTTGCCCAGCAGGTGCTCGGGCTTGGGCATGCAGCCATCGGCGTTGTCGCGCGGGAACTCGCCGCGTGCACGGTAGTGCTCGAGCAGGCGGGTCTTCAACTCGGAGGTCAGTGTGATCGCCTCGGAAATCTGCGCCCGCAGCGTGTAGTCCTGGTACGCGGGCAATGCGATCGAGGCGAGGATGCCGATGATGGCGACCACGATCATGAG
>Ga0068852_100002743_pt1 | contig 12190 bp, 5 predicted proteins | sample KBSCornC22_FD_66594 | JGI IMG/M metagenome (GOLD analysis project Ga0068852, IMG submission 66594) | Corn rhizosphere microbial communities from Kellogg Biological Station, Michigan, USA - KBS Corn C2-2 | ecosystem: Host-associated > Plants > Roots > Rhizosphere > Soil ... | reverse complement strand
CAAGACATGATTATTAAATCTGAATTGCGTTCCATGCCGGTCATCCATGCAGCATCACCTAAAGCCGCATTTAGATTGGTGGTTGGTTTGCCTTCTCTTGTGGCCCATTCGCCCACAAAAATTTTCGGTCCGTTGCGATCGTAACTATCATATTGCGAAGCATTCTCCCACATATCCCATGAGTTGCGATAGTAATGTTCATCCACCACATCTGCATCTTTACCCTTCACACTCATAGCAGGATATTGTGTTTTTGGGATAGTAGAAATGCAGGTTATATTGGGATATTTTGCTTCAATAGCTTCCCTGAATTGTTTAAACCTCCCGTCGTAACTATTGCTCCTGTCAAACCAGTCTTCATTACCAATTTCAACGTACTGCAGTTTGAACGACTCCGGATGCCCGTCCCTGGCGCGTTTGGCGCCCCAGTAAGTGGTTGTATCGCCAATAACGTATTCTATCTCATCGAGAGCATCATCCACATAAGGTTTTAAAAGCGGCCCGGCATCAACATGGTCGCGGTCCAATGAATAACCGGCATAAACGCCTAAAACCGGTTCTGCACCCATGTTTTCTGCCCATAATAAAAATTCAAGCAAACCCATTCCATCAGATGCGCGATAGCCCCATGAGCCATTATGTCCCGGCCTGTTTGAAATCGGGCCAAGCGTTTCTTTCCAGGGAAATGCATCCGTAATTTTCGGGCCTTCTAAAAAATTTCCCCCGGGAAAACGCAGGAACTTTGGTTTCATATCCACCAGCATCTGCATCAGGTCTGGCCTGAAACCGTTTGGTTGGTCTTTATAAGTTGGCGGAAACAAGGAAACCAAATTAAAATAATACACACCTGTACGGTCTGTAGAAATCACAAAACGTGCGTCTTTCGTAGGTTTCACATCCGCAGCCGTCGTCAAATTAACTTCGTACTGTTTCCAGTAAATACTTTTTTCAAGATTGATAGTGCCCTTTGCATAAACCGTTTTGCCATCGTTGCTTTCGATAGAAACCGTTATCGGACCCGGCGTATTATTTTCAATTATCGGAAGCGGAGGTGTAGTTGGTTTCGGTTCCCAGGGCCAGCGCGGAGGCTCTCTGCGGTCTGTGCCTTTGATGTAGAGAGATGCTTTGTAGGGTGTTGAAGGTTTTACAGGAATGCCCCAATAGCCTTCATTGGCAACGCCTACATTTCCACTTGCTTTTTCAACCGTAAGTCGTAAACTCGCCTGCATAGCGCCATTGAGGGCATTTCTGCGTTCATCGTTGGGAACGTGTTCTTCTGCACCTATTAATTTTATAGCCGCTTCTGATGAAGGATTATCCTTCACAAGACTCCATCCTTCGGGCTCGGTTTTGCTGTCTTTAAAAATCCTGTTGCGAATCAATTCGGCGTACAATCCGCCATCATAAGAATGGTTGATTTCTTCCGTCATCAAACCATATAACATCGGGCTCACATTCTTGCTCGCCTGGGCAATGTTCAGATTAATTACAGGAGTTTGGGAAAAAACAGGGCTGATTATAAAGCCAGCTGCAATCAGCAACAGTAAACGAACTTTTTTCATTGTTTTTTGTTTCATCTAAAAATAAAATTTTGGGTCACGTTAATATTTTTGAACCACGAAGACACAACGTCACCAAGGTTTGTTTGTCTTCTTTGTGTTCTTAGTGTCTTCGTGGTTTTTTAGAATTAGTTTTATTCTGAAATTATTTGTTCATCCAGTTATTGCTTTGCATCCATTCAAACAGAGGCTCCATCCATCCCGGATGCCTGAATACAAAACCGTGGTCGCCCTTTTGATAAATATGCATTTCAACAGGTACTTTATTATGCCTTAGTTTTTCAAAATAAGTAATGCTGTTGTCCACATTCACCACTTTGTCATCCGCAGCGACTGTGATATAAGCAGGCGGTGAATTTTTATCTACGTGCAATTCATTTGAATAAAGGTTAATGGTTTCTTTTGAAGGATTGTCCCCCAACAATTGTGTGCGTGAACCCCTGTGTGCAAGGCTATCCTGCATACTGATAACAGGATACACTAATATTTGAAAATCGGGGCGCAGGCTGGTGTTGCTTTTATTTTCTATCAGCGACTTATTAAAATGCGTTGCCTCTGTAGAAGCCACATGACCGCCCGCAGAAAAACCCATAATGCCAATTTTATCCGGGTCAATGCCCCAGGCGGCTGCACTATCGCGTACCATTTTAATCGCCTGCTGCGCATCCTGCAAAGGCGCAATGGTTTTATTTACCTGGAAAGAATCATTGGGCAAACGGTATTGCAACACAAATGCAGCAACCCCTTTTTTCGCAAATTCTTTTGCAACGTTTATTCCTTCACCATCATAAACAATCACACTGTAACCGCCACCCGGGCAAATGACTATTGCTGTACCACTCGCTTTATCTTTTTCCGGTAAAAACATTTGCAACGTGGGTGTAATAACCCTGCGTATCAAACCTTCTGAAGGATTTTCAGGAATATTTTTTAACTCCGTTTTTTTTGAATTAGGAATGTTGCCCGGATAAAGATTTACAATGCGTTGCGCCTGAACAGCGAACGGAAATAAGCAAAGTCCAATAAAACAAAACTTTAATTTTTTCATTACCGTTGTAATTGATTCTTTATTGATAACTCATACTATTTGTTTTGAAATAACAGTGGTGCAAGCTCATGCAGGCTGCGCCTCCATGTCAGGAATTCGTGAGCGGTATTCTCAGAAATATAAGAAACGGCATTGTACCCCGCGCCTTTCAAAGTTGTAACTGCATTCTTAACTGCATCGGGCCTTTCCTTGCTGCCGCAACTTATAAAAATGAGCTTGGGTTTTGATTTGTCCTTCAATTCATCCGGCGTATAAATGCCTCCGCTCAGCAAAGCATAATAAGAAAATACGTCAGGTTTATTCAGCGTAATGGTATGCGTTTCCATGCCACCCATAGAAAGTCCGGCCATGGCGCGATGGTCTTTATCAGCGATAGTACGGAAATGAGCATCAACATAAGGAATCAATTCATCAACTAATACAGTTTGAAAAGAGTCAATCTTAAAATTCTTCATGTGTCCCCATTTCAATTCGTTGGTCATTCCATAAGTCATCACAATAATGAACGGTTTTGTTTTGCCTTCAGCAATCAGGTTGTCCATGATAAGATTGGCATGTCCCTGGTTGCTCCACGCGGTTTCATCTTCGCCCCAGCCATGTTGCAGGTACAAAACAGGATATTTTTTAGATGTATTCTTTTCATATCCCGGCGGTGTGTAAACGAAAGCCCGGCGTGATGTATTGGTGCTTTTTGAAGGAAAAAGAATTTGCTGGACATGACCATGAGGCACATCTTTCAACGCATAAAAATCCTGGTCGTGGGCGGGTATTTCAATACCGCTTTCCCAACGGGTAGAGCCATAGAAATTCAATGTTCCGGGGTCGTTGAAAGTGCCTCCATCCACTGTAAGGTGATAATAATGAAACCCTTCATCCATCGGCCCTTCAGTGGTGCCGGTAAAAAATCCATCCGCTCCTTTTGTGAGCAACGTGCCGCCTCTTCCACCTAAGCCGAGACTTACACGAACACTATCCGCTTCGGGAGCTTTAATTTTAAATCTTGCATATCGCTGTGAATTCACCTGGGGGTATTCCTGCCCGGGTTGATTGAGCGTTGATGGTTTGAAGTCGTCCACAACGGTTTGTGCCATACAAATTTGGCCTGCCATTACAGCAAACGAAAAAATAAGCGCTTTTTTTAATTTCATTGTGTGATTTTTTTAATGATGATTCTTATTATTTGAGACTTACGATTGTAAATTTTTTATTTAAATAGCAGCGGTGCAAAATGATACAAATCATTCCTCCACACCGGCCATGTATGCCCGCCGGGATATTCGTAATACGTGTATTTTATTTTCAGCTCATCCAGTTTGCTTAACATGATTTTGCCGTTTTTATAAGCGATATCTTCCGGGCCGCCTTCAGAAATCCACAATTGTTTCAGGTTGCTGTTTATTTTATCAGCATTTTCTTTCAAAAAAGTATACTGCGCTTCTGCGGTTTTATCCATCATCGGCACAATCCATCCTGAACTAAATACGCCGAGATAAGAAAACACATCGGTATTATAAATACCTGTGTAAAGTGTATGAAGGCCGCCCATTGACAGGCCGGCGAGTGCACGACTGGCTGCGTCTGTCTTCGCACGATAATTTTTTTCGACAAAAGGAATAATGGCTTGCTTCATTTCTTTTTCAAATAGCTTCATTCCGTTTTCAATACCGCCGGAATTGAAGCCGCCGCCGCCAATGTTTGCATCAGGCATCACAATCAGCATAGGTTTCGCTTTTTTCTCTGCGATAAGATTATCCAAAATCAAATTGGCTTTGCCTTGCCTTGCCCAGCCGGTTTCATCCTCACCACCACCATGCAAAATGTATAGAACCGGGTATTTCGTATCAGAAGATGAATCGTAATTCGGCGGTGTGTAGATATACATTTGCCTCCATGAATTGGTAACCGTAGAGAAATAATTTTTGATACGAATATCTCCATGAGGCACGTTTCCGAGTGCATAATAACGGCCACCCATAAACGGAATTTCTATGCCGCTCGCCATCCTTCCCATACCATAAAATGTTTCGCTGGCAGGATCTGCAACGGCCACGCCATCGATAATCAAAGAATAATAATGAAAGCCTTCGCTGATAGAATCGGTGGTAACATTCCAGAAGCCGTCGGCGTCTTTTACCATATCATATTTCTTACCGAGGTCAATCTGCACCTTTTGCGCATCAGGCGCTTTTGTTTTAAATATTACCCGATGGTCGGCCAGTATTTGCGGGTAATCAGCGCCACTAATATTGGTGGATGCCGGTGCACCAACAACAGGATATTTTGAAAAAGCAGAAGTATCAACCGGTTTAAAAATTAATTGGGAAAACATATACAGCCCGTTTTTCCAAACTTTAAATTCGTGCACACCAGGCTCGATGTAATAAATATGAGGGACATTGTTTTTAACTAAGTAATCATGTGTTCTTTTACTAAAAGTTATTAAGCCATCGCTGGCGCCGCATGAAATCCAAAGGAGTTTTAATTCTTGTCTAGCCTTCGCAGGGTCAGGCACCAGTTGTTCCGGCGTTTTAGTATTGGGAGCTGCTGAGAATGCGCCAGTCCAGGCAAACTTGTCAAGGTTTCCTAATCCAAAATTTAATGACTGACCGCCGCCCATTGATAAACCAGCGATAGCGCGATGGTCGCGGTCGGTATAAACAGGATAATGCTTTTGCACATACGGAATAAGGTCATTCAACAAATCTTTTTCAAAAGTGGCGAACGCCTGCACTTTATCAGGCGCAAAAATATTTCCGGTGGCACTGTCATTTTTCATCGCTCTTCCGTTAGGCATTATTACAATCATCGGTTCCACTTTCCCTTCTGCATAAAGATTATCAAGAATCACTTCCGGATGTCCGCCATTCAGCCATTCTTTATCATCGCCGCCGATGCCGTGAAGTAAATACAATACGGGATATTTTTTCCCGCCTTGGCGGACAGGCTTTTTAGAATAACCGGGCGGTAAATAAATTAATGATTGACGCGTGGTGCCAACGGTTTTGGATTTGTAGCTAAACGAATCAATTTTTCCGTGCGGAATATTGTTCTGAACCGTAGCAAAATCAGCCGGCATCTGCGTAACAATTCCCTGTCCGTGCGAAATCGTTACTACAAGTCCAAATACGAGAAAAAGAAAAGCGTATTTCATGTTTCGTTTTTATATAATTAAAAATCAAAAAAGACTTTATTTGTTCGTTTACTGGACGTTCCTTTCCATCATTTCAAAACCAGCGTATATGTTTTTCCTTTTTCAGTTGGTATATCGTAAGCAAAAGTTGGTTTCAAATCGGGCAATGTGATTTTTGCTTTTTCTGAAATGATTGGCGTTTTAATTTTTTCGGTTTGATAAAAAGCATTCGTGTTATCACCACTTGCTTTTTTCAAACCAGTTCCATTGTTCACTTTCATTTCATTCGGAACACGCAGACGAAGATTGCCACCAAGATTAGATTTGATGACTGCTTTTACAATTTGGCCATCTTTCCATTCGATATTTACAACATCAAAACCACCTCTTGCCCTTAAGCCGCTAATGCTTCCTTTTGATTTCCAAACATCAGGCAAGGCGGGCAATAAATTCAAATCACCATCTTCGCTTTGCATCAGCATTTCCGTAACTCCTGAAGTGCAACCAAAGTTGCCATCAATCTGGAATGGCGGATGTGCATCAAAAAGATTATTGTAAGAACCGCCGCCTTCCGTGTTGGTACCAACAGGCCTGAGCTGGTTTTGAATCAATTTATAAGCATGATTGCCATCGAGCATTTTTGCCCACCAGTTTATCTTCCATGCCATGCTCCACCCGGTAGAAACATCGCCGCGTTGAATCAACGTATTCTTTGCAGCGCTGTATAATTTTGGAGTACGGTAGGGCGAGATTTGATTGGAAGGAAAAAGTCCATACAAATGCGAAATATGCCGGTGATGATCGTCAGGATTATCTACGTCGTCTAACCATTCCTGTAACTGACTGTATTGCCCGATATGCATTGGTGCCAGCCGACTTCTTTTTTGTTTCAATGTATCGGCAAAAGTTTTGTCTTTATTTAAAATCTTTGCAGCATCAATCGCAGTGGTAAATACATCAAAAACAATTTGATTGGTCATCGTTACGCCCGCATCCAAAGAAGAATGCTGATGTGTTGCCGGTGCGTTTTCCGGTGATTCATCCGGGCAAATTACCAGCCAGTGATATTTCGGATGTTCGATAAGATAGTCATCATAAAACTTTGCCGCGCCTTTCAATATCGGATAAACAGAAGCAAGAAATTTTTTATCACCGTTGTATAAATAATGTTCCCAAAGATGCTGGCTCAACCAGCCGCCGCCATTGGGCCATAGTCCCCAAAAAGCGCCGTCAACACCGCCGGTAATTCTCCAAATATCTGTGTTGTGATGCGCCATCCAGCCACCGGCGCCATACATATCTTTTGCAGTTTTCACACCGGCAACGGATAATTCTTTTATCATCTTTATCAACGGCTCCGTCATTTCGGAAAGATTCGTTTTTTCCGCAGGCCAGTAATTCATTTCAGTATTAATGTTGATCGTGTATTTGCTGTCCCACGGCGGATACATTTTATTATTCCAGATGCCCTGAAGCGTAGCGGGCTGGCCGCCCGGTTGCGAAGATGAAATCAATAAATACCTTCCAAACTGGTAATAAAGTGTTACAAACTGCGGGTCGTCGGCTGCATCAAAATTTTTTAATCTTTCGTCGGTTGGAAGTTTGGATGCTTCTGTTGTTCCAAGGTCGAGCTTCACCCGGTCAAAATACTTTTGATAAGCGGAAATATGTGCTTTTAAAATATCCGCAAATTTTTTTGGATATGCCTTGTTGAGATAAGAAGCTGCTCTTTCATTTTCATTTCCGTTTAAATCCTGGTAATTATTAAAATTGGTAGCGATTGAAATATAAATAGTAACCGCATTTGCATTTTTAATAATCAGTGCCGTGTCATTAGACGAAAGCGTTCCTCCGTCTAATTTAAACCGAGCAATCCCTTTGAACTTTACTTTCCCTTTTACGCCTTCATGGTCAATCGTTGTGCCTGAAATTGATAATTCGTTTGACGACGCTTTTGTTATTGCCCGCGGTTGTGGCGTAGAATAAAACGCGTTGAAAGAAAGGCTGCCGGGTTTACTTGCCGTCAATCTTACGACGATAACCCTGTCGGGAAACGATGCGAGCACTTCTCTTGTGTAAATAACGCTACCGACTTTATAAGAAGTTTTTGCAACTGCTTTTTCTATATCCAATTCACGATAATAATCAGTGTAATTATTTTGTCCATCAAATGCTAAATGAAGTTCGCCCACGGGCTCATACATTTGCCCCTGCGATTTTTTGCTGATGATAACCCTGTTGGCGATTTGCTCGGCTTCTTTTTGTTTTCCTTCAAAAATCAGTTTGCGCATTTCTGCCAAAGAATCTAACGCAAGCGGATTATCATTCCTATTTGGACTTCCACTCCACACGGTGTATTCATTTAGCTGAATGGTTTCTGTGTCTACATTTCCATACACCATTGCTCCCAAAAAACCATTTCCAATGGGCAAAGCATTTTCCCAAATCTCGCCAGAGGGTTGGTTGTACCAAAGTTTTAATGAATTGTTTTGCGAAAAGCAATTACCGTAGACAAACGAAAAAATAATAAATAAAAGCTGCTTCATTGTTTTGTTTTTACGACTTAATATTTTTACCTAATGCAAACAGGAACTTTGATTTTCCAACATGTTTATTTTTAGGAGATGTCTAAATTATTTTTTACTTATACTCACTTTTATCTGCGTAAAAGAATGTGGCGGAAATGTAAATGACAATCTGTTCCCATTCAGTTTTACCTCTTTTGTTACAGGTAAATATTGAGATTGTTTATCTATAGAAAACGGTGCTTTCAAATCATCGCTATTAATAACACTTGCTTCTGCTTTACCGGAGAAATCTCCGGAGTTATTAATGATATCAGTAGTGATAGATTTATCCTGGCTTTTGTTGATTACATTAATGAAGACTGCGTTGTTATCTTTTGAATAAACTGTTGTTGCATCTAAAATATCAATGCCTTTATACAATGCCGTGCTAAATGTATCGCTGGCAACATAAGTATCAACAGAAGTACCAAGACAATTATTTGAAAACAGTTTGAACGTATAAAACACCGGAGATTTAAACGTTCCTTTTTTCGGGTCATTTGATAAAAGCGAAGTTGCCATTGTAAAGTTTGCCATCTTCACTACATCAGCATGACGAACAAAAGAATTTAAACATTCTGCAATCGGCAATACATTCATAAAATTTCTTCCAAAAGCGCCCCACTCATCAACTGAAATAGCAATAGGATTTTTAAAGTTCATCTTCGTTCTTGCTGTTTGAATTTGCTCTGCAACCAATCTAATTTTTTCATCAAAATCCATTGCACCATTACCGATGTAGTTGTAATAATTATCAGGCGAACCGCCTTCCCAATAACGATGAATAGAAAGATAATCTATCTTATCACCAATGCCTTCAAGCACGATGCGATTCCAGTCGAACCATTTATTTGTTGGCTCATAATAAGAAGAACCGGAACCAACTAATTTGATTGTATTATCAACTGCTTTCATTGCTTTCGCAGCTTCTCTTGCCGTCTCCACATAATCTTCTGCATTCTTATGACCAAGCTCCCAGGGCAAGCCATCCACTTCATTTCCCAAATCCCAAATTTTTACATTGTATGGTTGCGGATGACCATTCTTTGCACGCAAATCTGAATAATAAGTGCCGCCTTTATAATTGCAATATTCAACCAAATAAGCAGCATCTAAAATAGAACCAAGTCCAAGATTAACGCCAACAATATTTTCACTGCCGATAGCTTTATTAAGCTTCATCCATTCGTCTGTTCCAACATGATTATTATCTTTTCCGCCCCATGCAAGATTAATACGAACAGGTCGCTGGTCTTTCGGTCCAATACCATCTTTCCAATCATAACCCATTAAAAAATTTCCGCCGGGCCACCGCATATTGGTAACCTTTAATTCTTTTAATGCGTCAATATAATCTTTGCGAAAACCATCTTCATTGGCGAGTGGTGAGGAAGGGTCGTACAAATTTCCATACATCGTATTGAAGTCAACCGTATCAGGTAAACCCATTCTTGCGCCATTAAAATGAATCGGCTCCATAAACACACCATAAATGTTTGGGTCAATATCACTAATCGTTCTGTCAACATCTATTTTAATCGTTGCGTTTTGAGCAAATAAATTAATCGTAAAAAATACAATTGATAATGTGATAGCAATTTTTTTCATACAACTTTTATTATGTGTTTTTTAATTTTTTAATGGCAGTGCTTAGACTGGCTCAGTCTTAGAGACTGAGCCAGTCTTTCAAACTTTATTTATTGCCAGCTAAACTTTCCACTGCATTCGCTAAAAAAATATAATTAGCGCAACCTCCAACTGTTACTTCATTTTCGCCCCAGAAGAAAGGCCAGTCCTCTTTGTTTTCAGGAAAATCTGGTTTGATTAATAAGATGCCCGGCACAATACCACCCGCAATAAAACTGAAGTTTGCACGGTTATTTCCATAAGTAATTTTTTTTGATTTTGTGCCGACAGAAGACACAAACGAAATGTTGGAATAAGGGTGACAGCCAAAAATATAATTCAATCCTTTGTACACATATTCTGCATTCATCACATCAGGGTAAAACTTATTAGTATAATAATTTGTTGCAGCAAAATTTACAACGTTTCCACTGCCGCCCCAACCGCCTGTGGCTATCGGAACACCATAAGGATTTTGTTTTTCGTAATCATCACACAATGCTTTATACTTTACAACATAATCACGCAATTTCTTTTTATAATCATCATCCATGTAAGGCAGGGCTTGTAACGCAGGCGCCATTCCAAACTGAACAAACCTGTCGAGCGCCTGCCAAACTGCATCTTTAAAAACAGTTGCATATTGTTCATCTTTTGTTGTGATGTATAACTGCAATGCTGCGGACATTTTCAAACTGTTTCCAAAGCGTTTTGAAAATCCTGATGTATCTAATTTAGCGATGCTGTCATCTTCATTCCATAACTGTTTTGCATAGAACAAACTTTGTTCAGCGAGTGTGTCATCAAATCCTTTTAGTGCACGACTTGCGGCGGCTAAAGCTGCTGCGGTATAATAATCGAGGAATATAGTGCGCTCAGTAAATGCCCATCTGTCATCCATCGTTCCGCTGCGATTACCATTTACTTGATATGGTTTTAATGTTGAATCATACAACAAATTATCAGTCTCATTAATTGCATCGCCAAGATGATGATACTGATGCAAATTCGGCACAACAATTCCACGCACAGGATGACCAATATTTTTTACCTGCGCCACCATGGTTAATATACCGTGTTTTATCTGCTCTAAAATATCAGGCTTCCCATCGGGACGATGTATGTCAACATACTTTGTTGCATAATCAACATATGTTTCATCACGCGTTGGTTTAAATTTTTCCCAGGTATCAACCAAACTCAATACCGCATCGCAATGCGAGCCGGTTTGAATATCGAAATCACCTGCATCAAACCAACCGCCAACAGCCAAACCGGGAATGTGTTCGTAAGGTTTATATTTTGTTTGGGTTGATGCGCCCATGCTGTAACCATCAAAATGCTGCCAGTTCGTGGGCGCCTGCAGTGCATCATCTAAAAACGGCGCACCATGCCATACACGATACGCTTCATTCACTTCCATGTGGTCCATCTGCACAGGAAACCAAACGTCTAAAGTGGGATGCCAGATGTTTGCGTACACATCATTACTGATTGAAAAAGTATTTGTTTTTTCATCGCCATATTGAATAAAATAAATGCCCGGTTCTTTCACCGAACTGAAATCAAACTTTGCATAATTATAGCGCAGGTATCTTCCCCAAACTTTTACATCGCCTTTTAATTTTTCAACTGTTTTTCCATCTGCAGTAACCTGGAATAAAGTCGCTGTTTTTAAAGGCGTATCATTTTTATCCAATTCAATCACCGCAGTTTTTTCCTGCTGCGGATTATAACCTACTTGCGAAAATTGAATCACCGGTTTTCTTATCCAGTTCGGAATTGCATTTGGTTCAATGTACCACGTTAAAACTTTTCCTGTTTTATTTGCCGGCAATAAACTGCGCACAATAAACCAACCGTTTTGCGCAAGGTTGCGGCCATCAAACAACATTAAATTTTCATCCGCAGTTTCTGAAACAATCTTCACTTTGCGTTCATCATCTTCCGGTGCAAGCACAAACATTTTTCCTGTTGCGATTGGTGATGGAACAATGAATTCGCCACGACCTCTGTCATCAAAAGTTGTATGACCTGCAAACTGCGGAATCTTTTTACTAATGGATTCAATGGTAGTTGAATCAGATGGATACAATGGAAAATTACCGGGCTTTCCATCAGCTAAAAAAGTTTTTTCAAAATATGCCGAAGGAAGAAATTCAAAATTGAAACCTGCGCTGCCAATTAATTTTTCAGGAACAGGTTTATCCAAAAAAACATTTATTTCTACACCCTTATCTTTTGCAGTAACAACAACTCT
>Ga0068852_100002742_pt1 | contig 12191 bp, 10 predicted proteins | sample KBSCornC22_FD_66594 | JGI IMG/M metagenome (GOLD analysis project Ga0068852, IMG submission 66594) | Corn rhizosphere microbial communities from Kellogg Biological Station, Michigan, USA - KBS Corn C2-2 | ecosystem: Host-associated > Plants > Roots > Rhizosphere > Soil ... | reverse complement strand
CAGCCTCGACCGGCACCGTGATGAACGGCTTTGGCGGCAACGACACGTTGACCGGCACCGATCAGGTCGACGCGATCAGCGGCGGGGATGGCGATGACCTGATCTATGGCCTGGGTGGGTATGACTCCAGCATTGCCTACCCCTTTTACGATCGCCTTAGTGGGGACAACGGCAACGACACGATCCACGGCGGCTCGCAGGGCGTCTACGCGAGTGGCGGTAATGGCGATGATCAGCTCTTCGGCAATGCGGCCACGGACGTCCTGTACGGCGACGCAGGCAACGACACGCTCGACGCCGCCGGCGGGAACGATGTGCTCGACGGAGGAGAGGGCAATGACGTCCTCCACGCCGGCGACGGCGGCGACATGCTCTACGCCGGCAACGGCACCGACCTGGTCAATGGCGAGGACGGCAACGACACGATCTACGGCCAGGAAGCCAACTACAACGACGGTATCGATACGCTGAACGGCGGCAATGGCGACGACCTGATTCACCTGCGCGACTTCGGGTCGGTCGTGGACGGCGGGACGGGCATCGACACGCTCACGGTCGACTATTCCGGGACCACGTCCGGTATCACAGTCGATCTCAGCGTGTTGGCGCATGGTGCCTCGGTCGTGCTGCTCGGCAGCACGATCACCAACATCGAAAACGTCTCCCACATCGTGCTGAGCCGCTATGACGACAATGTCATCTCCGGGCCGGTGACGCCCGGCAGCACCGGATGGATCGACGGCTGGGATGGCAACGACACGCTGACCGGTTCAGACCAGGGCGATCTCATCCGCGGCGGAAGCGGCCATGACGTCATTTACGGCGGGCAGGGCCAGGATGCCCTGGAGGGAGAGTGGGGCAACGATCATATCTACGGCCAGTCGCCCAATGGAGGGCCCGATGGTGCCGACGCGATCAGCGGCGGCGACGGCAGCGACTATATCCAGGGCAATGCCGGCGACGACACGCTGGACGGAGGGAACGGCAGCGATCGGATCAACGGCGGCAACAATAACGATCTGATCACCGGCGGGGCGGGCGACGATACCGTCAACGGCAATGTCGGCAACGACAGTATCGACGGCGGGACGGGCAACGATTTCCTGCGCGGAGGCAAGGATGACGACTTGATCCAGGGTGGGGATGGGGCGGACACCCTGCTGGGAGATCTGGGCAACGATACGCTTGTCGGCAGCAACCAGAGCGACCGCATGACGGGCGGGGACGGCGCCGACCTGTTCCGCTTCGCCAATGCGAGTCTCGACGGCGGCGGCAAACCTTATGCCGACGAGATCACCGATTATACGCATGGGACGGACCATATCGGCCTCGCGTTCGTGCCGACGATCGTCCTGGCAGGGACGGCCGCCGACGCCAGCCAGACGTTGGCGACCGGACGCGACCTGATGGCCAACCATGGCGGCTATGGGGAGGTTGCGGCGGTCCAGGTCGGCAGCGACACCTATCTCGTCGCGTCCGCCGGTGGACAGAGCGACGCGGCCGAACTGCTGATCAGGCTGGATGGTGTGTCGGCGGCCAGCATTACCACCACCGATTTCGCCTAGAGCGCTCTGCAGCCAGATGGACATCTGGCCACTCGAAAATCGCGAGCGGGCTTGGCTCCGATGTGCATCGGCCAGGCGTTCATGGGCGAACGGCGCTCCATTGCGGGAGATTGGCATGGAATGGTTCACCGGCGGCTGCCTATGTGGCGATGTCCGGATCGTGGCCGTGGGATCGCCCTACCGCGTCGGGCTTTGCCATTGCCTGGATTGCCGCAAGCATACGGGCTCGCTGTTCCACGCGTCCGCCATCTTTCCGCTGGAATCGGTGACGATCGAGGGAGAACTGCGCGATTATGGCGGGCGGATGTTCTGCCCGCGCTGCGGATCGTCGGTATGCCAGCGCAGTGGCGATGAGATGGAGGTGAGCCTCGGTGCTTTCGATGCGCCGGATCAGCTGATGCCGACCTACGAACTCTGGACGATCCGCCGCGAATCCTGGCTGCCGCCCTTCGCGCTCGCGCATCGTTATGAACGGGACCGGAGTCCGGGCAGCCGCTTCGAGGATTGAGCGCGGCCAGAGGCGACGGCTCTCCAGAAGAATGAAGCGAGGTCACGTAATTCCTCATATTTTCCGAGTAACGAGCAGCACGATCTCAACGACTCGTTGACTCAAATTTCGGTCCATGTTTCCCTCCGATCACCGGGGGGCAGTCAAACAGGGGACTGCCATGACAGAGCATCACTTCACGCGCTCCGGCGCTTACCGGATCGCACGGCCACCGAGACTGTTTCTCGCCGCACTTTGTCTGATTGCGCCGGCGGGAGTGGCACAGGCGACGAACGGGGTCGTCACTTATGTCTGGACCACCACCAGCCAGGGCTTCGGTCCGCATGTAGACCAGCCGACCAGCGCCTCGTTCGATGTCCCGCTGGCCGCGATGCAATCCGGCAAGATCCTCTATTCGGACATCAGCAACATCCAATTATCCTATCCGGGGCTGACGCTGACCAGCTTCACGCCGACGTCGATCGGTCTGGATTTCGCGGCCTTTGTCGACCCCGTCACCGGCGCGCCCATCTATCATGATCCGGATCAGGGGCTCGGCGTGGTTGGCTATCAGGGCGCCTTGTTCAGCGATTCCTTCCTGTCGATCACCTTCGACGCGGTCGCCTACACAGCCGGCGGCCAGCAGCTGGCGAGCGTGGCCGATCAGTATAATGCGCTCAACGGCAGCGCCCCTTATGCCGGCTATCCCACCGCGGGATATTGGACCGCCCATATCCTGATCATCGATCCCGGTGTTCCCGAGCCGGCATCCTGGGCGATGATGGTGAGCGGCTTCGGCCTGGTCGGTGGCGCGATGCGCGCAGGCCGCAGGAGGGTGAAAGTCGGCTTCGGCTGAGACCGTCACGCGGCAAGGCCGGTCGGCGCCGTCCTGCCCGGCTCTTGCGGAGCCTCGAGGGGCGGCATCGCCAAGCCCCTCAGGCCCCGTTCAAGACATTTCGCCCTTGCCGGCATCGGCAGGGGGAGTGCCCGCCGTCAGAGATAGGCATCCCAATGGCGATACGCCGGCTCTTCCATAGTGTGCGGACGGTCGGCCCGGTCGAGCGCCATATAGGGCGCATCCTCGATGTCCTCGTAGCGCAGATCGAGGCAATAGCCGTGTTGTTCCCGATTATAGGTCAGCATCGACCAAGGCAGCGGATAGGCCCGCGCCCCCAGCCCCATGAACCCGCCGAAGGTCAGCACCGCATAGGCGACCTGGCCGCTCTCTTTCTCGATCATCAGCGAATGGATCGAGCCGATCTTCTTTGCGTAACGATCGAAAACCGGCGTGCCCTCGATCCGGTTGGATGAGATCAATCGATGTTCGACGTCCGTGAGGTCGTCATCAACACGCATGTCCGTCATGGCAGGCCTCCTCGCCTCCATAACCCGGAGCGGCTGGTCGGTCGCTCCAGGCGCCTTTCCGCTGCCGGCCATTATGCGCCGATTCGATCGATTCCGCCACTCCGCATCATGCTGCCGGGCGGGCCGGAGACGGGTCGGCCGATCCCGGTCTGCGATACCGCCAAATCGGAATCTTTCTTTCCTCGAAGACGTCGCCGCCCGCCGGCACCCTGCGGACGGCGCCTTTGTCATCGCCATGTCATCGCAATTCAACCATTTCGGTCTATTTTTCAGAGGCTTCGCCCCTTGTCGCGTGACGGCGAAGCGCGGATGCTGGCGGTCGCGAGTCGCCCGGACCATCGTGTCGGGCCGACGGCCTGAACCCCGCATCCGGCTCCGGGCTCGCGACAAAGGGGAACATCGATGAAGCGCAGCTTTGCCATCTTCGCCGCCCTCACCATGGTTTCGCCCGCGTTCGGCGCGTCGGTCATCATCGACGGCACGCACGGGGCGAAGGTCCTGATCGGAAACTTCGGTCCGGAAATCGACTTCACCTCCACGCTCCTGAACGGCCCGCCGACCAATTTCACCGCAAGCGTCCAAGGCTTGACCACCGCCGATGGGCGTTGGTGCGCAGGCTTGCCGCCCGGGGAAGAGCCGCCGGACTGCGACCAACCGATCGATCCGATCTCGTCGTCCGGCACGTTCACCGCGTCATGGCCGTGGCCCGAATTCCAGGAGCTGATCGTTCCCTTCTTCGGCGAGGCGGTCGACGGCATCCTCTATTTCGAGCCGACCGATGGCGGTCGCGTGCAGATCGATGTGGACGGGACGGCACTGCCCGAACCCGCAAGCTGGGCGATGACGTTGGGCGGCTTCGGGCTTGTCGGTGCCGCGATGCGTGCGCGGCGCAAGGTGGCGGTTGCTTTCGGCTGACAGCGTCCCCGATCAGCAAATGAATCGCCGCCGCATCCAAGGGTGCGGCGGCTTTTTGCGTGGGGAGGCGCGTGCGGCCGCGCGCGAAGGTAGGCGGAACAAGTATTGGCGTCCGGTTCCCCTCATCGACGACGGAGCCGCCCCTGCAGCGCCCCGTCGAGCGCAAAGGTTAAGGTCCCCGCGGCCGCTCCCGCGCAGCCGAAGAGGCAGACGAGAAGGACATGAGCGGAGCGGGAGAGTTCGGTGTCGCTCGACAGGACGAAAAAGCCCGCCGAGGCCGCGAGAACGCAACCGAGTATGACAGCCGGCCAATAGCCCTCACGACGGAACCGGATCAACAGCATCCACGGCAACACGGCAACCACTACTATGACACAGCCGTATATGAGAGCGAACTTCCATTCGATCTCGAGAATCACGTCAGACATGGATTCCACCGAGGCGGGTGGCCGAAACAAGCGGAGCGACCGGATCCATGCGGCCGGGCCATCACCCATGATCGCGACGGCGAGCGCGGCACCGAAGACTATCCCACACGCGAGAGCGAACAGCTTGGCCAGAGCCCGCTGAGCCAGCTGCAACCCCTTGCCCATCAAGGGAACATACCAGCCGGCGTGGCGCCCCACAAACTGGCGGTCGACTAGGCGCGAGGCATGGGCTAGGCGATCCGCGCCCCAAGCACTTGTCATCGCGCTGAGAGCCGCGCACTAAAGGCGCATGACAACCCTCAGCGCCAGGCTCGAGCAACTCGCCGCGATGTATCACCTTCAGGTCTGGCCGCTGCTGACAGTGTTCGCAGTCGGCCTGACCACCGCGCCAATCCTGGCATGGACCGCCGGCGTGCTGATCGTGCTCGAAACCCTCAACAAGCTGTATCATGTGGTCCGGCGGCCGGGGTCGCAGGCCGGATAAAGCCAGGCTAGGCGCGTGGGGCTCGGCCGTACGCGGGGCTTGCCTCGCCGCGCAACCGCCCCAGACAGGGGGACGTGCGGATGATCAGGAAGTCGAGGAACCTGGTGCTCGTGTCGCTGGCGTGGGCCGTGGGGACCGCGTCATGACCCATTGGGAAAGCGCAGCAACGGGCGGGTCCGCTCCATCGTCCGCGCCACCGGTACGGTGACACACGTTTCGGATTGCTTAGCCCGGCAATCGACCGGCGGCGCGGAATCGTGCGCGCCCCGAACCCAGAGGGTCGCCTTGCCGCCGGCAGGCATGCCGCTCATGGACCAATATTCGCCCTTCTGATCGACGATCTGCATATATTCGAAGCCGGCCGCGCGGAGGATATCCGCCGCGCGATAGGCCGCCATATTCTGCGCAAACCCCAGTTCGGCGCGGCCATTTGCAGTGGCGTCGATCCGCCACAAACCGGGCTCCACGATCCGATCGGAATAGCCGCCTGACCAGGTCTTGGGCTGATACCTGGTTGCGGGGACCGCTCCCGCGGGCGCCGCCGCAAGCACCAAACCGAGAAGGTGGACAGCCCCTGCCCTGCCGGTGCGGAACAATCGCATCCTCAGCGCGCCTGCTGCGCGGCAAGGGTTACGGAGCGCGACTTGTGATAGATGTCGATGCGCGCTTCGATCGAAAGGGCAGGCCCTGTTGTATAGACGGCCGCGTCCTTGTCCTTGGTCTTTTCGAAGGTAGGAGCGCCGGCGTTAAGCGCCGGCGTGGCTAGGGCCGCCAGATCGACGCCCGTAAGCTTGGTCTGGCCGCTGCCGGTGACCTGGCAAATCATCTTCAACGGTCCTCCCGGCGGACGGATGAGGAGCAGCAATGTCCCATCGCGATTGAAAATCTTGGGAGGCTGCTGGGAGACGATATCCGCCGGCCCGCGGATTTCGCTCTGCTGCCAGCCGGAAGCAACCGCCACGTGCTCAACCGCATCGAGATCGGGAAAGCCCTTTGCGCAGGTTTCCTGGAAAGCCCGGATGACAACCGCTGGGTCGGCTTTTGCGAACGGGTCGAAGGCGTTCGCGGGCTGCGAGGCCGCGAAGGTGCAGACAAGCGCCAGCGTGAAGGTGGCGTTTGTCGGGATATTGGGCACAGGCTGCTCCAGAATCGGACCGCGGCACACGGCCGCTCCCTCGGCTATGCCGGCACGGGCGTTACCGCGCCCCTAATGACCAGCACGACCGCGAGGCGCTGACCTACCGAAGCGCGGCCCCACCGGGGCAAGCAGCACGATTGCGCGACCCGCCGTTTCATGTGACCTTGATCGCTTGGCGGGGACAGGGGAATTCCATGCCTTATCCACGAGCGCATTATTACGTCCTGATCGTGCTGGCGGTGATCGTGGCCGGCTTCTGGCCCAGCTATTTCAGCGTGTGGGGCGATGTGCCGTGGCAATTCCATGCGCACGGCGTGGTCGCCAGCATCTGGGTGTGCATGGTGGTGGCGCAGAGCTGGACCGCGCACCACAAGGGGCAATTGCCGGTGCATCGGCTGATCGGAACGACGAGCCTGTTCCTGTTCCCCTTCCTGATCGCCGGCCTGTTCGCGATCATCGACATCACCGGCAAGCGCTATGTCGCGCACGAGCCGGTGCGGATGATGATCGGCGGGTCGTTCCTGCTGGGCGTGGCGCTGGGCGCTGCCGCCTATGTCACCGTTTTCTACCGCGCGCTCAAATATCGGCGGCAGGTGTGGACGCATGCCGGCTATATGCTGACGACGCCGCTGATCCTGTTCGAATCGCCGTTCAGCCGACTGCTCAACATGTTCGTGCCGCCCTTCATCATTCGCGGCCCGGCAGATCTCAAATGGATCATCCCCGGCATCCTGTGGTCGATGGCGCTCGAGCTCGCGGTGATCGCCGCGATCTGGCTCAAATATCGCGCCAAGGCGACGCCGTTCCTGGTCGCGGGCGGATTCATCGCGGCGCAGATGGTGGCGATGGGCATGCTCGGCGACGTGGCTTTGCTTAAGCCGGTGCTGGTGGCGATCGGCAATGCGCCAAGCGCCCTCGTCTGGTTGATCGGTTTCGCGATCGGTGCACTGACCAGTTGGGGCGGATGGCAGGCCGGTAAGCGGCGCGCGGTGCCGATCAAGGCGGCGGTGGCGGCGGCGTAAGAGGCACCCACTCGCCCCCGAACGATTAAGATCGGGGCGATACGAGATTAGCGCACTTTCACCGTAATCCCCGACGTGGCCGGCAGCAGCACACATTAGGCGACTGCGGAGGCCGCGATCCTGCGAGCGAAGCAGCAACCGCAGCGGCTTGAAAGGTCGGCCTTCCGCTGTGGCGAGCAACCATACGTCCCGCGGTGAGATTAGTGCACTGGCTCCGTAATGCCCGGACCTATTCCGGCGCCTTCAACAATCGAATGGCCGCCGCAGCTCTAGAGCTTACAACTCTCTCAACAGGTGCCGACACGGAGACCGAGAAGCTCGTCTGCACGATAGATACCGGAATGTCACGGATATAGCTCGAGTTTCGCTCGAATACCATCGTTAGCCAATTGTCATGATTGGCGTGACGCGGCATATCAGCTCCCTCAGTTTTTGTGTTGAATCCATGAATGACAGTTCCGGGGGAATCCGTCCAGACGACATGCGGCGGACGGTTAAAAAAAATTGGAGCGGACGATGAAGCAACGTCGCGAGGCCTTCTTTGGCCTGATCGCGCCTATCGGCGTCGATCTTGATGCGGTCACGACCGCCCTAGAGCAGGTACTTAAAACGGTCCGCTACGCAATAAATGTGATCCGGCTAACCGACCTCTTCACGGAAACGCCCGGGATCGCTTTGGAACACAACTCGGAAATAGAAAGATACAAAAAATACATAGCAGCCGGCGATTATATTTGCCGAAAGTCTGGTCGTAATGATATCATGGCGCTCTTTGGAATTGCCAAGCTTTCAAAGTACGCCACGCGCAATCCAAAAACGCCGCTTCCGTCTGACGTCGTTCATGTATTTCGCCAGATAAAGCGTGTTGAAGAAATTAGCACACTACGCGAAATTTATGGTCGGAATATACTACTTATTTCGTGCTACTCCCCAAAGGCCGATCGCGTTGACAATTTAGTTAAGAAAATGCTTAAAAACGAGCGAGGAACAGGTAAATCAAAACTTGAGGCTCAGGCGCTAGAAATCATCGCTACAGATGAGGACGAGCGAGATGATCCTAACGGCCAGAGGGTTATAGAGTGCTATCCGTATGCCGATTACGTTTTAGATTGCTCATCCCATGAGACCCTTACGAAGTCCGCTGCACGGCTTATAAACGTATTTTTCGGAAGCCCTTTTATTTCTCCCTTGGTAGATGAATATTGCGCTTACGTGGCAAACGCAGCCTCTTACCGCTCCTTAGACCTTTCCCGTCAAGTAGGCGCCGCGATCTTTGGTCACAATTGTGAGGTGATCGCCATGGGCTGTAACGAGGTTCCAAAAGCAGGAGGAGGGACCTACTGGATGGGAGGCGCTACCGATTTCCGAGATTATGCGCTGGGATACGATTCCAATCAGCGTGTCCGCGAGGACATGACCAGGGATGCGCTGGTAAGACTTCAAAAGGGAAAATGGCTCTCTGATAACTTCAAGTCAATGAAGCCGGACGACCTCGTGAACGCCGCTTTTGCAGAAGGAGGATCAAAACCCGGCCCTCTATCGCGCTCGATGCTTAAGGATGTTATCGAGTATGGCCGAATGGTGCATGCAGAAATGAATGCGCTTACAGATGCAGCGAGATTTAGACGCAGTACTGTTGGTGCCACATTGTTTTGCACAACGATGCCCTGTCACATGTGTACTAAGCTGATAATCGCAGCCGGGATAGACCGGGTCGTATATGTTCAGCCATATGGAAAAAGTTTGGTCGAAGAGCTATTTAGTGACTCGGTTTCAGTTGATGAAGCTGGGGACCCCACAAAGGTTCGATTTGAATCGCTTAAGGGTGTAACGCCAAACGGCTTCAAGATGGCATTTCACAAAGTTAAACGCCGTAAGGACAGTGCGGGTGACGCTATGATGTGGGACCCAGTAAATGCAGACCCAATATTTGTAAGCACCTTCCCGTACTATGGCGCGCTAGAAGTCAAAGCCGTCGACGCCTTAAAAGGCGCGATGTCCGGCTTGCCAAAGCCAAGGCCGAGACCAAAGCGAGCAAAAAAGAAGCCAACTCCACTCTTGAAGTGAACAACTACTCCGCTGCCACAGCCTCGCGTTTATGCTCCAGCAGCGGCTTGAGGTAATGCCCAGTATAAGACCGAGGCTCCTTCACCACCTGCTCCGGCGTACCGGTCGCCACAATCTCACCGCCCTTGTCGCCACCCTCCGGGCCAAGGTCGATGATCCAGTCCGCAGTCTTGATGACCTCCAGATTATGCTCGATCACCACCACGGTGTTGCCCTGCTCGACCAGGGCCTGCAGCACGTCGAGCAATTTGCGCACGTCTTCGAAATGCAGGCCGGTGGTCGGCTCGTCGAGGATGTAGAGCGTGTTGCCGGTGGCGCGGCGGCTGAGTTCCTTGGCGAGCTTCACGCGCTGCGCCTCGCCGCCTGACAGGGTCGTCGCCTGCTGGCCGACCTTGACGTAGCCCAGGCCCACTTCGGCCAGCATCGCCATCTTTTCGCGGATGCTCGGCACTGCCTTGAAGAATTCGACCGCATCCTCGACCGTCATGTCGAGCACGTCGGCGATGCTCTTGTCGCGGAACTTCACCTCCAAAGTCTCGCGATTGTAGCGCGCGCCGTGGCACACGTCGCAGGTGACGTACACGTCGGGCAGGAAGTGCATCTCGATCTTGAGCACGCCGTCGCCCTGGCACGCCTCGCATCGCCCGCCCTTGACGTTGAAGCTGAAGCGGCCCGGCTTGTAACCGCGCGCCTGACTTTCGGGCAGGCCGGCGAACCAGTCGCGGATCTGGGTGAAGGCGCCGGTGTAAGTGGCGGGGTTGGAACGCGGGGTGCGGCCGATCGGCGACTGATCGATGTCGATCACCTTGTCGAGATGCTGCAGCCCCTCGATCTTCTCATGATGGCCGGCGAGCATGCGCGCGCCGTTCAGCTGGCGCGCGGCGCTGGCATAGAGCGTGTCGATGGTGAAGGTCGACTTACCCGAACCCGACACGCCGGTGATGCAGGTGAAGGTGCCGAGCGGGATGCTGGCGGTCACGTCCTTCAGGTTGTTGGCGCGCGCGCCCTTCACGGTCAGCTTCTTGCCATTGCCCTTGCGGCGCTTGGCGGGCAGCGCCACCTCGCGCCGGCCGGTGAGATAATCGGCGGTGAGGCTGTTCTCGTTCTTCAGCACCTCCTCCAGCGGGCCGGCGGCGATCACCTGGCCGCCATGCACGCCCGCGCCCGGACCCATGTCGATCACATAATCCGCCGTGCGGATCGCATCCTCGTCATGCTCGACCACGATCACGGTGTTGCCGAGATCGCGCAGCCGCTTGAGCGTGACGATCAGCCGGTCATTGTCGCGCTGGTGCAGGCCGATCGAGGGCTCGTCGAGCACGTAGAGCACGCCCGACAGGCCCGATCCGATCTGGCTGGCGAGGCGGATGCGCTGGCTCTCGCCGCCGGACAAGGTGCCGCTGGTGCGATCGAGGTTGAGATAATCGAGCCCGACATTGTCGAGGAAGCCCAGTCGCTCGATGATCTCCTTCAGGATGGGGGTCGCGATCTGCTTTTGCTGGTCGGTCAGATGATCGGCGAGGCCGCGGAAGAAAGCGAGCGCCGGGCCGACCGCGCGGCGGGTCGACATGGAAATGTCCTCACCGGCGATCTTCACCGCCAAAGCCTCGGGCTTGAGGCGCGCACCGTGGCACACTTCGCAATGGGCGGCGGACTGATACTTCGACAGCTCCTCGCGCATCCAGGCGCTCTCGGTCGAGACCATCCGCCGCTCGAGATTGCCGAGCACGCCTTCGAACGGCTTGGTGACGGTATAGGTCTTGCGGCCGTCGACGAAGGTCAGCGGGATGGCGCGGCCCTTGGTGCCGGTCAGGATGACGGCGCGCTGTTCGTCGCTGAGCTCGTTCCACGGCGTGTCGAGGCTGAAGCCATATTCCTTGGCCAGGCTGGCGAGCACCTGCATGTAATAAGGGCTGGGCGGCTGCGACTTGGCCCAAGGCACGATCGCGCCCTTCTTGAGCGACAAATTCTCGTTGGGGACGACCAGCTGCGGATCGAAGTAGAGCTTTTCGCCCAGCCCGTCGCAGGCCGGGCAGGCGCCCTGGGGCGCGTTGAACGAGAAGAGGCGCGGCTCGATTTCGGGGATGGTGAAGCCGGAGACGGGGCAGGCGAATTTCTCGGAGAAGACGATGCGGTTGGCGGGGACGCCGGCATTCTTCATGCCGCCCAGACCTCCCCCCTCCCGCTTGCGGGAGGGGTCGGGGGAGGGGCCATTCTCTAGGGAATCCGATGCCGGACTCCCCTCCCCTAGCCCCTCCCGCAAGCGGGAGGGGGATTCAGGAACAGTCCCATCCGCCAGGTCGATATAGACCAGGCCGTCGGTCAGCTTGAGCGCGGTTTCGAAGCTTTGGGCGAGGCGGGTTTCGATGCCGTCGCGGATGGCGAGGCGATCGACCACGACCTCGATGTCATGCTTGTATTTCTTGTCGAGCGCGGGCGCATTCTCGATCTCGTAAAATTGGCCGTCGATGCGCACACGGGTGAAGCCGGCCTTCTGCCATTCGGCCAGCTCCTTCTTATATTCGCCCTTGCGGCCGACCACGGTCGGCGCGAGCAGGTAGAAGCGCGTGCCTTCGGGCAGCTGCATCACGCGATCGACCATCTGGCTGACGGTCTGCGCGGAGATGGGAAGACCGGTGGCGGGCGAATAAGGCACGCCGACGCGCGCCCACAGCAGGCGCATATAATCGTAGATTTCGGTGACGGTGGCGACGGTCGAG
>Ga0068852_100002732_pt1 | contig 12206 bp, 11 predicted proteins | sample KBSCornC22_FD_66594 | JGI IMG/M metagenome (GOLD analysis project Ga0068852, IMG submission 66594) | Corn rhizosphere microbial communities from Kellogg Biological Station, Michigan, USA - KBS Corn C2-2 | ecosystem: Host-associated > Plants > Roots > Rhizosphere > Soil ... | reverse complement strand
GTGTCATGGCACGTTCGGTGAGAGCACCGATTACATGGCGATCGCCGGCGGCGTCGGTTCGCTCGCGTCCGACGCGCCGATGCGCACGACCGGCAGCAAGCTCAACTATGCAACGACGCTCTTCGACTACATCCGCCGCGCCATGCCCTTCAACGCGCCGAAGTCGCTCAGCACCAACGAGGTTTATGCGCTGACGGCGTACGTGCTGAACCTGAACGACATCGTGCCGGCCGACGCGGTGCTCGATCGGCGCGCACTCGTCGCCGTGCGAATGCCCAATCGCGACGGCTTCACGACCCAGCATGGTTTCATGCGCGCGGATGGCCGGCCCGACACGCACGCCACGGCATGCATGACGAACTGCACGAACGACGTTCGACTGTTGTCGCAAATTCCCGAGTACGCGCGCAACTCGCACGGTGATATTGCCGAGCAAACGGCCCGCGGTCGCACGAATGTCGCAACCGCGAACGTCGAGCCTACGGCAGCAGGCGGCGCCGGCATGGAGCTCGCGACACGGTCAGGTTGTCTTGCGTGCCACGGCATCGACAAAGGCATCGTTGGGCCCGCGTTCACCGAAGTCGCGCGACGCTATCGTGGCGATGCGACCGCTGCGGCGAAACTGGTGCGCAAGGTGCAGGAGGGGGGTGCCGGAAGTTTTGGTGCTGCCGCGATGCCGCCGCAGAATGCCTCGGTTGCCGATATTCGCGTCATCGTCGACTGGATTCTCCACCGTTTACAATAGCGGGTAATTCAATCCGCTGCGCTTCGCTCGCCGGTTTTGAGCTCCGCTTTGGCCCGATGACACAGGGAATTCAATGGATACGACACGCAGGCACGCACTGAAAACCGGCGGTGGCGTCACGCTGCTGACCCTGCTCGCCGCTGCAGGCTGGCTCCGCGCCGGCGACGCCGCCGCGGAAGACTGGAACAAGGCCGCATTCGAGACGAAATCGATGGACGAGACGATGAAGGCACTCGGCGGCGGCACGCCGACGCCAAGCTCCGACATCGCATTCTTCTCGACGCCCGACATCGCCGAGAATGGCGCCGTCGTGCCGATTGGCATAACGAGCAAGATCCCGAATACGCAGTCGATCGCGATCCTCGTCGAAAAGAACCCGAACATGCTTGCGGCGGTGTTCGACATTCCGCCAGGAACCGACACGTCGCTGTCGACGCGGATCAAGATGGGCCAGACATCGAACGTCTACGCACTCGTGAAGGCCGACGGCAAGTATCACGTTGCATCGAAAGAGATCAAGGTTACGCTCGGCGGTTGCGGCGGCTGACGTCACGGCGGCCCGCACAACGAAGCGAAGGAGCACGCATGGCAGATCCGATGAAAATCCGCGCGAACGTGGTCGGCGATTCGACGGAAGTCAAGGTGTTGATGAATCACGAGATGGAAACCGGCCAGCGCAAGGACGCGCAAGGCAAGACGATTCCCGCGTGGTTCATTCAGAACGTCAGGGTGACGCACAACGACAAGGTGGTGCTGAACGCGCAATGGGGACCGGCCGTTGCGAAGAACCCATTCCTCGCTTTCAAGTTCAAGGGCGGGGCAAAAGGCGACAAGGTCAAGATCACGTGGGTCGACAACCGCAACGACACGCGGACTGACGAGGTAACGATCGCGTGAGGAAAGTCGCGGCTATCGTTATCGGTATCGTCGCAGCCGCGGTGGGCGGCGCGTTCGCGCAGTCGTCGACCGTCGACGAGATCGCCAAATATCGCGAAGCGCTGCAGGACGGCAATCCGGCCGAGTTGTGGGAAGCACGCGGCGAGGAGATGTGGAAGACGCCGCGAGGCCCGAAGCACGTGTCGTTTGCGAGCTGTGACCTTGGTCTAGGACCCGGTGTCGTCAAGGGCGCGTACGCGGCGTTGCCGCGCTACTTCGCCGACGCAAACCGCGTGATGGACCTGGAAACGAGGCTCCTCTATTGCATGGTCAATCAGCAAGGCATCAGCGAGGCAGACGCGACGAAGGTCAAGTTCGGTGACGGCAGCGCGCGCCGCTCCGATTTCGAGGCGCTCGCTGCTTATGTCGCGTCGCAATCGCGTGGCGTCGCGATGAACGTGCGTGTCGACGAGCCGCACGTGCATGACATGTATCAGCTCGGCGAGAAGATGTTTTTCTTTCGGGGCGGCACGCACGACTTCTCGTGCGCGACGTGTCATGGCGAGGACGGCAAGCGGATCCGGTTGCAGGATCTGCCGAACCTCACCAAAACCGAGGGCGCGCAAAAGGCTTACACGACATGGCCGGCGTACCGTGTGTCGCAGGGCGAGCTGCGGACGTTCCAGTGGCGCCTCAACGACTGCTTCCGCCAGCAGCGGTTTCCCGAGTTGGTGTTTGGGTCGGAAGCGTCGATCGCGCTGACGACATATCTCGCCGGTCGCGCGAATGGCGCCGACTACAACGGTCCCGCGATCAAGCGCTGAGAAAGCTTCGACACGATGCGAATGACGACGATTGGCGGGGCGGTGACGACGCTTTTGCTAGCCATGGGCGCACTCGGCGCGCTGCACGGGTGCGCAACCGCGCCCGCGGATGACGCAGTTGCTGCACGCGCGGCGGCATCGCTCAAGTCGTCGTTCGCAGCACGCGGGCAGGCGGGACTCCAGCGGCTCGACCAGGACGAGACGCAGAAGCTCTGCAGCGAATATGCGAACCGTCCGTTGCCCGCGTCCGTTGCGGAGAAAATTCAGCAAGCGAATCTCGCGACGATTCGGTACCCGGCCGACGGCAAGCTCGTCGGCGACTGGAAAAACGGTGAAAAGATCGCGCAGAGCGGACAGGGCTTTCAATTCTCCGACGATCCGAAGAACCCCGCGGGAGCGAATTGCTACGCGTGTCATCAGTTGTCGCCGCAGGAATTGTCGTTCGGCACGATCGGCCCGTCGCTGTATCGTTTCGGCAAGCTGCGCGGGTTCACCGACGAGACGCGCAAATACGCGTGGGGCAAGGTGTACAACGCCGATGCATTTTCCGCCTGCTCGAACATGCCGCGCTTCGGCCACAGCGGCATCCTGACCGAGCAGCAGTTGCGCGACGTCGTGGCGCTGCTCGTCGACCCGGGCTCTCCGGTCAACCAGTGACGCCGCGGCGGCCGTTGGCGTTCGCCGGCGGTCGCATTCGTTTCGCCCGATGAGACGCCGCGAATTCCTGCAGGCAATCGCCGCCGCGTCGGTCGCAGGATTGCCGGTCGACGCGACCTTCGCCGCCGATGACGCCGACGGTAAGCGGTTTTATTCAGCGCTGCGGCCATTCGGCAACGTCGCACTGTTGCACATCACCGATTGCCATGCGCAGTTGCTGCCGGTCCGGTTTCGTGAGCCGAGCGTCAATCTCGGCGTTGGCGATGCGCGCGGCAAGCCGCCGCATATTGTCGGCGAAGCTCTGCTGAAGCATTTCGGCATTGCGCCGGGGACGCGCGATGCGCACGCGCTGACCTACATCGACTTCGAGCGCGCGGCACGCGCGTATGGCGCGATGGGAGGCTTCGCCCACCTCGCGACGCTGATCAAGCGGCTGCGCGGCGAGCGCAAAGGGGCATTGCTGCTCGACGGCGGTGATACGTGGCAAGGGTCGGCGACGTCGCTGTGGACGCGTGGCCAGGACATGGTCGATGCGGCCAAGCTGCTCGGTGTCGATGCAATGACCGGACACTGGGAATTCACATACGGCGCCGAGCGGGTCAAGGAGGTTGTCGAGCGCGACTTCGCCGGCCGCATCGATTTTGTCGCGCAGAACGTTCGCACGGCGGATTTCGGCGATCAGGTGTTCACGCCGTTCGTCATCAAGCGCATCAACGACGTCAGCGTCGCCATCGTCGGGCAGGCGTTTCCGTATACGCCAATCGCCAATCCGCGCTACTTCGTGCCGGACTGGACGTTTGGCATCCAGGAAGAGGGCCTGCAGAAGAGCGTCGACGATGCGCGCGCGAAAGGTGCGCAGGTAGTCGTGCTGCTTTCCCACAACGGGATGGATGTCGACCTCAAGCTCGCGTCGCGCGTGAGCGGCATCGATGCGATTCTCGGCGGACACACGCACGATGGCGTCCCGCAGCCCACCCTCGTCGCGAACGCGCGCGGCAAGACGCTGGTGACGAATGCCGGCAGTAACGGCAAGTTCGTGGGCGTGCTCGAATTCGACGTCAAGCAAGGTGGCATCGCCGGCTATCGCTATCGACTCGTGCCGGTGTTCGCCAATCTGCTTGCGCCCGATCGCGAGATGGACGCGCTGATTACTTCCGCGCGCGCTCCATTCAGGGCCAAGCTCGCCGAGGCGCTTGCCACCACCGAGCAAGTGCTTTACCGGCGCGGCAACTTCAACGGCACCTTCGATCAGTTGCTGCTCGACGCGCTGATCGCTCAAACGGACGCCGAGATCGCGTTCTCGCCCGGTTTTCGGTGGGGTCCGACGCTGTTGCCGGGCGATCCGATCCGCTACGAGGACCTGCTCGACCAGACGGCGATCACGTATCCCTACGTCACCAAGAACGCGATGACCGGCGAGATGATCAAGACGATTCTCGAGGACGTCGCCGACAACCTGTTCAATCCCGACCCTTACTATCAGCAAGGCGGCGACATGGTGCGCGTCGGCGGCCTGCGGTATTCGATCGATCCCTTCCAGCCGATCGGGCGTCGCATCACGCGGATGGAGCTTCGCGGCCAGCCGATCGAGCCGGGCAAGCAGTACATCGTTGCCGGCTGGGCACCGGTGGCGGAAGCAGCGAAGGAAGCGGGCGGAGAACCGGTGTGGGACGTCGTCGCGCGGTACCTGCGTGCGACGAAAACGATCAAACCTCGCGCGCCAAACGTGCCGGTGCTCGAAGGTGTGGGTCGCGATCCAGGTATCGCGTAATCAGGGTCAGAGCGAATTATTGGAAAATGGGTCAGAGCGAATTATCGATCTCGTTGGTGCGCGACGCAGGCGCAACCCAATAATTCGCTCTGACCCCATTTTCAGCGCACGGTCACGCGCGCGAACTTGCGCTTGCCTGCCTGAACGATGACGGTCGATCCCGATGCGACGACCAGCGACTTGTCGGCAATGACGTCGCCGTCGAGCCTGAGCCCGCGCTGCGCAATCAACCGCAACGCTTCCGACGTCGAGTCGACCACACCCGCCTGCTTCGCAAGCTGAGCGATCGGCAAACCGGCGCCATTCGCGTGCAGGGTCACGTCGCGAATGTCGCTCGGAAGCGCGCCTTGCCGAAAGCGCGCATCGAACTCTTCGCGCGCAGCCTCCGCAGCGGAGCGTGAGTGAAAGCGCGCGACGATCTCGGATGCGAGCAATACCTTCGCGTCGCGTGGATTGCGTCCAGCCTCGCATTCGCGCCGCAACGCGTCGATCTCGTCGGTTGAACGCAACGATACGAGCTCGTAATAGCGCCACATCAGCGTGTCGGAAATCGACATCAGCTTGCCGAACATCTGCGCTGGCGGCTCCGTGATGCCGACGTAGTTGTCGAGGGACTTCGACATCTTGTTGACGCCGTCGAGACCTTCGAGCAACGGCAGCGTGAGGATGCACTGCGGCTCCTGGCCAAAGTGACGCTGCAGCTCGCGGCCGACGAGCAGATTGAACTTCTGATCCGTGCCACCGAGCTCGACATCGGCTTTGAGCGCGACCGAGTCGTAGCCTTGCGCGAGCGGATACAGGAATTCGTGGATCGCGATCGGCTGCTCCGCCGCATAGCGTTTCGCGAAATCGTCGCGCTCGAGCATTCGTGCGACCGTGTATTTCGCCGCGAGTCGAATCATTCCATCGGCGCCGAGTGCCGCCAGCCACTTCGAATTGAACGCGACTTCGGTCTTGTCGCGATCGAGGATCAGGAAGGCCTGGTCGGTGTACGTCTTGGCGTTGATCGCGATTTCGTCGGCCGACAGCGCGGGACGCGTGACGTTGCGACCCGTTGGATCGCCGATCAGCGACGTGAAATCGCCGATGAGAAAGACGACGCGATGGCCGAGGTCCTGCAACTGTCGCAGCTTGTTGAACTGCACGGTGTGCCCGAGATGCAGGTCAGGCCGCGTCGGATCGAACCCTTCCTTGATGACGAGCGGCTTGCCGCGCGCAAGCTTCGTGCGTAACTCACTCTCGACGAGGAGCTCGTCGGCACCGCGTCGAAATACGGCAATCTGCTGTTCGATACCGAGCGTCATCTAAGGGCGTCGAGCAGGAAACGCGGGGGGCATGGCGAACATGCGTTCGATCCCGATTCGGGGTTTGCGGAGGAGCATGTGGCTGTTACAATCCGCCCCGGGCGGTGGCCTCCGGCGCGAGACGATGCGCGACGCCCTCTTACCGCAAGTCATTTCGTTGAGCACGCACCGTTCCCCGATTCTAGCGCAGCCGTTTTGCGCGGCATTGCGCGCCATCGCACACGTATTGTCACCCGGTCAGGCCCTGGCCGTGACCGTGCTATGCCTCGCGGGCGTTGCGGCGTTCGGCATCACACCCGATACGGCGCTCGACACGATCACGGTACAAAACGTTTCGCGCGCGCTGCCGACACCAGCGTTGGTCTCGGTTATCGATGTCCCCGATCGCTATTGGCGCGAAGAACGCGTGCAGCGCGGAGATACGATCGGCAGCCTGCTCGCACGCGCCGCGGTCGATGACGCCGAGGCGATGGAATTCCTGCGCGCCGATCCCTCTGCGCGTGCGCTCTATCAATTGCGTCCAGGCCGCGCACTGAAGGTTGCGACCGATGACGACGGGCACCTGACGGGGCTGCGCTTTCTCGCCAGCGACGGTGAAATGCTGTCGATTGGCCGATCGGCGTCGGGATTTGTCGCGAAGCGCGAGAAGCCTGCCGATGACGTTCGGCTCACACTTCGCGCCGGCGAGATCGAGACGTCGCTCTTCGCGGCTGCAGACGACGCGGGCTTGCCGGACGCGATCACCTTGGCGCTTGCCGACGTGTTCGGCGGCGATATCGATTTCTATCACGATCTGCGCCGCGGTGATCGCTTCATCGTGCTGTACGAGACGCGTTACGTCGATGGCGAGCCGAGTGGCACGGGCCGCATCGTCGCTGCCGAATTCGTGATTGGCGGTGTCGCGTTTCACGCGTTCCTGTGGCCGGCATCCGACGGCTCGGACGGCTACTACGATGAATCGGGACGGAGCTCGCGCAAGGCGTTCCTGCGCTCGCCGATGGAATTTTCCCGGATCACGTCCGGGTTCACGCAGGCGCGGCTGCACCCGGTGTTGCACCAGATGCGCGCCCACAAGGGAACCGATTTTGCAGCGCCGGAAGGCACGCCGGTGCGCGCGACGGCCGACGGCATCGTCGCCGTTGCGGGCGAGCAGAACGGCTACGGCAATGTCGTGATGCTGCAGCACGACCCGACGTACTCGACCGTGTACGCGCATTTGTCCCGCTTCGCACCGGCATTGCGCAACGGCGCGCGCGTGCATCAGGGCGACACGATCGGATACGTTGGCCAGACCGGCTGGGCGACGGGACCGCACCTCCATTACGAACTACGCATTGACGGCGAACCGTGCGACGCGCTGACCGTTGCATTGCCGTTTGCCGCCTCGGTGGCCGACGACGATCGCGCGGCTTTCGGTGCCAGGATCGAGCCGCTCGCGAGCGAGCTCGCCGTCGTGCGCGCGCTTCCGGACGCGCGCGTTGTCGCCGCGAACTGACGCGGCGCAAGGCTCACGAGTGCGCTGACGCGCACGCTCCAATCCGATGGCCCGCGACTATTTCGCTGGCGTGATGTCCGGGACGAGCCTCGATGGCGTCGACGCCGTCATTGCCGATTTCGCACCTTCCGGAGCAAGGCCCTGCCGAACGATTGGTGCTGCGCACGTCGGCCTGCCGACGATGCTGCGTGACGAGCTTCTCGCATTGCAGCTTCCCGGCAAGAACGAGCTCGCACGCGCGGGATCTGCTGCGAACATGCTTGCCGAGCTCTATGCCGACGCGATCTCACGCGCACTCGTCGAGGCGAAGCTCACCGCTGACGACATTCACGCCGCGGGCGTGCACGGTCAAACGCTGCGCCATCGACCTGATCTCGGCATCACCGTACAGCTCAACAATGCGGCGCGCGTGGCCGAAAAAGCCGGCATGACCGTCGTTGCGGATTTTCGCAGCCGTGATGTCGCAGCAGGCGGCCAGGGTGCGCCATTGGTGCCGGCATTTCACTCGGCACTCTTCGCACGCAAGGACCGGCACCGCGTGATCGTCAACATTGGCGGCATCGCCAACATGACCGATCTGCCGCCCGACGGTACGGTGTCGGGCTTCGACACCGGTCCAGGCAACGCTTTGTCCGATCTGTGGTGCGCACGCAATCGAGGCACGCCTTTCGATGCGCAGGGAGCGTGGGCTGCGACGGGTAAGGTCGTTCCGGCGCTCCTCGAGCTATTGCTGAACGACCCGTTTTTCAAGTCTCCACCGCCCAAGAGCACGCACCGCGACAAGTTCAACCTGCAGTGGCTCGAGGAAAAGCTTCGCGCAACGCGCGTCAAGGAGGAGGCCGAGGACGTGCAGGCGACGCTCGTTGCGTTGACGGCGCGAACGATCGCCGATGCGATACGCCTCTACTCGGAAAAGGCGACCGAAGTGCTAGTGTGCGGTGGCGGCGCCAAGAATGCGGCGCTCATGCGCGATCTTGCGCAGGAATTGAAGCCGCGTCGGATCCTGACCACTGCGCACGAAGGTGTGGCGGTCGAGCAGGTCGAGGCCCTGGCATTCGCATGGCTCGCGCGCGAAGCGCTCGCGGGACGGCCCGGCAATCTGCCGGCCGTGACCGGTGCCAGGGGTCCGCGCGTGCTCGGCGCGATCTATCCGCGCTGACGACTCTTCGGGAACACACTCGTTGGACAACAAAAAGGGGCCGCGCTGGCCCCTTTTAATTTGCGGAATGGCTGGAATCAGGTCGAGAAGCTCGACCCGCATCCGCAAGTCGTCGTCGCGTTCGGATTCTTGATGACGAACTGCGCGCCTTCGAGGCCTTCCTGGTAATCGATTTCGGCACCGACGAGGTACTGGTAGCTCATCGGGTCGACCAACAGCGTCACGCCGGCTTTCTGCATCGCCGTATCGTCCTCGTTGACGACCTCGTCGAACGTGAAGCCGTACTGGAACCCGGAGCAGCCGCCGCCGGAGACGAATACGCGCAGCTTGAGGTCGGGGTTGCCTTCCTCGTCGATCAACGACTTAACCTTCGCCGCGGCGGCATCGGTGAACACCAGCGCGCTCGGGATCTCGTTCATTGCATTCATTACGTGCTCCACTTCCTCGATACCTAATTATCGGCTCGATGAGCCACTGCGTCAAAGCGGTCTTTCCGTCGTCGAGTGCGAACCAAGGACCAAGCGCCGGGCCCAACAGTCTGCTTCAACGACCAATATGGGGGCGCGGTGGGGGTTCGGCAATCGGCCGCGAGCGGGCCACCGTCGATTACGGCAACACCGGCGGTGCCATCAGGCCGACGGTTTCCGGCAAACCGAACATCAGGTTCATGTTCTGCACCGCCTGGCCCGCCGCGCCCTTGACGAGATTGTCCTCGACGGCGATCACGAGTGCCAGGTCGCTGTCTGGCGGTCGATGGACGGCGATGCGCAGCGTGTTCGACGCGCGGACACTGCGAGTATCGGGCAACGATCCAGCAGGCATCACGTCGATGAACGCCTCGCCGGCGTAGCGCTTCTCGTACAACGCCTGCAGATCGATGTCGGCGTTCTTGAGCGGTGCGTAGAGTGTGGCCAGGATGCCGCGAATGATTGGCGTCAGGTGCGGCGTGAATGCCAGCCGCACGGGCTCGCGGCTCGCGCGATTCAGCCCCTGGACGATCTCCGGCAGATGCCGGTGTCCGGCAACACCGTAGGCGGCGAAATTGTCGGAAGTCTCGGCAAACGCGAGCGTGAGCTCGGCCTTTCGTCCTGCGCCCGACACGCCCGACTTGCAGTCGGCGATCAGGTAGCGCGTGTCGACGAGCCCGGCCTCGATGAGCGGGAGAAAGCCCAGCTGCACGGCCGTGGGGTAGCAGCCGGGATTGCCGATGATGCGCGCCTTGCGGATCGCTTCGCGGTTGATCTCGGGGATGCCATAAACCGCTTCGCGCAACAGATCCGGGCACGCGTGCGGCATCTTGTACCAGCGCTCGAACAGCGCGGGGTCCTGCAGCCGGAAATCGGCGGCCAGGTCGATGATGCGCGCGCCGGCGCCGAGAAGCTCCTGCGCCTGCGCCATCGCAACGCCATGCGGAGTCGCGAAGAAGACGACGTCGCAACGACCGAGATCGGCGTCCTTGGGATCGCTGAACGTCAGATCGTAGTGGCCCCGAAGGCTCGGGAACATCTGCGCGACGCGCGTGCCGGCGTCCTTGCGCGATGTGATGGCGCGCACGCGCGCTTCGGGATGCTGAGCGAGGATCCGCAGGAGCTCGACGCCCGTGTATCCCGTACCGCCGACGATGCCTACTGTGATCATGTCAATTCAAAGACGGTGGAGGCCCGATTCTAGCGGATCGACGTGGCGAAGCTTCCGGGCCTGCGATGAAAAAGGCCGCCCGATCGAGGCGGCCTTTTCGAACATCGTCGTCCGCGCCCGATGACACGGGCCGAACGGTCAGCGCTTCGAGAACTGCTTGCGCCGACGTGCCTTGTGCAGACCGACCTTTTTCCGCTCGACTTCGCGCGCGTCGCGCGTGACGAGCCCGGCCTTCGACAGCGTGGGCTTGAGCTGCGCGTCGTAGTCGATCAGCGCGCGCGTGATGCCGTGCCGGACGGCACCGGCCTGGCCCGATTCGCCGCCGCCGATCACGTTGACCATGATGTCGAACGTCTTTTCGTGGCTCGTCAGCACCAGCGGCTGACGGACGACCATGCGGCCGGTCTCACGCGTGAAGAACTCGTCGACGGGCTTGTCGTTGACGACGAACTTGCCGTCGCCGCGCTTCAGAAAGACCCGCGCCACCGACGTCTTGCGGCGGCCAGTGCCATAGTGGTAGTCGTTAATCATTAGGTTGGAAGTCCGCCGCGCGGCGGCGGACACTCTAGGTATTAGATGTCCAGCGTTGTGGGTTGCTGTGCCGAATGCGGATGCGACGGGCCGGCGTAGCACTTGAGCTTCTTGATCATCGCGTAACCGAGCGGACCCTTCGGCAGCATGCCTTTGACTGCCTTTTCGAGGGCACGGCCGGGAAACCGCGCCTGCATCTCGCCAAACGACGTCGTGCGGATGCTGCCCGGATAGCCGCTGTGGCGGTGGTAGAGCTTGTCGTCGGCCTTGTTGCCGGTGACGCGAAGCTTGTCGACGTTCGTGACGACGATGAAGTCGCCGGTGTCCATGTGCGGCGTATAGATCGCCTTGTGCTTGCCGCGAAGCCGCATTGCGATACCGGTCGCGAGGCGCCCGAGCACCTTGTCGGAGGCGTCGACGACATACCAGGCGCGCGTGATGTCGCGGGGCCGGGCGGAGAAGGTTTTCATCGGAGAATCCTGTCGTTCGCACCCGGGCAACGCCAGGCGGGCTGCGTTCAGCAAAGTCAGTGATTGTACTATTCTTGTCGGATCGACGTCAATTCGCCAGCTTCAGCGAAGTTTGACGAGGAGTCGTCGAGATCGGTGCGCCCCAGCGGGCCCCTTTCGTGGTGCAGTGCAACGCGGCAAAAAAAGGGCGCGGTCTCATCGACCGCGCCGAGGATTCCACCATAGGAGGAGAATGGAGGAATGCGTCCGCGGTGCCGAAGGAGGAGGACGGCTGATCCGCGAACAGGCGTAAGCATTCCATATTGCGCTGCACAATGCAAGCCGCATATTTGTGCAGGGGACCAAGGGCACCAAATTCACGATCGGCGGTCGGCGAGCGTGCAACAGTTCGGAAGCAGCGAGGGGCGATGAAGGCGCGCGTCAAATGGGTCGACCAGGTGTCGTTTGTCGTCGAAAGCGGCAGCGGTCACGCAACCGTCATCGACGGTGCTCCCGAGGCGGGTGGCCGCAACATCGGCATGCGCCCGATGGAGATGCTGCTCGGTGGCGCCGCCGCCTGCACGGCGTTCGACGTCGTATGGATACTGAAGCGGGCGCGGCAGCCCGTCGCCGACTGCATCGTCGATGCCGAGGCCGAGCGCGCGCCGGTAGAGCCAAAGGTGTTCACGCGGATACATCTCAAGTACGCCGTTGCGGGGCGCGGGCTCGACGCGCGGCAGGTCGAGCGCGCGGTCAA
>Ga0068852_100002730_pt1 | contig 12210 bp, 6 predicted proteins | sample KBSCornC22_FD_66594 | JGI IMG/M metagenome (GOLD analysis project Ga0068852, IMG submission 66594) | Corn rhizosphere microbial communities from Kellogg Biological Station, Michigan, USA - KBS Corn C2-2 | ecosystem: Host-associated > Plants > Roots > Rhizosphere > Soil ... | reverse complement strand
ACGCGGCCGACCCAGATCGCGTTGACCGACCCGTTGAGGGATTGAAGCACGTTCGATCCGAGCGTCGGCAGCGCGAAGGCCAGCAATGTGCGTGTGATCGGCCCCTGAGTGAGATTGCGTGCCCGTCCCGGCGCGGCAGCGTTGGTCGCGTCGGTCAATTCTGTCTCCCTTCCTTCAGAACCTCGTCTTGACATGCCTGCACGGTCAACCGTGCCAGTCGATCGAGGCCCCATAAGGGTGACAGGTTGCGAGATGGCGTGTCTGGCCATCGGGCCAGCTCGTGAGCAGAAGCTGCACCTCGCGCCGATCCCGGGTCCATTCGTAGCTGATCCAGGCGAGCGGCCGGTCGGCGGTCGCGCGGCTGCCCGCGGCATCGATGGCTTCGACCACCGCCCGTCGATCCTCCTGGCTGAAATATTGCAACACCATGGAATGGAAGATCACTCGGCACAGGCCGGCCTGCTGCGGCGCTTGCAGCTGTTCGGCCAGCCAGGGGGCGGCATTTCCCCGCTCGACGCGCGGCCGGCGCTTGCGGGCGAGGTCGAGGGCCTGTTCGAGCCGGCACAACCGCGCCGGCTCGTTCGCCCAGATGAACGACATGAGCCGTTCGACCGTGGCAGGATCGGTCGGATCGAGTGGATTGAGGTCGATGCCGCGCGCGGAAACCACCTCGACGGATGCCGCGACCGGTGGCGGGCCGCGCCAGTCCGGCGCGATGCGGACCGGCGACTCCGGTGCGCCCGCACGAACGCCGCCAAGCTCATAGGCATAGGCATCCAGGTTGAGGTTCAGACCACAGCTGGTGCCAAGTTCGAGCAGCTCGAAGGGGTATTTGTGGTGCGAGGCGAGCGTCATCAGCGCCGCGACGAACGCAGCCGCCCGCCCGACCTCGTTGGTCTGGGTCGGATGGCGCATCGCCTCTTCGATGAAATCGTCATTCTCGGTCAGCGCCTGTGCGACCGCCGCGTCGAAATCACCGTGGACGCCGCGATAGAGCGCCTGAAGAAGCGGTGGCCGTCCCTGGCGCGCGAGCGCGTGAAGCGCGGCGTTGAAGCGCATCGCCAGCGCGGCCTCAGCCGGATCGCCCGCCCAATTGTGGATCAGCTGAGCGGTGCGCGGCGCGCAGGCAAGGTTTCGATATCCCGCTTCCAGGACGGACGCGACCAGTTCGGAGCCCATGCCGCGCGCGAGCTGCGCGTGCCGCAGCAGGGATTCTTCCTGGCCGAAACGCCCCGCGAGCAATGCCTGCAGATGCCGTGCGCCAGCGGGAGACGCATCGTCCGTCGTTCCACGATCGCCGGGACTTTCACCCGCTAGCGCAATCCGGACCGCCTCGCCTTGCGCGTTTCCCGGATTGTCGTGGTCCCGTTTAAGCGCACGCATGCGAACTGGCCTCGTTTCTCTTTTCGGCCGCGGCCGCACTCATCGTCGTCACAATCCCCCTCATGCGCCCCTGCAGGGCGTCAGAAGGAGGACCAATCGTCTTCGTCGGGCTTGACCGCGAGATTGCCGGCAACCGGCATGCGCGGCGCGGGCGATGCCGCCGGGCGCGGCGTCTGCACCGCACGGGCCCCCAGCGATGGCCGTGCCATGCGTGCCATGGTCAACTCGCCCGCCTTCAGCCGGAAACCGCGCACGAGCTCTGCGAGCTGATCGGCCTCGCTCGCAAGGTTCCGGGTGCAGGCGGTGGTCTGTTCGACCATCGCCGCATTCTGTTGGGTCATGTCGTCCATCTGCACGACCGAGGCGTTGACCTCCCGCAAATGGGAGGATTGCGCATCGGTGGCCACCGCGATCTTGCCGATCAGCGTAGTGACGTCGTTGATTTTGACCAGGATCCGGTCGAGCATCGTGCCGGTTTCAGCCACCAGCGAGACACCCTGGGAAACCTGTTCGGTCGACGTCGTGATCAGCGACTTGATGTCCTTGGCGGCACCGGCCGACCGCTGCGCCAGTCCGCGCACCTCGTCGGCAACCACCGCGAAGCCCTTGCCCGATTCCCCGGCACGCGCTGCCTCGACCCCGGCATTGAGCGCGAGCAGATTGGTCTGGAAGGCGATACCGTCGATGACGTTGATGATTTCGCTGATCTGATGCGAGCTCTTCTCGATCTCGGTCATCGCCGACACCGCGTTGCGCACGACATTGCTGCCTTCGGTGGCATCGCCTTCGACGGCGCTGATCGCCTCGCGCAGCTCGGCCGTGCCCCGCGCAGTCCCTGCCACCATGTCGGTGACTTCCTGCGTCGCCGCGGCAGTCTCCTCGATCGAGGCGGCCTGGCGCTCGGTCCGGCGCGACAGATCCTCCGACGCTTCGCGGATCTCGCTCGAGCCCGAATAGACGCTCTGCGCGGTCGCGGCGACCTGCGACAAGCTCGATTCCAGTCCTTCGACCGAACGGTTGAAGGCCTGGCGCAACCGATCATAGGCACCCGCGAACGGTTCGGTGATCGTATAGGTCATGTCGCCGGCGGCCAGCGCCTCAAGACCCCGGCCGATCTCCTCGACGACATGCGCCTGGTCGGCGTCGCTCTGCGCCTTGGCGAGCGCGGCGTCGCGGAAGACCGATACCGCGCGCGCCATCGCGCCCAGTTCGTCCGCGCGATCGACATCCGGAATGGCGACGCCGTTATCGCCCGCGGCGAGCGCGCCCATCGTGCCCGTCAGGTTGCTGATCGGGCGGGCAATGCTGCGGCTGAGCGCGCGGGCGAGCAGGATGGCGATCCCGACCAGCAGCAGGCCGCCGATGACCAGCACCACCATCGCGGTCTTGATCGCTTTTTCCTGTCGCTCCGAATTCACGTCGATAAGCTTGGTCTGCTCGTCGCGAATGTCGCGCAACGGCAGCACCGCATCGCTCACCAGCACCGCCTTGCCCGCCGCGCGCGTTTCCTGGACCGCCTGCTCGAGCTGGCCGGCCTTGGCCATGGCGATCAGGCGATCGCCCCATTTCTTGCGCCAGGCCAGGGTCTCGCGGCGCGACTTTTCCAGGCGCTCGCGATTGTCCGGATCGGTCAGTTCGGTCTGCAGCTCGGCGGAGATCTTGTCATAATCCTCCCGCCCTTCCTCGTAGGACTTCAGGTAGCTCTTGTCCGCCGTGACCAGGAAACCGCGAAACTGGCTGTTCTGGCGCAGGATCGCGGTCTCCAGGGCGAGCGCCTTGGCATGGATCGACTGGCTCAGATTGTTGCTGTCCGTGGTCCCGCGGATCATCATGATGTTGGCGAAGAACACCAACATCACGATGACCGCCGAGGCGTTGATCGCCGCGAAGGAAACACCGAGCTTCCGGGGAATGCTCATCGACTTGAACATTTGAGCCACCTTGAAGGGAGGGAGGTAAGCAGGAGACGATCCACTCAGAACGTGAAGCGGATCGATGCGGAAATGGTTCGGCCGTTGATCGTCCGGCCGATCACCACGCCGGTCGGCGGGATCGCGCCTTGCGCGGTCTCGGTCAGTCCCATCACGTTGAACAGGTTGTTCGCGTTCACCGACAGCTGGATCCGATCCAGCGGCCGATATTGCACGAAGCCGTTGACCGTCGTGTAAGCCGGCAGCTTCAGCTTGTTGATGTCCTGCGCATAGCTGCTGGTCAGTCCGGTCACGTTCGCGCCGATCGTGAAACGATCGGTGTCGAACTGCGGTGTCACCGAATAGATCAGCTTTGGCTGATGGCGGGGCACATTGCCGTCGAGGCTCGCGTCGGTCGAGTCGTGCTTGATCTCGGCCTTGGTATAGGTTGCCCCTGCCGCCAGCTTGAACGCGCCAATCGTATAGCTACCCTCGAACTCCGCGCCGATGGCGCCATATTTCCGCGTGAAGTTGAGGACCTGCGTGTTGCCGGCGCTGTCGGACACATATTGGGTGTTCTGCTCGCCGGTATTCGCCCAGAAGCCGGTCAGGTTCAGCGCGAGCGCATCGTGGCGATATTTCACGCCCACCTCAGCCTGCTTGACCGGATCATAGCCCTTCGAGCCATTCAGCTTGCCAGTCGTGTAGGATACGGTCGGCAGGAACAGCAGTCCGTCCGCACCGGCCCGCCCGCCGCGGCTGTAGCGCCCGAAGGCAGCAAAGCCCTCGGAGAAGCGATAGTTTACGCCTGCCGAATAGGACAGGTAATGATAATTATAGTCGACCGGCGCCGGATTGCTCACCGGCAAGAGCGCGACGCGCTGCTCGGCGGCCGAGATGACGCCATCGCCGTTCATGTCGAACGTGCTGTAACCCTGGCCGGTAAGCTCACCGCCGTTGATGGTGCCGCGCGCCCGTCCCATGTCATAGCGGAGCGAGCCGCCGACCGAGAGCTTGCCGACATGATAATTGAGCGATGCGTAGGGAGCATCGACCGTATAGTCGACCGCGTAATGGCGGCGGTAGGCCGTGCCCGCGCCGGCAATCGCATAAGCAAGAATGCCGCCTTGCGTCTGCTTCGTGCCCGTAGCGTCCGTTATGTCGATCAGCGCCGAATTGCCATCGCCGCGAACGTCCTGAAAACCCGTCAGGAAGTCCGTGTCGAGGTGATATTGTTGCAGCGCGTGATAAGTGCCGACGGTCGTCGTCAGCTTGCCCCCACCGAAGTCCCACGTGTGCGTGGCGCGCAGGTCGTTGGTGAGATTGTCCATGCTGTTGACGTCCCAGCCGAGGAAGAGCTGGAACATGAGCAATCCATTGCCGTTCAGGGCCGTGGGATTGGTGATGACCTGGCCGGCATTGGGGCCGGTCGCATAGCTCAGCTTTGCGCCCGGGCCACCAAAACCGAAGGCGAGCGCGCCCGCGGGGGCGATGGTCAGCGGCACGTTTCCGAGCAGCTTGCCTGAATTGCCCGAGTAGCGGATCTTCTCGCTGATGGTCCAGCCGCTCAGGTCGAACTGGGTCTCGAGACCGATCGCCTTGGACTTGACGTGGTTCCCGTCGCGCGCGTTCAGGGTCACCCGGTTGTTGCTGCCGTCCAGACCCGGAAGGGTCGAGATGTTGCGAGAGAAATTGCTGTCCGTCTTCACGTCGAAATTGGCGACGCTCTGATATTTGGGGTCAGAGTCGGTGCCGCTGACGCCAATCGCCACGGTCGAATAGCCGGGTACGCGATCGTCCAGATATTTGCCGGACAAGCGGATGTAGCCGCCGGCGAAATCCTTGGTGATGTTGAACTTGAACTGGCCGCCTTTGTAGGCGTCATAGCCGGCGTGCCGCGGCCCCTCGCCCTGGCGGAAAAAGCCGCCGGCGTGGAAGCGCAAAGTGTCCGACAGCTTGGCGCCATAATCCATGTCGACCCGGTACAGGTCATAGTCCAGCCCGCTCGTGAGCTCGACCGCGCCGCCTTCGACTTCGCCCGTCTTGGAGATCAGGTTGACCACGCCCCCCGGCGAGTTCGACGCAAAGGTAGAGGCCGATCCGCCACGAATGGTCTGGATCTGCGAAATGTTGAGGTCATAGCGGAGCAGCGCGTCGGGTCCGAGCGCGGCCATATCGCCGAACTCGAGCACGGGCAGGCCATCTTCCTGGAACTGCAGGAATTTGGAGCCGGAGGCTGCGAGCGGAAGACCGCGGATCGTATAGTTGGCGGCCGCTTCCCCGCCGGAGGCTTCGGCGCGCAGACCCGGAATCGTGCGAATGATTTCGGAGAGCGAGCGCGCACCGAGCTTCTCGATCTCGACATCGTCGAGCGCGCTTGCGGAAATCGCGCTGTCGAGCAGATCGCGGCCCTTCGCCACGCCGGTGGTGAAAGCCTTCGCCTTGGGGGCGGCTTGTTTCTTGCTGTCGGCTTCGGACGCGCTGTTTGGTGCTTTATTGTCTGCGGACGAAGCAGCCGTGGCGGCCGCCGGAGAGAGCAGCACTAAAGGAGCAATAGTCAGCAGAAGACGTGCGCGTACATTATTACGTATCATTAAGAGTCCACCCCGTTTCGCAATCGAACCGAGGCTCTAGGCGGAAATGATTAACAGCGGCTTTCCCTATCGCCCCTATTTTTCCCGAGGGGTTACGGGTTCTTGCCGATGACATCTGGAAGGCGCTGTTCGCGAGGAAGCGAATGGCCGGCGGGTTTCGACGCGCTGTCGATCGGGCCAGCCCAGGCGCCGATTTCGGAGACCAGGCGAGCCATGGCCGGGCAAGATCGTGGACGAAAGCCGTGCTTGGCTCCAATCGCCGATTTGAGGCCGATGGCGGGCATTCGGTCGATATGACTTGGTGGCGCAGGCAAGAATCGCGGGTTTCGAGTCGCCAGAGTGAGTCCATCCGGCTCCAAATCGCGCTTCAGCGCCGGACGGCTTCAAAGGCCGACAGGTCGAGCTCCAGCTGCCACTGCTTTGCGGCCTTGAGATTGGCGGCAAGGAATGCCGTGCACGCCCGGGATTGCGCCGCGCTGCACGCGGCGACACGCGCGCCGCCCGCTCGGTCCCGCCAAAGGCTCAGCCCGGGGAGGAAGGAATATTGCAGCGTGTCGCGCGCAATCTGCTTCAAATCCACATAGCGAAGTTTCTGCTCGGTGACGGCGCGGACATATTCGTTGGTCATGTCGCTGCGCGACACCCCCTCGTCATCGGTCGACAGAACCACCGGTACGCCCGCCTCGCGATAGAGCGACAGCGGATGGTCGCGCCCTTTCACCCCGAGAATGACGGCGTTGCTGGTCAGATTGACCTCCACCGCAATCCGGTCACGCGCCATATGCTGGAGTAGCGTCGTGGCATTGGTCTCGTATGAAATGTCGACGCCGTGACCGATGCGGCGGGCGCCAGCCACCTCGACCGCGTCGCTTATGTGGAAGGCAAGATCGCGCGGCGGCACCAGCCCCAGCGTCAATTCGCCGGCATGGAGCGACAATTGCACCCGCGGATGATGTGCCTTCAGGAAGGCGATCATCCGCATGTGCAAGGCATAATCGCGCACGGCCACCGGATCATGTTCGGGTGCGGCGATGTTCACGCCGACAAAGCGTGGATCGGCCTCTGCGACCGCAAAGGCCAAAGCGAGCTGCGCAAACACCATTGCGGGCGGCGCGGTGCGGATCGCGGTGTAGAGATAACGGGTTTCGACGCCACAGGCGGGCTTTGGCGTCGCGGTCTTGCAGCCATCGACTTCTGCCGCCTTGGCTTCGAGGCCATCATATTCGGCGCGGACCTTGGCGATGGCGTCGGGCAGGATCGGCGCCAGGCGGGCCGCCAAAGCAGCGAAGTCGGTCGGGTCCGCAGTGCCGACCTGCATCGCAACCCGGGCCGAGACGGAGGAGCCGGCACCGAGCTCGACATAAGAGACATGATCCGCGGCGGCCTGCTCGCGCGTCAAGGCGATCGCCTCGCCGACATGGCCGCGCGCGGCGGCGGAAAAGGCGTCGAACGTGGCGAAGAACCGGTTGTAACCGGACAGGGTCGGATCGCCGACACCCGCCTCGAACCCGCGCGTCGACATGGTGTCGATCGCGCGGCTGTAGCGCGGATAGTTGCGCTCGAGCCCCATGGCCGGCACGCGGTTTGGCGCGTCGCACGGTGGATCGACGATCCGGTCGGTGTCGGTCGCGATGCACAATCCATCCGCCGCGGCCCAACGAAGATAATCCTCGGCATAGATCGAGCCGCCATTGTGATTGTGCAGGTCGCCGCCCTTGGGCATCGTCTGCAGAAAGATCCGCAGCCGCGGCGGACTGTCCGCAATCCGGTCGAGGAAAGCGGCGGTCCGCGCCTCGCCTGACAGCGCAGGGGCCGGCCGGCGCGCCGTCACCGGGCCCGCGCCCAACAGCAGTGCGATCAGGATTGCCCCGCGCATCATCTCACCCCCGGCCGACACTTGATCCGCGACGTTCTGGCCAGCGGCCATGCATTGTTCAAACGCGATAATCCGCACGATATGTTGCCGAAATGAGCGCTGCCGACGCCGCCTGGCGGGCCGGACCGCCTTGGCAAGCGCTCCCCCAAGGGGGTGCCTACTTTTTGCGTTGCCCCGTTCCGTAAACTGCGATGGACGGGCCAGCGATCGACCGATAGCTCCAGATCGGATCAGGTTGCGCTGCAGCAAAACCTGACGACCGCGACATCGCCGATGGACGGATGGATCGGAAACAATGAGCGTGCGACGACGTCCAACTCTCGGCCATCTTGCCTTTGCCGTGAGCGCCGTTGCGGCGGCCAGCGCCGTCGTGGCGCGCGCGGACGATCCCCCGCAACCCTCTGTTTCCGCAACCGCGCACGTCGCCGCCCACACGGCTTTGCTCGATACCTATTGCTCGCGCTGCCACAATGACGACGACAAGGTCGCCGGCCTGTCGATGGAGGATTTGCGCGACGTCGATCTGGCGCATGGCGTCCATGTCGAGGAATGGGAAAAGATCCTGCGCCGCGCGAGCCTCGGCGAGATGCCGCCGCTCAGCAAGCCGCAGCCCGACGCCCCGGCGAGAGCGGCCTTCGTCCAATGGCTCCAGTCGTCGCTCGATGGCTATGCCGCTGCACACCCGGATCCGGGCCGCGCGACCATCCGGCGGCTGAACCGCGTCGAATATGCCAATGCCGTGCGCGATCTGCTCGGGCTCAAGGTCGATGTCAGCGCCGAGCTTCCTCAGGACAATTCGGGTTACGGCTTCGACAATATCGCCGATGTGCTCAGTGTCTCGCCGACACTGATGGATCGGTACGTCGCGGTCGCGGGCAAGGTCGGCCGAATGGCCACCGGGCTCACCTCGAAACGCGAATTCGTCACATCATATGAGCTGCCCAAGGACGGATCGGTCATGAACTCCGGCCGACCGGCTTATAATGAGCGGGCCAGCGACGATCTGCCGCTCGGATCGCGCGGCGGCGGTGTCGTCAATTATTATGCGCGCTATGATGCGGTCTACGAGATCAGCGGCTGGCTGAACGCGAACACCAATAACGAGACGGACCGGCTCAACGAGGACAAGGTCAGCATCCGCTTGCCGCTGAAGGCGGGTGCCCACCTGATCGGGCTCTCGTTCCGCCGCCAACTCGCGCCGGACGAGAGCGTGCAGACGCTCCGCAATGACCTGGACAAGGTCCTGCTCCCGACCGCCGCACCGACGATGCTGCCGCTCGACATATCGGTCGATGGCGTGCGGACGCAGACCCTGACCGTCCCCTCCTACCGCATGTCGCCGCGTTATGCGCAGCAGAACTTCCCGCGCGATATCTTGCAGATCGACGTGGCGGGACCCTTCTCGCCGTCCGGCGTCGGCAACACGCCGAGCCGTGCGCGGATCTTCATCTGCAAGCCTGCGGCCGCCTCCGCCGAAACAGCGTGCGCGACGCGGATCATCTCGACGCTCGCACACCGTGCCTATCGCCGCCCGGTCACCGCCGCCGATCTGGCGCCGTTGATGCATATCTATGCCGCCGAACGCGCAAATTCGGATTTCGAGCACGGGGTGGAGGCCGCGGTCGAGGCGATCCTGGTGTCGCCGCACTTCCTGTTCCTGATCGAGCAGGATCCCCAGGGCAGCGCGCCGGGCAGCGTTCACCCGATCAGCGACCTGGACCTCGCCTCGCGCCTGTCCTTCTTCCTGTGGAGCAGCATTCCCGACGACGCGCTGTTGCGGGTCGCGGAAAGCGGTAAGCTGCACGACCCCGCCGTACTGGACGCACAGGTGACGCGCATGCTCGCCGATCCGCGGGCCGACGCGCTGACCCGGAATTTCGCGGGCCAGTGGCTCTATCTGCGCAACCTCGACCAGCAACGGCCGGATATCACCGTCTTTCCGAAGTTCGACGCACGCCTGCGAGTCGCAATGGCGCAAGAGACCGAGATGTTTTTCACCTATGTGGTTCGCGCGAACCGCAGCGTGCTCGATTTCATCTCGGCGGACTATACCTTCCTCAATCAGCGGCTTGCCGACCATTATGGCATATCCGGCGTGAACGGCACCGCGATGCGCCGCGTCGCGCTCGACCCGTCGGAGCATCGCGGCGGGCTGCTCGGCCAGGCCAGCATCCTCACCGTAACCTCCTATGGCAATCACACATCGGTGGTGAAACGAGGCAAATGGATCCTCGACAATATGCTGGCCGCCCCGCCGCCGCCGCCCCCGCCCGGCGTGCCCGCTTTGGTCACCGTGCATGATGGCCGCCAGTTGAATGCGCGCCAGCAACTCGAACTGCATCGCAGCGACCCCAAATGCGCGGCGTGCCATGTGAAGATGGACCCGCTCGGTTTCGCGCTGGAGAATTTCGACGCGATCGGCGGTTATCGCACGACCGACGCAGGGCAGCCGATCGATGCCTCGGCGACGATGCCCGAAGGCACCAAATTTTCCGGACTTTCCGGGCTCCAGCAGATCCTGCTTGCGCGCAAGGACGAATTCACCGGCGCCTTCACCGAGCGCCTGCTGACCTATGCCCTTGCCCGCGGGGTCGGCGCACGCGACATGCCGGCGGTCCGCAAGATCGTGCGCCGCGCGGCGGCCGATGATTATCGCGTCCAGTCGATCATCAAGGGCATCGTCGAGAGCGATCCCTTCATGCTGAGACGGACGCCCCGGACATGAGGCTGGTCACATGATTGTCCTGCGCAAGCCGCTCGCCCGCCGCACGATGCTGCGCGGGATGGGCACGATGATGGCGCTTCCGTTCCTGGAGGCGATGATGCCCGCGGCAAAAGCAGCCGACATCGCCGCGCGGCCGAAACGGCTCCAGATCTTCTATTCGCCCAACGGCATGATGATGGAGACTTTCCGGCCGACCAGCCAAGGGCCGGGGCTGGTCCTGCCCCCGACGTTGGAGCCGCTGGCACCGCATCGCCACTATGTCAGCGTCATCAGCGGCCTGGGGCATCCGAGCGCGGCGGCAATGGGCGACCGTCCCGCCGGCCATGGTCGCTCCTGCCCAGCCTTTCTGACGGGCACGCATGTCAAGCAGACCGAGGGCACGGACATTCGCTGCGCCATCTCGGTCGATCAGGTCTTCGCCAACCATCTGGGCGAGGCCACGCAGCTGAGCTCGCTCGAGCTCGGCATCGATCAGGCGAGCCTGCTCGGCAGTTGCGACATCGGTTACAGCTGCGCCTACACCAACGGCATCAGCTGGCGCAGCCCGACCGTGCCGCTTCCGGTCACGGCCAATCCGCGCGACGTGTTCGAGCGGCTGTTCGGCGATGGCGATACGCTCGACGCGAAGGGCCGTCTCGCGCAGCTGCGGCGGCAATCCAGCATCCTGGATTTCGTGATGGCGGATGCCGCGCGCCTGTCCGGCCAGCTCGGCGTGGAGGACCGTCGCAAGCTTGACGAATATCTGGAAGCGACGCGCGACGTCGAAAAGCGCATCCAGAAAGCGATCCTGTCCGGCGGCGGCGCGCAGGCCACTGATCTGGAACGCCCCGCCGGCATCCCGGCGTCCTTCGACGAGCATGTCCGCCTGATGATCGATCTGCAGGTGCTGGCGATGCAGGCCGATATCACGCGCGTCGGCAGCTTCATGATCGGGCGCGAGCTCAGCAACCGAACCTATCCCGAAATCGGCGTGCCCGATTCACACCATATGCTGAGCCATCACGGCCATATTCCGGAAAAGATCGCGAAGCTCGAGCGGATCAACCGGTACCATATGGGCTATTTCGCTTATTATCTGCAGCGGATGCGCGACGTGAAGGATGGCGAAGGTTCGCTGCTCGATCGCACGCTGGTGCTGCGCGGATCCGCATTCGGAGATTCGAACGAGCACGATCATATGGATCTGCCGATCATCGTCGCGGGTGGCTTGGTGAAGGGCGATCGCCACATCGTCGTCGAAAAGAACACGACCGCGTCCAATCTGTTGCTCGCGTCGCTGCATGTCCTCGGCGTGCAGGCAAATTCCTTTGGCGACAGCACCGGACTGCTCAAGGAGCTTGCCGATGCCTGAGCGCAGGCGCCGGCTCGCCTTTGTCCTCGCGTCGTTGGCGGCCTGTGGCACCGCCCATGCCCGGGCAGCCGGCGATGATGAGGCGCTTGCGCAGGCGATCCGCGCCAATGATGTGGCCGGTGCGCAGGCCGCACTGGCTCAGCATGCCAACCCCAATCAGCGCTTGGCGTTCGGTGCGACCCCGCTCGGCTGGGCGGTGAATACGCAAAATCCTGCGATGGTCGACCTGTTGCTGGCGAGGGGCGCCGCTCCGAATGTGGCGGATGTGGATGGCGTGACGCCGCTCGCGCTCGCCTGCGAGCTCGGCGAACCCTCGATTGTCGCAAGCCTTTTGACCGCGCATGCCGATGTCCGCCGCGCTCGCCCGGATG
>Ga0068852_100002729_pt1 | contig 12211 bp, 12 predicted proteins | sample KBSCornC22_FD_66594 | JGI IMG/M metagenome (GOLD analysis project Ga0068852, IMG submission 66594) | Corn rhizosphere microbial communities from Kellogg Biological Station, Michigan, USA - KBS Corn C2-2 | ecosystem: Host-associated > Plants > Roots > Rhizosphere > Soil ... | reverse complement strand
CACGCCAGGATGGCGGCGCCGGTCAGGCGGAAGCAGGCGGTCGTGAGGGTTGCCGGGTCAGCCTCCGATCGGCACCGTAATCCCCGCATCCATGCGGGAATCCCTGTAACGGAGCGGCGCCGGAGTCGAACCGACCGAGCCGTGGGCTACACGACCGCACAGGTTTTGAAGTCCTGGAGTTCAGGACTACGGATGCGGCACGAACGCTGGCCTTGCGGGTTGTCGGGGGGCGACGCGCCACAACTCTTGCCACAGTCAGAGCGGCGACGAATTCTCGTTCAGCCGAGAGGAGACTCGCACAAGTCAGCGCATGAGCTGCGGCGGGGTGCGAGACTCGCCGTGATGGGTGTCTTGCTCTCGATTTGAAAGTGGGTTCGCAATGGCTGTCGGTATTCGCATCAAGCTCGCGGGAATCACCCAGGAGCAGTTCGACCAGGTACATGACCAGGTCAATCCCGATCGGACGCCGCCGAAGGGGCTGCTCTTTCACGCTTCGGGGCCGATCGACAGCGGTTGGGGGATCATCGACTTCTGGGAGTCACGCGCTGACTTCGACGCCTTCGCTCCACGGATCGTGGAAGGGATGGCGGCGGCGGGAATCGAGCCGCAGGGTCCACCAGACATCAAGGAGTTCGCCGTGCACGAGATGATCGGCGCTTAGCGCCCGCACGAGGGCATCGCCGGGGCCTTGAACAACGGCCATCGGCCATCCTTTCGCTGAAATCGTGAATGCCGTGGCAAGGTCGTCCTCTCCGGACCCTCGAGACGGCCGAGTGGGCCAACGACCATCGCTAAATGGTGCGACGGCATGAGAGATCGACAAGCTCAGCCCGGGCGGCGAGGGCCACGTCGTGGTCTGGCGCGGTGTCAGCCTCTGGCGGACACTCATGCGGCTAAACCCAGCGGTCCAGTAGTCCGTCAACGACTAGACCCAACGGATCGGGTCGGCGAGCTACCTTCCAGCGTCATGGGTAGCGTACTGCATGCGTGCAGGCGGGACCCGCCCACCCGGACGTCGAGAAAGGACCCTCATTGGCCAGCACCAGGTCCTCCGCCTTGCCCGACGAGAAGCACGCAGAGCTGATCAGCCTCATCAAGGAGGCCGACAGCGTCGAGCTGAAGCTGACCGTGCCCGTCTCCGACCGCGGGAGGAGTGCCGCCGCCCTGGGCGTCGACCCACTCGACGCCGAGATCCGCCAGGTCTACTTCTTCGACACGCCCGATCTCGCGCTGAACAAGAAGGGTCTGGTCGTTCGCGCCCGCCGCGTCCGGCAGAAGGGCGACGACACGGTGGTGAAGCTTCGCCCCGTGGTCCCGAGTGAGCTGCCGAAGCAGTTCCGCAAGTCGCCGAGCTTCGGCGTCGAGGTGGATGCGATGCCCGGAGGGTTCGTGTGCTCCGGGTCGATGAAGCGCGCGCTGGCGACCCCGGACGTCAGGGACGCGGTGCACGGCAACCGCCCCGTCCGCAAGCTGTTCTCCAAGGACCAGCGGGCGCTCTACGAGGCGTACGCGCCGGCGGGGATCGAGATCGACGATCTCGCGATCCTCGGGCCGATCTTCGTGCTGAAGCTCAAGTGGATGCCCAAGGGGTTCGGCCGCAAACTCGTCGCCGAAGCGTGGCTCTACCCCGACAACACGATGCTCCTCGAGCTGTCGACGAAGTGCTCGCCGACCAACGCCTTCCAGGTCGCCGCCGAGACGAGGGCGTTCCTGACCGAGCGAGGGGTCGACCTGACGAGCGAGCAGGAGACGAAGACGAAGCGCGCTCTCGAGTTCTTCGCCAAGAAGCTCCAGGCGGAGAGCGCGGCCGCCTAAATTCGCGACCGTGCCACAATCGCGCGACGCGCCGCAAGGCCCGTCGGGAAGTCGCGATTGGCTCAACGGAGCGGCGCCGGAGTCGAACCGACCGAGCCGTGGGCTACACGACCGCACAGGTTTTGAAGACCTGCTGGGCCACCGGGCCCATGCCGCTCCGTCGCGGAGGGTAGCCCTTCGCGAGACCGCGGCAGGCGCGGCCGGCGCGCTTTCGCGCTACGCGAGCGCGGTCTTGATCTTCTCGATCGTCTCGGCCTCCGCCTGGTCGCCGCCGCCTGCGGCCTTGCCGACCGTCTCGGCCAGCTCGAGCACGAACGCGCGGTAGCTCTCGAGCTCGTCGGGGGCCTTCGCCTGGAGCGTCGCGACCGATGCCTCGAGCGATTCGAATGTACCGCCCTGCACCTCGTTCGGCGACGCGATCATCCCGAAGCCCGTGCCGCCCTCGGCGGAGAGCTCGCGGACGAGCTGACTGTCGCTGTCACGCGCGCCCTTGACGTGCTTCGCGAGCGACGAGGCCTCCTTGAACGTGTCGAAGAAGCTGCGGTCGCTGACCGAGACGAGGAGCCCCGCGCCGGTCGCCCCCTTTCGCAGATCCTCCCATTCCTGCTCGGTGAAGTCGGACTTTCCTGCCATCGCTGCCTCCTCGATCGCTGTAGACACGTTTCTCGCGACTCTGCTTTACCCCCCGTCGACCCGGGCCGAACGCCGCAGAACGCGGCGGTCGCCGATGCGGCGGGTGACGCCGTCGGCGTCCATTCGTTCCAAGAGAACCTGCGCGTCGCGCCGACCGACGCCGGCGAGGTCGCGGAAGCGCGCGAGCGAGATCTCGCCGGCGGCGCCGCACTCCGTGACGACGAGGTGGCGCGCCAGCTGGTAGGCACCGGAGGAGACCGCGAAGCCGTCTCCGACCCGAACGACGCGCCCCTCGCCCTCGAGGAACCGGGCGAGCTCGCCGTCGTCGACCTTCGAGACGGCGAGACCGGCTGCCGTGAGCTCGCGCTCGAGCTCGGCGGCCGCGTCCGCTCGCGCCCCGAGCGTCGCGGCCGTCCCCGGCAGCACGAGCTTCGAGCCGCGTCGTTCCACGGGCAGCAGGCCGAGGATCACCGGCGCCCACGGATCAGCGGGAAGGAGCTCGGACGATGCAAGCCCGGGGTCGAGCGGCGACGCCTCGGCATGGGCGCGCAGCCGCTCCTCGACCTCCGCCGCCGTGGCCTCGAGCCACTCCTCGGAGAATGCCCAGCTCTCGACCACCCGCACCGCATCGAGCCCTTCCTCGAGCGCCGGTCCGTCGAGCAGCGCGCGCGCCGCGAGCGCCTCGACGCTGACGGGCGCGTCGACGAGCGCGCGAACGATCGACGCCGGGTCGTCCGCGCCGAGAAGACGGTCGCGCTCGACGTCGACCCGGCGTGGCGGCGCGGGGTCGAGCACGACGGCGCCCCCGACCGTGGTGCCGTCGCGCAGCACCACCCGATCGCCCCGGGCTGCGACGACGGGGGCAGCGAGCCGGAGCTGCGCGTGCGAGTCCCCGACCCGGACGACGCGAGCGGGGATCCGGCGGGTGCCGTGGTGCACGGTGAGCCGTGCGCCGTCCGCGATCGGCGCGAGCTCCTCGAGGGCGACCTCGATCCGGTACGACCGTGGGAAGGCGCCGGGTGCGACGAGCGCGTCGCCGCGGCGAACCTCCCGGCGCTCGACGCCCGGCAGGCTGACGGCCACCCGCTGCCCCGCCCTTGCGCTCGCCACCGCCGTGTCGTGCACCTGCACGGAGCGGACGCGCACGTCACGCCCGGCCGGTTCCAGCCGGAGTCGTGCGTCCTCGGCGATCTCCCCCGACCAGAGCGTGCCGGTCGCAACGGTGCCGATCCCGCGCAGAGTGAAGACGCGGTCGACGTACAGCCGTGTCGGGAAGTCCGCGCGGCGAGGTGTCACCGCCGCCGCGACCTCGTCGAGAGCCGCGCGGAGGTCGTCGAGCCCCGCGCCCGTCACGCCGCTGACCGCGACGACCGGCGCCCCGGGTACGAGCTCCCGCGCCTCTTCGATCGCCAGCTCGAGCGTCTCGGGGTCGACCGAGTCCGCCTTCGTCACCGCCACGACCCCATGCTCGACCCCGAGGAGCCGCAGGACTGCGAGGTGCTCGTGCGTCTGCGGCCGCGCACCCTCGGCGGCGTCGACTACCAGGAGGAAGAAGTCGATCCCGGTCGCGCCGGCGACCATCGTCCGGACGAACCGCTCATGTCCGGGGACGTCGACGAGCGACACCGTCGTCCCGGAGGGGAGCGCGAGCGGCGCGTAGCCGAGGTCGATCGAGATCCCGCGGGCCCGCTCCTCGGGCAGCCGGTCGGTGTCCTTCCCGGTGAGCGCCTGGACGAGCGTCGTCTTGCCGTGGTCGACGTGCCCGGCCGTCCCGACGGTGAGCGCCATCAGACGCTGATCGACGCGCGGCGCGCGCGGAGCACCGCGCGGGCGACCTCGTCGACCTCGTCCGCCGTCAGCGTGCGCGCGTCGAGGAGGAGCCTGCCGTCGCGCACGATGCCGACGACCGCCGGGTCGCCCAGGCGGAGTGCCGTCGCGAGGCTCTCCTCGATCGCGCACGCCGCGCTCTCGAGCTCGGCGAGCGGCAGCGCGCCGCCGCCGACCCGCGCGACGGTCTCCTCGACCTCGCCGCCGGTCAGCCCGGCAAGACGCTCGGCCCGCTCGCGCACGCTCTCGATGGGCTCGTCGAGCATCCGCAGGACGGGGATCTCGGCGCGGGCGAGCTCGGGGTCGGCGAGGAGGGCGAGCGTTCCCTCGAGCGCGGCGAGCGTCAGCTTGTCCGCGCGGAGCGCGCGCTGCAGCGGATGGCGGCGGAGTCGCTCGACGAGGTCTGAGCGGCCGACGACGATCCCGGCCTGCGGGCCGCCGAGAAGCTTGTCGCCCGAGAAGCAGACGAGGTCGGCGCCTTCGGCGACGCTCGCCGCCGCCGTCGGCTCGTCACCGAGGTCGAGCAGCGAGCCCGAGCCGAGGTCGTCGACGAGCGGGAGCCCGGCGGCCGACGCGATCGCAGCGAGCTCCCGCGTCGGGACGGCCTCCGTGAAGCCGACGATCCGATAGTTCGACTGGTGGACGCGCAGCAGCGCCGCGGTCTCGGGGCCGATGGCGCGCTCGTAGTCGGCCGCGCGGGTGCGGTTCGTCGTCCCCACCTCGACCATGCGCGCACCCGAGCGGGCAAGGACATCCGGAATCCGGAATCCGTCGCCGATCTCGACCAGCTCGCCGCGCGAGACGACGACCTCCCGTCCCTCCGCGAGCGCTGCGACGGCAAGGAGGACGGCGGCGGCGTTGTTGTTGACGACGAGCGCGGCCTCGGCGCCCGTCAGCCGGCGCAGCGCCTCGGCGACATGCGACTGGCGCGACCCGCGTGCGCCCGAGTCGAGGTCGAGCTCCAGGTTGGAGTACGAGCCGCCGACCTCCTCGACACGTGCCAGCGCCGCTTCCGCGAGTGGGGCTCGGCCGAGGTTCGTGTGGACGATGACGCCGGTGGCGTTCAGCACGCGCCGCAACGAGGGTGCTGCGAGCCGCTCGAGCTCCGCACGCGCGAGCGCAGCGACGTCACCGGGGTCGCGACCAGACCCGATAGTCCGGCGTGCCCCGTCGAGCGCTGCTCTCGCCGCCACGAGCGCGAGCGAGCGCGGTGCGCCGGCCAGGGTCTCGTCCGCGAGCAGTCGGTCGACCGACGGGAGATCGCGCAGGTCCACGGATCTCAGTCTAGGAGCGGCACGACCTCGCGCAGAAGCGCGACGAGATCGCCCGCGGCGCGCGCGCCCACCTCGAGCACGCGCTCGTGGTCGATCGGCTCCGGCCGCACACCGGCGGCCGCGTTCGTCACGCATGAGAGGGCGAGGCAGCGAATGCCCATGTGACGCGCGGCGAGGACCTCGGGCACGGTCGACATCCCGACGAGGTCGGCGCCGAGCGCGCGCATCATCCGGATCTCGGCCGGCGTCTCGAAGGCAGGCCCGAGCCAGGCCGCGTAGACGCCTTCGCCGAGCTCGAGCCCGAGCCTCGCCGCCGCCTGGAGCGCGATCGCGCGGTAGCCGGCGTCGTACGCGTTCGTCATGTCCGGGAAGCGCGGCCCGACCGTCTCGTCATTCGGCCCGACGAGGGGCGAGGAGCCCTGGAGGTTCAGGTGGTCGGAGATGGCGACCAGGGTGCCGGGCTCGACCGACGTGTCGATCGCGCCGCAGGCATTCGTGAGGACGAGGCTCCGCACGCCGAGGCCGCCGAGCACCCGCACGCCGAAGACGACGTCCGCCGGGGAAAGCCCCTCGTAGAGGTGCGCACGGCCTTTCATCACGGCCACAGGTACGTCGCCGAAGCGCCCGAGGACGAGCGTTCCCGCGTGGCCGACCGCTGTCGAGGCAGGCCACCCCGGGATGTCGCCGTACGGGATCTCGACCGGCTCGGCGACAGCGTCCGCAAACGGCCCGAGGCCGCTCCCGAGCACCACGCCGACCCGAGGCCGCAGCTCGGAGCGGGCCGCGATCGCGCCGATCGCGACGTCGGGCGTCTCGCTCAGATCGACCCCTCGGCGGCGCGCGCGTCGATCATCTCGACGATGCGCTGCACCGCCTCCTGCGGCTCGTCGGTCACGTGCAGGAGCTCGAGGTCGCCCGGCGACACGAGCCCGTCGGCCAGCATCTCCTCGCGCACCCAGTCGAGCATCTCACCCCAGTAGTCCGAGTCGAAGAGGACGACCGGGAAGCTTCCGATCTTGCCCGTCTGGATGAGCGTCAGCGACTCGTAGAGCTCGTCCATCGTCCCGAAACCGCCGGGGAAGATGACGAACCCCTCGGCTGCCTTCACGAACATGACCTTGCGGACGTAGAAGTGCTTGAAGGTGCGCGAGATGTCGCAGAACGGGTTCAGCCCCTGCTCGTGCGGGAGCATGATGTTGAACCCGATCGAGAGACCGCCGCCCTCCTTGGCGCCGCGGTTCGCGGCCTCCATCGTGCCGGGGCCGCCGCCCGTCACGACGGCGAGGCCGGCCTCGGCGAAGAGTCGCGCTGTCACGCGCGCAGCCTCGTAGGTCGCAGACCCCTCCTTCACGCGCGCCGAGCCGAAGATCGTCACCGCGGGCCGGTCGATCCGCTGCACGTCCTGGAAGCCGGCAAGGAACTCCGAGGCGATCAGCGACACGTCGGTGATCAGCGTTTCGTGCGTCCGGCGCAGGAGCCGCCGGTCGACCTCGTTGTTCGAGCTCACAGCCTGTCCTGCGGCACGTGCGAGACGACCATCCCCACGACCAGGGCGGCCGCGGTCGCGAGCGAGACGAGCGCCACCACGGCGGCGCGCCGCCGGGCGCGTGCGGGGTTTGCAGCGCCGCCGCCCGCGCGGAGGACGCGCCACGAGCGGAGCACGTGGCCGCCGTCGAGGATCCCGACCGGGATCAGGTTGAACAGGTTGAGGAGGAAGCCCATGTAGGCGAGCGCCCTCAGCAGGTCGGAGCCCGTCTGCACGCCGACGATCAGGCACGCGAGCGCGGCGATCCCGCCGGCGACCGGCCCCGCGAGTGATACGCGCGCGTTCACCCACGGGTCGAAGCGCATGTTGCGCAGGGCGACGTACGCGCCGAGGAACGGGATGAAGACCGGAAGCTGCGGGTCGAGCCCCAGGCGCTTCGCCTCGACGTAGTGGCCGAGCTCGTGGACGAGGATCAGCAGGACGACACCGACCCCGAACTTCCAGCCCCAGATGAGCGCGTACCCGCCCACCGCGAGGAAGATGCCGAAGAACTTGAGCCCGAAGGCACCGAACTTGACGAGCGCGCCGATTGCGACGGCGACCGGCGCAACGATCCGGCCGAGCAGCGATCGCCGCGAGCGGTCGTGCTCGCTCGGAAGCGTCCGCGGCTCGGGAGCGGAGAGGGGCTCGAGATCGCCCGGGTCGTAGCGGTTGCTCACGACACCCTCATGAGCCCTGGCCGATCCACTCCTCGCCGCCGACGTAGAGCTCCTTCTTCCAGAGCGGCACCGTCTGTTTGAGGGTGTCGATCGCCTCGCGGCAGGCGTCGAACGCCGCCGCGCGATGCGCCGCCGAGACGGCGATGACGACACTCGTCTCGCCGATCTCGACCGGTCCGACGCGGTGGTGGATCGCGACGTCGATCACGTCGTGCCGGTCGCGTAGCGCGCCCGCGATCCGCTCCATCTCCGCCTCGGCCATGCCCTCGTAGGCCTCGTACTCGAGCCGGATCACGTCCCGGCCGCGGGAGCGTGCGCGGGTCGTGCCGACGAACGTCGCGATCGCGCCGGCGCCGTCCGAGGCGACCTCCACAGCTGCGCGCTCGAGCGAGAGAGGCTCGCCGGAGAGGACGAACGCCCCTCCCGAAACGGGCGGGATGAGCGCCACCTCGTCGCCCTCGGCGAGCGGCGTGCCCCGCTCGACGTACGCGCGGTTGACGGCGTAGACGAGCCCAGAGGGCTCCTCCCCGAGCCCCAGCGCGGGCCAGACGTCGTCGACCGACGCGCCCTCTTCGAGCTCGAGCGCTGCTTCCCGTGTGCCCGCGCGCTCGCGGAGCGCGGCGAACAGCCTCACGGCCACCTTCATGCGTTGAGCGTATCGGCGGTGGCGCGGGAGGCGGTGTCATGTTACATCTCTCCCATGACCATCCTGGCGCCGCGGGCGAACCTCAACGACCAGGTCTACGCGACGCTCCGCGAGCGGATCCTGACCCGCGACCCCGGCCCGGGCGCGAAGCTCAGCCTGCACGAGCTCGCGGCGGAGCTCGGCGTGTCGCGAAGCCCGGTGCACCATGCACTCACGCGTCTCGTCTCGGAGGGCCTCCTGAGCGTGAAGGCGCGGCGCGGCTATTTCGTCACGCCGGTGACGTCGCAGGCGCTGCTCGAGGGCTACGAGGTACGGCTCGCGCTCGAGCTCCACGCGGCGGACGTCGCGGTCGACACCGCCTCGGACGAGCAGGTCACGGACCTGCGACGGCGCCACATCGCGACGGTCGAGGCGATCTCCCACGAGGAGTGGGACGCGGCGAACGCCTCGTTCCACGAGGCGCAGGTCGACCTCGCGGGCAACAAGCTCCTCTCGCGGTTCTACCGCGAGCTCTCGATCAACCTCATGATGCAGGTGATCCGCGGCGGACGGGTCGAGCGGCACGAGCACCTCGTCACCGAGCACGAGGCAATCGTGTCCGGATTCGAGACACGCGACCGCGCGGTGGCCCGCGCCGCCATCACCCGGCACGTCGAGTCGGGCCGCCGCATCGCGCTCGAGGCGGTCGAGCGCGCCGGCGGCGCGCTCTGACGGAACCCCTCGCACGAGGGTTGACGCTGCGGGACGATCCGCCGACGGTGCGCATGACCGCCCCGGCGGGCCGCGCGGACCTGCCGGGGCGGACTCTCGCCCGCCTCTAGGATCACGGGCATGGCGACCGGGCCCGACCGTCGGCTGACCGAGTCGGGCATCGAGGTGAAGCCCGTGTACGGGCCGGGCGACGCTCCCGGGCCTGCGGAGCCGCCGGGCGCCTTCCCGTTCACGCGCGGGCCGTATCCGGACATGTACCGCGGCCGGCCGTGGACGATGCGGCAGTACGCCGGGTTCGGCTCCGCGGAGGAGACGAACGAGCGATTCAGGACGCTTCTCGGACGGGGACAGACGGGGCTCTCGATCGCGTTCGACCTGCCGACGCAGCTCGGCTACGACTCCGACGACGCGGTCGCCGTCGGCGAGGTCGGCCGCACCGGCGTCGCGATCGACTCGGTCGAGGACATGGCCCGCCTGCTCGAGGGCATCCCGCTCGACGAGGTTTCCACGTCGATGACGATCAACGCGCCTGCGTCGCTCCTGCTCCTCTGCTACGAGCTCGTCGCCGCGGAGCGCGGGGTGCCGGGCGAGGCGCTCCGTGGGACGGTGCAGAACGACATCCTCAAGGAGTATGTCGCTCGCGGGAACTACATCTTCCCGCCGCGCCCATCGATGCGGCTCACCACCGACCTGTTCGCGTACTGCGCCGACCGCATCCCGCGCTGGAACACGATCTCGATCTCCGGCTACCACATCCGTGAGGCGGGGTCGACCGCGGTCCAGGAGATCGCCTTCACGCTCGCGAACGGGATCGCGTACTGCGACGCGGCCGTCGCCGCCGGCCTGTCGCCGGACTCGTTCGGCGCGCGCCTCTCGTTCTTCTTCAACGCGCACAACGACGTGCTCCAGGAGGTCGCCAAGTTCCGCGCAGCGCGCCGCCTCTGGGCCTCGATCATGCGCGACCGCTTCGGCGCAACCACCGAGAAGGCCCAGGCGCTCCGCTTCCACGCGCAGACCGGCGGCTCGACCCTGACGGCGCAGCAGCCGGAGAACAACCTCGTGCGGGTCGCGGCGCAGGCGCTCGCCGCGGTCTACGGTGGCGCCCAGTCGGTGCACACGAACGCGTTCGACGAGGCCCTTGCGCTCCCGACCGAGCATGCTGCGACGCTCGCCCTCCGGACGCAGCAGGTGCTCATGCACGAGGCCGGGACGACCGCGACGGCGGATCCGCTCGGCGGCTCGTGGTACGTCGAGTCGCTCACCGACGAGCTCGAGGCCCGCTCGCGCGAGCTGATCGAACAGGTCGACGCACTGGGAGGCGCGGTCGCCGCGATCGAGGCGGGCTGGGTCTCCGAGCAGATCGAGGAGTCGGCGTTCCGCTGGCAGCGCGAGGTCGAGGACGGCGAGCGCGTCATCGTCGGCGTCAACCGCTTCACGACCGACGCCCCCGACCGCGTCGAGCTCCACCGCCTCGACCCCGCGATCGAGCGCGCGCAGCTCGAGCGCCTGCAGGCGCTCCGCGCGGGACGTGATTCAGCCGCGGTCGAGGAAGCGGTCGCGGAGATCCGCAGGCTCGCGCCGACGGCGGCAAACCTGCTCCCTGCGCTTCGGACGGCGCTGGCGGCGCGCGCGACGGTCGGCGAGCTGTGCGGGGCGCTCCGCGAGGAGTGGGGCACGTACGACGCCGTCCGATGAGGCGGTAGCGTCGCCGGGTGCGCATCCTTCTCGTCTCCCAGATGTACCCGGGGCCGGACGCGCCCGCGCTCGGCACGTTCGTCGCCGACCTCGAAGCGGCCCTCGCCGCGCGCGGCCACGAGCTCGAGCGCGCGGTCGTCGACCGGCGCGGCGGGCGCTCGCGACACCTCACCTTGGCGCGTGACGTCGCGGCGACTGCACGCCGGTTCCGTCCCGACGTCGTCTACGCCCACTTCCTGGTGCCGGCGGGCCTGTTCGCCGTGCTTGGTGGTCGCGCCCCGGCAGTCGTCACCGCGCACGGTCAGGACGTCGAGAACGCGCTCGGCTCGGCCGCCGTCCGCTCGCTCACCCGCCTGACCGTCCGCCGGGCAGCCGGGGTGATCGCAGTCTCGGACTGGCTGCGCGACCGGCTCGAGCACGCCGTGCCCGAAGCTCGCGGTCGGACCGAGGTGATCGACTGCGGCGTCGATCTCGCGCGCTTTACGCCCGCCGACCCGGAGCCGGCCCGTGCGGAGGTCGGCTGGCGTCCCGAGGGCACCGCGTTCGTCTGTGCAGGCTCGCTCAGCGAGCGGAAGAACGTCCTGCGGCTCGCCCGTGCGTTCGAGCGCCGCGGCGAGGGCTCGCTCGCGTTCGTCGGAGATGGCCCGTTGCGGGGCGCGCTCGAGGGCCGCGCTGGGATCCACCTCGAGGGAGCCGTGCCTCACGCGGCGGTGATCCGCTGGCTGCAGGCGGCGGACGTCGTCTGCCAGCCGAGTCTCGCGGAGCCGTTCGGGCTCGCGACGCTCGAGGCTATGGCTTGCGCGCGGCCGGTCGTCGCCACGCAGGTCGGAGGGCCGCCCGAGTTCGTGCCGGACGAAGCGGGGGTGCTCGTCGACCCGACGGACGAGGATGCGCTCGTCGCGGCGCTCGACGCGGCCGCGTCACTTCCCCGCCCGAACGATGCCGCTCGCACGGCGGCGGGTCGCCATGACATCCGCCTGCAGGCGGCGCGGATCGAGGCCGTGCTCGAGCGAGCCGCCGGGGCGCCCGCCGCCGCGGACGCCCCGGGGCCGAACCGTTAGGCGTCGGCGCGACTTGCGCCGAGGGTCATGTCCCCCTCGGAGACGACCTTGTGCGCGAGGAACCCGAGGGCAGCGCCGACGAACGGGAAGATCAGGTAGATCCAGAGATCCCCGAAGTCGGTCCCGACGATCGCGGGGGCGAGGCTTCGCGCCGGATTCACGGACGAGCCGCTGATCGGGACGATCGCGACGTGGATCGCGAGCAGCGTCAGCGGGATCGCGAGGAGCGCCGTGCCCCGGACACGCTCGCTCTTCGTCGACTGGAGGATCACCGCCACGAAGAGTGCGGTCATCACCGTCTCGACGACGATGGCCGCCCAGTTGTCCGCCGCATGCGTCGTCGT
>Ga0068852_100002727_pt1 | contig 12213 bp, 6 predicted proteins | sample KBSCornC22_FD_66594 | JGI IMG/M metagenome (GOLD analysis project Ga0068852, IMG submission 66594) | Corn rhizosphere microbial communities from Kellogg Biological Station, Michigan, USA - KBS Corn C2-2 | ecosystem: Host-associated > Plants > Roots > Rhizosphere > Soil ... | reverse complement strand
AAGTGACGCGCGTGGCCCGCGAGGTTGGTACAGAAGGACGTCTTGGTGGTCAGGCGAACGTGCCCGGCGTGGCCGGTACGTGGAAAGATCTCACGGATTCGGTTAATTCCATGGCCGGCAACCTTACCGCTCAGGTGAGAAACATCGCCGAAGTCACAACCGCCGTAGCGCGTGGTGACTTGTCACGCAAAATCACGGTCGACGTGAAGGGCGAAATTCTCGAATTGAAAAACACCATCAACACGATGGTGGACCAGCTCAACGCTTTCGCCGGCGAAGTGACGCGAGTGGCTCGCGAAGTGGGCACGGACGGAAAGCTCGGCGGCCAGGCGCAGGTACCTGGTGTAGCCGGTACTTGGAAGGACCTTACAGACAACGTCAACTTCATGGCGTCGAACCTTACTGGACAGGTGAGAAACATCGCGGAAGTGGCAACTGCCGTGGCCCGCGGCGACTTGTCCCGCAAGATTACCGTCGACGTGAAAGGTGAAATTCTAGAGCTCAAGGACACGCTGAACACCATGGTGGATCAGCTCAACGCGTTCGCCGGTGAAGTGACGCGCGTAGCTCGTGAAGTAGGCACCGACGGAAAGCTTGGCGGTCAGGCTGTCGTCACCGGTGTTGCGGGTACGTGGAAGGATCTCACCGACTCTGTGAACTCGATGGCTTCGAACCTCACGGGCCAGGTGAGAAACATCGCGGAAGTGTCAACAGCAATCGCGAACGGCGATCTTTCCAAGAAGATCACCGTGAACGTCAGCGGCGAAATCCTGCTGCTGAAAGAGACCATCAACACGATGGTCGACCAGCTGAACCGGTTTGCCGGCGAAGTAACCCGTGTGGCTCGCGAAGTGGGAACCGAAGGACGTCTTGGTGGCCAGGCCAACGTGCCGGGCGTCGCTGGTACATGGAAGGATTTGACCGACTCGGTAAACTCGATGGCCGGCAACCTTACAGCACAGGTGAGAAACATTGCCGAAGTGACCACCGCCGTGGCTCGCGGAGATTTGTCGCGCAAAATCACGGTCGACGTGAAGGGCGAGATTCTCGAGCTGCGAAACACGATCAACACCATGGTGGACCAGCTGAACGCGTTCGCAGGCGAAGTGACGCGCGTGGCCCGCGAGGTGGGAACAGATGGCAAACTCGGTGGCCAGGCCCAGGTGCCGGGAGTGGCCGGTACGTGGAAAGATCTTACGGACTCGGTGAACTTCATGGCCGGCAACCTTACGGCGCAGGTACGAAACATCGCCGAGGTCGCGACCGCTATTGCCAATGGCGATTTGAGCCGCAAGATTACGGTGGACGTCCGTGGCGAAATCCTGCAGCTGAAAGAAACGCTGAACACGATGGTCGAGCAGCTTCGGTCGTTCGCTGCAGAAGTGACGCGCGTGGCGCGCGAGGTTGGATCGGAAGGACGTCTCGGCGGTCAGGCTAACGTGCCAGGTGTCGCGGGTACTTGGAAGGATTTGACCGACTCGGTGAACTCGATGGCCGGCAACCTCACCGCGCAGGTCAGAAACATTGCCGAAGTTACCACTGCCGTGGCTCGAGGCGACTTGTCGCGCAAAATCACCGTGGACGTGAAGGGCGAAATTCTCGAGCTGAAAGACACCATCAACACGATGGTGGATCAGCTCAACGCGTTTGCCGCCGAAGTGACGCGCGTTGCGCGCGAGGTCGGTACCGACGGCAAGCTCGGCGGACAGGCCATGGTGCCCGGTGTGGCTGGTACGTGGAAGGACCTTACCGACAACGTGAACGTCATGGCCGCAAACCTTACGGAGCAGGTCCGAGGTATTGTGAAGGTCGTGACGGCCGTCGCTAACGGCGCCCTCAATCAGAAGCTCACCGTGAACGCAAAGGGCGAAGTCGCGGCGCTTGCCGAAACAATCAATAACATGACGGACACGTTGGCTACCTTCGCCGACCAGGTGACCACTGTGGCCCGCGAAGTCGGCGTGGAAGGACGTCTCGGTGGACAGGCCAACGTGCCAGGCGCGGCCGGTACCTGGAAGGACCTCACCGGCAACGTGAACTTGCTTGCCGATAACCTCACCAACCAGGTGCGTGCCATCGCAGAAGTAGCAACAGCCGTGACTAAGGGCGATCTGACCCGTTCGATTCAGGTGGAAGCCCGCGGCGAAGTGGCTGAGCTGAAGGACAACATCAACACCATGATTGATAACCTTCGCCTCACCACCGATCGAAACACGGAGCAGGACTGGCTGAAGACCAACCTCGCTCGATTCACCGGCATGTTGCAGGGCCAGCGCGATCTCGCGACAGTGGGCCGTATGCTTCTGTCCGAACTCGCTCCGCTCATCAACGCACAGCAGGGGGTCATCTATCAGATGGGGCAGGAGGAGAATGACCTGGTTCTTCTCTCAACCTTCGCGGATACTCCTGAAGGCTACGTGAAGGAAGTGCGAATCGGCGAAGGCCTCGTGGGCCAGTGTGCTTCAGAGAAACGCCGCATGCTGATCACCGAGTTGCCGAGGAAGACCGCCCCAATCCGTTCGGGACTCTTCAAGGCAGTTCCGAAGAATGTCATCGTGCTGCCGGTTCTTTTCGAAGACCGAGTGAAGGCTGTTATCGAGCTGGCAAGCTTGAGTTCGTTCACCGCCTCACATCTGGCCTTCCTCGAACAGCTCACCTCTTCGATCGGAATCGTGCTCAACTCGATTGAAGCCACCATGCAGACTGAAGCGCTGCTCAAGCAATCGCAGCAGCTTGCTGCCGAACTGCAAACGCAGCAGAAGGAGCTTCAGCAGACCAACGAGCAGCTCGCGCAGAAAGCGCAGCAGTTGGCGGAACAGAACTACGAGGTGGAACGCAAGAACCAGGAAATCGAGCAGGCCCGTCGCGCACTGGAAGAGAAGGCCCGCGAACTTGCTCTTACCTCGAAGTACAAATCCGAGTTCCTTGCGAACATGTCGCATGAGTTGCGTACACCGCTCAATTCGATCCTTGTGCTTGGCCAACAGCTCGCAGAAAACCCGGATGGAAGCCTCTCGCCCAAGCAGGTTGAGTTTGCGCGTACCATCCACGGCGCCGGCACGGACCTGCTGAACCTGATCAGCGACATTCTCGACCTGTCGAAGATCGAATCCGGCACAGTTTCAGTTGAGGCCGAGGAGGTCTTCTTCGGCGCCCTGCTCGACACCGTGGCACGGCCGTTCCGCCACGAGGCAGAGAATCGCCGGCTCTCGTTCGATGTTGCGAACGATCCGAAGATGGGGCGCAGCCTCGTTACCGATTCGAAGCGCTTGCAACAGGTCCTCAAGAATCTCCTGTCGAACGCCTTCAAGTTTACCGAGCAAGGAACTGTCAAACTCACGGTTTCACCCGCCACAAGCGGATGGACTCCAGACCATCCAATCCTCAGCGGGGCCGGATCAGTTATCGCCTTCCAGGTGTCAGATACGGGCATCGGCATTCCACCGGAGAAGCAGCGCATCATCTTCGAGGCCTTCCAGCAGGCGGACGCCGGAACGAGCCGCAAATACGGCGGAACCGGCCTCGGCCTGGCCATCAGCCGCGAACTCGCCAACCTGCTCGGCGGCGAAATCTCGCTGAAGAGTCAGCCCGGCAAAGGCAGCACATTTACGCTTTACCTGCCTCACACCTACGTAGGTCCAGCCGTACCGACGGTCGTCAAGCATGAGAAGGATGGCGCAACCACGAATGTGCCAATGTTCCTTTCGAACGTCGCGGCCTCGGAGCAGGAGTCGCGCATTGAAGACGACCGCAAGTCGCTTGAAGAAGGCGAGGCTGTATTGCTGATCGTCGAGGACGATCCGCATTATGCGCGCGTACTCTGCGATCTTTCTCGTGACAAGGGCTTTAAGGTACTCGTCGCCATGACTGGTACCGAAGCGCTGGCGCTCGCGCGGGAGTTCCATCCCACCGCTATATCACTCGATGTGATGCTGCCTGACATGCTGGGGTGGACCGTGCTGAATCACCTCAAACAGGATCCGAAAACGCGCCACATTCCCGTTCAGATGCTTACGCTCGATGAAGATCGTCACCACGGTCTCTCACGCGGCGCGTTTGCGTTCGTAACAAAGCCCACTTCCACGGATGAGTTGAACTCGGCTCTTTCGCGGATTCGCGAATACTCTCAACCTCGTCGCAAAAAGCTCCTGCTCGTTGAAGACAACCCCGCCGAGCAGTTGTCGACTCGCGAACTGCTCTGGCACGAGGACATCGATATCGACGTGGCCGACTCCGGTGTAGCTGCACTCGAGGCGATTCACAAGGGCGGGTACGATTGCATTGTCCTCGATCTTCGCCTGCCCGACATGACCGGCTTCGAAGTGCTCGAGCAGCTCGGCTCCGATCCAAGACTCAAAGATCTTCCCGTAGTCGTTTTCACCGGCCGCGAACTCTCGGCCGAAGAAGATGCACAACTGCATACCCTTGCTCGCAGCGTCGTCGTCAAGGATGTAGAATCACCGGAGCGTCTGCTCGATGAGACGGCTTTGTTCCTTCACCGCGTAGTTTCTGAACTGCCGGCGACGAAGCAGCAGATGATTGATCGTCTCCATCGGTCTGATGAAGCCCTGGCCGGTCGCAAAGTGTTGGTGGTCGACGATGACGTCCGCAACATCTTCGCACTGAGCAGCGTACTGGAACGTCGCGGAATGACGGTTCTTTCGGCAGGAACCGGCAAGGAGGCAATTGAAACCATCGAGAACACACCTGACCTGGCGATCGTGCTAATGGATATCATGATGCCTGAAATGGACGGCTACGAAACCATGCAGGTGATCCGGCAGAACCCATCTTTGCGCCGCTTACCCATCATTGCGCTGACAGCGAAGGCGATGAAAGGCGATCGCGAGAGATGTCTTGAAGCCGGCGCTTCGGAATATCTTGCGAAACCAGTCAACACTGAGCAGTTGCTTTCCGCCCTGCGTATGTGGCTGCACCGCTAGTCAATATCGCAGCAGGCGTGGAGACAAAATTTGATGAACGCAGATTCGAAAGTCAACATCCTGATGGTGGACGATCAGCCCGCAAAGCTGCTCAGCTATGAGGTTATCCTCTCCGAACTTGGCGAGAACCTCATCAAGGCCACCTCTGCTAGCGAGGCACTGGCTCTTCTGTTGAAGAATGACATCGCGGTGGTGTTGATGGACGTGAGCATGCCCGATCTCGACGGGTTTGAGCTCGCCGATGTGATTCGCCAGCATCCACGCTTTCAAAAGACCGCGATTATCTTCATCTCTGGAGTTCACCTCACCGATACTGACAAAATCCAGGGCTATCGGAGCGGCGCGGTTGACTACATTTCCGTTCCGGTCGTGCCTGAGGTTCTACGCGCGAAGATCAGCGTGTTTGTCGATCTTCATCGCAAGACCCGGATGCTCGAGAAGCTGAACAACGAACTGGAGCAGCGCGTCGCCGACCGGACGGAAGAGTTACGTCAGCGCGAAGAGCAATTTCGCTCGCGCGCGCAGCTCCTCGAACTCGCATCAGAAGCCATTGTCATGCGCGACATGAACGGAAGTCTTCTCTACTGGAGTTCTGGCGCTGAAACCCTTTACGGCTGGAAGCGCGAGGACGTACTCGGTAAGGATCTTCACGCCATTCTCAAAACCGTATTTCCAGTTCCGCGCGAAGAGGTCGAAAACGCCTTGCTTGAGCGCAAGGTGTGGCAGGGAAATCTTGTTCAGACCAGGAAAGATGGTTCCGAGGTCATTGTTGCCTGTCGAAAAACAATGAATCATGAAGGCGACGCCGTTCTCGAGGTCAGCCGCGATATCACCGCCCAGATGCAGGCCGAAGAAGCGCTGCGGGAAACCGAAAAGCTGGCCGCGATGGGTCGCGTAGCCGGAATCATCGCACACGAGATCAACAATCCTCTGGCTGCGATCACCAATATTTTCTTTCTCCTCCGCAATCATCCATCGCTTGATGAGGAAGCGCGCCATTGCGCGGCGCTCGCAGAACAGGAACTGCAGCGCGTTTCCCATATCACGCGTCAGACACTGAGCTTCTATCGCGAGTCGAAGACACCGATTGCCGTCAGTTTGACTGAGTTGCTGGATGACGTGGTGGGTCTTCAGGAGCGGCAAGTACTGAACAGCCACATCAAGTTGCGCAAACAGTATTTCGCGCCTGGAATGGTGCACGGATTCCCCGTTGAATTGCGTCAGGTATTCCTAAACTTGATCAGCAACGCGATTCAGGCCATGCCAACCGGCGGAAGTCTTGGCATCACGGTGCGCGAGGCTTTCGATTGGACCGTGCGCCGACGCGGAATCGCGGTCTCAATTGTCGATACCGGCATTGGCATCAAGCCGCAAGATTCGAGAAAACTCTTTGAGCCCTTCTTTAGCACCAAATCGACAAAGGGCACCGGCCTTGGCCTCTGGATCAGCAAAGGCATCATTCAGAAATACGATGGCCGCATCTCTTTCCGAAGCTTCCGTCATGCGGATCGGTGCAGCACCTGCTTCAGAGTATTCCTGCCAACCAGCAGCAGCTTCAATCTTGTTAGCACAGCAGCTGGCGAAGTCTCGTCCAGCCCGCTCGAGATCAGCTCAAATGGCCATGGCGCGGCAATGATGCACGCCTGACAAGTCGCTCCGAGCCGCAATTCTCTCCTCTGGCACACTCTCGATTGAGAGCATCGTGCCGTAGATTCTGGATCATTTTCGCGGTAAGCCGCTGGTCCGCCTCAACATGCGAACATTGTCGCTCCCGACCTCGTATACTTTGCAACAGCGGAATATGCCAGTTGCTGAGTTCCCTTCTCGAATCCAGGTGATCGACTCCCACACCGGGGGCGAGCCGACGCGCTGCGTCCTCTCCGGGGGGCCCGATCTCGGTTCGGGACCAGTGGCCGAGCGCCTGCAGCGATTCCGCATGCATCACGACATGTATCGGCGCGCAATCTTGTGCGAGCCGCGCGGATCCGACGTGCTGGTTGGCGCTCTGCTCATCGAACCCTCCAATCCCGCGTGCAGCGCCGGAGTTATCTTCTTCAACAACGCCGGGTATCTTGGGATGTGTGGTCACGGGATGATCGGAGTTGGCGTCACGCTCGCCCACATGAAGCGAATTCAGCCCGGCGAGCATCTGATTGAAACTCCCGTCGGAATCGTGAACATCAAGCTGCACTCCAGCGATCAGGTCACGATTAGGAATGTGCCTGCGTACCGGCATCGTTCCAATGTCACGGTAGACGTGCCCTGTCATGGCACAGTCACGGGCGATGTGGCGTGGGGTGGCAATTGGTTCTTCCTTGTTCGGCAGCACTCGTGCGAGTTTGCCCGTGCACTCAACGTCCGCGATGTCGAGTTGCTCACGGAATTCACCTGGCAGATTCGGCAAGCACTGAATAAAGCCGGCATCTCCGGAGCGAACGGAGCCGAAATCGATCATGTTGAGCTCTTTTCGCCTGCTCAAGACGCAGGTAACAGCAGCCGCAACTTTGTGCTATGCCCCGGCAACGCCTACGATCGATCGCCGTGCGGCACAGGAACGAGCGCTAAGATGGCCTGCCTTGCCGCCGATGGCGCGCTGACACAAGGCCAACCGTGGCGACAGGAAGGGATTCTCGGCACCGTGTTTGAAGGCAGTTTTGAGGTGGAGCAGAACGCCGATGCGCAAACAACCGCGCAGAGCTTGCGAATACGACCCACCATCACCGGGTCTGCTTACATCACCGCCGAAGCCACTCTCCTGTTTAGTCAAGCCGATCCATTTCGGCTTGGAGTTCCGGAATGACTTCTTCTTCGCGACGCAACTATGACGTTGTGGTTGCGGGTGGCGGCATTGTCGGCACCGCATGTGCGCTGGCCTGTGCCCAAGCCGGGCTAAAGATCGCGCTGGTGGAACGTGACATACTCGGAGGCGGTGCTACGGCCGCGGGAATGGGCCACATCGTCGTAATGGACGACTCCGAGGCGCAGTTTGCCCTCACTCGCCGCTCGCAACAATTGTGGCAACGCCTGGCGGAGACCCTTCCGGTCTCCGCGGAATTCGAAACGACGGGCACGATTTGGGTCGCAGCCGACGACCAAGAGCTTGCCGAAGCTCAACGTAAACGTGAGTATCTCGAACAGCGCTCAGTTCCCTCTCGCCTCCTCTCCTCGAAAGATCTCTGGGATCTGGAACCGAACCTCCGTTCCGGACTCGCCGGCGGTCTGCTTGTTGCAGAAGACGCTGTCGTGTACCCGCCCGTCGTCGCGCTTCACCTCGCTCGGCGGTTGCAATCACTCGGCTCTGACGTGATACTCGGCCGCACCATCGTACATTTCGCAAACGGAGAAGCGCATCTCGACGACGGTTCGTTACTGTGCGCACCGCATCTGATCAATGCACTCGGTGCGGAGGCTCCATCTTGCACGCCGGGAATCCCCGTCAAGAAACGCAAGGGACATCTCGCCATCACCGATCGCTATCCAGGCTTCGTTCGACATCAGCTTGTTGAATTGGGCTACCTGAAGAGCGCTCACTCCATCAGCTCTGATTCGGTGGCATTCAATGTGCAACCCCGTAAGACCGGACAGATTCTTATCGGTTCATCGCGGCAGTACGGCAACGAAGATTCCGCTGTGAACCAGGCGATCCTCTCATCCATGCTTCAGCGGGCACAAATGTACATGCCCGGGATTGCTTCACTCAATGTGATCCGTGTCTGGACAGGATTTCGAGCTGCGACACCTGACAAGTTGCCACTCATCGGGCCGGTTCCCGGCGACAGCACACTCTGCCTCGCAACGGGCCACGAGGGCCTGGGCATAACAACGGCACTAGCCACGGCCGAACTGCTTGCCTGTGCATTAACCGGAACCAATCCGCCAATCTCGCCCGAGCCTTATCTTCCCAATCGCTTTGAAACAACGAGCGCTGCGAGCGCAACCATCCATCAGGAGACCGTATGAATTGGAATGGCGTCATGCCTGCGATGACAACTGCCTTCAATCCTGATCTGAGCATTGACAACGCTTTTGTCAGCCGGCACGCGAAGTGGCTTATCGAAAATGGATGCAGTGGGATCATCTGCCTCGGGTCGCTCGCAGAAGCCGCAATTCTGAGTTTCGATGAAAAGGTAGGCATTCTCCGAAACGTTGTGAAGGCGCTCGATGGCTCGGCATCAGTAGTTTCAGCCATATCGGCACTCTCGACCGCGGAAGCGGTTGCGCTAGCGAAAGCAGCTCACCAGGCCGGCTGCTCCGGCCTGATGATTCTGCCCCAGTACGTCTATAAGGGCGACTGGCGCGAGAACAAGGCGCACGTCGCCGCAGTGCTAAACGCGACCCCCCTGCCCGCAATGCTCTACAACAACCCCGTCGCTTATGGCGTTGATTATCTCCCCGAGCAGATTGAAGAACTCGCAGCAGAATTTTCGAATCTTGCAGCAGTAAAGGAGTCTTCGACCGACGTTCGACGGGTGACCGCGATCCGATCACGCCTGGTCGACAGGCTGGCGATCTTCGTCGGCGTTGACGATGCCATCGTAGAAGGCATAGCAGCCGGAGCTGTCGGCTGGGTCGCCGGTCTGGTAAATGCCTTCCCACGTGAATCGGTCGATCTTTTCAATTTCGCGCGCGCTGGAAGGACGGAAGATGCATTTGAAATCTATCGCTGGTTTCTGCCTTTGCTGCGCATGGACACCGTGCCTAAGTTCATCCAGCTCATCAAACAGGTTCAGCAGGAGGCTGGAGTGGGGCGCGCGCGCGTTCGTCCTCCACGGCTCGAACTGATCGGCAAGGAACTCGAGGAAACGCGAGCCGCGTTTCGCTCTGCGCAGGAAAATCGCCCTGCAATCGCAGTCCCGAGTTTGGCACTCAATTCGTAGAGCCGCTACAAACTCTCGGTGGATTGAGCCTCAACAGTTCTGCGCATTGCCGCCACCGAGGCTAGCTTCGCTGGAAATGCCGGCGGTCGCACACCACCATATCTCCAGCCGAAGAGAAATTCCGTCTGCGGCCCGCAGATGCGCCCTTGACAAGCTCCCATACCGCAACGCGCGTGCAGTTTCGCCCCGCGCCATGACGTGCAATCCTTCAAAGTGGAGTAGGCGACATCTTCGCATCTGCAAACAATCGTCTCAGGCGCGCATAGGTCGCGCAGCTCATCCCGCAATCCGAATGCCCGATCGAGCCGACGTGAAAAAGCTCGATGCTTCTGCATTTGCGGGGACAATGCCCGAGCTTTCTCCTCACGTCCCGCAGCAAACCATCCGGCGACTTCCCCTTCGAGGAGAGCCTTCTCCAGCCCACCAATCCCAGTAATTTCCCCCACGCAGGCTACCCTCGCGACGGAACTCTGCTGAAACTCATCCACCGTCACATAGCTTTCTGAGATCGCACATCCCAGCAGGAGGGGCAGTTCGAGATTGGGCACGAGATGGAAGCCGCAGGCGAGAAAATCAGAATCATGCGCCCATTCCTCGCGCCCGTCCGTAATGATTACTCGCTCCAGTCGCTCTCGCCCCTCGCCCCTCTTCACCCAGCAACCAGTGCGATATGCGACGCCACGCAGGCTTCTCGCGTAGCCTAAGCCTTCGACGATCTTTCCAAAGTGTCCCAACAGCGTGACCCCAAATCCGGCTAACTTCGAAATTGGCGCCTGCTCATAAATCGCCGCAATCGTCGCACCCGCGTCTTTGAGCCCGGCGGCGATCGCCAGCAGCAGCGGACCGGTGCCCGCGACTACCACGCGCTTGCCTCGTGCGTCGAGCCCCGCTCTAACCAGAGCCTGCAGGCCTCCCGCACCTGTGACGCCCGGCAAGGTCCAGCCTGGAAACGCTAAGAAGCGCTCGCGTGCACCGGTGGCCAGGACCAGACTTCGGTAGCTCAGATCATGAAGCTCTCCGTCGCGTTCCAGGCGTAGCGAATTCGATCCAGGAAGGTCGATAACCTGCGATCCCGTCCACACCTCGCAATTCGTTCGACCAAGTCTTGTGGACCACTTCGCAAATTCACTGGCATGCGGATTCCTCTTCGTCGTGCCGGGACCCAATCCGCGCCAGATCTGCCCGCCTGGACTACGGTTGTCGTCGAGCAGGCAAACGCCCAGGCCGGCCTCTGCCGCAATCGCGGCCGCAGCTATGCCGCCGGGGCCAGCGCCCACTACTGCGACATCGACTGAAGTTCTCATTCTGTCGTCACGTCCATTGCGGGTGCGCACATTAACTGGCAGGTTCGCTGATGTTTCTGCCCATTCACGGTAGCTCGGCACTCCATGCAGATCCCCATCCCGCAGAGTGGTCCACGGGGCTCTCCGCGAACAGACGTTCGACAAGCGTCGCCCGCCATCATCATGGCCGCTGCGATGCTGATCTCGGCATTGACTTGGACCTTTTTCCCATTCACCGTGATGTTGAAGCTATCGTTCGCCACTCTCACGCCCTTCGAATAAAGCAGAATCGGACGATCACTGGGATTCCTTCTAGTTCACCGCGATGAGAGAAGGTCTCCACGCACCGCCCCATTGCGATGGCTTCGGACCCATCACGAAGTGCAGCACGCCTCCAGCCTGAATCTGTTCCCAGGTGATCATGGGAATGGCCAAGTCCCTTCCGTTCAGCGTCGCGGACTGAATGTAGACATTCTTCGCAGAGTTGTTGCTTGCTTCCACACGAAATGTCTTCCCGTTCGCCAGAGTGAGAGAAAACTCAGCAAACATCGGGCTGCCAATCATGTACTCTCCGCTCGCGGGGTTCACTGGGTAGAAGCCCATCGCAGTGAATAGAAGCCATGCAGACATCTGGCCGCAATCGTCGTCACCATCCAGGCCGCCCGGCGTCGAGTCAAATTCTTTGGCTGCGATCTCCCGCACCTTTGCCTGTGTCTTCCAGGGCTGGCCACCGAAGTCGTACAGATAACCGTAGTGGTGGCTCGGCTCATTGCTGTGCACGTTGTGCCCGCCGCTGAAGTGCTGATCGAGCTTGCCGCTATAGTTTTCAGCGCCGCCCATCAGCTCGAGCAATCCAGCCTGGTCATGAAACGGCGACCACGTGTATACCCATGCATCGCCCTCCGTCCAGCCGGAGACGGATCGATTGCGGTCATCATCTTTCCCGCCGCCGATGGGAGCCCATTTCCCATCGGAGGTCTTACCGTTCATCAGCCCCAGCGCATGATTGAAGAGATTACGATCGTTCAACGATCGCTTCAGAAACGCCCTGTAATCCTCTGACTTGCCAAGAGCTTTGGCGATTTGCGCCACGCACCAATCGTCGTAACT
>Ga0068852_100002724_pt1 | contig 12216 bp, 24 predicted proteins | sample KBSCornC22_FD_66594 | JGI IMG/M metagenome (GOLD analysis project Ga0068852, IMG submission 66594) | Corn rhizosphere microbial communities from Kellogg Biological Station, Michigan, USA - KBS Corn C2-2 | ecosystem: Host-associated > Plants > Roots > Rhizosphere > Soil ... | reverse complement strand
GCACGCTTGGCCTCGTACTCGGCCTGCTTGTAGGTCAGGTCGGGCAGGGCGTCCCACATTGCGCGGCACGACTCATGCGGTGCGAGCAGCTTGAGAATGCCGGCATGGATTTCGTCGGCGCGGGCCTGAATCAGATCGTCTGTCCGATCCTCGGGGCGCTGCTGCGCGATCAGGGCGTTGACGGCACGGATGTTGACGGCGGCGTTCATCGCGCACCTCCCGTCATCAGCGAGGCAACGCCATGCAGCCATGCGTAGACTTCGTGTGCGGCTACGTCAGCGACCAGCGCAATCGCGAACGCCACTGCGCCGTAGACAATCAGGCGGGGAAGGTCGAGGCGGATCATGGCGCACCGTCCTGCGCAGAGATGCGCGGCGCACCTTCAACGAAATACTTTTCGTACCACTTGATGGTGTGGTAGCGAGCGCCGGGGTACTCGGCGGCAAGGCGTTTGGCCTCGGCCTGCGCTCCGCGATAGTTCCCGTGGAACTTCGTCGGCGGCCAGGACTCACCCTTGCGCCAGACGACATAGGAACCTGTGACTTTGGCGACTACGCGTGGCGAGTCCGCCAACACGCCGCCAAGACTTGCCGAAATCTGATTCATGGCGCACCGCCTGTTGCTTTGGCGATGGCGGCGTCATCCAATCTAATGCCGTGAACTGCGGCGTCCCAAAAGTGAAGAGCGCATGGCGCACGCAATTCCGAGCCGTCACCACTAAACCGGCATCCGCACGACAATGACCACAACTCGTATACGGGCGCGCCCGTTTCGATGTTGCGGCCCATCTGAATGCGCTCTGCCGAATGGATGACGCGCGCTGCATTATTCGTATTCATCTTCCCCTCCATCGGTGGTCGATGAGGGGATTAGATACTATGTTGATTCGTATGTCAACAAATATTTGAAATAAACATCAACATTCTATGCTATAATATCTGCGCCGTCGAAAAAACGGTGAATCGACTGGTCGGTCAGGATGGGGTGAACGAAGGCCGTGCGAGAGAATCCTTGACGCCTCTCGCACGGGTATAGCTCACTGCCAGTAGTGCAGTATGGTCAAGGCCGCAGCTATTGTTCGGATGAGTTCCTAGAAGGTTCTCAAAACCAGCAGCACGGCCTGTCTCTTGGTTGCCATAGTGGCCTCCTTAATTGGGTCGCTAGGCTGTGGCAATCGCCTGACGCGCCAGCCATGAGTCACGCCCCGCCCTCGCGCTAACGGTGGCGGGGTTTAACATTGTAGATCAAGGACAGGAACTATCCCTGTCGCCGAAAAAAGTGACGGTTTAGAGTTGCCTGCGGGAGAGGAATAGCAATATGTGGCCACGGATGGCCGACTGAAAAACGGCTTGTGAGGGCAGCGATGAGATGGATGCAAAAGGAATAGGCTGGGCCGTAGCTGGCGGCCCAGTTGCACATCTTGGCCAACAAACTCCGTTGGCGCTTGTGCGGTTAGTGCTTAGTGAGATAGTTGATGATGGCCGTAGCCAGATTCATCAGACCTAGCCAGAACTAGGTATTTCTGAGAACCGTAAGCACGGCCCGTTTCTTCGACTTGCTTTTTATAAACAGCTCCGAATCGGGGTCATGGGCCATTTGCTTAAGCGGCAGACCCAAGCACCGCAGCCTCGCCGCTACAACGGCGGGGATTCTTTTTGAGAGGTCCAGCCATAGAACGGTTTCGCCGACAGCACTAGCACCCTAAGCGCTCTTGCAGTATGGGCATATCTTGGCCTTTTTCTGAATCCATTCCTGACATTGTCCACATTTTCGTTTCCCATTTGACGCAAGAAACATGAGGATGGAAAGAGGGCCAAGTATTGCTCCAATGAATACCCCCGATAGATTGGAAAATCCTCGATAATGTGCCGCCGTTCCGCCAATCAAGGCCCCTAGCAAAATCCAAGCCAATAATGTCATATTTTCACCGTCTGAACTTTTGAGATTCCCAAGTGCTCAACTGTCTGCCATCTTTGGGGAGAATGATAATGTCAGTTGATCCTATTTCCGCTTACCTTGACCGCGCCTTGCGGGAGCTTGCTCGACTTGAGCAGACCTGTTCGAAGATGCCCCAGACCCGGCAGAAAACTCTAAAAGACCTAGAAGTAATCCGCGAAACGCTTTCTCTTGGTACTCCGCAGGCTCAGCCGCCTCTAGCCTTTCCTTCCAAGCCACGGCTAACTCTTTGTTGGTCACAGCCAGCGCACGAGCGAATTCTAAAATCTGCTTCCTGATTTCGTTCAGGCTTCCATATACCCGCGCGGTCTTCAGCGCTGGGTTGATCTTTGGACCATCGGGAAATGCATCATCACTTCTGGCCATGAGCCAATTAATGTTGGCTCCAGTCTTATCGTGCAGCATGGGCGCACCAGTGCGTCCATAGGGACTATTTCTGGTCATCCAGGCATTTACATTGGCTCCAGACTCGCCAATTTCATCTGCCAGCTCGTTATAGGACGCATAACCGCAGTCCTGAAGAATTCTATCGAGGCATTGCCTCACCCAGCCCGGCGGCAGAATCGCATCATTCGACTTGTTCATGCAGGAAATTCTGGCGTCACAATGGTGTGTTGAGGAATAGATCAATTACTTGTTGACGGTGTAATCAACATTTGCTAGGCTAAAGCCTCCCAAGCTAGCCGGGAGGTTATATGCCAGCATCGCCATCTATTGTTTTGCAACGCGTTCAAGCGTGGCTTGCAGCCCGACTATATCGGCCAGCATTGCGTTCCGAGCTTCTTCCCGGAAGCTTCCGGTATTTCGATCCTTCATATCCGCCAGTTTCAGATTTTGAAGCAGCGCGGCAAGCCTTGCTTGCAGATGCTTCCGAGACTGAGGCGAAGCGGCAATGACTTCGATCAGTGCTGCGTTCCATAACAGCAAAAGCTCCAGACGGCCTTCGGCCTCTGCTAAGCGTTGCTCTAGTTTTTTCATCATGTCCTCCGACAGGTAAGCGAATGAGCAAATTTCGCTCAAATGCTATCACTGCGCGCGTCTTTGTCATGGCGCTACCCATGCGCACGCCACCCGCAATCCCGAATGTTCTGCAGGCATGTCGCAACGATATCCGCCTCGCGCTCGGTTTGGGTGAAGGCGATGGGTATGTAGTCGCCGCCTTTCCCAAGCCCGAAAGCGCTGCGGTTGTGCGCAAGCATTTCCGGCACCGTTTCAATGTGCGTGCATTGCTGGCTGTGGCTCCAAAGCACGACGAAGTTTTGCTGTTTGTCCATGCTCAGCATTTTGTCCGAAATCCAACCGTCAACACGAGTCAACGCCATGCAACATGAGTTGTCATTGATTGGCGCGGTCAAGTCTCCCGAACGAATTCCGGCGCATCTGGTCTCGCTATGCCAAAGCAGCGGCGACGCGGTTTTGTTGGCCATGCGGTACGGCAAAAAGAGCATGCGACAGACGGCGGATGCAATCGGCATGGAGCCGGCGCAGCTTTCTCGCATCGTGGGCGGTGGCGCTCATATGCCGGCAGACCTCGCAACGAGGTTCGCGCATTACGTCGGCAATCTTGGCTGGCAGCAATGGGTAGCGTTCGCATGCGGCCTTGATCTCGTCAGGCGCCAGGAATCGACGGAAGAGAAGTTGCTCCGAATCGAGTCGGAGAACGCTGAGTTGCGCGCGAGGATCGCGGCATGAATCAGATTGGCGTGATTTTCCCATCTCGCCATAGCGAATATCCATTCCATACAGCTTCTAGCGCCATTCCCGTAGCAACGATCATGCGGCACCAATAAATGACACCGGCCAAGAATCCATGCGTTCCCGCTGACACGAGCGTGAATATGAAGATCACGAATCCGACCCTAGCGATATTCGGCAGTCCGAACACAACAAGAAAAAGGAAGATTTTCCTTTGGCTTCTGAGATCCAAAAGAATCTCGTTGTATTTCTGGCTCAGCTTGCTCACGGTTTTTCTTCCTCCGTTGCCGTTCCCGTACGGCGATGCCGTGGATGTTATCGCACTCGCAATTGCGGCGCTCGCGCTGCTCCAGTCGCTGCTTCGTCTTGCGCAGTTCTACCGCAATCGGGGAGCCGCATGAGTGCCGCGGGCAGGAAGAAACGGATGCGTGCTCGAATGCTCGCATCGCAGAAAAATAGATGCGCCTATTGCGGACGATGCCTGACGCTTAGCGAAAGCACGCTTGATCATGTGGTTCCCAAGTCACGTGGAGGAAATGGGATGGCAAATAACAAGGCTGTCGCGTGTCGTCAGTGCAATCAACGCAAGGGCTCAAGGAGCATTACCTATTTTCTAGTGGAGATAGCCGCTGAACGGCTATTTGGGTTGGCCGCATGAAATACCACGCCTTCCACGAACGCAGCCAAGCCACATGGGAAACGCAGAGAGTGCGCCTCGCTGAGGCGACGGCGCTCACGGAGCGGGAATTTACGGAAGGCGAACTGGCGGACGCTGCGGCGGTTCTGGCGCAGCCGATCGAGGGTAGGCAGAAAGAACTTTTTCAGGGGAAGGAATGAAAGCGCCTGCGTTTCAGTTCTATCCGGCGGATTGGCGAAAAGACCCTGCGGTACAGGCTCTCGATTTCTTTTCGCGTGGCGTGTGGATTGAGGTTCTTTGCTTGATGCACGAATCCAACGAGCGCGGGGTGCTGCTTCTCAATGGCATTCCGATGCCTGAATCTGCGCTTGCAAACATCCTTGGTTTGGATAAGCAAAATCTCGAAGATGCCTTAAGCAAAATCAAGGCATATGGGGTAGCAAAAATTAGGCAGTCTGATGGCGCGCTCTATTCAAAGCGCATGGTCGATGACGAAAAACTGACACAGGTGCGCCGCGAGGCCGGGAATAAGGGCGGAAACCCTGTTTTGCTTAAGCAAAAATCAACCACCCGCCTTAAGCAAAATCCAACCCCTTCTTCTTCATCTTCTTCTTCTTCTAAAGAGCAAGAGCTTACGACTTCGTCGTCTGACCTGGCAGACCCAATCTTTGGAACCGGACTTGAATTTCTGAAACGCAAGGGAGTTCGGGAATCAAGTGCGCGTAGCTTTCTTGGCCTATTGCGAAAAGAACTTCGCGACGATCTGACTGTTGCTGAATTGCTGGGGGAGGCCGAGCGCCAGGATGTGAGCGCACCACAGGCGTGGCTATCGGCGGCGGCGAAGAAAAGGAAGTCAGGAAACGCGCAGGCCAAGTCCGCCGACGACTACCGATCGCCTGCGTCAATGCGGAGGCTGAGCTAATGCGCACAATGCCTGCGGCGATTGACGCTGAGCAAAGCGTGCTCGGCGGCCTGATGCTTGACCCACGAGCATTGGAGCGAGTGCTCGCCGAAGTGTCCGAATCGGATTTCTACCGCAAGGATCATCGCGCGATCTTCCGCACTATCGTGGAGCTTGATTCGCGGAATCAGCCCTGCGATCCGGTGACGATGGCCGACTGGTTCGAATCAAACAAGCTATCCGAACTGGTCGGCGGTTCAAGCTACGTGCTCGAACTGGCGAACGCGACGCCGAGCGCGGCGAATATCTCGGCTTACGCGAAGATCGTTCGCGAGAAATCTATCCTTCGGCAAATCATCGACGCGGGAACGCAGATTTCTGGCGAAGGTTTCGATCCGGGTACGCGCACGCCGGCTGAAATTCTCGATACGACGATTCAACGCTTGATGGCCATGCAGCGCCACGATGCGCAGGTAGAGTTCACGGCGAAGCAGGCGGCGAAGCGCGCGTATGACCTTATGGTCGAGGCGCACACGCTTGGCGGTCCGCCCAACTGCGTTCCTAGCGGACTGTCTGACCTTGACGAAATGCTTGGCGGCTTCCATCCCGGCGACCTAATCGTCATCGGCGCACGCGCGGCGATGGGAAAGACTGCGTTCCTGACGAATGCGGCGTTGTTCGCTGCGCGCAAGGATAAGGCGGTCGGGCTGATCTCTGGCGAGCAGCCAGCGGATCAAGTCGCGGCACGCATGCTTGCCCTGACCGGAAACATTTCTGCCAAGAAATTCCGCACTGGCAAGATTGACGAGCACGAATGGCCGAGCGTGACGAACGCCTTTACCGAAGTGGCGAAGGCGCGCATGTGGATTCTGGATCGCTCGTCGCCGTCTATCGCTGAGGTTCAGCGCGTCGCGCGTCGCTGGAAGCAGCTGCACGGCATAGAGGCGCTGTACATCGACTACCTGCAACGCCTTGAAGCGCCCGGCGAGCGACGCTGGGAATCCGTGGGCGCAGCGGCCAAGGGCTTGAAGAATCTGGCCCGCGATCTTGCCATTCCAGTTGTCGTACTTGCGCAGGTATCGCGCTCGGTCGAATCGGGCGGCAAGGGCAGGGAGCCTCGCATGGGCGACCTGTCCGATTCCAGCGAGATAGAGAAGGAAGCCGATCAAATCCTGATGCTGTACCGGGACGAATACTACAACCCGGAAAGCGAGCAGAAGGGAATCGCGAAAATCATCGTGGAGAAGAACCGTCACGGCGCGACCGGCTTTATCGAGGCCGCATGGATCGCCGAGACGATGCGATTTGCCGATTTGGCTAAACACGATCCATGGGCAGCTTGAAACCCCATGAAGAATTCCACCTACACCAAACCAACTACGCAGCATGGTGCAAATACATCGAGCCACGATGGAGGGAAATTTTGATGAAGGCTACGAAAGAGGAAAAGCAGCGGTTGTGGAACATCGCTCCAGCGCAGTTGCGCGAGGCGATCTCTGCGTTGAAAAAGGATGCGGCGTGAACATCAACGAAGCAATTGAATTGCTGCAAAGGATTCGTGGCCTTGGATCGCGCAAGGGCGAGCAAAATTTGTGCGTGCAGGTCCATAGGCCCGGAAGCATCGGCGGAACTCCTAGCGTGCCCGTGAAATACATGTTCTCAGGGTTTGATTGGGATAGTGGGAAACTTCTGATTAGCCTTGAGCGCGAAGTTACTGATCTGACTCCCAAGCAGGTCAGCGAAATATCCGAGAGCGCGCGGCATGGCCAGTCGTGGCATGCGTTCCAGCAGTGCAAGGCGCTAAAGGCACAGATCGACCAACACGAGGCAGATGCGGCCAGATACCGCTATCTATGCGAGTGCAAGGAATGGCCGCGTGAAGTGAGCGATGCGCTTGACTGCGATCCAAAAGTCCTGATCGATGAGGCAATCGACGCAGAGATCAAGAAAACGCGGGAGGCTGCATGACTCGCGGATTCTTCGAGATCGGCATCTATCGCGGTAAGACGCCTGCGAATGTCGGCACATTATGGCGCTCTGCGTTTCAGCTTGGCGCTGCGGGCATCTTCACCGTTGGTCGCCGCTATCCGCAACAGGCAAGCGATACGGTCAAGGCATTCAAGCATATCCCGTGCCGCGAGTTCTTGGACTTTGATGCGCTGATGGCGGCGCTTCCGCACGCGTGTCCGCTGGTCGCTGTCGAAATGGGCGGTAAGCCGTTGCAAAACTTCGTCCATCCTGAAAGCGCCGTCTACTTGCTGGGCGCCGAGGATCACGGAATCCCGCCGGCAATTCTAGCTCGCTGCCATCACGTCATTTCGCTGCCATCGATTCGCACGCAGTCCTACAACGTCGCGGTCGCTGGATCGATGGTGATGTTTGACCGACAGAACAAAGCTGGATGGAGAAACGCCGCATGAAAAACTTCGCCGATCTACTGCGAAATTTCCAGCAACAGAAACGCTCGGTTCCTTCATGCCGCTATGCGCGAATCGTGGCCGAGATATCCAAGGGCAACGTTCAGGCCGAGCAGATCGCCAAGGCGACTGGCGACGGACTCAAGAACGTTCAGAACCGATTGGGCGAACTGCGCGAGGCAGGAATTCTTGAGGTCCGCTCACTCGCGCGTAACCGCGAAATCGGTCGCTCGCGGATTGAATGGAGGATTGCGGCGTGAGCTATGATGATTTCATCGCGCGCAAGTTGTCGATCGTGCCGCCGACCGGATTGCGTGAGGTTGGCGAAATCGCCGGCCCACTTTTCCCACATCAAGACGTTCTGACGCGCTGGTCATTGAGCCGTGGCCGCGCTGCAATCTTCGCTGATACCGGACTCGGCAAGACACGCATGCAGCTTGCTTGGGCTGATGCCGTGCATCGTCTGACTGGCCATGATGTCCTGATCCTCGCTCCGCTTGCGGTCGCTGCTCAGACGGTGCGCGAGGGCGCAGAAATGGGCCTATCCGTCACACACTGCCGAGAGTCGGAGGATGTGCGCGCAGGCGTCAACATCACGAACTATGACCGGGTGCATAAGTTAGATTGCGGCCGGTTCGGCGCTGTCGTGCTGGACGAATCGAGCATCATCAAACATCACACGTCAAAGACCCTCAAGGCGCTATTGGCTGCGTTCCGAGATACGCCATTCAAACTATGCGCGACCGCTACGCCAGCCCCTAACGATTGGGCCGAGCTTGGCACGCATGCGGAATTCCTTGGGATCTGCACGCAAGCGGAAATGCTCGCCGAATATTTCATCCACGATGCGGCAAAGACGCAGGACTGGCGCTTGAAGGGGCATGCGCGCGACCTGTTTTGGAAATGGGTGGCGACCTGGGCTGCGATGGTTCGCAAGCCTTCTGATCTGGGTTTCGATGATGGCCCATATGTCCTGCCGCCGCTGGACATTTCAGAGCACCACGTCGAGACAACTGCCGAGGCTTCGGAGGGGATGCTGTTCGCGCTTGAGGCATCGAGCCTGAGCGAGCGCCGTGATGCGCGCCGCGCGAGCTTAGCCGCCCGCGTTGAGGCGTGCGCGGCGATGGTCAATGCAGATAAGCAACAGTGGATCGTTTGGTGCGATCTGAACGATGAAGGCGATGCGCTGACTGCTGCGATTGATGGCGCAGTCCAGGTTGCCGGCTCCGATGATCCGGAAGTCAAAGAGCAACGCATGATGGATTTTGCGGCAGGAAAGATTCGCGTCTTGGTCACGAAATCCAAGATAGCCGGCTGGGGGATGAACTGGCAAAACTGCGCTCGCATTGCGTTCGTTGGCGTGACTGATTCGTGGGAATCGTATTACCAGGCGATCCGCCGATGCTGGCGATTCGGGCAAAAGCGCGAAGTTCAAGCGCACATTTTCGCAAGCGAGCTTGAAGGCGCAATCGTCGCCAATCTCAAGCGCAAGGAAGCCGATGCGGCCACGATGGCCGATGCGCTGGCCGCAGAAACCGGCACGGCAATCAAGCAATCCGTGTTCGGCTTAGTGCGCGAAACAAACGCATACAAGCCAGCGCGTCGGATCGTAGCACCCAACTGGCTTAGGAGCGAGGCTGCATGAACTGTCTGGATTCAACGGTGGGCGAGAACTTCGCTCTGTACCACGGCGATTGCGTGGAGGTATTGCGCGGCCTGCCGGCGTCAAGTGTCGACTACTCGATCTTCTCTCCGCCATTCGCAAGCCTATATACGTATTCAAACAGCCCGCGCGACATGGGCAACGTGCGCAACGATGCAGAGTTTTTCGAGCATTTCGCGCATTTGATCGTTGAGCTTCGCCGAGTGATGAAACCGGGGCGAAACGTCTCGTTTCACTGCATGCTGATGCCGACGAGCAAGGAGCGCGATGGCTATATCGGACTGAAAGACTTTCGCGGCGATCTGATTCGCGCGTTTCAGGTGCAAGGATTCATCTATGCAAGCGAGGTCTGCATCTGGAAAGACCCGGTAACGGCCATGCAGCGCACCAAGGCGCTAGGGCTGTTGCATAAGACCGTTCGTGGAAATGCGGCCATGTCACGGCAAGGTATCCCTGACTATCTCGTGACAATGCGCGCGTCAGGCGAACAGATCGATCGCGTGACACACGGCGAAGATTATCCGGTAGACAAGTGGCAGAAGGTTGCATCGCCAGTATGGACGGATATTGATCCATCCGACACGCTGCAATACCGCAGCGCCAGAGAGCACGACGACGAACGCCATATCTGTCCGCTACAGCTTGAAGTCATCCGACGCGGAATCGACTTGTGGACGAATCCGGGCGACGTAGTGCTCTCACCCTTCGCCGGCATCGGCTCTGAGCTTTATGTCGCATTGCAGATGGGGCGTAAGGCAGTCGGGGTCGAATTGAAAGCAAGCTACTACAGACAAGCGGCGTTGAATCTCGCAGCAGCGAACAATCAATCCGACATGTTCGGAGCCGCAGCATGACCGCCTTCGACACCCTAGAACGCGCAGCCAAACGCCTATGCGAGCAACGCCACGGCGCAGGCTCGTGGGATACGAAGCACCGCAAGCGCGCAGCCTATCGGCGCATGGCGGATCGCATGCTATCGCTGGCGACAGCGGATGCGTTCATGGCGATTTTTGGACTCAAGCGGGTGACGAAATGACCTTCCGCCGCGCCATAGGCAATCCAACGGCTCGCCAGCAAGAGGAACAGGACAAGACTCGCAAGCAACGACATCCCAATTTTTCGTTTGATCGCGTGCAGGTTGGCGCCGCAACGGAGTGTTGGCCTTGGCGTGGCGGCGTTAATACTTGGGGATATGGGTGTTGCGTTTGGAACGGCAAGCAATCCAACGCAAGCCGTGCCGCATACGAATTTGTCAATGGCAAAACCCCGGATGGATTAGTTATTTGCCATTCATGCGACAACCCAATCTGCTGCAACCCAAGCCACCTCAGGGCCGATACACAAGCTGCGAATCTTGCCGAATGTAGAGCAAGAGGTAGACAGGTCTACCGCAGAGGCGAAGATCACCATCGAAGCAATGCAAAGCTGACGCCAGAACTTGTCGCGGAAGCTCGCAATCTGTACGCATCCGGCATATCGCAAACCGAGATAGGGCGCCGATGGGGAATTCACTCGTCCGTCATTAGCAGGGCGGTGCGCGGCAAAAATTGGAAGCACGTCGCATGAGAACTAAGAATGCCGCCGCAATAACGCAGATCGAAAGCGACTACATGGGGCTAGTCAAGGCTCTACCGTGCTCGGTGTGTGACGCGAAAGCGCCGAGCGAGGCGCATCACCAGCGCCAGGGGAATCACTTCACCGCGATTGCGCTCTGCCACGAATGCCACAAAGGCGCGGGCGGCTGGCACGGCGACAAGACTCGCTGGCGTATATACGGAATCGATGCTGAAACCGCAGCGAACAAGACCATAGGTCGCCTCGCCGGTCAGAACATGGACAACGCACGGCGCAGGCATTCGCAGCGCAGCACGCGGACGCCGAGCAAGATTGTGAGGCGTGCATGAGACTCATAGCCAACAGCCGGGAATCGCTACAGCGTGCGCTGGGCGACATCCGCGAGTCGTGGAACCAGCATAAGTACCTCGTCATCGACGTGAAGGAAGGGAAGTCGCGGAGCATTCCGCAAAACTCCCTTACCCATGCATTTTACGAGCAACTTGCGCGCGAGCTTCGCGAGGACGATGCGCGCGGATGGAAACGGTACTGCAAGCTCACGCACGGCGTCCCGATCCTGCTCGCCGAAGATGCCGACTTCCGCAATGCACTTGGATCGTCATTCGCGGCCATGAGCTACGAGCAGCGATTGCAGGCAATGGATTTCGTTCCAGTTACATCAATCATGACCCGCAGGCAGTTGGGCCAATACGCAGATTCCGTCAGCGCTGAATTCGCAAAGCGCGGCGTTTACTTGGAGAGAGAGTGATGCTTCTTGCAACGAAACAAACTTTTTGCGGGCAGAAAATCTGGCTTGCCTGCGATTCCGACTGCGCGCACGCGTGGGGAATGAATTGGTGCGGCCCGAAGAGTGATGTAGCGCCGGCCGATCCCGGAACGTATGAGGGCGGTTATGGAAAGCCGGCGAGCCCTGCCGAAGCGCATAACAAATGGTGCGCGCGTGAGTGCGAGCGTTGCGCAATTCTCGCGCGTGGCGATTACGACGATGACATGCCGCAACGGCTCGTGAAGCCACGCGACGCCACGGGGAGTGACAACAATGGGAATTGATTCAACAGGAACGCTTAGCCGCCATCACGCGCGCCAAAAGATGATGATGGAACGTCGCGGCCAGCGAGAGCGCAAGGTCCGCATCCGTCTTGACCGCATGCCAGAGGAAACGGCGCGCGAATACATCGAGCACTACGAGCGCCACGACATCGAGCACTACGAGCGCCACGGCATCGAGCACTACGAGCGCCACGGCATCGAGCACTTCAAGCCGGAGCATTGTCCGGCGAAATTCCGCGCTGCGGTTGTGGCGCATTTTGGGAGGGCGGCATGAGCATTAACACCACAGACAAGGAAACTCCAATGAGTATTACCCAAGACC
>Ga0068852_100002723_pt1 | contig 12216 bp, 9 predicted proteins | sample KBSCornC22_FD_66594 | JGI IMG/M metagenome (GOLD analysis project Ga0068852, IMG submission 66594) | Corn rhizosphere microbial communities from Kellogg Biological Station, Michigan, USA - KBS Corn C2-2 | ecosystem: Host-associated > Plants > Roots > Rhizosphere > Soil ... | reverse complement strand
CCAATTGGGCATTGCCGCTGCGAGGGCAAGTCGCGCCGAATCCCACCGCCGCGCCACCATGCGCTTCAGTTTCGAGCGTCGCCGCTCAGGCAGTGAGACCCTGTTGAATTGCACGGACCAAAAATCTCCTAATCCGCCGTTCCGCACCGTGCGAACCTGGCACCTAGACTGGCGTCACTGCATCATTAGATCGAGATGCGTGACGTTTCGGTCCTTGTAGGTCTGCCAAGCCTCCACGAGTCTCTCGACGTCTTGACCGACGTTCTCGCGGCTCATGTCCCGGTGCAGAATGGTCGCCTCATAACCCCGGCCGAAGAAGAACTTCAGGAAGGTGTCAGCGTCGATTCCGGCGCCATCGCGCATGAATTCGGGTGAGAATTCCAGAAAGACTGTGGGTTTGCCGCTCATGAGCTGGCCCGCACCCTGAAGGGCGTTCCACTCGTAGCCTTCGATGTCGATCTTCAGAACGTCGACCGGTTCACGAACAACCATGTCCAGCGGCAAGGCGGTGGTGACATCGATCGTGTCGACGGTCTCCGCCGACAGGTCGTAATCCCGCGTAACCTTGTTCGCGGTGTGCGCGCGCTGGAACTTCGCCATTCCGATTTCACTCGCAGCGGCAGCCGGAACGACTCTGATATTGTCAGCCTCATTGTGCTTGGCGTTGATAACGATGAGCTTGGCGTTTTCGGGAGACGCTTCGACGGCAATGATTGGCTTGTCCGTGACCTTCGCGGCCGAGAGCGAAAAGATGCCGATGTTCGCTCCGACGTCCATGACCGTTCGGCCAGCACATTTTTCCCGGAACGCTTCGATGACATAGGGTTCGTAAACCGCATCCCGCTCTACGTCGTCGAACATCCAGTCCCCTTCAGGAACGTAGAGCTCGAAGTCGAAGCAGCGGAGCAGCCGCAAGTTCCCGATAGCACGGGACTCCAGATTGCGCTTCAGCCGGAACTCCACGCTGTTGACGAGGGCGAAGGCGACGGCTTCGACCGATCCCAGGCCGATTTGCTCGACGACGATTTCGGGAGTCTCGGGATCTCGACCCAAAATCGATCTGTAAAGATCGACAACGTTTTGGGCGCTTATCGAGGACCAGGGGGAATTCATTTCTCTCTCCGGAAAGGCGAGGGTGAAGGCCGTCAGCCGGTTGCTGCATTGCCAGGGTGGCGAATGCCCATTTGCTCATCGAGGAACGCGGTCAGCTTGGGGATCAGCTTGCCCCAGCGATAATTGTCCTCGTAATATTTCTTGCCGTTCGCACCGAGCAGGTCGCGGAGCTCGCGATCGCTTTCGAGCTTTTGGATGGCCCACGTGAACTCACGGAAGTTGTTGTAGACCATCCCGCCGCCCGACCTCGCGACCTGCCCGCTCGTGGGGGCGCAATTACCGGTTACAAGCACCGGGCGCGCCATTGCCCACGATTCGAGCAGGACAATCGAGAAGCTTTCGAGCGGCGACGGATTTACCAGACCGAGAGCATGCTTGATGTACCGGCTCTTCTCTTCGTCGGAGACGAACCCGGGGAGAATGATGTCCTCGTCGGGCTCGATCTCGCAATCATATGCGCGTCCGATGACCACGAGCTTCAGCTCGGTCTTGGAAGCCGCCTTGTATCTCTTGAAGAAGTCGACGAGCTCAAGGATGCCCTTCACCTTTTCGATTCTTCCGATGAACAGCAGATAAGGCGAGCCCACTGGTGATGTCGTGGGCGCCGACTGAACCCGGTCCGAGATTTCTTCTTCGATTCCCGGACCGATGAATGTGAACGGCTTATCGGCGATGCCCTCAATCGCCCGGCACGCAAGTGCGCGTTCCTCCGGCGTTTGAAAAACGTAGGAGTCGTAAGCTTCTGCGAGGGCCGCGGTACCGGGCAGATAAAGAAGCCACTCGTCGTGGAAGCACGGGATATTCACGAGCTTCACGCGCCCACGCAGAACCGGCGGATAGGTCGCCGTCGCGTAGAGGTAGGTCCAGTTGATCACGAGGTCGAACTCGTCCCCGTAAGCGTCCAGGAAATCGGCCAACTCGGGCACGTCGGGGCCATGTTCGGCGGACCATTTCTCATAAGAGATTTCGCCCGCCTGCAGCCTGCGGGACGCCTCGTCGAACACGCTCCAGTCGCGCGGGCGCGACGGCCGGAAACGCATCACCTCGTATCGCTCCTCGTTCCCGTCGGCGGCTGGACCGACGATCTCGGAATCCCAGTCGAGCGTCTTCGAGGTCGTCGTCAGAACGGTGATCTCGTATCGAGCCGACAGGCGCTCGGCGCACATTCGGGCGAAATATTCCGCTCCGCCGGCGACGTCGTGGCCGAATCGCTGAACGACGATCGCGGCCTTGGGCTTCCCGACGTTCTGCGGACGCAATGCCGCAGTGATCGGCACGATGGATGAATCCTCCGCAAGATCTTCGATCCAGCCGAGGAACCTTGCCTTGATATCGTTGATATCGAAGCGTTCGCGGACCGAGGCAGCGGCCGCGCTGGCGAGCATCTTCCGATACGGTGCGTCTGAGCGAATCTTACGCAGCAGCTTCGCGTAATCCTCATAATGAAGCGACGTTAGCCAGGGTTGCGTCGGCCCGAGCGCCTCGGGGACGCCCCGGCGGTAATGCGCGATCACAGGCAGTCCGCAATACTCGGCCTCGATGACGGGGATGCAGAAGCCTTCATGCTCGCTCATGCACAGGAATACGTCGCATCCCTTGTAGTAAGCGACGATCTCGGGGAACGGGCTCTTGTCGTACAGGTAGACGTTTGCCTGCAGTCCGTGCTGCTCGATCTCGGCGCGAATCTCTTCATTGTAGCGGGCCAGCGACCCGTCCGAGGCGCCGACGAGATGAAGCGCGATGTTGCGGTCATACATCCGGACGTAGGCGCCGATGGCACGAATGAGGTGCAGGTGACCTTTGTTGGGGACCCGGCGGCCCACGAACAAGACGTGCAGTCGCTTGTCGGACTCGAGGCGCTCGAGGACCTCCGGTGCGGGCGTCACGCGATCGAAGTCGTCGAGCTTATGGAAGTAGGGAACGTAGTAGATGTCGTCGACCGAAGCGCCCGCATGGACCAGGTCACGCGCATCGTAGAGGCTCGGGACGCAATAGGCGTTACAGAGCTTGGTCACCTCCACCGTGGCCCGTCGCCCGTTCGCGCAATTGTCGACCCAATCCTGGTTGTATCCCTCGAAAAACTCCGGAGGGGTCACGTTGTGGTAGCGCAAGATTCGGTGCCTGCACTTGGCCGCTGCGAGCAAACGCTCGAGCTCCGGAAATCCGATCGAATGGTGGTAGATGAGGATCGTATCGGGACGGTCCAGTAGTGGCCGGATCTGATTGGCTGTCACCTTCCAGCTTGCATAGGCGGGCGCGTAGCCAAGCGGAGCGTAAACATGCACGTCGCAGCCCGCGCCCGATAAGGCTCGCGTCATTCCTTCCACGTCATGGCCGACACCATCGCCATGCATCCATGCAGGCGTCAGGATGACGACGGTTCTACCGCGCAGGCTCATCTCAGCGCCTCCCGATAGGAATCGATCGTGAGATCGAGTCCGGCATCGAGGTCCGTAAGCTCGAGCTCGGGGAGCTCGTGCCGCAGGCGGTTGAGATCGGGGCAACGGCGGCGGTGATCGTGCGGCCGTTCGGGAAGGAACACGGGCTCGAACTTGCGCCCAAGCTTCTCATGGATGCGCTTAGCGAGATCGAGAATCGAAATCTCGTTGTCGTTTCCGAGATTGATGAACCCGGTCACACCCTTCTCGAACAGGTCGACCATGATCCGGGCGCCGTCGGTGACCAGGCAGAAGCTGCGCGTATGCGAGCCGTCGCCAATTAGCGTGAACTCGGGTTCGGTGAGCCCGCGCGTGACGAATTCACCGATGACCTGGCCGTACTTCGTGCCGACCATTCGCGGCCCGTACTGATTGAACACCCGGATCGCGAGCGCGTCGATGCCGAGCTTCTTGGCGCCGATCCGAACGTAGAAATCCCCCAGCGCCTTGCTCGACGCATAGGAGTCCCGGTCTGCCTCTGGATTGAGGAGGACCGGATGCGTCTCCGGCGTCGGGACCTGCATCGGCTCGCCGTAGACCTCGGAACTCGACGTGTAGGCCAGGTAACCCACATCGGTACCTTCGATCGCATTCAGCAGCACCTGCGTGGCACGGACATTGACGTCCAGCACCATCCAGGATGAGTCATAAAAATATTCGGTGCCGTTGATGGCGGCGAGGTGGAAGACCGCCGCAGTCCCGTCCTCAACCAGGATCGCCTTCAGGCGCTCCGTGGCATCCGCGTCAGTGAGGTCGAGCTCTTCGAAGCGGAAGTTCGGGTTTTGCTGCGCGACCTTCAGATTATCCAGGCGCCCGCGAAACAAATTGTCGATGCCGGTGACCGAATAGCCGCGGCGCAGCAGCTCCTCGGTCAGGAACGAGCCGATGAACCCCGCAGCCCCGGTGACGAGCACATGCTTCATGATGCGAGCTCCGCGGGAGCGAAGCCGAGGCCCTCGTACTGAACACCTTCGACATCCTTGGCAGCACGCCAGACGTTCCAGGCATCAAACACGTAGAGCGGTCGCGGAGCTTCGGAGAGAAGCTCCGTCAAAGACCGTTCGTCGTGGTTCCGCAGCACCTTGTGCCGGTGCGCGATTACAATCGCATCGACATCCGCCAGCGTCCCGGGCTCCAGCGTATCCGTCCAATCGTACCCGTTCCCTGCATATTGCTGCGGAATTCGCGTGTACTTGTTCTTGTCGAGGAGCGGATCGAAGCCGAGCACGTCGTGGACGCCCGCGTTCGCGAATGCGTCGATTAGGTTGAAGGCATGCGACATGCGGAAGTCGTCGACATCTTCCTTGAACGAGAGTCCAAGAATCGCGATTCTGGCGTTGGCGGGGGCCTTGCCGGCGCGCTCAAGGCCGGCGAGCACCCGCTGGACCGCATAATCGACCAGCGTGTCGTTGGCGCGGCGCCCGTAATACCAGATCGACTGGAAATCGCGCGAGGAGCCATTGGCGTTGAAGCCGTATTCGAAAATATAGGGGTCCTTGCCGAGGCAATAACCCGACACGAAACCGGGCTTGGGAACGTTGTTGCGCTCGTAATCGGTATTGATGGCGCTGATCACCTCATTCGCGTCGACACCATGGTGAGCCGACCACATTGCAAGCTCGTTGGCAAAGGCGAACATCGTGTTGCGGTAGCTGTTATCGGTGAGCTTGCAGAACTCCGCCGTGCGCGGAGAAGAGACGACAATCTGGCGGCCGCCAACGGGCTTGAACAGCTCGGACAGCCGCTCGAGGCCTGCCGGTGAGAAAGCGCTCAGGATCTTCGGCAGCTTCTGCTCTTCGCCGATCGCCTGCCCTTCTATCAGGCGTTCCGGGACGAACGACATGAAGAAGTCTTCGCCTTCCTTAAGCCCTAGGCGCTGTTCAGCAAATTGCTTGAGGCGATCGGTGCTGCCCAGGAACAAAGTCGTGCGGAAGACGAGCAAAATGCCCTTCTTCACGGCCGGATGGGTAAGGAGCTGGGACAGGATGTTCTCGATCGGCGAGATATCGCCCTCACTCTCCTCGAGGCAGGTCTGCGCATCGGGCGCTTTCGTGCCGAGAGTGAACAGTACGGCATCGACCTGCGAGAGGACGATCGTCCAGTCCTTCACGGGCCGGAACCCGCGGCCAACCTGAGCGGCGAGCAATTCGTCCATGCCGGGTTCGTCAAACGGTGCATTGCCGACAATGAGATTGTCGATCACGGCCGGGTCGGCGTCGTAGCCGAACACCTGATGACCGGCCTCTGCAAACACCAAACTCTGAGGCAGACCAATGCGGCCGAGCCCGAAAAACAGCACGTTCATTACGCTACCTATGCGATGTAGATGGAGTGGATTTGCAATCCCAAATCGCGCCGGTCGGAAGACGAGCCGCTTCGGGCGGGATTGTGAACCCCTACGCAGCGCAGTTGCAAAACGACATCTCTGTCATGCCATTGATCCACTGGAAACTTCACGGTTGTGGCCTCGACGCCGAACTCTCCGCGTCCAAGCATCACTCCATTCAGCGAGACATAGACGGCGCGCGACTTGAACACGCCGGCTGCGGTGATGTGGAGGGTTCGGCCCGTGATGCGCAGGTGCGCGCTCGCGGTCTTGCCGATCCACCTGACGAGCCCGCGCTTTTGCTTTTCGGCCGCCCACGCGCCGCGCAGATAATCGTCGATCCCGGTGCGACCGCTAGCGGCGTTCGTCAGGTCCCCGAAGCCCCCGCCGCTTTCCATCTCCCGAGTGACGCGAAGGAAGTCCGGGTGGGGCGTTCCAGTCGCCGCAGGCGCATCGTTGTTGGCGAGATGTCTGCGAGGTCGCCAGCGCCGCCGCGACAGACCGGGATTCTCCGCGGGCGACCGGAGCTTCGGGGCTGAATTGACGGCCTCGACAAAGCGAGCCTCCACGTCCGCAAGCCGTTGTTCGAGACGGGCGACGGACGCCGAGACCAGGAAGTCCACGCGAGCCAGTTGCCGATCCACCTTGCTTGGTCGCTCGAACAAGGAACGCGGAAATGTTCCGGCTTCGACAATTCGCCGCACTTGTCGCCGCAGCGGCGTGGTTGGACCCCGATCGCGGGCTTCGGCCGATCGGCCGATGTCCTTAACTACCTTGGATCGCGGGAGGCCGGCCCTCAAACGAGTGACGTAATGCTTGAGTCCGACAGGATCGGCCACTCGCCCAAGCAGTCGCTCATAGACAGCGGTTACGAACTGCTCGTCGGTGAAAGCGCCTTCGTCCTCAAACCGGAGGCGACGACGATGCTCAGCCGATGCCCATACATCCTTCAGGACTTCGCGCCGGGTTTCCCCGCAGGACATCCGGCCAACATAGTGGCGCTCTCCGCCCGGGTCGCACTCACGGCCGAGAATGACACGATAGACGGCGTGGACGAACTCGCTGGGTGGCAGCGCGAACAACTGGTCGAGCGTCGTTACCTCGGATTCGTACGAAAATGTTTGAACGGTCACCGGGGCCGCCGCCGCGGCCTTCGCCGCCGGCTTGCGTAAAACCTTGGCGCCGCGCGGCGGGCTGATTGGTTTCATAGCCGTCATGCTGCGAGCGCCGTTTCTTGCTGGTAGAAGGCGAATGCCTCGTCGAGGCTCCCGACATGGTGAAGCTCACCGGCAACGAGCACCGCAGCGCGGCTACAATGCTCGCGAATGAAATTCGCATTGTGCGACACAATGATCATCCCACGGTCGCCGCGCTTGTCGAACAATTCGTAATTGCACTTCTGATGAAAGCGCTCGTCGCCGACCGCGATGATCTCGTCGATGAGGAAACAGTCGAATTCGATCACCATCGAAATCGCAAACGCCAGCCGCGCCCGCATTCCCGACGAATAGGTTTTCACCGGCTCCTTCAGGTAAATGCCAAGCTCGGAAAACTCCTCGACGAACTCAACCTTGTCAGCTGGATCGACACCGTAGATGCGGCAGATGAAACGGAGGTTGTCGAGACCGGTCAGAGTGCCTTGGAACGCGCCGCCGAACGCGAGCGGCCACGAAACGCTCATGCCCCGCTCGACCAATCCTGCCGTCGGCAGCTCCGCTCCGCTGACGAGCCGGATCAGCGTAGACTTGCCGGCTCCATTCCGTCCGAGAATTCCGACGCGCTCGCCGCGTCTGACGGTGAGATTGATGTCGCGAAGCACGTGGACCGGACCCGATCCCGTCGGGTAGATCTTGTTGACGTCGACCAGGCGGATCATCCGGGCACCACCGTCATGCTGACCTTGCGCGTTTGAGCGAGCCCCAGCAGCGTCAGCATGGCGTTCCAGAGAGCCATGTATCCCATGCTGTAATGAGCTGTGATCTGCGATCCGAAATAACCTTCGCGCACGAATTCGACGCCGTGCACCATCGGCAGGAGCAGAACATATTTTTGCGCTTCGACCGGAAGCGCATCGACAATGAACGCAGCGCCCGAAAGGGGAAAAAGCAAATAGGCGGCCGGGTGCCAGAGCTTTTCGACGGTTTCGGATTCCTCCGAGAGCGCGCCCAGCAACAAGCCGAGTCCAACACCGAACCAGGCAATCATCAGCCAGCCTTCAATCACCTGGAGCACGTCTTCCGGAAGATCGAGCCAGCCGAGGAAATGAAAGAACAATGTCAGTGTCACGAACGATGTGCCCGCTCCCGCCGCTTCAAGGATCAGCCGGGAAAGATAGATATCGAGCGGCCGCACGTTGCGGTGGTTGAGCAGGCCGAGGTTGGGTTCGAGCGAGCCGATGCAACGCGCCGGCATGTTGCGCCATAACAGGACGCTCGAATAGCCGGTGACTGCGAAGGCCACGATCGGGAGGTTGGACCCGTGGACCGACTTCGTCGCCGTCCACAGAGCCGTAATCCCGACCGTGAACAGCATCGGTTCCGCGAACACCCACAGAAATCCGATGTTGTGGCGACCGTAGCGCGTCAGGACTTCGCGCAGGATCAGGGCCCAAATGACCTGCCGCTGGATTTGCCACGAGCGCCAAAGGTTCGTCGGCTCCGTATTACCCGGCATCGTCGCCATCAGCCGTGATGCTCACGGACGCCCGCGAAGAGCAGTCTTAAAATGCCCCAGGCGATCAGGCCCAAGGCAAATGTCGCGATGATTCCGCGCAGCCGCTCAGGTTCGGCCGGATCGTCGGGGAGGCTCGGCTGCTCGATCCGCTCGACATAAGCCTGCTTGCGCCGGGCTTCGTCTTCCGCATCCTGGAGCGAGTTCATCGCCGCCGCGAGCCGGCGATCCGCGTATTGCCGCTCGAGCTCGAGCCGCTCGTACTGAACGGCCGTCGCCGACAGCGAGCGGTGGCCGCCCGCGACCTCGCCCTTCTGTTCCGCGATCTGATGTTCGAGGCCGCTGATCCGCGTCGTGAGGAGCGGGACTTGCGGGTTTTCTGGAGCCATCTGCTGAAGCTGCTGGAGCTGAACCCGAGCGCCGATCAGCTCGTCCTGCAGCTTCGAGATCATCTCCAGCTGCGCCTTCGCCTGCTCCTCGGGATCAACCACGCCGTGATTGTTGCGGTAGGCCGCAAGCGCAACGGCAGCGTTTCGCGCCTCGATTTGCGCGTCCTGCACTTCATGTGCTGCCGTTTGCACGACATCATTGCGGCCGCGGGTGTTCAGGCGATTGATGAGACCCTCCGAAAGCTCGAGGAGCTGTCGGTTGAACCGCAATGCATCCTTCGGGGTGAACGCGCGGACGGTCAGCGTCGCGACCGACGAGGTTGTGTCGTACTGGACCGTCACCTTCCCCTGATAATAGCGATACAGGTCCTCGAAGGTGCCAGTCAGTCCAAGAGGATTGAAGCGGTCGAAGATCGACACATCATTGGCGTGATAGGCACGTGCAACCGCATCACTCTTATTGAGCGCCCGAAGCGCATCGCGGGAACGAACGTAATCCTGCGCTGCATAGACTTCATCCCCCGCGTTCGAGAAGCCGGTGGACTTCAGCAGCACGCCGAGGCCGCCTGTCGACGGCTTGTCTGGGCTGCGTACGACGAACTGCGATTCGGAGACGTAGACATCCGAGGCAAGGAGGCCGAAATAAATGACGGCGAGCAACGTCGGCAGGACGACAATTATCAGAAACAACCGGTCCATTCGCGCGAACGTCTCGCGCGCCTTGACGGGAAGAGGCACCCTGCCCGTCTGCAGCAATGTCTCACGAACTTTCAGCATCGACGCGGAACCACCTCAAAAATCACTCAGCCGTCTGAGGCGTCCCCCGCACCGTCCGGTGCAACCTCGGCTTCCCCCTGCGAAGTAGCCGATCCTTACGCCGCCATGGACTCCATGGCGGAAAGCAGTTTCTTGACTTCTTGGGATCGGCCTCGCGGCAATATCAACAGACGCTGCCCCGACGCAACAATGATTAAATCGCGCACGCCGAGCGCCGCGACCTGAACCCCGTCGCTGCGAATGTAGCAGTCGTCGCACTCCAGCGTGGTGATCGGTCCGTGCGTGCGTGCTTCGAGAAGCTCGGCCAGCGCATCCCAGCTTCCGAGGTCGGACCAGCCGGGGGACATCGGTACGACCGCAAGCCTCGCGGAATGTTCCATGACCGCATAGTCGACCGATTCGCTTGGACATTCCCGGAGCGAGACTGCGTCGGCGACAATTCGCTTTCCGTGCCGCTCCGCGTTCGCGACCGCGGCCTGCGCGGCTGCCGCGATCAGCGGCGCGTGGATCGCCAGCTCTTCGAGAAAGACTGCGGCGGAAAAAAGGAAGATTCCCGCATTCCACAGATGGTCGCCGCCGGCCACCATTCGCTCGGCCGCAGCCAGGTGCGGCTTCTCGACGAAACGCACGACCTCGCTGACCCCCTCGATTTCGTCGAGGGCCAGCCCGGTCTGGATGTACCCGTATCCGGTATCGGGGCCTGTCGGCCGGATTCCGAACGTCACGAGCCTTCCGGCGCGGGCCGCGGCCTCCCCTGTCAGCACTGCGTCATGGAACGCGTCGATGTCTTCGATCACGTGATCGCTGGGCATCACCAGGAGAAGAATTTCATCGCCGTGCGATTCCCGGGCAGCAGCGGCGGCCATCGCGATCGCGGCCGCGGTGTTGCGGGCGCACGGCTCGAGGATGAGCTGCGCTTCGTCTTCGCCGGCAAGCTCGCGCTCGCACAGCTCGGCGTGCCTGAGGTTCCCGACCACCATGGGAGAGGCGAACCGCCGACGATCGTTGACGCGCTCCAGCGCCAGCTGGAACAGGCTCTTTGCTCCCGTAAATGACAGGAACTGCTTTGGCGTTTCCTCAGTGGAGTAGGGCCAAAGCCGGCTTCCGGCGCCGCCGCTCAGGATGACGGGTGCGATCGATGCGCCACTCGATGGCGGCGTATTCACGCTCGCAATTGTGGCGCCAATCGCGTCCGGCTCGTGCAGCGATTGATAAATCCGGCTCTCGAAATTCATGTGTCCCCTTGCCCACTATCCCGCTATGCACACAGGGCCGAGGGCCGAGCATCCCGCAGCCAATCTCGCCGAAGCGAAAACTTCCGAGCGTAACCATCACCTTAGGCCCACCCGCCGAGTTTAGCGCCTTGTACATAGCCAAGGTCAACATCTTCAAGCAGCGCTCGATGTGAATTCTTAGCTGCACTGCAGAAAGTTTAGGAAGTGTTGTCGTACGGCCACGATTGGACGGGCGCGCGGCGCAACAATCTGATCCAAAACGGATTTATATCGGTCTTCGTTTGGTTCGGCAGGTCGCTTTACAGACGGTGTCGTGACTGAATTGTTGCCCATGCATTCGATGATTGAGCCGCGTCAAGATCAACGGCCGAGCGCGGGCGCTTTTAGGTCCCGCGCGCACTGTTGCGCCCCAACAACATTCGATTGAAAACCAAGCGGCGTGGAACCGACCATTCGCTTTTGCGTCTCGCCAGTGGCGCGCTCGGCGCATTATGTCAGTTATTGTTGGAATTAAAGAATTGGTGACACTGATCCATGCAAGCCTGCAGTCAACGCGGTTTCAATTCCCGAGCGGGAAGGGTTGTTGCTTTGTCTGCGCTTGGGGCCTGCAGGTTCGGTCCGCCGAGTTTCGTACGTAAACAGTGAGAAAGGGGTTATAATGAGGCAATTGCACACCGGCGCTCTTACCGCGCTTGTTCTGGTGTTTGGGCTCAGCGCCACAACGGCGAATGCTCAGGCATTTCGCGGCTTCCGCGCTGAGGGCGATGTAGGCCTGAGCTCGTTCCATTCCGAAGGCGACCACAAGTCGAAAATCGGTTGGGGCGCGGCGGCCGGTCTCGATTTCGACCTCGGCGGCTTCGTCGTCGGCGGCGAGGGCACCTTCTGGTGGGCCCCCGCTGAGAACAAGGTGATCGACGGTCCCGGCCTTGCCGAGCACAAGACCTTCCAGGAGTGGGCGGCAGCTCTTCGCCTCGGCTACCAGATCACGCCGACGACCCTCGTTTACGGTAAGGTCGGATACGCCTGGAACGAGCAGCGCAAGCGGTTCACTCCGTTCGCGCCTGGGACGACGGTGCTCGATTCCGCGCAGCCCGGCGCCTACTACCACCACTTCACCGCTCACGGCATTCAGTGGGGCGGCGGTGTCGAATCGCTGGTCAGCGGTCCTTTTTACGTGAAGGCCGAAGCCCGCTATTCGGACTACAACGATCATACCCATACGCTGACCGGTCTGATCGGCGCCGGCGTGCTGTTCGGTCATACGGAAG
>Ga0068852_100002712_pt1 | contig 12237 bp, 8 predicted proteins | sample KBSCornC22_FD_66594 | JGI IMG/M metagenome (GOLD analysis project Ga0068852, IMG submission 66594) | Corn rhizosphere microbial communities from Kellogg Biological Station, Michigan, USA - KBS Corn C2-2 | ecosystem: Host-associated > Plants > Roots > Rhizosphere > Soil ... | reverse complement strand
CGCGACAGCGCGCCGTTGAACGCGCGCAGCAGCCGCGCGAACTCCGGCGGCGCTCGGGACAACGTCAGGCGTCCGATGCGATCGCGCGGGTTGATCCGGCGGGCTTCGTCAACCGCGCGCTGGAGCGGCAGGAATGCCCGGCGCAAACACAGGGCGACGGCGACGGAAACGAACAGCAACGCCAGCAGTCCCACGCCGATGGCCGATTCCATGCGAACGGGAACCGTCGCCTGGCGCATCAGTTCGTCCCACCGATGACTTCGTGCCACCTGTACCCAGACGTCGGCGCCGTCGACGCGCGCCGGCTGCGTCAGCACGTGCAGCGGCTCACCGTTGTCGGTCCACAGGGAAAACCGCGGAACGGGCGGCTCGGGTACTCCGGGCTCACCCATCGCCGTTCGGCCGGCATCGGAAGCCATCAGCACGCGGCCGTGCGCATCGAGCAGCCGGAACTTCAGGTTGTCGGGGTATGCCTCGTAGGACCACCCGCGCAGTGCTTCCCGGTCGATGGCGATGCCGCCGCCATCGACCGGCCGCAGCGCACGCTCGAACGCGGCGGCTTGCCCGCGCAACGCGTCGCGCCCGAGCGACTCATCGGACGCGGAAGGCGCCCATGCGACCACGAGCACGTAGCACAGCACCGCGGCCCCTGTGGCAACCGTGCTGTCGCGCAGCAACCGAAGGCGGAGGCTACGCATCGGCATGCAGGCTCAGGCGGTAGCCCACGTTCGGCTGGTTCGTCACGCGGACCTTCGCGTCGGCATCGATCAGCTTTCGCCGCAAACGGTGCAGCGTCACATCGAGGCCGCCCTTGCCCACGTCGGAGCAGTGGCCGTAGACCTGGTCGAAGAGGCGTTGGCGGGTAATCAGCTGCCCTTGCGCTTCAGCAAGCAAACGGAGCACGTGAAACTCGCGCGCCGTCAGCACGAGGCGACGGCCAGCCAGGGTGGCCGTCATCACCTCGACGTCGATCACCAGCTCGCCCACCACGTGCAGCCGCTGAGCCAGTTGAGGCGGACGTCGCAACAAGGCGCGAACGCGTGCCAGGAGCTCATTGATGGCGAAGGGCTTGGTCAGGTAGTCGTCCGCCCCAGCTTCCAGACCGTCGACGCGGTCATGCACCGCGTCGCGGCCCGTGAGCACCAGGCACGGAACCGGATTCCCAGCGCAGCGCCAGCGACGAATCAGCGACAGGCCGTCTCCGTCGGGCAACTGCCGGTCCAGAATGACCCCGTGGTAGTGCTGCAGGCTCAGCGCGTAGCTGCCCTGCGCCATGGTCGGGAACACATCGGCGTCCAGCTGCGCGCGCGCCAACGCCTCGCCCACGACGCGGCCGACGCGGGCATCATCTTCAATCACCAGTATCCGCATGGAGTGGGCCTCTGGGCTCGCTGAGGTACGTAGGAAAGCGCCGGCGGTACGACGGCGTTGAGGGGCGTACAAGCGACGGGCAGAACGCGTGGGCGGCCGCGGCACGGCGCCGCGACCGCCGGACGCGTCACGGATGGGCCGTCGTCTCGTCCTGGTCCTCATCGCGCCGCGCCGCTCGGCCGTGGGCCATCCGGAACAGGCCCGGCAGCACCAGCAACGTGAGCAACGTCGAGGACACGATGCCGCCGATGACGACGGTGGCCAGCGGACGCTGCACCTCGGCGCCCGTGCCGGTGTTGAGCGCCATCGGCACGAAACCCAGGCTGGCCACGAGGGCCGTCATGAGAACCGGCCGCAACCGCGTCAGCGCGCCTTCCGTGATGGCCTCGTCCAGGCTTCGGCCCGCCTGCATGAGGCTTCGGATGAAGCTGACCATGACCAGGCCGTTGAGCACCGCGACACCTGACAGCGCGATGAAGCCCACGCCAGCGGAAATCGACAGGGGGATGTGGCGCAGCCACAGGGCGAGCACGCCCCCCGTCAGCGCCAACGGCACGCCGCTGAAGATGACCAGTGCATCGCGGAACGAGCCGAAGGCCAGCACCAGCAAGCCCAGAATCAGAATCAGGGTGACGGGGACGACGATCATCAGGCGCTGACTGGCCGACTGCAGCTGCTCGAAGGTGCCGCCGTAGCCCAGCCACACGCCCGTCGGCAACTTCACCTGACTGCGGATCACCTGCTGGGCCTCGGCCACGAAGCCGCCCAGATCGCGACCGCGCACGTTGGCCGTCACCACGAGACGACGCTTGCCGTTCTCACGGCTGACCTGGTTGGGACCCGGTGCGATTTGCAGATCGGCGACCTCCGAGAGCGGGATGTAGCCCGACTGGGGCAGCGGAATCGGCAGACGCTCCAGTACGCGCAAATCTTCGCGGCTGGCTTCGGGCAAACGCATCTGGATGGCGTAGCGCGCGTCGCCCTCGAACACCTGCCCGACTTCGCGACCGCCGATCGCCGTGGCAACGGCGGCCTGCACGTCGGCCAGCGAAATGCCCAGGCGTGCCAGGGCGTCGCGCTTGGGTTCCACCGACAGCACGGGCAGGCCCGTGGCCTGTTCCACCCGCAGGTCGGCGCTGCCTTGAACGCCCTTCAGCACTGCCGCGATCGCGTTGCCCGTGGCGAGCAGCTGATCCAGATCGTCGCCGTACACCTTCACCGCGAAGTCCGACCGCACGCCCGAAATCAGTTCGTTGAAGCGCAGCTGGATCGGCTGGCTCATTTCGTAGGCGTTGCCCGGCAGCTGCTCCAGGGCTTCCTGGATTTCCGTCGCCAGCGCGGTCTTGCTCTTGTCGGGGTCCGGCCATTGATCCTGCGGCTTGAGCATCACGTAGCCGTCCGAAATGTTCTGGGGCATGGCGTCGGTCGCCACCTCGGCGGTACCCGTGCGGGCGAAGGTGGTCAGCACCTCGGGAAACTCCATCAGACGCCGCTCGATCTGCTTCTGGAACTCGACCGATTGCGTGAGGCCGGTGGCCGGGATCCGCAGCGCCTGCACGGCCAGATCGCCCTCGTTGAGGTTGGGCACGAACTCCGTACCCATGCGCGAGGCCAACATGCCGCACAGCACGACCAGTGCAGCGGCGGCGGCCACGAAGATCAGCCGCGCGCGTAGGGCGATCGTCAGCAACGGCTCGTACACACGGCGGATGGCGCGCAGGAAAATGCTTTCGTGTTCCTTCACGGGACCGCGGAACAGCAGCGCCACGCCCGCGGGAATCAGGGTCATGGACAGGAACAGGGCCGCGACGAGCGCCATCACCACCGTCTGCGCCATCGGGTGGAACATTTTTCCTTCCACGCCTTCGAGCGCAAAAATGGGCAAATATACCGCCGTGATGATGCCGATGCCGAACAGGCTCGGCCGAATCACTTCCGCGGTCGCCTCGTAGACCAGTTGCAGACGGTCTTGCACCGAGAGCTGGCCGTGGCCGTGACTCGCCTCCGACAGCCGGCGCAGGCAGTTTTCCACGATGATCACCGCGCCATCGACGATCAAGCCAAAGTCCAGCGCCCCAAGGCTCATGAGGTTCGCCGACACACCGGTCTCGACCATGCCCGAGATGGTCATCAGCATCGCGATTGGAATGACCATCGCCGTGAGCAACGCGGCGCGCAGGTTTCCCAGGAGCAGGAAGAGAATCACCACCACCAGCAGCGCACCTTCGACCAGGTTCTTCTGCACCGTCGAGATGGCTTTGTCGACCAGCTTCGTGCGGTCGTAGACCGGCACCGCCTTGACGCCTTCGGGCAAGCTGTCGTTGACGATGTCCAGTTGTTTGGACACGGCTTCCGACACGGTGCGGCTGTTGGCCCCGATCAGCATGATCGCCGTGCCCAGCACCGTTTCGTGGCCGTCGCGTGTGGCAGCACCGGTGCGCAGTTCCTTGCCGATCCCCACCTCTGCCACCGTTCCCACGGTGAGCGGAACACCCTCGCGCGTGGCCACAACGATGCGCATCAGGTCTTCGGCGGTACGAACCTGGCCGGGCACGCGTACCAGCAGCTGCTCTTTGTTGCGCTCGATGTAGCCGGCGCCCTGGTTGGCGTTGTTGCGTTCAACGGCTTCGGCCACCTGGTCGAACGTCAGGCCGTAGGCCAGCAACCGGGCCGGGTCGGGCATGATGTGGTACTGCTTCGCCCAGCCACCGATGCTGTTGATTTCCGTGACGCCCTTGACCTGCAGCAGCTGCGGGCGAATCACCCAGTCCTGAAGGCTGCGCAACGCCGTGGGATCCCACGGGCGTCCGTCGGGCTGGCGCGCCGAATCGTCGGCTTCCACGGTGTAGAGGAAGATTTCTCCCAAGCCCGTGGCGATGGGGCCCATCGCGGGTTCGATGCCTTCGGGCAGCCGGCTGCGTGCCTGCTGCAGGCGCTCGTTGACGAGGTTGCGCGCAAAGTAGATGTCGGTGCCGTCGTCGAACACGACGGTGACCTGCGACAGGCCGTAGCGCGACAGCGAGCGGCGGTAGCTCAGATGCGGCAGCCCGGTGATGGCCGTTTCGATCGGCACGGTGATGCGCTGTTCGACCTCCAGCGGCGTGTAGCCGTCGGCCTGCGTGTTGATTTGAACCTGGACGTTGGTGATGTCGGGCACGGCGTCGATGGGCAATCGACCGTAGTGGTACACACCCAAGGCGATGAACCCGAGCATCAACACCATGACCAGAACACGGCGTGCAATAGCGACGCGAAGAATGGCCTCGATCATGAGCGCGGTTCCTGCGGCGCGCGACCGTTGGGCGTCGGGTCAGTGACCATGTTCGGCCCCTCCCTTGCCCTGCTCTGCCTTGAGCACAAAACTGCCGTCGCCGACGACTGGGTCGCCGGCGCTGATGCCTTCCACTATTTCCACAAAGCGTCCGTCGTTGCGGCCGATCTTCACCGGCCGAGGCTCCAGCCCATCGGCATCGTCGACGAACACCGACAGCCCGCCTTCGTCGAGTTCCTGGAGCGCAGCAGCCGGCACCGCCAACGGCACGTCGGTCTTGCCCACCGAAACATCGGCGCGCACGTAGAGGCCCGGAGCCCATTGGCCTTCCGCGTTGTCGAGCAGGACGCGGGCGGTGATGGTCTGGGTCGCGCCGGTACCCAGCGGCGACACAAACACGATCTTGCCGTCGCCCGTCAGGCCACCGTCGGTGGCGCTCACGCGCACGTCCTGCCCCAAGCGGACGCGGGCTCGATCGCGCGGAAACAGCGACAGTTCGACCCATACGCTGCTGAGATCCGCCACGGTAAAGAGCGGCGCGGTCTCCGCCTGCTCGCCCGGGTTCGTCAGGCGTTCGGTGATGACGCCGGCGAGCGCACTCGTCGTCGTGTAGACCTGGAGGCTTTCGTTGCTTTCCACGCTGGCCAGCGCCTGGCCCTGCCGGACGGCATCGCCTACCTTCACGGCGACGCTGCGCACCACGCCGGGAAAACGCGCCGTCACGCTGCGCATGCGCTCGGCGTTCGGCTTGACCACGCCGTAGAGCGGTACGCTTTCGATCAACGTTGCGGGACCTGCCGGCGCGACGACCAAGCCGGCGGCCTTGCGGGCTTCCGGGGTCAGCTTGATCGCTTCGGCATGGCCGCTCTCATCACCGTGTTCGGCGTTGCCCGCGGCTTCGTGGCGGTCGCCTTCTTTGTGGCCTTCGGACTCGTCGTGGGCGTCGCCCGCCTCGTGGCCCTTGGCGTCCTCGTGCGCGTGCCCTTTCTCGTCGGCGTGCGCCTCGGGCGCTTTGTCGGCGCCGCCGCACGCAGCGAGGTTCAGCGCAATCAACAGCAGGATGGTGGAACGCAGCAGCGGCTTCATGGGTTGGTCCTTGCGGTGCTCAGACCGGTGCCGGTGAGGCGCTCGATCTCGATCAGGGTGAGGTGGTACTGGGCGGCCGCGGCGATGCGGTCGCGCTTGACCGCGAGCAATTCGCGCTGGGCGTCCACGAACTCGATGTAGCCGTAGCGGCCGCGTTCGTAGGCGTATTCCGTGCTCTTGAGCGCCGACTCGGCGCTTGGGAGCGCCCGCGCCGACAGCGCTTCCACTTCGCGGCGGCGGTCCACCAGTTCCTGGTAGTAGCCGAACAGTCCCGTGCGCGCCTTCACCAGCGCGGCCGTGCGATCGGCGTCCGCGCCCGAACGCCGCGCCTCCGCTTCGGCGATCGTTCCCTGGTTGCGGTTGTAGACGGCCAGCGGCACGCCGACCGAGAACATCAGCGCGGTGTCGCCCGATGCCTGCAAGCGGCGCAGACCCACGCCGACTTCAATGCCCGGCCGGCGGTTGGCGATGGCCAGCGTGATCTCGGAATCGCGCAACCGGGCTTCGCTCAGGTAGCGCGTCAAATCCGGGGTGTTTTCCAAGTCGGCCAGCAGCGAGGGGTAGGCACCGATGGTCGGCAGCGCGTAGAGGTCCGCGGCGAGCGTTTCAAAGTCCGGTTCGATCGCGCCCCATGACGCGGCGAGTTCGTACCGCGCGGTCTTCAACTCATGCTCCGCGTGCGCGTCGTCGTTGCGCGCGCGCTCCAGCGCGACCAGGGCGCGCTCCTGCTCGGCCACCGGCGACTTGGCTGCCTTGACGCGGCGATCCACCGCTGCCGACGTCTTTTCTGCCAGTTCCACGGCCTGGTGCGTCAGGGTGTGAAACTCCTGCTGGCTGACCACCGCCACGAACCGCCGCGCGGTCTCCGCGACGACGTCGAGCCGCCGCACGTGCCCCTCAACTTCGAGTATTTCCCGCTCGCCCCGGGCGACCGCAACGCGCTTGTCGCGCAGGCCGCCCAATTCGATGAGCTGGCTCAGCGACAGGCTGAGTTCCGCCGACTTGAACGACCGGACTTCGCCGGTCCCCAGCACGTTCTCCAACGACCCGGAGAGCATCGGGTTGGGCTTGAGCCCGGCCTGCGTGATGCGGCCATCCTGAGCCTTCAGCACATACTGGTAGGCGGACAAAACGGGGTTGGACTCCACGGTGCGCTGCAGCGCATCGCGCAGCGTCAAGCCGGAATCCTGAGCCAACACGGGGGTGGCGGCGACGAACCAAACCGCAGCAATCGCGGCCAATCGTCGGAAGGTGAATCGGCAGAACATAGATACTCCGATACGAATAAACATGTGGTCCGGACGCGGGGTTCCGCGTCCACGAATAGAAAGTCAGGCGGCCGTGCGGTCGCGGAACGCGAGCAGACGCAGGGCATTGGCGACGACGAGCAAGGTGGACCCCTCGTGGAACAGGACCGCCACACCCATCTGCATGCCGAAAATCGTCGCGGGGATCAGAAAGGCGACCATGCCCAGGCTCGCCCACAGGTTCTGGCGGATGATTCGCCGCGACTGCCGGCTCAAGCCGATGACGAACGGCAGGTGTTCAAGACGGTCGGCCATCAGCGCGACGTCGGCCGTTTCCAAGGCCACGTCGGACCCGGCCGCGCCCATGGCGATGCCCACGGAGGCCGCGGCGAGCGCGGGCGCATCGTTGACGCCGTCGCCCACCATCGCGACCTCGCCGATGGCGCGCAGTTTTTTGATTTCGGCGACCTTGTCTTCGGGCATGAGGTCGCCGACGGCACGCTCCAGCCCGACGCTCGCCGCGATGGCATCGGCCACGCGCTGGTTGTCGCCGGAGAGCATGACCATGGTGTTCATGCCCAGCGCACGCAGCCGTTCGATGGCGTGGCGCGCCGCTTCGCGCGGCGTGTCCATCAGGCCGATGGCGCCGAGATACCGATCGCCGTGGCGCAGCGCGAACACGGTGCGGCCCTGGCTTTCCAGAGCTTCGATGCGGCCGGCGAGCGAGACGGGAATGCCCGGACCGTCGATCTCGCTGAAGAGCATTTTCTTTCCGAGGTGGACGGTCTTCCCTTCGACGCTCGCCTGCAAGCCGCGGCCGGTCAGGCTCTGCAGATCGCTGGCCACCGGAATGGGTGTTTCCGGCAGCCGCTGCGATCCGTCGCGCACCACAGCCGCGGCCAAGGGGTGGTCGCTCAACCGCTCCACCGCGACCGCCACGCGCAGCAGTTCGATTTCGCCGATGCCCTCGGCAGGCACGACGTCGGTGACGTGCGGTTTGCCTTCGGTCAGCGTGCCGGTCTTGTCGAACGCGAGCGCATGCAGAACGCCGAGGCGTTCGAGCGGGCCGCCGCCTTTGATCAACACGCCGCCGCGGGCGGCACGGGCCACGCCGCTGAGCACGGCGCTGGGTGTGGAGATGGCCAACGCGCACGGGCTGGCGGCCACCAGCACGGCCATGGCGCGGTAGAACGACGCGCTGAACGGCTCGTCGATGACCACCCAGGCGAACATCAACAGCACCGCAAGCACGAGAACGGCGGGCACGAAATAGCGTTGGAAGCGATCCGTGAACAACTGCGTGGGCGACTTCTGCGCCTGCGCGGAGCGCACCAGTTCGACCACCCGGGCCAGCGTGCTCTGATCGCTGCGGCGCGTGGTTTCGACCTCGATGGCGCGCTCGCGGTTGATCGTTCCGGCAAACACCCGATGCTCCGCCGGGAGCGCATCGCCCCGTCGCCGGGCCTCTTCGCGACTTGGCACGGGCAGCTTGTCGACCGGAACGCTTTCCCCGGTGATGGCCGACTGGTCGATGCTGGTGGAGCCCAGAATCACGAAACCGTCGACCGCCACGCGTTCGTCGGGTTTGACCACGACGACGTCGCCGACCTCGATGGCGTCGACGGTCAACTCAACCAACGTCGTTCCGCGGCGCACGAGCGCCGTTTCCGGGCGCAGTTCGCCCAACGCTTCGATGGCACGCCGCGCACGGCCCATCGCGTAGCTCTCCAGGGCGTGCCCCAGGGAGAACAGGAACAGCAGCAGCGCACCTTCCGCCCACTGCCCCAGCACGGCGGCGCCGATGGCGGCGACCAGCATCAACGCGTCGATTTGAAGTTTCCGAGCGCGCAGATTTTCCCAAGCCTCCCGGACGGCAAAAAATCCGCCCGCCGCGTAGGCCCCGAGGTAGAGCATCCACGCGGCGCGTGCGCCCTCACCGACGGACCGCTCCACCAGCCAGCCGGCCAAGAGAAGCAAGCCGGCCAGACCGGCCAGAAGCACCTCGGCGTAGCTGTTGGAACCGTGGGCGTGCTCGTGATCGTGGCCATCGTCGGCGGCGTGTCCGGCCGCCGGGGGCGCCGGCGTGGTGTCGGTGTTCATGGGGGTTCCTTGCTGGATGTGTCGGTACGGGGCTGATCGGGGCTTGAAGCGAGGGGCCGCGCGCTTCAGGGCGGAGCGACGAACGGCGTGGGGCTGCCGGTGCGCCGCACGGCTTCGACGTGCATCACGTAGACGCACCCGTTGCCGAGCGTTCGGCCGTGGACGATGCGGTGGATGGCATCGACCACCGCCGTCACCGCGCTGTCGTCGCAGAGGATTTCAAGTTTGGCGTCGGCAACGCTCGCGCTGCCCAGCTGGGGGAGATGGAAGCGTTCCTCACCCACGACGGGCCAAAGCGCCGCCCTGATTTCCACTACGCTGACATCGCGCAATTTGAGAACACGCAACGCATCGACGACCGCCGCGACGCTGTCGCGGGCGATGTACGCAAAAATGGCCTTCATGAAATCACGTCTCCGACGCGGGCACCGCGCGCCAAAGGCACGGGGCATCCACGGACACAGCGAGAGGGTGTCAACCGGACGAACGAGAGCACAGCGTGGAACAGTGCGCGTGCGTTACCGCTGCAAGGCAGTTGGCCCGCCTGCGGTCATCGGCATCCGGTGTTGGTGCCGGGCGAAGGCCCAGCGCGGAGAGGTCAGGCGATCGGCGGCCGCAGGTGGTCGTCGCGCGGGGCGAGACGGAAGGCGGCAGCAATGGGATCGAAGCGCAGCGACAATGCCTTCAGCGCAGGCACGACCGAGGCTTGAGGGGAAAGAGGCATGACATGCACGCACACGCAATGGCAGCCGCCGGCACCGTTGTGCCAGCAACCGTCCGCGCCCGGCTCCGCCGACGCAGCGGCTTGGGTTTCACCCGCGTGTGCGTCGGTGACGACCGCAGCCACGGCCGAAGCGGACGTGCCGGCGAACTGATCGGTGGCGCACGCGGAAGCAAAACCCGACTTCACCACCACCAAGCACACGAACAGGATCGCGACGACGCGCAAACGGCGGCGAATCAGACCCAGGAACGTGGAAGAAGAAGGAAGCATCGTCGCAATGTAGCGTGACGGTGCGCTGTTAGACAATCACAGAACGCGCAAGCGCTTGAAGTGGTTATGTTGTTTCGTTTTGAGCGACCCTTCGCACCGCGGCGAAAATCGGGTTACGACTTACAACGCATGTTCCAAAGATGACAGCAACAGCAGCGCACCGACCGGGTAGCTGCGCCCTTCGGTTCGATGGCCGCCGCGTGCCGGTCGACCGTGGACGCGCGCGACCCATGCACGGCGCGTTGCTGCTGCATCCACCGCGTGCCGGTACCGCGGCGGACGTAAGTCGGTCGAAAGAACCTCGCCCCGAGAATGCCCGCGGCTGCGCCCCTCGCGCAGATCGGGACCGCCTTCGTGCTGCGTTCATCACCCGCCGTTGCCGCGTCCTCCGTCGGCATGAAGACCGCCACCGGCGTTGCAACGGCACGCACGGGCTTTCGTTACTATTTACCAACGTACAGTTTTTCGTGGAGCTCGTCGCGAACCTTGTGGCTGGTGCTGGCGACGGTGCTCCTGATTCGGCTGGCGACCTTGGGTCTGTATCCGTTGCTGGATCCGTCCGAAGCCCGGTACGCGGAAATGGCGCGGCGCATGCTGACCGACGGAGGGTGGATCACGCCGTGGTTCGCCACCGGCGTTCCGTTCTGGGGAAAACCTCCGCTCGCGTTTTGGACCCAAGCTGCCAGCATGCAGATTTTTGGGGTCAACGAGTTCGCGGTACGTCTGCCGTCGTGGTTGCTGCAACTGGCCACCTGCGGCCTCATGATTCGCATGGCCCGCGAAGAAGGCGATGAACGCGCCGGCGTTGTGGCCGCGATCCTCTTCTCCAGCAGCTTGCTGGGCGTCGTCGCCAGCGGTGCGGTGCTCACCGATCCGGCGCTGAACTTTTCTGCGTTCCTCGCCGCCTACGGCTTCTGGCGCGGCGTGGCGCATGGGGACCGCCGAGGCGCGATCTGGGGGTTTGTGGGGCTGGGTCTGGGCCTGCTCGCCAAGGGACCGTTGATCCTGCTGCTCTGCGGCCTGCCTGCACTGAGCTGGACCGTCCTCACCCGACGGTGGGCGCCGTTCGTTCGGTTGCCGTGGGCCGGTGGCGTGGGCGTCGTGCTGGCGATTGCGGTGCCGTGGTATGCGATGGCCGAACTGCGTACGCCCGGCTTCCTCGACTACTTTTTGATCGGCGAACACTGGAACCGGTTTTTGGTCAGCAACTGGGCGGGCGACCGCTACGGCGCGGCGCACGCGCAGCCGTGGGGAACCGTTTGGATTTACTTCGTGGGCTCGTTTCTTCCGTGGTCGCTTCTGCTGCCCCTGATCTTCACCCGTCGGCACCGGTTGGCGGAACGGCGGGAGTACGCGCTGTTTCTCGCGTTGGTGGCGCTGACGACGCCGGTCTTCTTCACCGCGGCCGGCAACGTGCTGTGGACGTACGTACTGCCGGCTCTGCCGGCGTTGAGCCTGCTGCTGGCGCACGCGCTGCGCGCCGAGGCGACGCTGACCCGCTGGCGCTGGACGACCGCGCTGGCGTTCCCGCTCCTCTTGTTGCTCGTCGTCGTGGACGGTCGACTGCTGGAGCGCAGCGAGAACCAACGCGGCGTTGTTGCCTTGTGGAACGACCACGCACAGCACCAAGCGGGTCCGCTCTACTACGCCAGCACCCGTTCCTACGCGAGCGAGTTTTACAGCGCGGGCGCTGTCCGCACCGCAGAGAAAGCCTCGGCCCTGCCGCGCAACGGGCTGTTCTACGTCGCGCTGAAGGACAGCCGCAAGAGCGGCTGGGAATGGCCGGACACCCTGCGCTGCCATGACGTCGGCAGAACCAGCAAGACGGCGTTGTTCCGCTGCTGGGCGCCGCAGCCCGGCGGACTGGACGAGCTGGCGCAGCGCCACGCGTCGACTGAAGCCTCCGCTAAGCGGCCCGGCGGCAGTTAGACGAACCGGCATGCGGCGCCCGGCAACGGCGTCCTCGACGAGCTAAACGATCGTGCAGGCCGCATCCGCACTGCGGGAAACCGGGAACACACGCCCTGGCTTCGCCTCGGCCACGAAGTGCTGCTGGACCGCCTCCCATTCCGCACGGGGCACGAGCACGCCGTTGTCGATCGACCAAGCACCGCTGGGTTGGCGCACTCCGGAAACGAACGGCCGCAGGTATTGAAGGGCGTAGCCCG
>Ga0068852_100002709_pt1 | contig 12239 bp, 11 predicted proteins | sample KBSCornC22_FD_66594 | JGI IMG/M metagenome (GOLD analysis project Ga0068852, IMG submission 66594) | Corn rhizosphere microbial communities from Kellogg Biological Station, Michigan, USA - KBS Corn C2-2 | ecosystem: Host-associated > Plants > Roots > Rhizosphere > Soil ... | reverse complement strand
AAATGTCTGTTCATCGACGTTCTTGTTCTTTGGTTTGACGCCTGCAACCTTCCAAAAGCGCTTTCGTTACAGCTTCATTGAACTCAATTGAGGAGGAGCTTGAGGTGAAGAAAACCCTACTTGTTCTGTCAACAGCCGCCGTGCTCGGCGTCAGCGCCGTGGCCGCACCGAGTCCCGCCGAGGCCCGCTGGCGTGGTGGCGGGTTCGGGCCCGGCATCGCCGGAGGACTGATCGCCGGCGCAGTGATCGGCGGCATTGCCTCTTCGGCGTACGGCTACGGGCCAGGCTATGGTTATGGCTACGGCTATCCGGGCTATAGATATTACGGAGGCTATACGCCGGCGGCCTACTATGGGGGATACGATCCCTATCCGTGGGGCGGCTACACCACCGCCTACTACAGCAGCGGGTACGCGCCGGCTTACGACGGGCCTCGCTATCGTCGTGTCATTCGGCCCGCGTTCGCCTATTACGGTGGTCCCTATGCGCGCCGCGTCGTCCACCACGATCGCTGGCATCGCCACCACTGGTGATCACGGCTCCTCAAAGCCTTGGCTCGGCTCCGAGCGCACATGCGCCGAGCCGAGCTTCTCGAGGCGCATCGTCCCGCAACGTGCCACTGGTCTTGGGCTACTCCGTGGTTGGATCGCCGGACGTAACCGAGGTGCAAGGAGATCCAAGGAACGATTGCATCTCCTCCCGGTTGCCCGCGACGGACACCCCCGTCGAAAGGGCGTCGGTTGTGTCCTGTTTCATCTGAGAACACACGCACGATCGAGGAGGAGTTTTTGATGTTGAAGAGAGTGAAGAGTAGGTTGCTGGTCACGACGGCGGTACTGCTTGCGAGCGTGGGCTTCGCGTCTGCGCAAGGCGTGGGCGGTGGCGCGGGCAGCGCCGGCGGCGCGGCGACCGAAAAGGGAATGTCGGCGGGCGGTCATTCCGGCGGCGGGATGGGCAGCGGCGCATCCAGCCGCGAAGGTACTTCCCACAACGATGGAGTAACGCAGGGCCGCGGGTCCGAATCTCGCGACAGCGGCCGAGCCGAAGGACCATCCGCGCCAGGCGGCGAGTCCAGCCGGGCGCAACGCGATGAATCCGGCACGCAGGAGCGTGGCCACGCCGGAGGTCAGCGCGACAGCAGCAAGGATCCGACGGCGGGCCAAGGGCGAGAGTCTGAGCGTGACAATGCGCGCCACTCGCAGGACTCCAGCAAGGAGCAGCGCGACAGCAACAAGGAGCGCGCGCAGCAGCACGGCCAGAAGGACAAGGATCAGGCGGCCGGTCAGAACAAGTCCGAGCGCGACAACACGCAGCGGACGGAGGACCGCTCGCAGGACAAGGGCAAGGCCGACGCAAAGGCGGACAACAAGGCTGACAACAAGTCCAGCCCGCAGAGCGGATCCGGCCAGAGCGCGCAGGAGCGGGATCCGAACTCCGGCACCAACCAGAACGCCGCCCAGGGCCACACCAACACGCAGGGTCAGACCCAGAGCCAGACCACTGCCAACAGCCAGATCCAGACCGAGAGCGGCAAGACCGTGTCGGCGCAGCAGCGCACGACACTGCAGCAATCGGTTCTGCAGGCCAGCAACGCTCCGCGCGTTAACGCGAGCTCGATCAACTTCCAGGTTCGTGCCGGCATCGCGGTCCCGCCGAGCGTGACCATCGCGTCTGTCTCGACTTATCCGGCGCTGATCGACGTCTTCCCCGCCTATCGCGACGATAGCTTTTTCGTCGTGGAGGACGAAGTCGTGATCGTCGACCGTGATCGCCGCATCGTTGACGTAGTCCCGGTCGGTCCGCGGGCGCGCTTCGCCGGCGCCGGTCACGGCGGCGGCGGCGCGAGCAGCGGCGGCAGCACGATGGCGGTGGTCGATCTTCCGCCGGACGACATCCGCGTCATCCAGCGCGTGTTGATCGAGCGCGGTATCCTGCATGGTGAAGCCGACGGCATCTGGGGTCCGGAAACCCGTGAGGCAATCACGGTGTATCAGCGTCAGCAGGGAATCGCGGTGACCGGCAGCATCGACATGCGCACTGTGTCGTCGCTCGGCGTCTCCGGCCGGCTGAGCCAGCAGGCGAGCCAGAGCATCCAGTCGCAGTCGTCGACCGGGGCTCAGACCTCGACCGGCACCCAGACTCTGACGGGCACTCAGACCTCGACAGGTCAGGGCCAGAGCGGCACCGGTACCGCTCAGGGCCAGACCAGCCAGCCGTCGAACCAGCAGAACGCGACCGGTCAGACGCCGAGCCAGAACTCGGGTCAGGCGCAGAACCAGCCGTCTTCGACGGGGCAGAGCTCACCCAGTCCGTCGGGTACGACGGGTCAGTCGCCATCGCAAAGCGGAAGCTCGTCGACGGCCAACCAGCCGAGCGCAAACCAGCCGAGCGCGAACGAGAGCAGCTCTCCTGGTTCGTCGGGCTCAGGTCCGAGCAAGAAGTGATCGCCTGGAGCAGGCCAATGAGGGGTCCCGCTTCGGCGGGGCTCCTTTTTGTTTGCCGCCACTAGCGCGGCGCAATGTCGTTTTTCGCGGCCTTTGCATTTCAGTGTGACGGCCCCCAGGAAATAAGAGGCACGTCGAACTCATGAGGCTGCACGTTTGGCCTGCGGCATGGTGCCGGGAACGATCGGCAATCCGCGTACCTCGCTCCCAGCATTGCCTCGAGCCTTGGGAGTGAAGCCTATCGCGTCAATAGATTAACCGCCCGGGCTGAAGGGCCCCGAGCCCTTTTGGGCCGGCTATATTAGGATGTCGCTCGCAAGCCGAGAGCCCTCGCGGCAGCGTTCCCGACGCTGAAGCCTATTGTGCGGCCGAATTGTCGCTGCGTCTGCGACGATGCTCGACGGGCCGGTCGGATGTGAAAGCGGACTACTTAGGTGGCGGCTCGGGAGGAGCTGGCCTCGCCTGATCCGATGCTCCCGTCTGTGATGCAAGCTCGAGGCCGATTTCGAGCTCCATAATGATGTCCTGCAGCAGCCGCGTCGCCAGGGGATCGGTGGTGCCGGCCCGCATCTCCCGGAGGCGGGTCAGCTCTTCAACTGTCTTCTGTTTTTTCTCGAAGGTCATGCAAGTAGCTCCGAGTCCTTCTACGTCGATGCCGGATTTCGGTTGCACCGGCCCTGAAAAATCGAAGTGCGGTTCGGGCTAGGCGTCGATCGCACGTCATCGTTCCCATGTGCGTGGTCAGCAGCTTGATAAACCGAGTTCCTGGTCCGCTCTTCACCTCGCTTGAGCAGCGACGCCGTCGGCCGGGACGCAGACCAGGGTCCGATCCTCCTTGGCGGGCACGTCGACCTTGACCGGTACGGAGCGACCGCTGGAAAGACGCATTTGAAGCCATCGGTGACGAGTTCGTCGACGATGAGCCCGATGGACGCTGCCTGCGAGGTTCGCGCCGAGCGCAGCTTGGCGAAAAAAGCGATGGCGACCAGCCATAGGGTAAGAACTACCTGAGCCAGATCGGGAGATCCGATCGCCTGTTCAGCAAGCGATGCACAGTCGCTTGCATAGCTGGCAACGGACTGGGCGGGGACCCGGGTTCCCCTACGCTTCGTTCTCCAGACATCGTCCGGAGCGCGGCGGTAGACGTGGATGCTATTCGCGGGATCGTCGGCTCTCGATTCCCGTGGACCCGGGGATCATGTACGCCTATCCGGTGGCCCCAGCGTGGCCGCGCTCTTCTAGCAATCACGGGCTTGGCGTTCCCGGGCGAACCAATGAAGCCGACCGTCGAGTCGCTGCGACGGCACTGAAGGATTCCGGAGAGCCTTGAATCCTGATCGGCGCATTGGACCCATCATGCCGCCGCAAAGTTCCAATTCTCGGTTCATCAGCCTCCTCTCGAAGGAGGGATCGGCCGCTGCTGACATTCCGCTCGAATCCGACGCCGAGGCGCTGGCGTGCGGCGGATCAAGCCCCAAATTGGATTCTAGGTGGAGAGGAAGATTCGGAATGGCACACCCCTTCTACACTATCGGTCACGGCACGCGGCCGCTGGATGAATTCGTCGGCCTGCTGCGAAGCGTCGAGGTGACTCTGCTTGGCGATGTGCGCACGATGCCGCGTTCCAGCACTAACCCGCAGTACAACCGGGAGCTACTCCCGGATTCCCTGCGGCCGCATGGCATACAATATGAGCACATGGCCCCGCTCGGGGGGCTGCGCAGTCGCGTGCGCGAGGTAGCGCCGGAGGTGAACGCGTTTTGGACGAACAAGAGTTTTCACAACTATGCCGACTATGCCATGAGCGAGCGCTTCCGTGGCGCGCTTGATCATTTGCGCCGGCTGGGCGCAACCCAGCGCTGCGCCATAATGTGCGCCGAAACGGTGTGGTGGCGGTGCCACCGGCGGATCATCACCGACTACCTGCTCGCCGCCGGTGAGCAGGTGTTTCATATCCTCTCAGCGGCAAAGATCGAACGAGCGATCATTACCGAGGCGGCTCGGCCGCAGGATACCCGCCTTTTGGTGTACCCGGCCGACCCGCCGGCGCACCCGGACCTGTTCGCCGACTAACTTCCAAGGAGGCGTTTCGCCGCCAGAGATCTGCCAGCTTGCCCACTCAATGACCGCGGATGGCGCGATGGAGATATCCTCACACGATGAGACCACGACGGGACGGACTGTCTCGACCATGTCGAGACGGAAGGACCGCCAGCGTCGATTCGCCGGCGACCGCGCAACTTCGGGTCAGCCAGGCAGCGCAGGGCTCTCGAGCGCTTCGGTCTGCGGCGCCTCCGAGCAGCGCACAACGGTGAAGGCGTGCAAGGCACCGCGCGTCCGGGCTCGGTTTGAGGTCCGATAGCGTCAGCAGGGGCGGTCACCCTGGACCAATGAAGAAGAAACCGAGCCCGAATAGCAAATACACGCCCACCAGAAGCAGGCCCTCGAACCAGGTGGTCTCGCCGTCGCGTGCGATCGCGTTCACGATGAATGCCGTGCTCGCGATTGCAAACAGATAGAGCGGATTGCCGAACACCAGGCTCATGGGCTTTGCCATGAACGCCGAGATAAGGACCAACAGCGGCGCGACCACCAGCACGAGTTGGATGGCGGATCCAACGCAGATGTTCAACGCGGCCGTCATGTTATCGCGGTGAGCGAACCAACTCGCCGCGAAGATGTCGGCGCTTGTCCCGACGAGGGCCAGTACGATCACGCCAAGGAAAGTCGGCGAGATGCTGAGCGCTGTGGCCGTCTGGGTCAGCACGTCAGAGAGGATTTCGGCTTCGATCGCGATTATCGCGGTGCAGCCAACTATGATGCCGATCGATAATGCCAGACCCCACGCAGGATCGCCCTCAGCTTCTTCGTCGGCGAAGGCGTCTCGATGAGTGATCAGTGTGTAGACGATGTTTCCTGCATAGAGCAGAAGCAAGACTAACGATGCACCTAGGCTCAGCTCCTCATCGGTAAGTCCGATGTTGTGCAAGTGATCCTGCCGACCCGTATAGTCGAACACCGCCGGCAAAAGCAGTGCGATAACTGATAGAATCAGCAACGTCGAAAGCAGCCCGGCCTTGGCTGGGTTAAATGTCTGCCGCTGCCGCGACAGGCCGCCTATCAGGATCGCAATCCCCAAGCCGAAAAGGCTCGTGCCGATGATCGAGCCGGTGATCTGGGCCTGAACGACGGCCGTTTCGCCGCTCGCAAGTATGAATAGAGCCAACACCAGTTCCGCGACGCTGCCGAACGTAACCATGATCAGGCCGCCGATGGTAGGTCCTGCGTGCCGCGCGAGCTGCTCCGTCCCGCGTCGGATCCACTCCGCCAGAACAGCAATCGCCGCGGCGCTGGTCACAAACCGCAGCGCCGGCGGCGCGGCCATGTAGGCAGTGCCGAGTGAGAGTGGGATCACAGCCATCAGCAGGAGGAGCACCCTCGATGGCCCGCCAGCGCAGTTCCTGGTGTGTATCTTCCCCCGCACTAGAAATGGTCCCGCGCTTGATGACGAGAAGTGGCTTGCGTTTGCCCTGAACCAGCGTGCGCAGTTCTCTCCTTTGGAGCCATTGTCTCCAGCGCGGCATAAATCATGACGCTGATAGGCGCGGCGAAAATTACGCCCGCCATCCCGAAAAGGCTGCTTACGGCCAAGATGCTGAACAAGATCATAGCCGGCGGAACGGCGATGAGCCGCCGTTGGATGATCGGGAGCAGCACGTTTCCCTCGATTTGCTGAATGGCAATGTAGGCCAGCAGGGTCCAAAGCAGCGTGGACCAACCCTGCGCGGTCGCGACGAGCAGCGCAGGCACCGCGGCAATGAAGGGGCCGGCGTACGGGATGAATTCGGCAAGCGCGGCGATGACACCCAGAGCGAGCGGAGATGGCAGGCCGATAAGCCAGACTGCCGCTGTCGTGAGCACTCCCACGAGTACCATCTGGATGGCCTGCCCGATACTCCAGAGCTGTAGTGAGTGGACGACGTGCTTGGCTGCCGCTTCTAGCGGGCTTGCCCATCTGCGAGGAAGCAACTTGCGGACTTCCTTTCGATATACCCCTGGCTGAGCCGCCATGTACGCGCCCATTGCGATCATGACCACCAAGGAAGCGAAGACGCTGCTGCTCACGCTGGCGATGTTGCCGGCCCAACTTGTGAGCGAGAGCTGGCTGGCATCCACGTGCTGCAGGAGTGAGACCCCCCAAGCGGAATTCTGCAAGGCGTCGGCGATTGTTTTGGCTGCGATATCCGCGCGCTTCAGCACGTCTTCCATCTCGCTCGATAGCGTGGTGCCGAACATATAGGCGGTGGCACCGAGCGATCCGAACAGAAGAAGCACGGCAAGCCCAACTGAACCGGCTCTCGGGATTCGGCACCAGCGCAGCGGCCGGGACAGAAGGTCCAGGACGACGGAGAGGAGCGTCGCGCCAACGGCCACCAGCAGCACCGACCGGAGATACCAGAGCAGGAACGGAACGGTCGCGATCGTCACCGCGATCGCGACGCGTTTGGTGAACTCGCCCGAGTCCATTCAGTATGTTCCTCGAGCAGGCCACATTTCGGGGGCGGGCCGGCTTGAGATCGGAATAGCCCGCTGCAGCGGTCTACCCGAACGGTTAGGGGCACGGATGCCGGACGCCATCGTAACTGAGGTATGTGCCGGATGCGGGATCATAGGATTGATAGCGCTGCACGCACTAGGTCATTGGCATCGGCTCTCGCATCGCTAATCGCGCTGCCAATCAGAGCTCCGGCGGCGAGGCCGCCGACCATGGCGGCACCGGGTGCGTAATGTCCGCGCCAGTGCGGCCGATTCAGGCCACGATGCCACGGCCGGTACTGCACCGGCTGAACGGATGCCGTCGCTCCAACCATCGGCGCCGCGAGCAAGGCCGAGGTCGAGTTAAAGGAAATCGCACCAGCAGTAGTGAGGACGAGAAGAAAACTTCGCAAGTTCATCCATGCCTTCGTGGCTGGGTTGTGTACGAATGCAACGATGTCTCGCGAGCTTGCGTTCCGATGAGCCTTTGGGGATCCAAGCGTCAGAGGGTCGCAGGTGCGCTGTTGCTCAGCGGCCCGCCAGGATACGTAGGCGGATGATCTCGGTCCGCCACCGTACAATACCTGACACCTGCCCGTTATGAGGGCACGCAGGCGAGGTCGCGACGACCGACACAGCAGCAGCGGCGCGTCACCCGTTTGCAGGCGCAATTCTGGCCTCCTGTACTCCTCGATCCTCCGGGATCGAGATGTTCGTCGCGGCCGTTCTATTTGACGGCGCCGCCGGTGATGCCAGAAATGAAGCGATCTAGGAACAGATTGTAGGCGATCGCCACCGGAGCGGCGGCGATCAGCGCACCCGCCATGATCTCGCCCCAGAAAAATACATCGCCGCGAATGAGGTCCGTCGACACGCCCAGCGTGATCGGCTTCTGGTCAGACGACGAGATGAAGGTCAACGCGTAGACGAACTCCTGCAGGGTCAAGGTGAAAGTGAATATCACCACCGTCAGGATTGCTGGGACTGACAGGGGGACTGCCATCTTGATGAACGCGCCAAAGAGGCTACAGCCGTCGACGATCGCTGCTTCCTCGATTTCGATTGGAAGCGCCTTGAAGAACCCCATCAGCAGCCACGAGCAGAACGGGATTGTGAACGTCGGATAGACCAGCACCAACGACCACATCGAATTTTGAAGGCCAAGTTCGGCAATGATTCGGGACAGCGGCAGAAACAGCAGAGTCGGCGGGACGAGATAAGTCAGGAAAATCGCGATGCCTAGCGCTTCTCCCTTTCGACTCGTCATGCGGGCCATGGCATAGCCTGCAGGCACGGCAGTAATGACCGTTATTATGACGACGCAGAGGCCGATGATCAGCGAGTTCAATAGCCAGCGCGCGAACAATGTCTGATCGAAGAGATAGATCACATGGTCGAGCGTCGGTCGTTGGTTGAACCAGAACGGGTTGTTGCCGAGATTATAGAGGTCGCTGTTCGGCTTGAATGCGGTGATCACCATCCAGTAGAACGGGAAGGTCGCAAGGATTACGAAAAACGCCAAGGCGACAAAGAACGCGACCTGGCCGAGCGAGCGGGTGATCGTGCGGGGCATTTCAGATCTCCCGCCGCCGAATGAAACGGAGCATGAATATAACGACGACCAGGAGCACCGGCAGCATGAACAGAGAGATGGCCGCGCCATGCGAAATGTCACCTGAGACGATGCCGGTCTGGAAGCCCGCAAAACCCAGCACGGAGGTCGCCCCCACCGGGCCGCCCTGGGTCAGCAGAAATACAATGGATAGATCCGTAAACGTGAACACGATGCCGAAAATCAATCCGATCGCCACGATTGGCAAAATCATGGGCAGGATGATCTGGTAGTTGCGCCGCCAGAAGCCGGCGCCGTCGATCGTTGCCGCATCAAGTACGTCCTGCGGAACCGCGGTAATCCCGGCGAGAAAAATCACGATGGCAAACGGAAAGAAACGCCAGGCATTGATGATGATCACGCACAGCATTGCCAGATGGGGATCGCCAAGCCAGTTCGGCGCGTTTACGCGTTCCACGAGCCCCATGGCGATCAACGTCCACGTGATGACGCTGTAGAGCGAATCGAACATCCACCGCCAGGCAATCGTGGCGAGCGCAACGGGCACGGCGAACGGCAGGATGATTAGCGCTCTGACGATTTTGCGTCCGGGAAATGGCCGTAGCAACAGGAAGGCTCCGAACTTTCCGAGCACCAGCCCAAGCAGCTGGGATCCAAAAGTGAAGATGAAGGTGTTGGCCAAAGTGTGGGTGAAGGTCGGGTCTTGGATGATCTGCTCGAAGTTCGCCAGCCCGACAAAGTGCCACGTGGGATTGTAGAGAGTGTAGGCGCTGACCGAGTAGTAGATCGCCAGCAGCAGCGGCAACCCGACGAGCAAAAGGACGTAGAGGATGGCCGGTGCAATCAGGACCGCTTCCAGCGCATCGCGCCGATCGAGCAGAAATTGAAATCGTGTTGCCGGTCTGGGGAGTGTTTCAGCGACAACGACCATAGCGTACGGCTCCGTTCAGTGTTGGGCCATTCGGTTGCCGCTGCTGTCGAAGTGCCGAAGAGAGCTCCTCTTCACCGCGAACGCATGCCACTCGCCGGTGCGGATACTTGCCTCGGCTACGTGCGCGCCAGGCAGTTTTGCCGTGATCAGTTGTTCCGAACTAAAGCCTTCTAGCACCCCGTATACGATCCGCTCCGAGCCAAGATATTCCGATCGATCAACCCGGAACGAAAACTCGGCTGCACTTTCATCTTCGACCATGGCCTTGGGTAGGAAGTTCTCGGGGCGGAAGCCGAGGTATTCGCCGCCATTTTGGGTTACGATGTTCATGGGTGGTGCGCCGACAAAGGTTGCGACGAAGAGGTCGGCGGGGTTGTTATAGATTTCGACCGGTGTCCCCACCTGGCGAATTTTTCCCTTATCAATGACGGCGATTCGGTCGCCCATCCCCATGGCCTCAACTTGGTCATGGGTCACGTAGATGGTGGTGAGGCCGACGCGCTGCTGAAATTGCCTGATCTCCTGACGGGCCGACGTGCGCAATTTGGCGTCAAGGTTGGAAAGCGGCTCATCGAGCAGCAGCGCGGTCGGTTCTCGCACCAGCGCGCGCGCCAGCGCGACACGCTGACGTTCTCCCCCCGACAACTGGCGCGGTCGCCGGTCGAGTAGATGGCCAATGCCGAGCAGTTGAGAGGCCCACTCGACCTTCTTGCCGATTGCGGCCCTCGAGACCCGCTGCGTGCGTAGCGGGAACGAGATGTTATTCCGCACTGTGTAGTGAGGATAGAGACCATAGCTTTGGAACATCATCGCCACGCCACGGGCGCGTGGGGGTATCTCGTTTACGATGCGGCCGTCGATCAAAAGATCGCCGCTGGTCTGTCTTTCGAGGCCGCAGATGATCCGCAAGAGCGTCGTCTTGCCACAGCCTGATGGGCCTAGCAGCACCATGAACTCCCCATCGGGGACCGTCAGACTGATTCCATTGACGGCAGGTACATCGCCCCCAAACGATTTGACAATGTTTTTGGCAAGTACTGCGGCCATTGCACATCCGGACTTCGGCTTGAGCCTCGTCCGTCCTCTCGTTTCCGACCTCGCACACACGCTATCCGCGGCCGAGGCCTAGCTGCCCTGCCATTTTTTGAAGACGGCTTCGGCTTGCTTGGCGGCCCATTTGACCGATTCCTCGGCAGACATCTGGCCAACGGCCGCCTTCGCCATCATGTCGCAGATGACGAAGTCGTTATAGACCTCGTCCACAGCAGGCCACGACGGCCCGGGATAGCCAGGAGCTGCCGACCAGGCATCCGAGCCCTGTAGCACCATGAGTTTGTCGTTTGGCGTAGAGGTCGGGTCGCTCGACAGGATAGGCATTGGCTTCGGCACGAGGTTGGCGAAGCAAGGATTGTTGTAGCCTTCGCTCGCCTTGAATGCCTCCGGCCAATGGTCCGCGTAGTACTTGAGAAAATCGATCGCGCCCTCCCGGTTCTTGGCGAAATTCCAGATGCCGTAGTACTCCGCCGAGCCGCCCATGATCTGGCGCGCCGGTCCCTTTGGCGGCATCATCACGAACGTGTCGTCGGCTCCTTTCGGATTAGTTTTCTGGAATGTCCGGTACGCCGAGATCGGGTTGATGATCATCGAGCCGATACCGGAGGCGAGGTAGCGGTTATTGCTGGAATCGTCCCACGACAGCACTTCGGGCGTCATAGCATCGTTATAGAGTGCCGCTGCGAACTTGACGGCTTCGACCGTCTCCTTCTTATCGAGCACGACATTCTTGCCAGCTTCGTCCTGAAGCGCGCCACCGAAGGCCCACAATAGCCCGCGCCAAGTCGTATTGGGGTCGTTACTATGGCCGAGCGAAATGCCCACCGGGTGACCTTTGGCCTTCAGCTTCGCCCCGCCTTTGCGCACATTGTCCCAAGTGTCCGGCGTTATACCGATCTCGTCCCACATGCTCTTGCGATACATCGAGGGAAAGCTGATGTAGAAATCGGGAAAGGCGGACCAGGTCTTGTCGTCCTGGTTGTAGCCGATCTGGCGGCCGATCGTGGAAATCTTGCCGTACTTCTTCTCGGTTGCCTCGACGAGGCCTGTCAGATCGACGAGGAATTTACGATATAGATGCGCTCCCCCGGAGCCGTTCCATCCGAAGATGTCGTGACCCGATCCAGCGGAGGCTTCGGCAGCTGCGCGTGCCGCAATATTCCCCACCGGAATGTGGTCGACGGCGACCGAAACGTTGTTCTTGTCGCCCCAATCTTTAGCAAATGCGTCGAACCATTTATCGTACTCGGGGACGAAGTGGCTCCACTGCACGATTGTCAGCGTCTTGGTATCGGCTAACGCCCGCGTCACGAATGGCGCGGAAATGAGTGGGGCAGCAGCAACCGCAAGGCCGGCCTGCTGCACGAAACGGCGTCTCGTGACGCGCGATCTGCGTCCTGTGTCCATCGTCGGTGCCTCCTCTGTTGATTGTCGGTGGGGTGAGGTGCCTCGGGCCGCCGCCTAGCATGAGCACCGGCTTTGGGACCACAATGCCGATGCTCTCACGCTTGGGTATCAGCGCTCTCGCTAAGGTGGCGAATGCCGTCGGTGGGCGGGTAGGGATCAGAGCTGCCCTACCGTCCACGCGCCGCTCCCAGCTACATAGTATGGCTACATCGGCTAGACGGGCGACGAAGTAATCGGCGGGGGTGCCGAGGGCATCGAAGCAATCATGCCATCCGGTCGCACTCCCAAGGCTGGA
>Ga0068852_100002708_pt1 | contig 12246 bp, 9 predicted proteins | sample KBSCornC22_FD_66594 | JGI IMG/M metagenome (GOLD analysis project Ga0068852, IMG submission 66594) | Corn rhizosphere microbial communities from Kellogg Biological Station, Michigan, USA - KBS Corn C2-2 | ecosystem: Host-associated > Plants > Roots > Rhizosphere > Soil ... | reverse complement strand
TGATTTCAGCCAAGGGCCGCAGCCTGGTTTTGGTCGGTGACCGGCAGCCGGTGGCACTCCGAACTCTCGGGCATGCGATTAATTCGGCACTAGGTAATCTGGGGCAGACGCTTTTCACCCGGCCTTCGGAGGAGAAGCCGAGCCGCACGATTGCCGAACTGGCGCGCGACATCGACGACAAGAAGATTAAGACGCTCTTCATCCTGGGTGGGAACCCGATGTACAATGCGCCATCCGATCTTCAGTGGGTAGGCTTGCAGGCCGAGGTGCCGACGGTCATTCGCCTTGGCTTTTACGAGGACGAGACCACTCGGACTCCGGGTGGAGCCTCCCTGGTAAGCTGGCACGTGCCGAAGGCGCACTACCTGGAGCATTGGGGCGACGGTCTGGCCACCGATGGCAGCTACGTGGCGGTGCAGCCGATGATCCTTCCGCTTTACGACGGCTGGTCGGAGATCGACCTGCTGGCGCGGGTCGCTGGGCTTCCGAAGCCGCAAGGGCCGGAGCTCGTGCAGGAGACTTTCCGTGGTCGTGTGGCTAATCTCGGGCTGACTGACCTGACGGCCGAATGGACGAAATTCGTTCGCAACGGCTTCCTCGAAAAGAGTGCGCCGGCGCTGACACCGTTGACGGTGAATTCGGGAGCAGATCCAGGTGCGAAAGAAGGCGCTGGCGAGCCGCCCGCTTCGCCCGCGCTCAGTGGCGATAGCTTCGAAGTGGTGCTGGTTCCGGACTCGAAGATGGAAGATGGCCGGCACAACAACAACGGCTGGCTCCAGGAGCTCCCCGATCCGATTTCAAAGCTGACGTGGGACAATGCGGCACTGATCAGTCCGGCGAGCGCCAATGCGCTGCAGCTGGAAGACGGTCACATGGTCACCGTGACCGTGGAAAACCGAAAGATCACGATTCCGGTACTGCTCGCCCCGGGCCATGCCGACAATTCGCTGACCATTCCGCTCGGCTACGGTCGCTCGGTCGTGGGACGAGTCGGGCAGGGGACAGGCTTCGATGCGTACCCACTGCGGACCAGCGCCCAGCCCTTCATCCTCGTCGGAGCCAAGGTGGCAAAGACAGGGGATAAGTACGATCTGGCGGTCACGCAGGAGCACGGAGCCTTGGAGGGCCGTGGTGCCGACATCACTCGCGAGTCCGATTTTGAGAAGTACAAGGAAGTCGCCTCGGCGGCACCCGGGAGTGAGGACGCCCAGTACTACAAGAAGCTGGGGATGGACGCGCATACCCCGAAGAACGTTTCGATCTACCGCAACCCTGCCCTGAGCGATCCGTATCAGTGGGGGATGACGATCGACATGAGCCTTTGCAATGGCTGCTCGGCGTGCATGGTGGCGTGCCAGGCGGAAAACAATATCCCGATCGTCGGGAAGGAGCAGGTCATCAACAACCGTGAGATGCACTGGATCCGGACGGATCGGTACTTCGCCACGGACACGGCGACGGACGAGCCGGAGATGCTTTCGCAGCCGATGCTCTGTCAGCATTGCGAAAATGCTCCGTGCGAGACGGTGTGTCCCGTCAATGCGACGGTCCACAGCGAGGACGGCCTGAATGTGATGGCGTACAACCGATGCATCGGCACCCGGTATTGCGCGAACAACTGCCCCTTCAAGGTGCGGCGGTTCAATTTCTTCGATTACAACCAGCGCGACGTGCTTGGCCATAAGAAGGGTCATCCCTTCACCGGCCTCTACGAGCCCACCATCATCGCTCCGAAGGGAACACCCGAGTCGCTCAAGCTGCAGAAGAATCCGAACGTCACGGTCCGCATGCGCGGCGTGATGGAGAAGTGCACCTTCTGCGTGCAGCGAATCCAGGAAGCGAAGATCGCGGCGAAGGTGAAAGCGCGTGATACGGCGGATGTCCGCATCCCGGCCGACGCCTTCACGGTGGCCTGCGCCGAGAGTTGCCCATCGGACGCCATCGTCTTCGGCGACATTCTCAATCCCGAAAGTCGCGTCTCCAAGCTCCGGCAACGTGAGCGCGCCTATCGGCTCCTCGAGTACCTGAACGTGAACACGCGCGTCTCTTACCTGGCGCGCATTCGCAACCCGAATCCGAAGATGCCCGACGCAGCCAAGCTCGGAAACTTCATCAAAACTCACCACCACGGCGGCGAAACCAACGAAGCTGCAGCCGCTGGACAAGGAGCGCACCACTGATGTCCGAATCAATCGCCATCCTCGATACGCCGCCGGATCTCGAACGGCCGCCGCTCGTATCCAATCATCGCAGTCTCTCGTGGATCACCGATAAGATCTCCACGATCTGCGAAGGACGCACCCCGATCTGGTGGTGGATCTCCTTCCTGCTCATGGCCTCGCTGGCCTGCGCCGGCTTGAGCTGCATCGCCTATCAGATCATGAACGGCGTCGGCGTCTGGGGTGAAAACCACCCGAACGGCTGGGCCTGGGATATCACGAACTTCGTTTTCTGGATCGGCATCGGTCACGCCGGAACGCTGATTTCGGCCATCCTTTTCCTGACGCGCCAGAAATGGCGGACGTCGATCAATCGCGCGGCTGAGGCGATGACGCTCTTCGCCGTGATGTGCGCGGCCATCTTCCCCGGCATCCACGTGGGCCGCGTCTGGATGGCGTGGTTCCTTGCGCCGGTGCCGAACCCCTATGGAATCTGGCCGAACTTCCGGTCGCCGCTCCTCTGGGACGTCTTCGCCGTCTCCACCTACTTCACCGTCTCCGTCCTCTTCTGGTACACCGGATTGGTGCCCGACCTCGCGACGATGCGCGATCGAGCGAAGTCGCGGGCGGCGCGGTATCTCTACGGCATCTTTGCGCTGGGCTGGCGCGGCTCGAACCGCAATTGGCGCCATTACGAGATGGCCTACCTGCTTCTGGCGGGTCTCTCCACACCGCTCGTGCTATCGGTGCACTCGGTGGTGTCGTTCGACTTCGCCACCTCGATTTTGCCAGGCTGGCATACGACCATCTTCCCGCCTTACTTCGTCGCCGGGGCCATCTTCGGCGGCTTCGCGATGGTGCTCACGATCCTGCTCCCGGCGAGCCTGATCTATCCCCAGCTGAAGGACATGATTACCCGTAATCACGTCGACAAGATGGCGAAGATCATCCTGCTGACGGGAACGATCGTCGGCTACGCGTACCTGATGGAGCTGTTTGTCGCCTACTACAGCGGCAATAAGTACGAAGGGTTCACGTTCTTCAGTGCCCGTCTGGGTATCAACAACCCCGGATGGTATCGCTGGGCCTACTACTGCATGATGACCTGCAACGTCATCTCGCCGCAGATCTTCTGGTTCAAGTGGGCGCGCAATAACTGGATCGTCGTGTTCATCGTCTGCCAATTTGTGAACGCGGGGATGTGGTTCGAGCGCTTCGTCATCATCGTGACTTCGCTGGCCCAGGATTTCCTTCCCTCCTCCTGGGGCCACTATCATCCGAGTTGGGTGGAGCAGGTCACCTTCGCCGGAACCTTCGGCATCTTCCTTTCGCTCTTCCTGCTTTTCATGCGCTTCCTGCCGATGATCGCGATGAGTGAAATCAAAATCGTAACGCCGCAAGCGGATCCCCACGCCTACGTCCCCGATTCGGGTGTCGGCATCTCCGCCCATGGGCCTGTTGAAACAGCCACTCACCCTGGCCAAACCCGCGCTCACTAAGACCCATGGCTGAGTATCGCAAAGTCTACGGAATGGGTGCGGAGTTTAACTCCGCGGGCGAGCTAATGCGCGCGGCTGAGAAGGTCCGGGATGCCGGCTTCAAAGTTTGGGATGTCCACACCCCGTTTCCGGTCCACGGAATGGACAAGGCCATGGGGCTCGGCAAATCGTGGCTCTCTGCACCCGTCCTTTTTGGCGGTACGGCCGGTTTGCTGACCGCGGTGGCGCTGACCTGTATTCCGTCTTTCTCGATCTACCCCTTGATCGTGCACGGCAAGCCGTACAGTGCCGCGACGATTCCGGCGTTCTTCCCGATCTTCTTCGAGTTGACGGTGCTCTTCTCGGCCTTCACGACCGTCTTCACGCTGCTGATCATGAGCCGGCTGCCGCAATGGTATCACCCGGTTTTCAACTGGGAGCGATTCTCTCGCGTATCGACGGACGGCTTTTTCCTCGTGATCGAGGCCCGCGACCCGAAATTTTCTGAGAACAACACCCGCTCGCTTCTGGAAGGCATCGGGGGAGCGCACGTCACCCTGATTCACGACTGATGGCCATGCTCCGCTACTTTTTCCTCTCCTTCATCGTGATCGTGGTCGGTGTGGTATCCCTGCTTGGGTTCCGCTCCGACAATATCTTCGGCTTGGGGCATCGGAGTGCCAATCCTCCGCTGCAGATCTTCCCGGACATGAAGCACCAGCCGAAGATTCAGCCGCAGCATCCCAGCGCGTTTTTCGCGGATGGACGCGGGGCGCGGGCACCCATCCCCGGGACGGTGCCGCTCGGGTACACGGTTGCGCACAACTACTATCAGGTCGGCGCCACGAATCGCTCGGAGACCGCCGGGTTCACCGATTTCCCGGACTATTACAATACGGGCAAGATCGGCGACGTTTACGGCGACGGGTTCCCAGTGGATGTGAATGAAGCCCTGCTGGCTCGCGGCCAGGAACGGTTCAACATCAATTGCGCGATCTGCCATGGCGCGATCGGCGCCGGTGATGGGATTGTGAAGAGCTATGGCCTAGTAACGGTCGCATCGCTCCAGGACGAGCGGATCCGCACCATGCCGGACGGGCAAATCTTTTCGACGATCACCAACGGCAAAAACACGATGGGAGCGTACGGTCCGCAAATCGCGGTCGAAGATCGCTGGGCGATTGTGGCGTACCTCCGCGCGCTGCAAAAAAGCCAAAACACCCGGCTCGCCGAGCTGCCCGAGGCTCAACAGCAAGAACTTAACTCAAAGCAGTAAATGGCTCATACCTTGCACGAGCTCCCCGCCCCGGCGGTGGAACGATTTGACCGGTCCAAACTGGGACTGCTGCCCCTCGCCTTTCTGGGCGCGGCCGCGGTCGGGCTGCTTGGCAGCCTGATTGGATTTATCGGCTGGCGGGAACAGTTCGCCTTTTCCTGGCTATTTGCCTGCACCTATTTCTTTACGCTGTGCGCAGGCGGGCTCTTCTGGACGATCCTGCATCATGCTACCGACGCTGAGTGGAGCGTGCTGGTTCGCCGGCAGATGGAAAACCTGGCCAGCCTCATCCCGTGGTTCTTCCTGCTTTTCCTCCCGCTTTTTGCCTGCGCCCATTACCTCTGGGGCTGGTGGGATCTGCAAGTCGGTGACGATCCGGTGTACGATGCCAAGCATGGCTACCTGAACCACGGGTTCTTCAGCATCCGTTACGTCCTTTACTTTGTTCTGCTCGGTGGATTGGCCTGGCTGCTTCGCGGCGCCTCGGTGCGACAGGATAAAGACGGTCTTTCCCGGCACTCACATTTCATGCGGAAGCTCTCGGTCTTCGGACTGATCCTCTTCGGTGTGAGTCTTACGTTCGCCGCCGTCGATTGGCTCATGGGCCTCGACTGGAAGTGGTTTTCCACCATGTGGGGCGTTTACATTTTCGCCGGCACGGCGGGGTCCTCGCTCTCGCTGATTGTGATCATCACGACCCTCCTGCGTTCCCGGGGCTACTTGAAGCCGGTCAACCTCGAGCATTACCACATCATGGGTAAGTTGATGTTGGCGTTCACCATCTTCTGGGCCTACATCGGCTTTTCGCAGTACATGCTCATCTGGTACGCGAACATTCCGGAAGAGAATATCTACTTCCGAATCCGGAATACCGAAGGCTGGTGGTATTTCTCGCTGCTCCTGGTTACGGGAAGATTCTTCATCCCGTTTCCCATCCTGCTGACCCAGTGGATCAAGAAGCATCCGAACCGCCTCTGCGGACTCGCCTACTGGATCCTCTTCATGCAGTTCATCGATGTGTACGTGATCGTGCTCCCATCGCTGCATCCATTTGGCTTCAGCCCGAGCATTTTCGATCTCACCGCATTCCTCGGAGTCGGCGGCCTCATTGGCTGGCTCTGGTCGAGAACCCTCGACACGTCCAACACCTTTCCTACGCGTGACCCGCGTCTCGCCGGATCCATTACCCTGACGAACTGACAATGGCGCGAGAAAATCCAACTCGGACCCCAACCGGCTTCCTCACGTTCTTCGGCGGCGTGGTGCTGCTGCTGATCTTTGCCGCCATCGTAATGTATTGGGTCCGATCGAATGGCTCACCCGATGAAGTGAGTACTCGGCGGGCTCAGGCACGCATCGCGACCCGCGAGCAGCTCACCAAAAAATACAACGATCAGCTCGGCGCAACGGGCTGGACGGACAAGGCGAAAGGCGTCGCTCACATCCCGATCGCTGAGGCAATCAAGCTGTCGGTGGTGGAACTCAAAGGAAAGAAGGTCGCGGCATCTTCGGTGAAGGTTGAGGCGCCGCTGCCGGTGATCCCGCCCGATCCGAAATCGACCGAACCCGCGCCAATGGTGCTGCCCTCTGCTCCCTCAGGCGCACAGACGCTTCACTTTGATGCTTTCCCGACGGTTGCCGCCGCGAATGCCGGGCCCCCAGCTCCAGCGTCCCAAGCTGCGCTTCCCACAACGTCGGTGCCAGCTGCGCCAGCCCCGGGCTCAAGTCCAGCTCCAGCACCTCAGCCCCCGGCTCCAGCTCCCGCCCCGGCAAGCCAACCGCCGACTACCACTGCTCCATCGGCAGCGCCGGCCGCTCCCGCGCCAGTCCCGCAACCTGCCGCTCCGACCCCGCCTCCGCCAGCTGCTCCTCCCACGCCGGCATCCGACACTCCCGCGAAGCCTGCTGACGCCCCCACCGCTCCGGCGCCAGCGCCAGCCAAGCCCGCGGTAAACCTCGTTCCCGCGCTGGATTCTCCCACGCCACCTGCGCCCGCACCTTCAGCGCCGCCGGCCCCTGCAGCTCCCCCCGCGCCTCCGGCTCCAGCGGCGCCCGCCGCTTCGCAGGCTGCGCCCGAAGCAGCGCCTGCTCCGGCCAATCCACCCGCTGCGCCCGCTCAGTGAAGCCCAACCGGACCCGCCTTTCGCAATGACCACCGTCACCGCAGAAGCTTCCCGAACACCAGTGCCTCCAGGCACGATCAGTGTCTCGGAACCAGCCGCCGTCTCGCCCGCCACCAGGAGCGCGAACCAAAACGAGATCATCGAACGCGCCCTCATCGACGCGTCCACGAGGAGCCCCGTTCTGGCCCTCTTCGGCAGTGCCGTCGTCTGGCTCCTTTTCTCGACGCTGCTCGGCTTCATCGCCTCGATGAAGCTCCACAGCCCTGAGTTCCTCGGCAATATCTCCTTTCTGACCTACGGACGCGTTTATACCGCGTACACGAACTCCTTCATCTACGGCTGGTGCTCGCTGGCTGGGATGGGAGTGGCCATTTGGCTCATGGCGCGCCTCTGTCGCGTATCCGTTCGCGCTCCCGGCGTCCTCGCCTTCGGAGCGCTCTTTTGGAATGTCGGACTTTTCCTTGGCATTGCCTCCATCCTCGCCGGTCAAGGCCGGAGCCTGGAAGCGATGGAACTGCCTGGCTTCGCTCACGCCATCATGTTCGTCGGCTTCATGCTGATCGGCCTTTGGGGTGCGGTGCTGTATCGTTATCGCCGCGGGTCGGGCGTCTTCATTTCGGTGTGGTACCTCCTGGGCGCGCTGTTTTGGTTTCCCTGGCTCCTGGCCACGGCGAACGTCCTCATCTCGCTCCCGCAGGTTCGCGGTGTTGTGCAGTCGATGACGGCGGCTTGGTACGCGCAAAACCTGATGGGATGGTGGTTCACCTCGATCGGTCTCGCCGCGGCCTATTTCTTCATCCCGAAGGTCATCGATCGTCCGGTGCATTCGTACAATCTGGCGACCCTCGGCTTCTGGTCGTTTGCCTTCTTTAGCGGCCTCACGGGAATGGTACGCCTGAGCGGCGGTCCCGTTCCCGCGTGGGTGGTGAGCCTCTCGATTGCGGCCAGCATCATGATGCTTGTGCCGTTGACAACCGTAACGGTGAATCTGCTCACGACAATGCGCGGACGGTTCAACATGGTCTACCATTCGCCGACGCTGCGATTCGTCTTCTTCGGAGCGGTGGCTTTCACCGTCACCGGCTTCATCAGCATCTTCGCGAGCCTCAGAAGCGTCGACCGCGCGCTGCACTTCACGCAGTTCGGCGCCGCGCATCAACAGCTCCTGCTCTACTCCTTCTTCTCGATGGTGATGTTTGGATCGATCTACTACATCACACCACGTCTGGTGGGATGTGAGTGGCTCTCCTCCACCATGATCTCCGTGCACTTCTGGGGCGCGGCTTACGGAGGAGCCTTCCTCGCCGTCCTGCTTCTTATCGCCGGCATCGACCAGGGATCTTCACTCAATGATCCAGATTCCACGTACGCGCAGATCATCCAGCTCACTCGGGCGTACTTCCCCGGGCAATCGTTCATCTGGTTCCTGATTGCGATCGGGCACGCTTTCTTTGCGCTTCATTTCCTCCTGATGCTTCTCCGCATCGGCCAACCTGGCGGCGAGCCTACGCTTTTTGCCCCGCTTGACGAGGAGGCCCACTAGTCATGAGCCGATCCACTGCCATCATTTCAGGTTTCTTCGGCGCCTTCGCCCTTTCCTGCGCGGCGTTGGTTCTCGCACCCCAGGCGCAACTCGGTTCTTTGCAACCGGTGTTCGCCGAGGAGGAAGGAAAGATCACCGGGGATATCTACCCGATTGAAAATCCTGCGGTCGAACAAGGCCGCGCGATTTACGTACGTGAAGGCTGCTATACCTGCCACACGCAGCAGGTGCGCGATCTTCAAAATGGAACGGACATCGACCGGGGCTGGGGACCGCGCCGCACGGTGGCGCGTGACTACATCTACGAACGGCCGCCTTTCCTCGGGAACTCCCGTCTGGGGCCGGATCTGGCGAATGTCGGTTCTGGCAAATGGCGGGATGAGCCGGAGACGGATACCCGGAAACCGAAGGTCCGCGATGCCGCGTGGCACTATGCGCACCTTTTCGCGCCGCGAGCATTGATCACGGAATCGAATCATCCTCCGTATCGGTATCTCTTCAAGGAGGTGGAAGTCGCCGGACAGCGCTCACAAGATGCGCTGGACGTCGAAGATCCACACATGCCGGGACCGGGCCGGCAGGTCATCCCGACCGAGGACGCGAAGAAGCTCGTAAAATACCTGCTGTCTCTGGACCGCACGCACGCTTTGAAGGAAGCGGGCGCCGAGGCGGCACCGGCCGCAGCAAAGCCGGCAGCAGCTGCACCCGCCGCAGCCACACCTTCCACGCCTGCCAAATAGCGACATGGATCCAAAGCATTCCCACGGCCCCGACCGCATCGATTACCAGGAGCTCCCCGGCGATTTGACGGAAGTTCATGCTTCCATCCAACGTGAGCACCCCGAGCCGACGGCGGAGACCACGCCTGTTCCGATGTGGCTCATCGCAGTCTGCGGATTCGCCGTCCTCTGGGCTGGCATTTACATGGGCGTCTTCAACGGCGGTTTGAGGGGCGACGTGTTCAACGAGCTGAACGCAACGGCAAGCCTGCTTTTCCCGGTGGAGAGCAAAAACAAAGGTCCTGCCGGCGGTGCAGTGGCCGAACCGTCTTTGGCGGAGCAGGGGAAGATCGTCTATCAGAACTGTCAAACCTGCCATCAGCCAAATGGCTTGGGAGCACCGAACCAATTCCCACCGTTGGTGAAATCCGAATTCGTGCTCGGTTCGGAAAAGCGGTTGATCGCGATTCTGCTGAAGGGTCTTGGGGGACCGGTTACGGTGAATGGCGCGACGTTTAACGGCGCCATGCCACCTTGGGAGACTCTGAACAATAAGAAGATCGCCGCGGTCGCGACGTTCGTGCGTTCGAACTGGGGCAACAACGCCCCGGAAATCAATGAGGCGCAGGTTGCCGCCGCTCGGACGGAATTCGCGAAACAGGCGGGTCCGTGGACGGCTGATCAGATCCTTCAGATTCCCGCCGACGCGACTCTGCCCGGTGGTGGTGCCCCCGCTCCTGCCGCCGGTGCGGCTCCCGCTGCTGGCGCGGCCGCTCCCGCTCCCGGGGCTGCCCCTGCAGGTGCCGCTGCACCCACGGCGGCCGCTGCTCCTGCCGCTGCTGCTGCAGGCGCCTTGGTCGCAACACCGACCGCCGGGCCCGCCGGAGCCGCTGCTAGCGCACCGGCCCCAGCAGCCGTCGCAAGCGCTGCCCCAGCCGGAGCCCCCCCTGCTGCTGGCGGTCCGGTCGATCCAGCACAGATGGCGGACGGGATGAAAACTTACATGAGCACGTGTGTGGCCTGCCACATGCCGACGGGAGTCGGACTCTTTCCAGTCTTCCCGCCGCTCGTGAAGTCTCCTTATGTCGCCGGCTCCGCGGAGCGGATGATCGCCATGGTGCTGAAAGGCCAGCTTCCTCCCTTCAACCTGGATGGAAAGACGTACTCTGGCGTCATGGTGCCGCAAGAGGCGACCCTTACGGACGACAAGATCGCCAGCGTGATCACCTACGTCCGCAACAGCTTTGGCAACAGTGCCTCACCAGTGAGCACCGAGATGGTGGCCGCTGCCCGGAAGAAATTCGCTGATCGCAAGACGCCCTGGACCCAACCTGAAATCGACGCTTGGAAGGAGTGAGGGATTCAATCCTTCGCCAGCCAAACCGAGCTTCCATCCGTTTAATCCCATGACTCTTCGTCGAATCCTACCCGCCGTCGCTTTCATGGCCGTGCTCGCTGCCGGCCAGGGAATTGTTTTCGCGCAGGCACCCGCCAGCCCCGCTGCTGCAGCTCCGGCCGCCGGTGCGCCGAGCCCGGAGCGCATGCAGGAAGGGCAGAAAGTCTACATGACGATCTGCGTCGCCTGCCACATGCCGACCGGCATTGGCCTTTTCCCCGTTTTCCCGCCGCTGACCAAGTCGCCGTACGTCGCCGGTTCGGCGGAGCGGATGATCGCGATGGTCCTCAAAGGCCAACTGCCTCCGTTCACGGTCGAGGGAAAGACCTACAGTGGCGTGATGATCCCGCAGGAGGCGACTTTGGACGACCAGAAGATCGCCGATGTCGTCACGTATGTGCGGAACAGCTTCGGCAACACGGCCTCGGCCGTGAGCCCGGAACTCGTCGCCGCCACTCGCAAAAAATTCGCCGAGCGCAACGCGCCCTGGACCCAGCCAGAGATCGACGGCTGGAAAGAGTAAACCCGTTTTTCGAATCATTGAATCCTTCACCTGAGACGCGTTTGCGCGGAGAGCACCGGAGCCGGGCAAAAACCGGCTGCGAGATCTCTGCCACGGTTGCGCGTGCAGCCGCCCCCGCTATCTTGAGTACTCCGTCGCAACTCCTTCCCTGATTTCACCCATGTCCGTTGCAATTACCGAGCACGACACACACGACCACCATGACGATCACGGCCACGGCCACGATCATCACGAGCTGGGCTTTTGGCAGAAGTACATCTTCTCCACCGATCACAAGGTGATCGGTATCCAGTACGGCCTCACGGGGCTGGTATTCCTCTTCTTTGGCTTCCTGCTGATGCTGGCGATGCGCTGGCAACTCGCCCATAGCGGAGAGCCCATTCCGTACTTCGGCGGATTGCTGCAGAACATCTTCGGCACCGCCGTGTTCATGGATCCAGCGACCTCCGGGAAGGTCGGCGCCATGACCTCGGACGGGTACAACACCTTCGGCGCGATGCACGGCACGATCATGGTGTTCTTCGGGATTGTGCCGATTGCATTTGCCGCCTTCGGCAACTTCGTCGTGCCCCTCCAAATTGGAGCGCCCGACATGACCTTCCCGAAGATCAACATGGCGAGCTACTGGTGCTTCTTCATCTCCTGCGTGGTGATGATCGCCAGCTTCTTCGTCACGGGCGGAGCCGCCAAGTCGGGATGGACCTCATACCCGCCACTCGCCGGAATGGCCGATCTTCTGCAGGGCCACTCGATCTGGCTGAATGGACAGACTCTCTGGCTGATCGGCATGGTGTTTAATATCACCGCGTCGCTGCTCGGCTCAGTGAACTTCACGGCCACAATCATCCAGCTCCGTGCGCCGGGCATGACCTGGATGCGGCTGCCCTTCTTCGTCTGGGCCCAGTTCATCACCGCCTTTCTGCTTCTGCTCGCTTTCCCGCCGCTGGAAGCCGCGGGCCTGATGCAGCTGACTGACCGCGTGCTGGGAACGAACTTCTTCATGCCGACGGGTCTGGTCTTCAACCAGAC
>Ga0068852_100002707_pt1 | contig 12247 bp, 12 predicted proteins | sample KBSCornC22_FD_66594 | JGI IMG/M metagenome (GOLD analysis project Ga0068852, IMG submission 66594) | Corn rhizosphere microbial communities from Kellogg Biological Station, Michigan, USA - KBS Corn C2-2 | ecosystem: Host-associated > Plants > Roots > Rhizosphere > Soil ... | reverse complement strand
CTGAAGGAAAGCCGGCGCGTGCCGATGTGGAACGGCCCGATCGAATGCCGCTTGTTCCGCTTCGATCTCGTGAGCGGCTCGATGCGGACCTGAGCCGCGGTGGTTCGACAGGCCCCGCACGCAGGGTCTACGAACCTCTCGCCATGCGCCCCATGAGCTGGCCCATGTCACCCAGGCCATCGGCCGGCAGGCGACCATGCGGCGTGAGCTTGTCCACCACGTAGGGCAGCATCTGCGACAGGCGATCGCAGGTTACGCGGCGCGACAGTCCGGCCTGCTGGGCGATCTCCTCGACGATGTCGCTGCCCAGCACGCGTTGAAGATCTTCAGGAGCGATGGGCAGGTTGCTGCCGCGAGAAACCCAGGAGTCAAGCACGTCCGACATGCCGTGCGCGTTGAAACGATCGACCAGGCCATCGATGCCGATGCCGTCACCGTCGTTGGCCAGCATCTGCAGGACGACGCCCAGCATGTCGCCGCGGCCGCCCGTGCTGCGCACGCCGGACAGTGCACCGATCACCGAATCGAGCAGACCCATGATGATCTCCGGAAGTCACTCGCTGCCCATTCTGCTGCGGCCTCAAGGAGCGTGGCAAGCCGTCGCCACAAGCCCCTGTCAGGCCTGTGACGCGCGCAAGGACAAGAGCGACAGGGCCGCCAGCGGCGCGGTGTCGGCGCGCAGCACGCGCGGACCGAGCGTCACCGGGGCGAAGCCTGCGTCGAGGGCGAGGGCTTCCTCGGCCGGGCTCAGGCCGCCTTCGGGGCCGCTGAGGAATACCGTGTCAGACACGTTGGCTTGGTTGGCCATCGATGTTGCACTGCGCAAAAAACTGAGAAGAAAACGGCGTGCCTCGTTGTGCGGCGCAGCAAGCCATTGCGGCAACGACATCACCGGCTCGATGCGAGGCACCCGCGTGCGCCCGCTCTGCTCGCTCGCCGCAATCGCCACGCCCTTCCAATGCTCGACTTTCTTTTGTGCACGATCGCCCGACAGGCGCAACACCGAGCGCTCGCACACCAGCGGCTGCACCGCGTGCACGCCGAGCTCGGTGGCCTTCTCGATGAGGAAATCCATGCGCTCGTTGGCCGGCATGCCCACTGCCAGCGTGATGCGCATCGGCAGCTCGCGATCGACGGCCTCATGCGCGCCGACGCGCATCGCGACTTCGCTTCGGCCCATGCGCAGCACGCTCGCGGACCATTCGCCGCCCTCGCCGTTGAAGCAGGTCAGCAATTCGCCGGGCTGAAGCCGCAGCACCTGCACATGGCGCGCGGGCCCGGGCGGCAGCACGAGCTCGTCGCCCTCGGCCAGCGGCGCATCGACGTACAAGCGCGGCATCGTTCCTTGTCCTTCTTCTTCAGCGCAGCCCGGCGCCGCGCAGCCGGCGGCGCACCCACAGGCTCATGCGGCGCTTGATGCGCGATGCCGCCTGCCACAGCAAGGAGCTGCGCACCGTCGCCTTCACGCGCCGCTTGGTCGCGCGCCACCACGACAGCGCGCGCGCGAACCACGGGAAGGTGGTGAGCTGCGATTCGGTGAGGATGAACAGTCGCCCGACGAAGGCCGTGCCCAGCGCCTTGGCCAGCAGGATGACCACCACGCCGAGCGTCGTGCGGCCGATGTGGATCAACCACAACGCGACCAGCTTGACCGGAAAGAGCAGCACCGCCGGCGCAAGGAAGAGCAGCAAAGCGGCACGGCGCGGCGCGCGGCGAATGGCGTCTTCGAGCCGGCCGATGGGCGGCCACTTGGCAAGGCGCGCGGCCATGGCCGTGAGCGGCCGCCAGCCCCATTCCTCGATCGCGATGATGATCGCGGCCAGGCCAAGGAAGAGCGCGCGCAGCACGCGCCAAAGCGTTCGCACGAGCCCCAGAAGCACCGACCTCATCCCGCCACCATCCCCATGCGGTCAGTGTAGGCGCTCGGCTGCTGCAGCCGGGGTTCAGCGCGTGGCAGCGATGCGCTCCAGCGCATCGAGCACGACGGCGCGCGTGTAGACGCTCGCGACCTCGGCGATGAAGCGCGAGAAATCGGCATGCGCGTCGTCGTCGGCGCGGTCGGAGATCGTGCGCATCAAGGCGAAGGGGCGGCCGAAGTCGGCGCAGACCTGCGCGACCGCGGCGCCTTCCATCTCGACCGCGAGCGCATCGGGCAGGGCCTGCACGAGCGCACGGCTTTCGGCGGCTGTCGACACGAAGCGGTCACCGCTCACGATGAGGCCGCGATGCACGCGCGGCGAATCGATGCCGAAATCCTGGAGGTGCGACCGGCCGATGGCAGCCTCGGCATCGCGCATGCAGTCGTCGGCGGACGCCGCCAGCACGTCGGCCAGGGCCGCGTCCGCATCGAAGCGCGAGCGGCCGGTCAGCGGCACCTCGTAGCGCGGGAAGATCGGCGACGCATCCATGTCGTGCTGCAGCGTCTGCGAGGCGACGACGATGTCGCCGACGCGGACGTCCGCGCCCAGGCCGCCGGCCACGCCGGTGAGCACGATGGCGCTTGCATCGAACTCATGGATGAGCAGCGCGGCCGTGGACGCGGCCGCGACCTTGCCGATGCCCGACAGCACCAGCACCACCGCCTGGCCATGCAGGCGCCCGGAATGGAAGCGCCGGTTGGCAATCGTGGTGACAGCGGGCTCGTGCAACAGGGGCAGCAGCGCATGCAGCTCCTCGTGCATGGCGCTCACGATGGCCAGCGGTCGCGCCGCCATGGCAATCAGCCGCTTCTCAGCCGCCGTAGAGCGAGCGACGCGCGGCCTCCGCGGCCGGCGCACCCTTGCGGTCGCGGATCTGGTCGATCGCGCGGCGGGCGACATCCATCAGCTCTTCAATGGTGCCTGCCTTCTCGACCGCGAGCGTGAGCGTGAAGCCGCGCAGGCCCAGCTCCTTGGAGATGAGCTGGGTCAGTGTTTCGGTGAAGTGCGCGTAGTCCAGCGGCGCGTCGGCAGCCGGCGTGGCCTCGGCGGGTGCCGCGGCCGGGGCCGCCGCAGGCGCCGCGGACGCGGGCTGGGCAGATGACGCCGCGCGGCTGCCAGCCCGGACAGGTGCTGCGATCGGCTCGATCAGCCCCATCGCCTCGAGTGCCGAAAAATCGTCGGGCTTGATGCCCACGACATTGGCCAACAGCATTTCCTCGGTCTTCTGACCGTCGATCAACAAGAGAAGATTGCGTTGTGCGCGCTCCTTGATGAGCGCCTTCGCCTGCATCTCCACTCGTCCCGCTTCTGTCTTGGCCCAGATCACCGATGGCATCCTGATGGTTGCTTGAGTTCAGCGCGACACCTTGCGGCGGCGCGCCTTTCGCCGTGTGTGCAGGTTAGCAGCACCACAGCACCACACTTCGAACATCCGTCATCCTGCGAGGCTTTTGCCGTCGAGTCAACGTCACGGCTGCAGCCTTGCATGGCTCAGCTTCTCAGACCTTGTCGCGCAACTCGCGGCGCAGGATCTTGCCGACCGGTGTCTTCGGCAGCTCGGTCCGGAATTCGACGATCTTGGGACGCTTGTAGCCGGTGAGGTTGGCTTCGCAGAAGGCACGGACCTGCGCCTCGGTCACGCTCTGGTCGCTCTTCACGATGCAAAGCTTCACCGCCTCGCCGGCCTTCGCATCGGCAATGCCGACGGCCGCGCACTCGAGCACGCCAGGCATCTGCGTGACCACGTCCTCGACCTCGTTGGGGTACACGTTGAAGCCGCTCACGAGGATCATGTCCTTCTTGCGGTCGACGATCTTGAAGTAGCCGCGCTCGTCGACCACGCCGATGTCGCCGCTCCTGAAGAAGCCGTCGACCGTCATCACCTTGGCCGTCTCGTCGGGCCGCTGCCAGTAGCCGGCCATGACCTGCGGGCCCTTGATGGCGATCTCGCCAGGCTGGCCGAGCGGCACCTCGTTGCCGTCGTCGTCGAGCAGCTTGAGCTCGGTGTTGGGCATGGGCAGGCCGATGTTGCCGCTGTAGGCGGTGCTGTCCACCGGATTGCAGGTGGCCGAAGGCGAGGTCTCCGACAGGCCGTAGCCTTCGACGATCGGGCAGCCGGTCTTCTCGAGCCACAGCTTGGCAGTGGCGCTTTGCACCGCCATGCCGCCGCCCACGCTGATGACCAGGCTCGACCAATCGACGGTGTTGAACTGCGCGTGATGCGCCATCGCGTTGAACAGCGTGTTCACCGCCGGGAAGCTGTGGAACTTCTCGCCTTGCAGCTCCTTGAACACCGACGGCAGGTCGCGCGGATTGGCGATCAGGATGTTGCAGCCGCCCATGCGCATGGACAGCATCATGTTCGTGTTGAAGCCGAAGATGTGATAGATCGGCAGCGCGCAGATGGTGACGATCTGCTCGCCGGCCGGGATCTTCTTCAACGCCGGTTGGTACCAAGCCTCGGCCTGCAGGATGTTGGCCACGAGGTTGCGATGCAGCAGCACCGCGCCCTTGCTCACGCCGGTGGTACCGCCGGTGTACTGCAGCACCGCGATGTCGTCGGCACCGACCTGCGCCGGCTTGAAGGGCTTGCCGCGGCCTTGGGCGACGGCGTCCATGAACTTGACGGCGCCGGGGATGTCGTAGGCCGGCACCATCTTCTTCACACGGCGCACGACGTAGTTGACGATCAGGCTCTTCGGGAAGCCCAGCATGTCGCCGAGCGCCGTGAGGATGACCTTCTTGGTCGGCACGTTGGCGAGCACCTGCTGCAGCGTGGTGGCGAAGTTCTCGACCATCACGATGGCCTTGGCGCCCGAATCCTTCAGCTGGTGCTCGAGCTCGCGCGGCGTGTACAGCGGGTTCACGTTCACGACCACGTAGCCCGCGCGCAGGATGGCGGCCACGGCCACCGGGTACTGCGGCACGTTGGGCATCATGATCGCGATGCGGTCGCCGCGGGCGAAGCCCTGCGCCTGCAGGTAGGCGGCGAAGGCGCGGGAGAGGTCGTCCACCTGGCCGAAGGTGATCGTCTTGCCCATGAACTTGTAGGCAGGAAGATCGCGGTACTTCTTGAAGCTTTCCTCGATGAGCGCCACCAGCGAGGTGTATTGCTCGACGTCGATGCTTGCCGGCACACCCTTCGGATAGTGCTTCAGCCAGGTCTTTTCCATTCGGTGCTCGCTCTCCTGATCGGACGGGGATTCTGACGCATCGCTGACAGGCAACGTATGAGGGGATTCGATAGACGTTTCTAGGGCGAAACCCCAAGGGCGCCGCCCGGCCCACGCGATGGTTGACGATGATCGCCCACACGGTTATCGTCCGGCTCGATTGGCCTGACCACCTTACCGTTCCCCGGCCTCTTCGTTCGACCTGCCTTTCGCCCTCCGCATGCCGCTTCAAACCATTGCGCCGCGCCGGCTCTACCGCCAGATCGCCGACCAGCTGCGCGGTCTCATCGAGAAAGGCGAGTTCGCTGTCGGCGCGCGCCTGCCGCCCGAGCGGGACCTGGCTGTCCAGCTGGGCGTGTCGCGGCCCTCGGTGCGCGAAGCGCTGATCGCGCTGGAGGTCGAGGGCTTTGTCGAGGTGCGCATGGGCTCGGGCATCTACGTGTGCCGGCGCGAGCCGGCGCGCGAACGCCGCATCACCGCCGAGGCGCCGCTGGAGACCATCCGCGCGCGGCAGCTGATCGAGAGCGAGCTCGCCGCCCAGGCCGCCCGCCACATGAAGAAGGCGCAGGTGGCCGGCCTGCGCGAGGCCATCGCGCTGATGGAAGCCGACGTCGCCGCCGGCATCATGCCGAGCGTGGGCGACCGGCTCTTCCACGTGCGCATCGCCGAGGCCTCGGACAACTCGGTGCTGCTGCGCATCGTGGCCGAGCTGCACGACGAGCGCCACAACCCGCTGTTCGAACAGTTCGGCAACCACTTCGAAACGACGCACAGCTGGAGCATCGCCATCGCCGAGCACCGCGCGGTGGTGGATGCGATCGCGGCCCGCTCGCCGCAGGCCGCGCGCGAGGCGATGACCCTGCACCTGCACAACTCGCACGCCCGCTTCACCGCCAGCTGGCCGGCCGACGGCGCGGACGCGGCGGTCGTCAAGCGGGTCACCCCGCGCAAGACGGCGTGACGGCGGCTTGCGAACGCAGCTGCCGGCACGCACTGAACCCCATTCCGATGACTACCCGAAAAGGCTTCCCATGACACAACGCCTGGCCGGCAAGACGGCCCTGGTCACCGCTGCCGCGCAAGGCATCGGCCATGCGACGGCGCTCGCCTTCGCGGCCGAGGGTGCGAGCGTGGTCGCGACCGACCTCAACGAAACGCTGCTGGCCACGCTGGCCGAAACGCCTGGCATCACCACGCGCCGGCTGGACGTGACCGACGGCGCCGCCATCCGCGCGCTCGTCGCCTCGCTGCCGGCGGTGGACGTGCTGGTCAATGCCGCCGGCTTCGTGCATGCGGGCAGCGTGCTTGACTGCGAGGAAAGCGACTGGGACTTCGCCTTCGAGCTGAACGTGAAGTCGATGTACCGGCTCGCGCGCGCCGTGCTGCCGGGAATGCTCACGCACGGCGGTGGCTCGATCATCAACATCTCGTCGGTGGCCAGCAGCATCAAGGGCGCACCCAACCGCTTCGCCTATGGCGCGAGCAAGGCCGCGGTGATCGGGCTCACCAAGTCCATCGCCGCCGACTTCGTGGCGCAGGGCGTGCGCTGCAACGCCATCTGCCCGGGCACGGTCGAATCGCCGTCGCTGCGCCAGCGCATCACCGAACAGGCACGCAAGAGCGGCCAGACGATCGAGCAGGTGCAAGCCGCCTTCGTCGGCCGACAGCCCATGGGCCGGCTCGGCCGCACCGAGGAGATTGCCGCGCTGGCGGTGTACCTCGCGAGCGACGAATCGGCCTTCACCACCGGCACCGCGCAAGTCATCGACGGCGGCTGGTCCAACTGAATACGACGCGAGAACGAACCCAAGGAGACTGATGCGATGAAGTTGATCCGCCATGGCGCCAAGGGCGCGGAAAAGCCCGGCCTTGTCGACGCCGAAGGCCGCGTGCGCGACCTGTCGGACGTACTGCCCGGCATCGATGCATCCACGTTGTCGCCCGACAGCATCGCGCGGCTGAAGGCACTGCCCTTGTCCGACCTGCCCATCGTGAGCGGCCCCGTGCGATTCGGCGTGCCCTGGACCGGCATGGGCAAGTTCATCTGCGTGGGCCTGAACTACGCCGACCACGCGGCCGAATCCGGCATGCCGGTGCCGGCCGAGCCTGTGCTGTTCATGAAGACCACCAGCGCGCTGATCGGCCCGAACGATGCGGTCGTGCTCCCGCGCGATTCGGTGAAGAGCGACTGGGAGGTAGAGCTCGGCGTGGTCATCGGCAGCAAGGCGCGCTATGTGTCGGAGGCCGAGGCGCTCAACCATGTGGCCGGCTACTGCGTGGTCAACGACCTGTCCGAGCGCGAATACCAGCTCGAGCGCGGCGGCCAGTGGGACAAGGGCAAGGGCTGCGACACCTTCGGTCCGGTGGGCCCGTGGCTCGTCACGCGCGACGAGGTGCCCGATCCGCAGGCGCTGCCGATGTGGCTGGAGGTGAACGGCCGGCGCTTCCAGAATGGCAGCACGAAGACGATGGTCTTCGGCGTTGCGACGCTCGTGAGCTACATCAGCCGATTCATGACATTGCACCCCGGCGACCTGATCAGCACCGGCACGCCGCCCGGTGTGGGACTGGGGCAGAAGCCGTCACCGATCTTCCTCAAGCCTGGCGATGAGATGCGGCTTGGCATCGATGGGCTGGGCGAGCAGCGGCAGAAGGTGCATGCGTGGGACGCTCGGTTGCTTGACGACTGAGGGTTGCTCGTCGCTCGGCTTTCGACGTTCGCATCGATCGGTGGGTGGCGGGTGCCGCCTGCCGCTCGACAACCAGCAAGGCGTCAATTCAAGACCCGGGCAATCGCCGCCGCTAGCATCTTCGAGTTGATCGGCTTCGACACGTAGTCGTTCATCCCGCAGGCCAGATAAGCCTGCCGGTGTTCCACCATCGCATTCGCCGTCATCGCGATGATGGGAATCTCCGACACGCCGTTGCCCAGCGCGCGAATGGCGCGGGTCGCTGTTTCGCCGTCCATCTCCGGCATCTGGATGTCCATCAGCACCAGGTCGTAGCGGGCGCTTTGCACCTGGTTCACCGCCTCGATGCCGTTGGCGACGATGTCGCTGAAGTGGCCCATGTGGTCGAGGATGGCCTTGATGAGGATCTGGTTCACGCCGTTGTCCTCGGCCACGAGGATGCGCAAGCCGGCCATGTCGGACATGCCGATCATGGTCGAGTCCTGCGCGAGGCGGCGGCCGTTGTCGCCATGGGCCATGGGCACGACCATGCGGAAGGTGCTGCCCACGCCGACGGCGCTGTCCACCTCGATGCGCCCGCCCATCAGGTCGACGATCTCGCGGCTGATCGCCAGGCCCAGGCCCGTGCCGCCGTAGCGCCGGGCCGTGGTGGAGTCGGCCTGCATGAAGCGGTCGAAGAGCTTGGGCATCGCGTCGGGTGCGATGCCGATGCCGGTGTCGCGCACCGCGATCGTCAGCTCGATGCGGGTCTCGGTCAGCGGCCGGTGCGACACCTCGATCTCCACGCTGCCGTGCTCGGTGAACTTGAGCGCGTTGCCGATCAGGTTGAACAGCACCTGCCGCAGCCGGCTCGGGTCGCCCTCGAGCGATTCCGGCAGGTCCGGCGGCAGCCGCAGGCTGAGCGTCAGTCCCTTGGCCTGGGCGCGCACCGCCAGCAGCGACACCACCTCGTCGAACATGCCCGACGGATCGAACTCGACGATCTCCAGCTCCATGCGGCCCGCCTCGATCTTGGCGAGGTCGAGGATGTCGTTGATGACGGTGAGCAGTGTCTGGCCGGAGCTTCGGATCAGCTCGGCAAAGCGCCGCTGCTCGGAGGTGAGCGGCGTGTTCAGCAGCAGGCCGTTCATGCCCAGCACGCCGTTCAGCGGCGTGCGGATCTCATGGCTCATGGCCGCGAGGAACTGCGACTTCGATTCATTGGCCGCCTCGGCGGCGGCCTTGGCACGCGCGAGCGCCCGCTCGGCGGCGGTGATGTCGCGCGTCACGCTCACCACGCCGCCCTCGGGCGTGCGCCGCTCGATCGCATGCACCACCATGCCGTGCGAGAGCTCCTGCTCGTACATGCTGTTGCCGCTGCTGTGCAAGGCCATGCGGCGTTCGACCCACGCGCTGCGGTCGTCGTCGTCGCCGTCGGGCGTCATCGCCGGCGCGACCAGTTCGGCCAGGCGACGGAAGGGCAGGCCCGGCGCGATCTCGTCCTTCACCCACGGAAAGATCTCGAGATAGCGCTTGTTCCAGGCGACCACGCGGTCTTGCGAGTCGCACAGCAGAAAGCCGTCGCCCATGGACCCGAGCGCCTGGTCCAGCGTGGCCTTGGCGTCGATCACCTCACTGCGCGCACGCGCGAGCCTCGCCCAGTGCCAGTGGCTCAGCACGCCCGCGGCGATGATCATCGCGATGAAGGCCGCGGCCACGCGCATGATGTCGCGGCGGTCGTTGCGCCATTCGTCCAGCGCGGCGCTGATCGGCACGCTCGCGGCGATCAGCAGCGCGCGGTACAGCGTGGGCCGCGCAACGACGATCGCTGGCTCCGAGCTCAACCGGCTGGCCATGCGCATCGGGGCACCGGTGGCGTTGCGCGAATCCAGCGGCGGCACGAGCTTCTGGCCCATGAGCCGCTCGTCCGGCGGCACGCTGGCGATCAGCTGGCCGTCTTCGCGTTCGAAGGTTGCCGCCAAGCCGCGCACTTCCACGGCCTGGGCGAGCACGGTGGCGATCAGCGACACCGGCACCTCGCCCACCGCGATGGCGCGGCGCGAATCGGTCAGGTGCAGCTGGCGCGCGAAGTACACGACGCGCTCGGAGGTGGCGAAATTCACCACCGGCGCACTGATGGCCATCTGCGGCGCGGCCTGCGTGAACACGTCGGCGGCGAAGCCCTTGGGCAGGTCCACGCCCACGCGCTGCGTGTGGGCCTGCGCGGCGGCGAGCACCGTGCCGTCTTCGCCCAGCACCGCCACGTCGCGCACCAGCAGGTTGCGCCCGGCCATCTCCAGCAGCAGCCGGTTGGCCTGCGCTGAATCCAGCGAGCCGTCGGTCTTGAGTGCCGGCCGCAGCAGCGAATCGGTGCCGGCCAACAGCACGTCCACGCCCAGCAGCATGCGGTTCAGCGCGGCTTCGGCGCCGCTGGTGAAGCGCGCGGCCTTGCCCTCGGCCTCGGTCAGCGCGTCATGCTCGCCGCGCGTGGTGAGGTTGGCCGCCGCCGCGACGACCGCGAGGACGAAGAGCAGGACGACGCTCCAGATGACGGCTTGGGTTCGGCGCGGCAAGGCCATGGCGTGTCGTGCGGCGTCCTACTTGGCGTGCGCCTCGATGCCCACGACGGGGCCGATGGACTGGTTCCACACCGCCGCGCACTGTGCGCCGCAGCGGTGCACCCAGCGCGCGAGCACGGTGTTGGCGAAGATGGTGCGGCGGCGTGCGTCGTCGGTGGGCGCGGGCTTGACCTCGGTCATCGCGTACTTGCGCCCGCCCGCGCAGCTGTCGCTGCCGATGTTGCAGGCGATGCCGTTGCCCGTCTCGCGCTCGGCCTCGTTCCAGACCGCGATCTCCAGCTTGGGCAGCTCCTGCTTGAGCGTGGCGCGCATGCTCGGCGGCAGCGCCTGCCACGCGCCCATGTTGGCGCCGAAGATCGACAGCCCCCAGTTCACCGGCAGCGAGTGGATGTGCGTCGTGACCTCGGGCAGGCCGATGGTGTTGCCCGACATTGTGCCGGTGATGGCGCACTCGATGTTGCCGCTTTTCATGTTGGCCATGATCTCGGCGAAGCCGGTCTGCACCGGCGTGGCGCCCAGCGCCTCGACGAGGTCGGCCTGCGGCGGGCTGGAGGTGCGGATGCGGCGCCCGGAGAGGTCGGCGAGGCTGGTGAAGGGCTTGTTGCAGTAGACGACCTGCGCCGGGTACACGTACACCGCGAGCAGCTCGATGCCATAGCGCTCGCGCAGGGTCTTCTCGAGGTAGGGGCGGAAGGCGGTGACGGCCTTGCGCATCGTGGGCATGTCCGGGCTCAGGCCGGCGAGGTCGGGCGCGGCGAAGGACGGCTCCTGCGCCGCGGTGAGCCCGAGCAGCGCGGTGCCGAAGGGCACCACGCCCAGCTGCATCAGGCGCAGCATCTCCTGGCCGCGGATGCCGGCGCGATCGAAAGGGACGATCTCGGCGGTGTACTTGCCGCCGGTGAGGCGGGCGAGGTCGCGCGTCCAGAAGGGTTCTTCGTAGCGGGTGTACTGGTTCACGCCCGCCAGGCCGCCGACGATGCGCAGGCGCTTGGCGTCGGCCGCCTGAGCCCACCCGGCCGAGGGCGCCGCCAGCAGCCAGGCCGTGGCCGCGGCGAGCACGATGTTGTGAAAGTTCATTCGCATCCCTGAATCGCCCGCGTCGTCAACGCGCAGCGCTTGGATGATGCAGCAGCGCGGCGCAGCTTTCCAGTGTCCGCGGCCCTCATTTCGCGGTGCCTGGGTGTTTCACCTGAGCCGCCATGGCCAGTGATGCCTCGTCGCCACGCGCGGCCAGGCCCGCGATCACGCCTTCGCGGTCGGCGGCGGGCCGGTTCTGGCTCACCTTCCACTTGCCTTCGAGCGCGGTGAGCTCGATCTCGATGCCCACGATGGCGCGCAGGGTGGCGTCGATGAAATCCGCAGGCGCGTCGCTGACCTGCCACGGCCGCTCGCTGGCTGCTTCATGCCGATCGGTGAGTTCGCCCACCAGCGCGCGCAGCCATTGCGGGTCGTCATGAATCTGCAACAGGCCGCGTGCTTGCACCGTCACGTAGTTCCAGGTCGGCACCACCTTGCCGGTCTCGGCCTTGGTGGCGTACCAGCCGGGGCTGATGTAGGCCTGCGGCCCCTGGAAGACGACCAGCGATTCGATGGCGAGGTCGGACTCGCGCCACACCGGGTTGGCCCGCGCCACGTGGGCGCGCAGCGTGCCGAGCGGCCCGCGCGCCGCGTCGAAGAGGAAGGGGATGCCGTTGGCCTGCAGGCCGGCGGGCGACTGCGTCACCAGCAGGCCGAAGGGGTGCTCGCGCATCAGCGCATGCAGCACCTCGGGGCGCGATTCGTCGAAATGGGCGGGCATGTACATGGCGGCGTCGAGTATGCCGCGCATGCCCCGGCGTTTGACGGCTTCAGTGCAGCATCGTGCGCGATTCGCCGTCCTGGACGCGCTGGCGCGCCACCCAGCTCGT
>Ga0068852_100002706_pt1 | contig 12247 bp, 10 predicted proteins | sample KBSCornC22_FD_66594 | JGI IMG/M metagenome (GOLD analysis project Ga0068852, IMG submission 66594) | Corn rhizosphere microbial communities from Kellogg Biological Station, Michigan, USA - KBS Corn C2-2 | ecosystem: Host-associated > Plants > Roots > Rhizosphere > Soil ... | reverse complement strand
CCCGCTCGATTCAAGCGGGACGCGATTCCGACGATCGGCGACGCCTTGACGGCGCCGCCGGCGCAATCAGGCGGCGCGCTTCGACTTGATGTTCGTCGTAACCTTGCTGGCGTTCGCAGCCGCGGCACGAACGCTCGCGTCGGCGAGGTCGACCACTTGCTTCGTCGCCTTCTGGAACTGGTCGAACGCGGCCGTGGAAGCGGCAAACGTCGACTTCAGCGCGTTGACGGCGACATCCGAGCCGGCCGGCGCGTTCTGGCTGGCCTTCTCGACCCAGGCGGCGACGCCCTTCGTGTACGTCGACCACGACTCTTCGGCGAGCGCCGAGAAGCCGGCTTGCGCTTGCGACGACAGCTCATACAGCGTACGCGAGTAGCCGGTCGCGCTTTGCACGCCCACTTCCGTGAGCTTCGCACGCAGCGACAGGAGCTCCTGCACGTCCTTCGCCGACGCCGCGGCTTGCGCGCCTTCGACGGCTTGCGCGATCGCGAGCTTGGCTGCGTTGATGTTCAGCTGGACGAGCTTTTCCGCGTTTTCGATCGACAGCGACGCGAGCTTGATCGCGCTCGAGACGCCGGCTTTGTTGAGTTCCGAGAATTGTTCGGTTGCGTTGTACATGGTTGCCCTTTCAATGACGGGTCGTAGACCCAACGTTGGCAGGACCGGTACGTTCGCCCTTCCCGCCCATAATCGGTGACTGTTACGATCCGCCCCATCGGTTCCGGGTCGAATGCTGCACCGCACAAAAACAATTGTAGGGACGGGACGAGGGCAAGTCAAGGGTTTTTTGTGCACCGCACCATCTTTTTTTGAGGGAGCGGCGGCCGCTTTTCAAACCCTCTAAAAATCAGGGGTTTATAATCTCGGCTTCCCCGAGGAGCATCCGTAGATGGCGTCCGAAGTGCGCATGATCAAGAAGTACCCGAATCGCCGGCTGTACGACACGGCGAACAGCGGCTACATCACGCTGGCGGACGTCAAGCAGATGGTCCTGAGCGGCGTCGAATTCAAAGTCGTCGACGCCAAGACGAACGACGACCTGACGCGCGCAATCCTGCTGCAGATCATCCTCGACGAGGAATCGGGGGGCATGCCGATGTTCAGCTCCGAGATGCTCGCGCAACTGATCCGCTTCTACGGCAGCGCCCAGCAGACGATCATGGGGCAGTACATCGAGCAGAACGTCCAGGCATTCCTCGCGATCCAGAAGAAGCTGCAGGACCAGGCGAAGCAGGTCTACGGCGACAAGATGATGCTGACGCCGGAGCTGTGGAAGCAATTCATGCAGATGCAGGCGCCGGCGATGCAAGGCATGCTCGGCAATTATCTCGAGCAGAGCGCCAAGCTGTTCATGGACATGCAGCAGCGGATGCAGGATCAGACGCGGGGAATCTTTTCGGCGTTCCCCTTCCCCACGTTCGGCGCGCCGGGCTCTGGCGCAACGGACGACGACAAGAAGCGCTGACGCGCATCGCACCGCAGCACGCGCAATGACGCGCGTTGTTGCTGCAGTGCGTGATCGCGTCGCGTGATTCGCAACGAACCCCGATGGCCGTGCGTAAAGGATCGCTTGCCGCGCCGCCGCGCGTTGGTTTCGTGTCGCTTGGCTGTCCCAAAGCGCTCGTCGACTCCGAGCAGATCCTGACGCAGCTGCGCGCCGAAGGCTATGCGATCGCTCCGTCTTACGATGGCGCCGATCTCGTCGTCGTCAACACGTGTGGCTTCATCGACGCGGCCGTGGCCGAATCACTCGATGCAATCGGCGAAGCGCTGGACGAGAACGGCAAGGTCATCGTCACCGGCTGCCTCGGTGCGAAGGAAGGTGGCGATTTCGTGCGCGATGCACACCCGAAGGTCCTCGCCGTGACGGGTCCGCACGCCACGCACGAGGTGATGACCGCCGTGCACGCGCACCTGCCGAAACCGCACGACCCGTTCGTCGACCTGGTCCCGCCACAGGGGATCAAGCTGACGCCGCGCCATTACGCGTATCTGAAGATCAGCGAGGGCTGCAACCATCGCTGCACGTTCTGCATCATTCCGTCGATGCGCGGTGACCTCGTCTCGCGCCCGCTCGGCGACGTTCTTGGCGAAGCCGAGCGACTGCTGCGGGCGGGTGTCAAGGAGCTCCTCGTCGTTTCGCAGGATACGAGCGCGTACGGCGTCGATATCCGCTATCGAACGGGGTTCTGGCAAGGTCGACCGATGAAAACGCGCGCGCTCGAGCTTGCCACCGAGCTTTCCGCGCTCGCAAAGGACCACCGCGCGTGGGCGCGGCTGCATTACGTTTATCCGTATCCGCACGTCGACGACATGGTGCCGCTGATGACGACGGCCCCGGCGGAAGGTGGACTCGTGGCCTATCTCGACGTGCCGTTTCAGCACGCAAGCCCGCGCATCCTGCGACTGATGAAACGGCCCGCCGCGCCGGAAAAAGTGCTCGACCGCGTGCGCGCGTGGCGTGCCGAGCGTCCGGACATCGCGCTGCGCAGCACGTTCATCGTCGGATTTCCCGGTGAGACCGATGCCGAGTTCGACGAGTTGCTCGCATTCCTTCGTGAAGCGCAGCTCGACCGTGTCGGCTGCTTCGCCTATTCACCGGTCGAAGGCGCCGCCGCCAACGCGCTGCCCGATCCGGTTCCCGACGCGGTGAAAGAGGAACGGCGTCAGCGGTTCATGGAAACCCAGGCCGCGATCAGCGCTGCGCGACTGCGCAGCAAGGTCGGGACAATGCAGCACGTGCTCGTCGACGCAATCGAAGGCGATACGGCGATCGCACGCTCGACCGCCGACGCGCCCGAGATCGACGGCACCGTTCGCATCGACAACGGCACGAAGTTATCCGTTGGATCGTTCGCAACCGTCCGCATTACCGATTCCGACGCGCACGACTTGCACGCGTCGCTCGCGTAGCGCCGAGAAATTAATTCAGTCAGAGCGATTTCGCGGTAATTCGCTGTGACCCATTTGTTGCCGCACGTCAGGGCTTCGGCAACGCCACCTTGGCGAGATCCTGCGCAAGCTCCGCGACGATCTCGCCGAACGCAGTGTTCAGCGCATCGGCATACGCAACCTCCGAGCCGTCGCGCATTGGCGCGCGGCGCGTGTATTCGTGCGTCCATACCGGTGTCTGCTCGCCGCCCGTTGCCGAAGTCAGGTAATACGTGATCGTAAGCGCCGCGATGGGCTTGCCGGCGTCACGCGTGTCGGCGTAGAGCGCTGATGCGAAGCCATCGAGCACCCAATCCGCATCCGCTGCTGCGCCCGCCCCGGCGATCCGGGTGAAAGGCTTCGCACTGACGAGCGCACGCGCCGTCTGCTCGGTCAGCATCGCCGCGGGCGGCACGAGAAACTCGACGTAGAAATCGGTCTCGAAGCGCAGCTCACCGAGGCGATAGACGAAGGCCTTGCCGCGAAATGGCGCAGCGACATTGACCACGCCGACGCGCAATGCTCCTGTCTGCGATTGCGCAACGGCCGGCGGCTGTTTCGGCTCGAGCAGGAACGTCTGCCGCACGGGCTGCGGCCGGGAAATGCCTGAGCATGCGGTCAGCAGTGCGATCGCGGCAATCACGAACGAGGCTCTGAGGATTCGAACGTTCATCACTTGCGCTCCAGCGGGGCCGGCGGCGCGCCGAACAGCACGTTGGCCGGATAGCGCTTCGCGTCCTCGGTCAGGTCGCGCAGGTTGTCAGTGATCTGCCGCAGGTTGTCGAACGTCGTGCCGAGGTCCGCTTCACCCGCGCCGAAAATCCGGTCGAGCCGGCCGAGCGTGCGCTCCATGTGCGCGATCGATTGCGGCAGCTTGGGATCGCTGACGAGCTTGCGCACGCTCGCAAGCGTGTCCGACGTGTCGCCTGGGAGCCGCGCGAATGCAGGACTCGCGAGGAATGTCTTCAGCTCGCTGTTCGTCTGGCGCAGCTCGGCGATCAAGCCGACCGCTTCGTCGGACAACTTCTTCGCCGCGACGGCGTCGAGCGTCGACTCGATCTTCGCGAGCGTCCGATCGGCGCGCTTTGCAACGCCGGAGATGTCATTCGAAATCGCCGCCGTGTCGACGCCGGCAACGCGATCGGTCGCCGTCGTCAGCAGCTTGTTGAGGTTGGCAAGCGTCGTCTCGATGTCGAGCCGATGCAGGCGATCGACGATTTCCGACGCTGCGTTGACGAACGTCGTCACCGTGGACGGTGTGCTCGGAATATAGATGTTGTCGGGCACCCAGTCGATCGGCAGTACCGGCGCCGGCAGCGAGTCGACATAGTCGAGCTCGAGGTAGTTCGTGCCGGTGATCCCCTGCGGGGCCAGATGGACGCGCAGGCCGCGCTCGACTTCGATCTTCGTCGACTCGGGGCTCGCGATGTCGTTCGCCGCCCGTCCGCCGACGAGCCGCGGCTCGAGCTGCGCTTCCACCATCACGTAGCGCTTGCGCTGCGTCATGGGCTTGTCCTGCTCGTATTTGACGTATGTGAAGCTGATTCGCGTCACTTCGCCGATGACGACGCCGCGGTATTTCATCTTCGAGCCGATGTCGAGCCCTTGCACCGACTCGTTGAAGTACGTTTCCATCACGGCGCGCGGCTTCAGCCAGCGGCCGGTGCCGATGATCAGCAGCACCGCTATGCCTGCGGCAACGGCGCCGATGACGAAAAGGCCGAGCTTGAAGTAGTTGGCCTTCTGGCTCATGCGGAGACGGGCTCGGCCTCGCGGTTGAAGAACTGACGCACCCAGGGATCGTCGCTTTCGTTGCGCAGCTTCCGTGGATCGCCTTCGGCGACGATTCCCTTCTTCCGCCGGTCGAGCATGATTACGCGATCGGCAATGGCGAATATGCTCGGCAGCTCGTGCGTCACGACGACGAAGGTGACGCCGAGATTGTGCGACAGCCGTTTGATCAGCGCATCGAGCTCGGCGGACGTGATTGGATCGAGGCCCGCCGACGGTTCGTCCAGGAACAGGATCATCGGGTCGAGCGCCATCGCGCGCGCGATCGCCGCACGCTTCTGCATGCCGCCCGAGATCTCGGCCGGCAGATGCCCGGTAAACGCGCCGAGGCCGACGAGGGACAGCTTCATTCGCGCGATCAGCTCGATCTCGTCCGAGGTGAGATTCGTGTATTCCTCGAGCGGCAGGCGCACGTTCTCCGCAAGCGTCATCGAGCCGAACAGCGCACCGGACTGGTACATGACCCCGATCTTGCGCAGTATGGCGCGCCGCGCGTCGCCGTCGGCGGCAATGATGTCGTCGCCGTCGATGACCACGCTGCCTCTTTGCGTCGGCAGCAGCCCGATCATGTGCTTCAGGAGCGTGCTCTTGCCGCTGCCCGAGCCGCCGAGGATCACGAACACCTCGCCACGCCGCACTTCGAAGTTGACGTTATCGAGCAGCACGACGTCGCCGTACCCGGCGGTAAGGCCGCGAACGCGGATGATCGGGTCGCCGTCGGCAACGGGAGTAGTCATGCGGATCAGATGTCGAGCGCGAAGTAGAGAACTGCGAATATGCCGTCGACGACGACGAGCAGGATGATGCCCGAAACGACGGCACGAGTCGCTGCATCGCCAACCGCCGACGCACCAGCGCTCGTCTGCAGCCCGCGCAGGCACCCGATGCCGGCGATGAGGATCGCGAACACGAACGACTTCACGAAGCCCGCCATGAAATCGCTGAAGTCGACGATGCTCTCGACCTCGTGAACGAATGTCACGAACGGAATCGAGAAGCTCTGCAGCGTCAGCGCGCCGCCGAGCAGGCTGATGAGATCGGCGAAGAGCGTCAACAGCGGCGTCATCAAGAGCGCGGCGATGATCCGCGGCGTGACGAGAAATCGCACCGGATCGAGGCCCATCGTCGTCAGCGCATCGACTTCCTGGTTGACGGTCATCGTGCCGATTTCGGCCGCGAACGCGGCACCCGAGCGCCCCGCGAGCAGGATCGCCGTCATCAGCGGACCGAGCTCGCGCAACATCGCGAGGCCGATCAGATCCGCGACGAAAATCTCGGCACCGAACTTGCGCATCGGAATCGCCGACTGGAATGCGAGGATTACGCCTAGCAGGAACGAGATCAGCGCGACGATCGGCAGCGCATCGGCACCGACGCGCTCGCAGATTCGCCAGACGTCCTTCCACCGAATGGTCGACGGATGCGTCAGCGCGTAGACCAGTGCGGCGGTGGCTTCGCCGATGAAGACGATCTGCTGGCGCAGGTCTCCGCCGATGCCGGCGGCGAGCACCCCGATCTCCTCGATGGCCGGCCGGCGTGGCGCCGGCGGATCGAGGTCCTGGCGGAGCACCTGCGGATCGAACTGCTGCAGCAGCGTCTCGAAGGCGGGCCGCAGGTTTGCGACTTGGACGTCGCCGGACTTGCGCTGCTGAATGAGATCGACGAGCAGCGCGATGCCGGCGCCATCGCAATAATCGACGTTGGCGGCGTCGACCACCACACGCTCGTGGGGGGCCGTCGCGATCGCGCGGCGGCTCTCGTCCCATACATGGCGTATCGTCGTCGCATCGAGCCGGCCCGACAGTGCCAGGATCCGGCGACCATCGGTCGTGTCGGAAACCGCGAGTGCCGCCATCAGCGGCGCTCCGCAACGTGCGACAGCACTGCAATTCGACGCGTCGAAATCGGCATCGTCGGTTAGCTTAGCACGCGATCGCTGGCCGTCGGCCGCGTGCGCCCCGCGCGTCGTCGCTGTGCTATCGTCGTCACGACAACGGGATTTGCCAACAGAACTGCGTCGTCATGCGGTGCGCGCCATCATTGCCAGCCACGCGGCTCGCGACCGTGCGGACGCTGCGCAAAGACTTGTCATGAGCGAGCCGATCCGCTTCCTGTTGAATGGAGAACGCGTCGAGGTCGCCGGTCTGCCGCCGCAGACGACGTTACTGGAATTCCTGCGCGACGAACGCCGGCTGACCGGAACGAAAGAAGGATGCGCAGAAGGCGATTGCGGCGCGTGCACGGTCGTCATTGCCGAGCGCAACGACGGGCGTGTGGATTGGAAACCGATCAACGCGTGCATCCGCTTCCTGCCGTCGATCGATGGCAAGGCCGTGTTCACGATCGAGAGCCTGAAATCGCAGCGCGAAGAGCTCCATCCGGTGCAACAAGCGCTCGTCGATTGCCACGGATCGCAATGCGGATTCTGCACGCCAGGTTTCGCGATGAGCCTGTTCGGCCTGTACAAGACGGCCTCTTCGCCGTCGCGTCGCAACATCGACGATGCGCTCGCCGGCAACCTGTGCCGCTGCACCGGTTACCGCCCGATCGTCGACGCGGCACAGCAGATGTACGCACTGCCATCGCCGAGCGGCTGGCGCGGTAATGCATCTGCGCCCGACAGTGGCGACAACGAGGTGGACACAGCGCTCGCGGCGATGGCGCGCACGCGTTCGCTGGACTACACGCATGGCGGGCAACGGTGGTCGGCGCCCCGTAGCGCGGCGGAAGTCGCGCAGCAGCGCTCCGAGCGGCCGGATGCGCGCATCATCGCCGGAATGACGGACGCTGCGCTGTGGGTGACAAAGCAGCATCGTATGCTCGACGACGTCATCTACGTCGGCGACGCCGCGGATCTCGCGTCGATTCGCGAAACGGCCGACGGCATCGACATCGGCTGCGCGGTTGCATTGACCGACGCCGTCAATGTGCTGAATCGTTTCTACTTCGAGTTCGCCGAAGTCTGGCAACGCTTCGCGTCGGTTCCCATTCGCAACAGTGCGACGCTGTGCGGCAACATCGCGAACGGCTCGCCCATTGGCGATTCGATGCCGGCATTGATGGCACTCGGTGCAATCGTCGAGGTGCGGAGCGCCACAGGCACGCGCAGCGTTCCGCTCGATTCTTTTTACCCGGGGTTCCGGCAGACCGTGCTCGCGAGCGGTGAATTCGTTGCGGCTGTGCGCGTTCCGCCGCGTCTCCCGGGTCTCGTGCTGGCCGCATACAAGATCAGCAAGCGCTACGACCAGGACATCTCGGCCGTATTCGCCTGTTTCGCACTCGTCATCGACGCCGACGGCGTTATCCAGTCTGCGCGCATCGGCTGCGGTGGCGTCGCTGCAACACCCATTCGCGCGCAGAAGACCGAGCGCGCGCTCGTCGGCTCACCTTGGAATGCCGACAGCGTCGAGCGCGCAGCAATGACGCTGTCAAACGAGTTCACACCGATCGACGACATGCGCGCAACTGCCGGCTACCGGCGTGCGGTGCTGGGCAATCTGCTGCGACGCTTCTTTCTCGAAACCAGCGACACGTCGCGCGCTCCGCTTCGCGTCGAGTCGCCACTCGTCGCTGCCGGCGAATGAACGCGCCGCATCCGCCGTTCGAAGAAGCGACGACGATCGTCGGCGTGCCGGTCCCACACGACTCGGCCGCACTGCACGTCGCCGGTGAAGCGCACTACACCGACGATCTTCCCGAGCCGCGCGGAACGCTCCACGCCGCGATCGGCGTCAGTGCGCACGCGCACGGAACGATCGAGCACATCGACCTCGCCGGCGTGCTGGCCGTCCCGGGCGTCGTCGCCGTGCTGACGCCGGCCGATATTCCAGGCGTGAATGACATCGGCCCGATTCAGCGCGACGATCCAATCCTCGCCGAGCGAATCGTCGAGTTCGCCGGGCAGCCGATATTCGCCGTCTGCGCAACGAGCGCGAACAGTGCGCGGCGCGCTGTGGCACAGGCGCGCGTCGACATCACGCCTTTACCGGCGCTGTTAACGATCGACGCGGCGCTCGCTGCGCAATCGTACGTGCTACCGCCCGTTCACGTGACGCGTGGGGAACCTGCAAGCGCGCTCGCCTCGGCGCCCCACCGATTGAGCGGGCGCTTCGAATGCGGCGGTCAGGATCACTTCTACCTCGAAGGACAGATCGCGCTCGCGATTCCGCAGGAGCGCGGCGGCATGCGCGTGTTCACGTCCACTCAGCATCCGGGCGAAGTTCAGCACATGGTCGCGCGCGCGCTGCGCATGCTCGATCACGATGTCGTCGTCGAATGCCGGCGAATGGGCGGCGGCTTTGGCGGCAAGGAAACGCAGATGTCGCTGTACGCCTGTCTCGCGGCGCTGCTCGCCCGCAAGACGGGGCGCGCGGTCAAGCTGCGGCTCGATCGCGACGACGACATGCGCTCGACCGGCAAGCGACACGCGTTCCAATACACGTATGACGTCGGTTTCGACGACGACGGTCGCATCGTCGGGCTCGACATCACGCTCGCGTCGCGCTGCGGCTTTTCCGCCGACCTGTCGGGTCCGGTCAACGATCGCGCCGTCTTTCACGTCGACAACTGTTACTGGCTGCCCAACGTCGCGATTCACTCGTATCGCTGCAAGACGCACACCGTCTCCGACACGGCGTTTCGGGGGTTCGGCGGACCGCAGGGCATGTTCGCAATCGAGCGGATCATCGACGACATCGCGCGCCACCTGCACAGCGATCCGCTCGACGTTCGCAAGCGCAACCTGTATGGCACGCAGGATCGCAATCAGGCGCCCTACGGGATGACGATCGACGACAACATCGCGGGAGAGATCATCGATGCGCTCGAGGCAAGCTCGGGCTATCGCGCGCGACGCGCGGCGATTGCGGCGTGGAACCGGACAAGTCCGATCATCAAGCGCGGCATTGCCCTCACGCCGGTCAAGTTCGGCATCTCGTTCACGGCGACGCACTACAACCAGGCGGGCGCACTCGTCCACATCTACCAGGACGGCACGGTGCTGCTGAACCACGGCGGCACCGAGATGGGCCAGGGCTTGTTCACGAAAGTGCAGCAGGTCGTCGCGCACGAGCTTGGCGTGGCGCTTGCTGCCGTTCGCGTATCGGCGTCGGATACGAGCAAGGTGCCGAATGCGTCGCCGACTGCGGCATCGTCGGGCAGCGACATCAACGGCATGGCCGCGCGCGCCGCAGCGGCGACATTGCGCGAGCGCCTCGCTGCGTTCGCTGCACAGCGATTCCATTGCAATGTCGCGGATGTCGTTTTCGCCGGCGGCCGCGTACGCGCAGGCGAGCACACGCTCGATTTCACCGAGCTCGTCGATGCCGCTTATCACGCGCGCGTCCAGCTGTCAGCAACCGGCTTCTACGCGACGCCGAAGATCCACTACGATCGCACCACGCTGTCGGGGCGGCCGTTCTTCTACTTCGCGTACGGCGCCGCGGTATCCGAGGTCGCCATCGACACATTGACTGGCGAGCACCGGCTTTGCGCCGTCGACATCCTGCATGACGCTGGCGCATCGCTGAACCCGGCGATCGACCGCGGCCAGATCGAAGGCGGATTCATGCAGGGGTGGGGCTGGCTGACGATGGAGGAGCTGCGCTGGACGCCAGAAGGCGCGCTCGCGACGCATGCGCCTTCGACGTACAAGATACCGACGTCGCGCGACACGCCGCGGCACTTCAACGTCGCGTTCTATGGCGCGCCCAATCGCGAGGAGACGATTCATCGCTCGAAGGCCGTCGGCGAGCCGCCGCTGATGCTCGCGCTGTCCGGGTTCCACGCATTGCGCGACGCGATCGCGAGCGTTGCCGACTATCGAGTCGCCCCTGCGCTGTCGGCGCCGGCAACTCCCGAGCGCGTACTCGCGGCCGTCGATGACGTTCGCCGCGAAGCGCTGACGGCATTGCCACGCGCGGAGGAACTCATGCCATGACGAGCATGGCGTGGCTCGAGCCGCTGGCTGCGGCGATCGCGCTCGACGGCGAAGCGGTGCTCGTCGTTGTCGCCGCAACGCAAGGATCGGCGCCCCGCGAGCCCGGCACTGCGATGGTTATCGCCAACGCCGCGGTGCACGGGACGATCGGTGGCGGCCACCTCGAGTTCGAAGCGTTGCGCATCGGCCGCGATGCACTTGCGACGACATCGACACAGGGCGCGTGGATCGTCCGTTTTCCGCTCGCGGCGCGGCTTGGCCAATGCTGCGGCGGTGTCGCGACGCTTGCATTCGTCAAGCTCGATCGCCGCGCCCGCCCGTGGCTCGATGGCGCACTGAGCTGTGCGCGAACCGGTGCAGCATTCGCCGTCGTCACGGCGATCGCGAACGCCACGCAAGAGCATGGCGCGCTGCTCGTGACACCCGACGACACGCGCGGCACGCTCGGCACTCCGGCAACCGACTCGGCCGCGATCGCACTCGCACGCACGCGCCTGGCCGGCACCGCGCAAGGTGCTGCGCTCGTTCGTTTCGCCGAAGACGACGCAACGACGCTGCTCGTGCAGGTCGAGCGTCCCGACCCGTTCGACGTGCTCGTATTCGGCAACGGCCACGTTGGACGCGCGCTCGTCGAAGTACTTGGCGTCGTTCCGGCCCGCGTACGCTGGATCGATTCGCGCGCAGCCGACTTTCCGCGTGCCGTGCCGCGCAATGTCGAGGTCATCGTCGCGGATGAGCCCGACGACGAGCTTGGCCGGGCACCCGCGGGTGCTTACGCCGTCATCGCGACGCACAGCCACGCGCTCGATCTCACGCTGATCGAGGCCGCGCTCGCGCGCAATGATCTTCGCTATGTCGGGCTGATCGGCTCGCGATCGAAGCGCACGCAATTCGAACGCCGGCTCGCGGCGCGCGGTCATGCAGCGGAAGCGCTCGCACGCATCCATTGTCCAATCGGCGCGCAAGGTGCGCCGATCAAAGGCAAGCACCCGGGCTCGATCGCCATCGCCATCGCCGCCGAGCTCATCATCGTGCGCGAAGCGGCCACACGATCGTCCGGGTTGCGCGTGGCCGCGCAGTGACGCCGTTAGCTGTCGCGCGCCTCGAGCTTCGAGGCATCACGAAGCAATACCCGGGCGTCCTCGCCAACGACGCGATCGATCTCGACGTACTGCCGGGCGAGATTCACGCGGTGCTCGGCGAGAACGGGGCTGGCAAATCGACGCTGATGAAGATCATCTACGGCATCGTCGAGCCCGACGCTGGAACGATTCGCTGGGAAGGCAACGTCGTGGCGATCGAGAATCCCGGTGAAGCGCGCAAGCTCGGCATCGGCATGGTGTTCCAGCACTTCTCGCTGTTCGACACGCTGACGGTGGCCGACAACATCCGGCTTGCGATCGACGACGCCAATGCGCGCGACCTTCCCGCGCGAATTCGCGACGTTTCGGCGCGCTACGGTCTGCCGCTCGACCCCGCGCGGCGCGTGCATACGATGTCGGTCGGCGAACGGCAGCGGGTGGAGATCGTCCGCTGCCTGCTGCAAGAGCCGCGGCTTCTGATCATGGACGAGCCGACGTCGGTGCT
>Ga0068852_100002704_pt1 | contig 12252 bp, 7 predicted proteins | sample KBSCornC22_FD_66594 | JGI IMG/M metagenome (GOLD analysis project Ga0068852, IMG submission 66594) | Corn rhizosphere microbial communities from Kellogg Biological Station, Michigan, USA - KBS Corn C2-2 | ecosystem: Host-associated > Plants > Roots > Rhizosphere > Soil ... | reverse complement strand
CAGCACGATGGCGGCCACCCCGAAGCCGAGGACCGCCAGGCGGGTCGACGGCAGCTGGCCGACGAGGACGCCCAGCCGATCGAAGAAGCCCTCGCCACCGCCCTTCACCCCGAAGAGCTTGGGGAGCTGCGTGGTGGCGATGGTGAGCGCGGCACCGGCCTTGAACCCGAGGAGAATGGTCTCGCTGATGAAGTTGACGAGCGAGCTCAGTCGCAGGGCCCAGGCGATGACGCACATCCCGGCGGTGACGAGGGCGGCGAGCGCGGCCACCGCCGCCTGGTGCCCGGGGTTGTTCGCGACCATCTCGGCGACGGTCACGCCCACCAGGAGCGAGATCGCCGAGGTCGGCCCGATGGCCAGCTGCCGCGACGAGCCGAACAGCGCGTAGGCCAACCCGCCAACGAGGTAGCCGTAGACCCCGTACTGGGGCGGGAGCCCGGCGAGCGAGGCATAGGCGAGCGAGACGGGGATGCCGTACGCGGCCAGCGTCACCCCGGCCACGGCGTCGCGGGGGAGCCAGCCGGCCTGGTACGCCGGGAGCCAGCGGGCCGGTGGAAAGACGGCCCGCCAGCCGCGGGCGGGAGGGTCGCCCAGCATCGCGGTGGCAGGTCGCGTATCCGTGCTCATGGGCACGGACTTGGCCACAGCCGGGCGCTCCGGGGAAGGCCCTCGGTCACTCGGCGCGCAGCGCGACGCCCGGGTCGATGCGCGCGGCACGGACCGCGGGGAGCGCCGCCGCCAAAAGGCTTGCTTGAAAGACCACCATGGCCGCCGCGCCGAGCGCGAGGGGGTCCCCAGCGTCGATGCCGTAGAGCAGCCCCCGCATCAACCGACCCGCTCCCACGCCGCCGGCGAGGCCCAGGAGCACTCCGCAGCCGGTCAGCAGCGCCGACTCGCCGAGGACCAGGCCGAGCACCCGGCGGTCCGGGGCGCCGAGCGCCTTGCGCAGGCCGAGCTCCGGCACCCGCCGGCTGACGCCGTAGGCGATGAGCCCGTAGACGCCGGTGGCCGAGAGCAGGAGCGCCAGCAGCGCGAAGGAGCCGAGCACGCCGAGCTCGAAGCGGCGCGGGTCCAGGGAGCGCTGCACGACCTCGGACAGCATCCGGACCCGGGTGACGGGGAGCAGCGGATCCACGGCGCGCACCCGGTCTCGGACGGCGTGCTCCAGCTCGGTGGGGACGGGCCCCGAGCCGCGGACCACCAGCTCGCCCCAGCGGTGCCAGGGGTTGCTGTTCTGCGCATAGGGCACGTAGACCGTCGGCTCCTGGGGCCGGTCGAGGCCGAGGTGCTTCACGTCTCCCACCACGCCGACGATGGTCATCCAGGCGTCGGAGGGCTCGCGGGCGAAGCGGATCCGCTCGCCGATCGGATCCACCCCCGGCAGCTCGGCCCGGACGAGGGCCTCGTTCACCACCACGGTGCGGGGAGCGCCGGCGCGGTCGCGGTCCTCGAGGAGCCGGCCCCGGAGCAGGGGGATGTGCATCGCGGCGAAGTAGCCCGGGCTGACCACGCGCGCCCCGGCGGACGGCTCCGAGCCCTCCGGCGGCGGCGGTCGCCGGGCGACGAGGATGTCGTGCTGGAGGTTGGAGCCGGTGAGCGGGAGCTCGCTGACGAACCCGGCGGTCTCCACGCCCGGAACCGACCGGACGCCGTCGAGGAAAGAGTCCCAGAAGCGCGCCTGTGCTGGCACCCGGGAGTAGCGAGATTCGGGGAGGTCGATGCGGAGCACCAGGGCATGGCCGGGATCGAAGCCGAGCTTCACCGCGTGGAGCTCGAGCAGGCTCCGTCCGAGGAGCGCCGAGCAGGCCAGGAGCGTCGTCGCCAGACCGACCTGGGAGACCACCAGGACGCGCCGGAGCCGGGGGTGAACCGCGCCCATCCGGACGGAGCGGAGCGCGCCGGCAAGGTCCACCTTCGCGCTCCGGACCGCGGGAATCGCTCCGAAGAGCAGGCCGGTGACCAGGGCCACGGCGAGGGCGAACGCTCCGACGCGGACGTCGATGGCGACCTCGCTCGCCCGGGGGAGCGTGTCGGAAGCGAGGCCGAGCACGGCGGGGACGGCGACGGCGGCGAGCAGGAGTCCCACGGCGGAACCGACGAGCGCGAGCAGGAGGCTCTCGGCGAGCAGCTGTCGGATCAGCCGTGAGCGCTCCCCGCCCAGCGCTGCCCTCACCGTGAGCTCCGGCAGGCGGGCCATGCCCCGGGCGAGGAGGAGATTGGCGAAGTTGGTGCACGCGAGCAGGAGCAGGAGCGACACCGCGCCGAAGAGGAGGAGCAGGGGCTCGCGGACGGAGCCGGTCATCCGGGTCCGGAGCGGTTCCAGAGGAAAGGCGCGCCCCCGGTTCGCCGCCGGATAGAGCTCGGCCAGTCGCTTGCCCGCGGCGTCAACCTCGGCCTGGGCGCGCGCGAGCGAGCTGCCGGCGCGGATCCGGGCCACGGTGGTCATGAAGTGAGCGACCCGCGCCTCGGCGGCCTCGGGGTAGCCCGCGCGCATGGGCACGAAGATCTGCGCGTCGGACAGCGGGAGCGCGAAGCGCGGGGGGAGGATGCCCACCACCTGGAAGGGCTTGCCGCTGAGGGTCAGAGTCCGTCCGAGGAGCGCGGTTCCTCCGTGCCGGCGCGCCAGCGCGTCCGAGACCACCACCACCGGCTCGGCTCCGGCGCGGTCGTCGTCGAGGGTCAGCAGGCGTCCGGCAGCCGGCGGCACGGAGAAGGTCCGGAGCAGATCGCCGCTCACCAGGGCCGCGGGAATCTGCACCGCGGTGTCACCCTCGAGGACGTCCGCCGGCCAGGGCGCGAAGGCGCCGATCGCCTCGAAGCCCGCCACCTGGGTCCTGAAATCCTCGACGTCGGGGTACGACTGCCCGGAGCTGAAGGCGACCAGCGAGGACGGACGGGGGTAGGGGAGGGGCCGGAGGAGCACTCCGTCCACGAGGGCAAACAGGGTGACGCTCGCGCCCACGCCCACGGCGAGCGAGGCGACGACGAAGGCGCTGAAGAAGCGCGCATGACGCAGCGAGCGGAGCGCCGTCCGCAGGTCCTCGAGGAGTCCGCTCATGTCGGGACGGCAGGCAGCATCCGTGCCAGGAACGCTGCGGGCTTCCTCGTCCGGGGTGTGCGGTTCCCGGGAAAGGGCATCCCACGGTCGGACAGCAGCGTCGACCGTCTCAGCCTTCCTCGACGTGCGCTACGGCGTGTCGGCCTTGCCCGCTCCGGCCTTGAGCCGCTGGTACTCCTCCCAGTGGCGGCGTGCCTCGTCGAGGAGGCGGCGGATCTCCTTCTCCTCCGCGGTCGCGAGGGCCGTGCCCCCGCGCTGGGGAGTCGTGGCGGGAGCGGAGGTGGCCTTGCCCTCGACGATGCGCAGCTCGCGCGGCTCTGCCTCGCCGTCCCAGGAGAGGAGGAGCACCAGGTCTCCGCGGTGGCGCTGGAAGAGCGGCGCCAGGAGCCGGAGGGTGAAGGTCGCCTGCGGATCCTCCTGGACCACCAGGCTCTCCGCCTCCAGGCCCTCGGCCACCGCCCGGAACACCAGGCGGGAGGCGCCGAAGGTGACCTCGGCGCCATCGCGAGAGAACAGCCGGAGACCGGGCAGGTTTGCGTCCTCCACCGCCTGGGCCAGCGCCCCTGGGGTCACGGTGAGGCGGAGGACCACGACCTCCGCCGAGGAGAGTGTGGGCGACGGGCTCATGGCGGAGACCGAGCGGGCTGGTCGGATGATCGCGACGTCAATTCGCGGACGAGGTCAAGGAGCGAGGAGGGAGCGGGGCTCGGGTCCCGTGACCGACGAGCGACGCCGAGATCGGCCGCGAAGGCAAGCGAGGGCCGACCAACCCACTCGGTTTCCGCCATCAGAGCTCCACCTTCTTCTCGGTCTGGTTCTGACCGTCGAAACGCAGGCACACACCCTTGCCCTCGACCTTGGTGACGAGGTTGCAGGGCCGGCGCCAGATGGTCTGGAGGTTCCGGAGCGTCTCGCGCGCGTAGTCCGGCTTGAGGTCCTGGCCGTCGTGCTTGTGGGCCAGGAGCAGCTCGCCCCGGTTCTCGAAGTTGCCGTCCACCACCTCGATGATCGGCTGGCCGAAGTTGGTGAGCTGGCTGAGGAGCTTGTTCTTCACCTTGCGGAACTCGCGGTCGAGGATCTCCCAGCTGTTCCGCTTCTCGTTGAAGCCGTAGACGAACAGCTTCTGCTCCATCGCGAACTCGGGAGTGAGGAAGGTGTCGATGAAGGTGACGTCGTTGTAGTGCTTGCGGACCTCGAAGATCTTCTCCCGCCCCAGGCCCAGGTTCTTGTCCCAGGCGCGGCGGGCCTTCAGGTCGTCACACTCGTCCCATTCCTTGCCGAACCGCCCCTTGTTCCACCGCTCCTCGATGTCCCGGTACAGCTCGATGCCGAGCTTGTAGGGGTTCAGCGCGCCGGGGCGAGTGCCCAGGGTGCCGGAGTGGTGGTCCGCGTAGTCGATGATCTCGTCCGCGGTCAGCGCCTTCCGGGTCATGATCGTGGAGTGCCAGTAGCTGGCCCACCCCTCGTTCATGATCTTCGTCTGGCCCTGGGGCGCGAAGTAGTAGGCCTCCTCGCGGAGGATGGCCAGCACGTCGAACTCCCACGCCTCGAGGGGCGCGTGCTCCAGGAGGAAGAGCAGCACGTCGCGCTGCGCCCGCTCGGGGAAGTGCTTCTTCTTCGCCTTCTCGTCCTCGACCTTCTTCCGCTGCGACTCGAGGAACTCGAGGGGGTTCACGTAGCCGCGCATGTACTCGCGGTCCACCCGGAAGCCCTCCACCCGCTCGTTGCTCTTCTCCTCGTGCTCGGCCCGCTTCGGATCGGGGGAGCGGCGGATGTACGGCGAGTGGTAGTCGATGAGGTTCTCGAGCGAGAGGGCCCGGTCGATGAAGTCCTCGACCTTCTCGATGCCCACCTTGTCCACCCACCTCCGGACGCGGGTGGCGTGGTTCGCCATCTCGTCCATCATCCGGCGGTTGGTGTGCTGGAAGTAGAAGTTGTTCTTGAAGAAGTCGCAGTGCCCGTAGACGTGGGCCATGACCAGCTTCTGGTCCACCTCGGCGTTCGACTCGAGCAGGTACGCGTAGCAAGGGTCGTTGTTGATGACGAGCTCGTAGATCTTGCTGAGCCCGTACTCGTAGCCCTTGCTGAGCTGCTCGTACTCCATGCCCCAGCGCCAGTGCGGGTAGCGGTTGGGGAAGCCGCCGTAGGAGGCGACCATGTTCAGCTCGTCGTAGCCGAGCAGCTCGAAGACGGTCTCGAAGAAGTCTAGCCCGAACGCTCGTGCGTACCCCTCGATCTCGTCCTTGAGCTGTGCCAGGCGGGGCGTGAGGCTCTTCGGCATCAGCGCCCCTTCCCGAGGAAGTCGCGGATGGACTGGTAGATGGCGTCCTTGTCGGCGATCTCCGAGAGGGCCACGTTCTCCGCGTCACCCACCGTCTCGCGCAGATCCTTGATGAACTGCCCCGAGCCGTAGGGGCTCTCCACCTGCCCGTAGGCGAACTGGTTCACCGCCGGGAGGATGTCTCCCCGGAGCATCTCGATGCAGTGACGCGTGTCGTCGGCGCTCCAGTTGTCGCCGTCGCTGAAGTGGAAGGGGTAGATGTTCCAGCTGCCCGGGGGGTAGTCGGCGCGGATGATGTCCCGGCAGAGCTTGTAGGCCGAGCTGATCATCGTGCCGCCGGACTCGCGGGTGTGGAAGAAGGTCTCCCGATCCACCTCGCGGGCCACTGCATCGTGGATGATGTAGCGGCACTCCAGGCCCTTGTACTGGTGCCGGAGCCAGGTATCGAGCCAGAAGCTCTCGATGCGGACGATCTCCTTCTGCTCGTCCCCCATCGAGCCGGACACGTCCATCATGTAGACGATGACCGCGTTGGTCTCGGGCAGGTTCTGCATGCGGTAGCTGCGGTAGCGCCGGTCCTCGCGGGTGGGGATGATGACCGGGCGCGCCGGGTCGTAGGTGCCGAGCGCGATCTGCCGCCGCAGCGCCTGCTTGAAGGTGCGCTTGAAGTGGCGGAGCGACTCGGGACCGGTGGTGTTGACCCCGGTGTACTTGATCTTCTGCGCGACCACCTGCTCCTTGCCCCGCCGTTCGATGTTGGGGAGCTGGAGCTCCTCGCCGAGGATGGACGCGAGCTCCTCGAGGCTGACGTCCACCTCGAGGGCGTGGTCGCCCTCGCCCTGTCCCGCCTTGTGTCCGTCCCCGGGCTGGACCGAGCCGGGGCTGAGCTGCTGCCCGACGTCGCCCTCGCCCTGGCCAACGCCGCCTTGCTCCTTGTGGCCGTACTTGAAGTGGGGAATGTCGATGAAGGGGATGGGGATGGAGATGGTGTCCTTCCCCCGCTTCCCCAGCATCTCCCCCTTCTGCACGTAGCGGCGGAGATTGGCTTTGATCTTCCCGCGGACGATCTGCTTGAAGCGCGAGTGATCCTGATGGATCTTCAGCGACACTTCTACTCCTTGGCGTCCCCGCGCGCGAAGATGCTGGCCACGAAGTTGAGGACGTCGGTGGAGCAGATCTCGCAGTACCCGGAGTTCTTCATCAGGCGGTCCTTCACGAGATCGATCTTCTCCTGCGTCTCCTTGTCGACGACGCTCGAGACCAGATTCTTCAACTTGATGCTGTCCTTCTGGTCCTCGAAGAGCTTGAGCTCCAGCGCCTTGTGGAGCCGCTCGTTGGTCCGGTAGTTGAAGGTCTTGCCGTCCACGGCGAGCGCGCCGATGTAGTTCATGATCTCGCGGCGGAAGTCGTCCTTGCGGCTCTCGGGGATGTCGATCTTCTCCTCGATGCTCCGCATCAGCCGCTCGTCGGGCTCCTCGTAGAGGCCGGTGTACTTGTTCCGGACCTTCTCCTTCTGGGTGTAGGCCTTGATGTTGTCGATGTAGTTGCCGCAGAGCTTGCCGATCGCGTCCTCGTCGGCGCTGATGGCGCGCTGGACCTCGTTCTTGACGATGTCCTCGTACTCCTGCTTCACGGTGGTGAGCAGCTCACGGAAGCGCTTCCGCGTCTCGTCCGACGAGATGAGGCTGTGTCCCTTGAGCCCGGCCTCGAGCTCGTTGAGCACCATGAACGGGTTGATGCAGCCTTCGCCCTTGTCGCTCACCAGGGCGTTGCTGATCTTGTCCTGGATGTAGCGGGGGCTGATGCCCTCCAGGCCCTCGCGTGAGGACTCCTTGCGGAGCTCCTTGATGTTGTCCTCGGTGAAGTTGGGGAGCGTCTTGCCGTTGTAGAGCTTCAGCTTCTGGAGGAGGGTGAGGTTGTGCTTCTTCGGCTCCTCGAGCCGGGTGAGCACCGCCCACATGGCGGCCATCTCCAGGGTGTGGGGGGCGATGTGCTTGCCCTTGATGGCGCGGGCGTTGAAGTCCTTCTCGTAGATCTTCTGCTCCTCGGCGAGCTTGGTGATGTACGGGATGTCGATCTTGACGGTGCGATCCCGCAGCGCCTCCATGAACTCGTTGTTCTCGAGCTTCTTGTACTCGGGCTCGTTGGTGTGCCCGATGATGACCTCGTCGATGTCGGTCTGGGGGAACTTCTTGGGCTTGATCTTGTGCTCCTGGGAGGCGCCCAGGAGGTCGTAGAGGAAGGCGACGTCGAGCTTCAGCACCTCGACGAACTCGATGATGCCGCGGTTGGCGATGTTGAACTCGCCGTCGAAGTTGAAGGCCCGGGGGTCGGAGTCGCTGCCGTACTCGGCGATCTTCCGGTAGTTGATGTCGCCGGTGAGCTCGGTGGAGTCCTGGTTCTTCTCGTCCTTGGGCTGGAAGGTGCCGATGCCCACCCGGTCCTTCTCGCTGAAGATGAGGCGGTTCACCCGGATGTGCTGGATGAGCCTTCCGAAGTCACCGCCCTCCTGGGTCATGAGCTCCTTGAAGACGAAGCGGCAGGCGGGGCACAGCTCGTTGCCCTCGGGAATCTGGAAGTCGCTGCCGTCCTGGATGTCGGCGAAGACCCTCGGGCGCCACTCACGGGGGATGAGGTTGAGCGGCTCCTCGTTCATGGGGCACTTCATGCGCTCCTTGTGGAGCGTGCCGTCGGGGCCCTTCTTCTCGATGTTCCAGCTGAAGGTGTAGGCCGCGCCCTCGGGCGACTTGCTGTACTCCTCCATGCCCTTCTTGAGGAGGCGGGCGATGGTGCTCTTGCTCGAGCCCACCGGTCCGTGGAGGAGGATGACGCGCTTCTCGGTGCCGTACAGCTGCGCGGCGGACTTGAAGACGTTCACCAGCTTCATCAGCGGGACGTCGAGGCCGAAGATCGCGTCGCGGCCGCCGAAGCGCTCGTCGCTGAAGAAGTGGTAGCGGATGAGCTTCTTCTTGTTGTCGATGTACTCCGTCTTCCCGTGGCTGAGGATCATGTCGTAGATCCTCTGGAAGGCGGTGCGGGTCACCCGCGGGTTCTGGCGAACCAGATTCAGGTAGTCCTCGAAGCTCCCCTCCCAGTGCAGCTCCGCGTACTGCTTGCTGTCCTGGAGCTTCGCGATGCGCTCGACCCACGAGCCCTGCGCAACAGTCGTCATGTCTCGTCTCTATCCTCTGGCGCTCCGCGAAGGGCGGGCGCCCACAAACCCCACACCGGCGCGGGGTGGGACCGCGCGAGCGTGTCCGGTGCTGAGGGGGCGGGCGGCTCCCGGAGGCGTGCTTGGCGCCTTGCCGGGTCGACGCCGTCCCGCGCGACCGGGACGCGGGGTGGAGACTTCCTGACTCCACGAAGCTTATGCGTTCCGCTCGAGCGCTTCCAATGCCCCCCGGGTCCCTGCTAGGCGCAACGGACAGATCGATGCCCACCCCGTCCGCTGCGCCCCGGATCGAGGATCCATCCTCGATGGCGGGCTCCCCTCCCCGCGTCTCGAGCGAGGAGGCGAGAGCCATCTGGAGCCTGCTCTTCGCCTGCGCTCTCGTCCTTCTACCCCGCCTGGCTGTCTTTCCCTGGAGCGAGAACCTCTACGGTGACGCGGTGGTGCGCACCGAGCTGGCCCAGCGGTGGCTGCAGAACCCACACTGGATCGCACACATGGACGACGGAGCGTTCCAGTACGGGCCGCTCCACGTGTACCTGGTGGCGGGGGCGCTGGCCCTGGGCATCGACCGCGAGGACGCCGGGCGGTGGGTGAGCCTGCTGTTCGGTGTGCTGACGGTGCTGCCGCTGTGGTCGCTGTCGCGCCGGCTGGGAGGAGCGCAGGCGGCGTGGTGGGCGACGGCCGGTTTCGCCCTGTGGGGCATGCACATCCAGATGTCCACCACCGCGGGGAGCGAGTCGGTGGGGCTGTTCTTCGTGCTCTGGAGCCTGGCGCTCCTGGCCGAGGGTCTGGAGGAGAATCGCTTCCCGCCGCTCTTCGGGAGCGCGCTGGTGCTGAACCTGGCGTGCGCCGTGCGGTACGACTGCTGGCTCCTGATCCCGCTGCTCTGCGTCCTGTTGCTGCTGGGGGACAAGGACAAGGTGGCGGCGGTGACGCGGTCCGTCTGCTACGGGCTGCTCTCCATCCCCTTCGTCGCCGCGTGGATGCAGGGGAACGAGCGGGCCAAGGGAGACCCGTTCGCGCCCATCCGCTACATCGAGAGCTTCCACCACGCCTGGGTGGCGGAGGGCGTGGCCCGCTGGACCTCGGTGGGGTACCGGGCGCAGAACCTCCTCTTCTGGCCGGCGGTGGCGCTGTTCACGCTCTCGCCGCTCATCGGCTGGTTCGGGATGCGCGGGATGGTGCGGGTCTGGCGGCAGCGGCCGGAGTACCGGTGGCTGATCTGGGTCGTGCTGGTGCCGACCGCGTACTTCGCCTTCCGGAGCGTGGTGCTGCTGGACTTCGTGCCCCTGGCGAGATTCGCGGTGACGCAGGTGGCGCTGCTCCTGCCGTTCGTGGGCGCGGGCTACCTGGCGACGGTGGAGGGTCGCTCGCCGACGGCGCGCCGGGCCTGGGCGGGGGCGGCGCTGGGTCTGGCGGTGCTCCTCCCGGTGGTGGTCGGCGCCCTCACCGCGAACCGCGACGACCAGGTGGCGAGGTCGCTCCGGCCGGTGAGCCCGGTGTCCACCAATCCGCCGGCGGTGATGAGGGTGGCGCGCTGGCTGAAGTCGGAGGTCGCGCCGGTCGGAGGCGCCGCCGCGCTCGACGTGGACGACCAGTACTGGGACCTGCAGATCGCGTTCTTCAGCGGGCTCCCCGACACCCGCATCTCCCGGATGCGCTGGGACATCTTCCGGAAGCAGCTCGCCGAGCAGCGGCCGGACGTCCTGGTGCGGCGAGAGGGTGGGGCGCTCGAGAAGGAGCCTGACTTCCTGCTCCAGGGAGATACGATCTCCTTCGACGGCGACGGCTGGGAGGAAGTTCCTGGCTTCCAGAAGCCGTGGCACGTCTATCGTCGCGCCGGCACCCACTAGAGGGCCTTTCCATGACCCAGGCAGCCACCGCCGTGAACCGTCCGGACGCGCGCACTCCCCAGAAGTGGGTGTCGTTCACCGTCCTGTTCCTGATCGAGATGTGGGAGCGGTTCGGCTACTACGGGATGACCGCGGTCGTCGTCCTCTACATGGTGAAGAAGCTCGGCTACAGCGACGACCGGGCGAATCTCACCTTCGGCGCCTTCGTGGCCATGGCGTACGCCTCGCCCGCCGTCGGCGGATGGCTGGGCGACAAGGTCCTCGGGACGCGGCGGATGACCGTCATCGGCGCCTCCATCCTCGCCATCGGCTACGCGCTGCTCGCGACGCCGGGCTTCCCGCTCTTCATTGCCCTGGGGGTGATCGCGGTTGGGAGCGGGCTGTTCAAGCCCAACCCGGCGAACCTCGTGTCCAAGGTGTACGAGGGCAACCCGGCGAAGATCGACTCGGCCTTCACCCTCTATTACATGGCGGTCAACCTCGGCTCGACGCTGTCGCAGACCGCGACTCCGCTCATCGCCGAGCGGGTGAGCTGGCATCTCGCGTTCGGCGTGTGCGCCGCCGGCCTGGTACTCGGCGTCCTGAACTACTTCTTCATGAACCGGTTCCTGCGGCACGTGGGCTCGCCGCCGGACTTCGCGCCCTTCCCCTGGGCGAAGTTCGGTCTCACGCTCGTCGGCTGTCTGGCGGCGGTCGCCTTCGTCTCCTTCGTGGTGCAGAACCTCACGGTCGCGCGGGCAATTGTGTGGCTGGCGACGGTGGTGATGCTCGGCATCTTCGCGATGCTGATCGCCCGGGGGACGCAGCGCGAGAGGAGCGGCCTCATCGCGGTGCTCATCCTCACCGCGCAGGGCATCATCTTCTTCGTCTTCTACCAGCAGATGTCGACGTCGCTGACCCTCTTCGCGGATCGCAACGTGGACCTGAACTTCCTCTTCGGCTACCGGGTGCCGGCGGGGCAGGTGCAGGTTCTGAATCCGTACTGGATCTTCGTCCTGAGCCCGCCGCTGGCCTGGCTCTACACCCGGATGGGCAAGCGATCGGGCGGGGATTTCCCGGTCGCGCTGAAGTTCGCGCTCGGGTTCGTGGTGCTGGCGATCGGATTCTTCGTCTTCGGGGGCAGCGGCCACTTCGCCAGCGCGGACGGCAAGGTCTCGCTGTGGTGGATGATCCTCGGCTACGGACTGATGTCGCTCGGCGAGCTGCTGATCAGCGGCCTCGGGCTGGCGATGGTGGCCCGGTACGTCGCGCCGAAGCTGCGCGGGTTCCTGATGGGGACCTGGTTCCTGGCGACCGGAATCTCGCAGTACCTCGGGAGCTACGTCGCGACGTTTGCCAGCGTTCCGCAGAACGTGACGGACCCCAACCAGACGCTGCACCTCTACATGCGGTTGTACTTCTGGCTCGGGTGGGTCGCGGTGGCGGGGGCGATCGTGTCGTTCGCGCTGCTGCCGCTGATGCGAAAGCTGTCGGCGGAGTCGGCGCAGCAGGACGAGGTCGCTGCCGCCGCGGCGTGAGCACGAGGGGAAGGGGCTCCGGGGGGACGTGGGGGCCGCGCCCGGTGAGCAGCGTCGGCTGTCCCGGCGCTGGCCTCGGTCCGCCGCGCTCGCGGGTTGTCACGGCCTGGGCCGAGGGATAGCCGGAGACAGGTCGGCCGCCAGCTGCTCACCAGGCGTGCTGCTTGGATCTTTTTCCTCGCGCCCATCTCGCGACTTCCGTCGAGGAAACGGTCGCTGGTGCGTCGAGCGCCAGTGAGCTGCGGGCGTGATGCCGAGCTCGCGGCGGAAGGCACGGCAGAGCGCCTGACGGCTTCCGAATCCGCTTTCCCTCGCGACCCGCGACAGGTCCGTCTCCCCCGCGTTCAGGAGCTCGACCGCGCAGCGGAGCC
>Ga0068852_100002694_pt1 | contig 12265 bp, 8 predicted proteins | sample KBSCornC22_FD_66594 | JGI IMG/M metagenome (GOLD analysis project Ga0068852, IMG submission 66594) | Corn rhizosphere microbial communities from Kellogg Biological Station, Michigan, USA - KBS Corn C2-2 | ecosystem: Host-associated > Plants > Roots > Rhizosphere > Soil ... | reverse complement strand
CCGCATTGCCGAGCAGGTTGAGCAGGACCTGGCGCAGCCGCTTCTCGTCGACCTCGATCGCCTGTGGGACCTCGTCGGCAATAGTGCAGGTCAGTGCCAGCGCTTTCTGCTCGGCGGGAACGCGCACCATTTCGTGCACCGCGCCGACCAGCGCGCGCACGTCGCACGGTTCGGAATGCAACTCCATCCGCCCGGCTTCGATCTTCGACAGATCGAGGATGTCGGTGATCAGCGCGAGCAGATGATTGCCGCTCTGCTGGATCACGCGCGCCGCATTCAGCTTCTTGTCCTCCGGCATGGCCTTCTGCATCAGCTGGGCATAGCCGAGGATCGCATTGAGCGGCGTGCGCAGCTCATGGCTCATATTGGTGAGGAAGTCCGATTTGGCCTGGTTCGCCTTCCGCGCGGCCAGTGCCGCCTGGGCAAACGCCTCGCGCGCCTGCGTCTCCAGCGCGGCATGTTCGTGTGCCTCGCTTTTGATCCGGCGAACGCGATGGACGGCATAGAAAATCAGGCCGAGGCCGAACAGGCCAAGGATGCCCAGATGCACTTGCTCAGGGCCGAATAGAGGGCGCACCACCCTGAGCCGCTTCACGGCGAAATGATAATCCGCGGGCTGCGCGAACGTGCCGCTCATGAATTCGATCGAGATGACATGATCCAGCTGCACGCGGCTGAGCTCGGGCGGCAATGGATGTTGGCTCAGCCACCAGCCGGCGACGGTGAAATCCTTGGGGTAGAGGAGGATGCGATTGCGCCCGGTCACCACGGAGAATTCGGCCATGTTGACCTTGGCCGTGCTCCGATCGCCATGCTTGCTGTAGTGCGGATCCTCATTCTTGAGGTGGAGCCGCACCGTGGTCGGCGGCCCCTTATAATCGACCACCATCTCGATCGCTTCGAGATTGCTGAAATCCTGACCCCGCGTGGCGCCGAATCCATCCAGCGCCATTTCGTAGCCGCAGAAATAAAGCGACGATCCGGGGCGGATCGAGCAGGTCCATTTCATCGGCTCCTTCGACTCGACCGTCGATTTGCCGCCCATGACCTGGTCGGTATAGGCGCTGAAGCTGAAGCCGGTCAGATCGTGGCCCGCCTCGGCGACGAGGTCGTGTCTCAGCAGCCGGTGCTGGAACAGGCCGACCATGCCCACCGCCGCGAGGACCAGCAGGCAAAGCTCGGCCCAATATTTGCGCCAGGCGGACATTTTTCGCTTCTCTCCGCCATTCGGCGCTATTTCCGCTACCATCGCCCGCCCGTTCGATCAGGGTTGGAATTTCTATCCAGCGACCATGAACAAATGCTTTCGTTACCGCATCTTCGCATGAACGAGTGGCGAAGCCCATATATGGTCTATTACGGCAATTGCGTGCGGTTCAATCCACCGCAAGAATGCGCCGATTGCGGCATTTGCGCCCGCTCGGGCGAGGCGTGTGTGGGAGTGGGTAAGGCGTGAACATAATCTATATCGACGACGATGCGACCAACCGGGGGCTGCTTCGCGACATGCTCGAGATCGAGAATATCGCCATGGCGGAGGCGGGGGATGCGCGCACCGGCCTGAAGCTGATCGAGGAAGGCGATTACGACCTGATCTTCATGGACCTGCGCATGCCCGACATGAACGGCATCACCGCCATCCGCCAGTTGCGCGCCGGGGGCGGCAGGCAGAAGACCGTGCCGATCATCGTCGTCACCGCCGATCCGAGCGAGGGCGTTCGATCCATGTGCCGCGCCGCGGGCGCGACCGACTTCCTCGATAAGCCGATCTCGATGGACAAATTGTTCGAGCTGGTCGGGTCGTACCGCAAGGCTTAAGCGCGGGTGGGCTGAGGGGGGGGAAGGGCAGATCAACACTCAGCCGTCATTCCCGCTTTTCGACTGCCTGCAAGGGCAGGCGCTCAGGATAAACTTCAGCCTGTGGCTGAAGGCGGGAATCCACTCCGCGGCTGGGCGGTGGCCTCCCGATGGATTCCCGCCTGCGCGGGAATGACGAAGGCAAAGTCTCCCATCTTCACGCGGGCATTTCCCCGAAACATCACATCAAAACGCGATCGCCGCTTGATCTATTCGCGCGCCGAACTCAACAGGCGGCATGGCAAAAGCGGCATCGGCCCTGGATTATCGCGAGCTCGCGCGGCGGCGGCTGCCGCGCTTCCTATTCGACTATATCGACGGCGGCTCCTATGCCGAGGTGACGCTTCGGCGCAACGTCGCCGACCTGGAGGCGATTGCGCTCCGCCAACGCGTGCTGCGCGACGTCTCGCAGATCGACCTTACGACCCGCCTGTTCGGACAGGAGATGCGCCTGCCGGTTGCGCTCGCGCCGATCGGCCTCGCCGGCATGAATGCACGGCGCGGGGAGGTGCAGGCGGCGCGCGCGGCGGCGGCGGCGGGGATTCCCTTCTGCCTCTCGACGGTGTCGGCCTGTCCGATCGGCGAGGTGGCGAAGGCCTGCCCCAAGCCCTTCTGGTTCCAGCTCTACATGATCCGCGACCGCGGCTTCATGATCGACCTGCTCGCGCAGGCCAAGGCGGCGGGGTGCAACCTGCTCGTCTTCACGGTCGACATGCCGCTGCCGGGCTCGCGTTATCGGGATCATCGATCGGGCCTGGCGGGCGCGCCGGGCCTCAAGGGCAGCATCCGCCGCACGCTCCAGGCGCTCGGCAAGCCCGGCTGGGCCTATGATGTGGGCCTGCGCGGCCGGCCGCACCATCTCGGCAATGTCGCGCCGGTCTTGGGCGAGAGTTCGGGGCTGGAGGATTTCCTGGGCTGGATGCGCGACAATTTCGATCCGACCTGCACCTGGGCCGATCTCGATTTCCTGCGCGCGCATTGGGACGGACCGATCGTCATCAAGGGCATCCTCGATCCCGACGACGCGCGCGCGGCGGCAGAGACCGGCGTCGACGGCATCGTCGTCTCCAACCATGGCGGGCGCCAATTGGACGGCGTGCTCTCGACCGCGCGCGCCTTGCCGCCGATCGTCGACGCGGTCGGCGACCGGCTGACCGTGCTCGCCGATGGCGGGGTGCGATCGGGGCTCGACGTGGTGCGGCTGATGGCGCTTGGCGCGAAGGGCGTGCTGTTGGGCCGCGCCTGGATCTATGCCTTGGCGGGCGGAGGCGAGGCGGGTATCGCGCACATGCTCAAATTGTTCGAGGCGGAGATCAAGGTGGCGCTGTCGCTCACCGGCTGCACCTCCGTTCGTGACATCAATCGGGATATGCTGGTCGAATGACGATTGCCGCCTTCCAGGTCGATCCGCGCGACGATGTCGCCGCCGCCCTGCGCGATATCGAGCCGGGCGAGCAGGTGCTCGGCGTCACCGCCGCACAGCCGATCGCGCGCGGGCACAAGATCGCCTTGCGCGACATTGCCGAGGGCCAGCCCGTCATCAAGTTCGGCTTCCCGATCGGCCATGCCACGCGTGCCATATCCGCGGGCGAGCATGTCCATACGCACAATGTCGCGACCTCGCTCCAGGGCACGGGCGCCTATCTCTACCATCCCGAGTTCGATCCCGCGCAAGGCCAGCGCGACGCGACCTTCATGGGCTATGCCCGCGCCGACGGGCGGGTGGGGACGCGCAACGAGATCTGGATCTTGCCCACGGTCGGCTGCGTCGGCCGCACCGCGACCAAGATCGCCGAGCGCGCGACCAAATTGGCCGAGGGGCGGGTCGACGGCGTCCATGCCTTTGCGCATCCGCATGGCTGCTCGCAATTGAGCGAGGATCTGGACGGCACGCGCGCCATCCTCGCCGCCTTGGCGAGCCATCCCAATGCCGGCGGGGTGCTGATCGTCGGGCTGGGCTGCGAATCCAACCAGCTCGACCAATTGCTGCCCGGGGTCGATCCGGCGGCGCGCGGGCATATCCGTACCCTGACCGCGCAAATGGCGGGCGACGAGGTCGAGGAAGGTCTGGCCCTGGTCGAGGAATTGATCGCCGAGGCCGAGAAGACCCAGCGCACGCCGCAGCCTTTGTCCAAGCTGGTGATCGGCGTGAAGTGCGGCGGATCGGATGGTTTCTCAGGGCTCACCGCCAATCCTTTGGTGGGCCGGATGAGCGATGCGGTGACCGCGGCGGGCGGCGTGTCGGTGCTGACCGAGATCCCGGAGATTTTCGGCGCGGAAGAGATTTTGATGATGCGCGCGGCCGACGAGGCCGTGTTCGGCGAGGTCGTCGGGCTCGTGAACGACTTCAAGCGTTACTTCACCTCGCATGGCGAGCCGGTGTCGGAGAATCCCTCGCCCGGCAACATCGCCGGCGGCATCACCACGCTGGAGGAGAAATCCCTGGGTGCGGTGCAGAAAGCGGGGAGGGCGATCGTCACCGACGTGCGCCATTATGGCGAGCGCGTGCGCAAGCCCGGCCTGACCCTGCTCGAGGCGCCCGGCAACGACGCCGTGTCCTCGACAGCGCTCGCCGCCGCCGGCGCGACCGCGATCCTGTTCACCACCGGCCGCGGCACGCCGCTCGGCTTCCCCGTGCCGACGATCAAGGTCGCCACCAACAGCGACCTCGCTCGCCGCAAGCCCGGCTGGATCGACTTCGACGCCGGCCAGGTGCTGGAAGAGGGAATGGACGCCGCGGCGGACGCGCTGCTGGATACGGTCACCGCGATCGCGTCGGGTAAGGAGACCGCGGCCGAACGCAATGGCGAGCGCGAGATCGCGATCTGGAAGCGTGGGGTGACGCTTTAGGGCCGGCTCGCCTAGACTTGCCGTTCGTCATCCCCGCGAAAGGCGGGGATCCATAAGCCTCATCGTATCAGATGGATCCGGGAGGGCGGGATCCATGGATTCCCGCCTGCGCGGGAATGACGAGGTGAATGGCCCGGTTGCGCCCTGGGTGCCACCCGTTTACCCCGGCCCCCAGGAGGCAGGCTTGACCCAGATTTTCGCGCCCATGATCGTCGGTATCGGCGGCACCTCGCGCCCGGATTCGACCAGCGAGCTTGCGGTGCGTTGCGCCTTGCGCGCGGCCGAGGCGATGGGCGCGCGGACCAAGCTCATCGACGGGGCCTTGATCTCGGGCCTGCCGCTCTACGTGCCCGGCCGGACCGAGCGCACGGCGGACGAATGCGCCTTCATCGAGGCGGTGCGCGAATGCGACGGAGTGATCGTCGCCTCGGCCGGTTATCACGGCAGCATCACCGGCCCGGTCAAGAATGCGCTCGATCTGCTCGAGGATCTGTCACGCGACGACCGCCCCTATCTCGACGGGGTCGCCTTCGGTGCGATCGTCGGTGCGTTCGGCTGGCTGGCCTGCGGGACGACGCTCGTGACGATGCGCTCGATCGCGCATGCCTTGCGCGCCTGGCCGACACCCTACGGCGCCGCCTTCATCGCCAAGGGCAAGGTGTTCGAGAATGACGGCACCGCGGTCGACGACAAGATCGGCGAGCAGATCGGCCTGGTCGCACGCCAGGTGGTCGATTTCGCGCGCTGGCGGCATGCCGCGGCCTAGAGCGATTTGCAGCCAGACGGAATCATCTGGCGACTCGAAAATCGCGGTAAAACAATATCCTAGAGCCCGATGCCCTCCGATGCAATCGGAGCGGAAGGCGCTCGGAGCCGGCTCGCGGCAGCGAGCCGTGGACGAGCTGAGGATCAGGCCGCGATCAGCGCCCGCTCGGCCAGCCAATCGAGTGCCTGCTGAAGCGTGACACCGCGCCCGGCCGAGAGCCGGGCCCACTCGGCTTCGAGCGCGGCGGGGTCGCGGCTCCCGTCCAGAATGCAGGTCAGGCGGCGGAGGCTTTCGTCGGTCAGCTCAACCAGTTGATGATCGAAGCTGGCCACTTTGGCCTCGCCATCGGCGATCTGCACCTGCGCGAGCGGATTTGCCCGCGGGCGATCGGGTGGGTGCCGGGCGAAGGGGGGCGCGACGGTCGAGAGATCGACGAATCCTTCCAGCGCCTGGTGGCAGAGCGCTTCCAGCATGGCATCGTCATCGGCGACCTCGCTCACGGGGACCCACCTCCGCTCCGCCTTCACAAGGCGGCGCAGGGTTTCGGCCCGGCGTTCGTCGGCGATCCGGATGCTCTTTTTCCCGACCGTGAACGTCCGGTCGGCGCCTTCGACTGCCAGGCTCCTGGCCCACATGGTCCGCGCGGCATCGGCCTGCACGACGCGCGAGAAAGGGGCCGTATCGCGGACGAACAGGCTGGCGCGGAAATAGCGCCCCTGCGCATAATCCATCGCCTGGAGGCGCCGCAGCAAATCCTCCTCCTTGATGCCGGCGCGATCCGGATCGAGGAATCCCTTGTCCAGCCCGCCCCCGCTGGCTTCGCCGAGATAAGCGAGGCCATGCGCGCGCGCATCCATGACCACCGAGGTCAGCGCTTGCGGGAAGAAACAGTCGTTCAGCCCGTCATGGAACAGCAGCCCGTCCGCGTAGGTGAGGGCGGCTTCGGCTTCGCGCCGCATCGCCGCGACGATCGGCTCGTCATTGGGCAGGGGCTTCACGAAACCCCTGAGCAGGGCGCGTGCCGCGGCAATCCGATCGGCCGGATCGCTCAACGGCTTGATATGGTGGCGCAGCATCTCGCGCAGAGCGGCGCGGCTGTGACCGCCGGGATAGGCATTGTAGCTGATGAAGGCGACGCCCTCGGGCGCGAGCAGCCGGCCGATCAGCGGCATGACCGCGTCACGTACCGTCGGCGGAACCCAGGCATAGACGCCGTGCACGACGATATAATCGAAGCGACCCTCGAGGCGATCGGCAGCCTCCATCAGGTCGAGCACGAGATGGTTGACGTTGGCGATGCCCGCGGCCTCCGACAGGCGCCTGCCGCGCAGGATCGGTTGCTCCGCAATGTCGAAATTGACGAATTCGGCGCGCGGGAACGCGGCCGCGAGCGCGATCGCATCCAGCCCGTCGCCGCCGCCGACCTGCAGCGTCCGCGCCGTCTCCGGCGATGCCGCTTGCACGCCATGCAGGCGCGCAATCACGGCCAGGCGATCGGGCCGCGTCTTCTGGAACAGGGTCGTGGGATAGGCGACCTTGTCGTAGGATGTGATCTCGGCGCTCATATCGGGGCCCTTAAACCGAGGGCCCGAAGCTCGCCAAGCCGTTACCGATCCAGCAGATAATCCACGATCCGGTCCGCCGCTTCCTCGGGCGTGAGGCTGGTCGTGTCGATCCGGATCTCCGCATCCTCGGGCGGCTCGTACGGGCTGTCGATGCCGGTGAAGTTCTTGAGCTGCCCCGACCGCGCCTTGGCGTAGAGGCCCTTCACGTCGCGCTTCTCGGCCTCGGACAAGGGCGTGTCGACGAACACCTCGACGAATTCGCCCTCGGGCAACATCTGCCGCACCATCTGCCGCTCGGCGCGGAAGGGCGAGATGAAGGCGGTGATCACGATCAGCCCGGCGTCGGTCATCAGCTTGGCGACCTCGCCCACGCGGCGGATATTCTCGACCCGGTCCGCGTCGGTGAAGCCCAGGTCGCGGTTGAGCCCGTGCCGCACATTGTCGCCGTCGAGCAGGAAGGTGTGGCGGTTCATCCGCGCCAGCTTCTTCTCGACCAGGTTGGCGATGGTCGATTTGCCCGCACCCGACAGGCCGGTGAACCACAGGACGGCCGGCTTCTGCCGCATCGCCGCCGCGCGCGCCTCGCGCGTGATGTCGGTCGCCTGCCAGTGCACGTTCTGTGCGCGCCGGAGCGAGAAGTGGATCATGCCCGCCGCGACGGTGGCATTGGTGAACTTGTCGATCAGGATGAAGCCGCCCAAATCCCGATTAGGAGAGCTCTCGCGGCTCGCCTCATAGGGCTCAAACACGAGCGGTCGGTCGGTCGACAGATTGGCGACGCCGATCGCGTTCAGTTCCAGTGTCTTTGCAGCTATATGCTCCAACGTATTGACGTTGATCTGGTATTTCGGCTGCTGGATGTTCGCGGTGACGCTCTGGGTGCCGAGCTTGAGCCAATAGGATCGGCCCGGCAGCATCGCCTCGTCCGCCATCCAGACGATCGTCGCCTCGAACTGGTCGGCGCTCTCGGGCGGGTTGGCCGCGGCCGCGATCACGTCGCCGCGCGAGCAATCGACCTCGTCCTTCAGCGTCAGCGTGACCGACTGGCCGGCGACGCCTTCGTCCAGGTCGCCGTCGAAGGTGACGACCCGGTCGATCGTGCTGGTCTTGCCCGACGGCAGGATGCGCACCGCATCGCCCGGCTTGACCGTCCCGCCCGCGATCAGGCCCGAGAAACCGCGGAAGTCGAGATTGGGGCGGTTGACCCATTGGACGGGCAGGCGGAAGGGCTTGGCGCGATCGGCGTCCGCATCGATCTCGACCGTCTCCAAGAGCTCCATCAACGTCTCGCCCTGGTACCAGGGGGTGTTGTCGCTCTGCGCGGTGATATTGTCGCCGACGAAGCCGGAGATGGGGATGGGCGTGAACTTGGTGATGCCGATCGACTGGGCGAAGCCGGAATAAGCCAGCCGGATGCGGTCGAAGATCGCCTGGTCATAGCCGACCAGATCCATCTTGTTCACCGCCAGCACGATGTTGCGGATGCCGAGCAGGTGGCAGAGATAGCTATGCCGCCGCGTCTGCGTCAGCACGCCCTTGCGCGCATCGACCAGGATCACGGCGAGATCGGCGGTCGAGGCGCCGGTCACCATGTTGCGCGTATATTGCTCGTGGCCGGGCGTGTCGGCGACGATGAACTTGCGCCGGTCGGTCGCGAAGAAGCGGTAGGCGACGTCGATCGTGATGCCCTGCTCGCGCTCGGCGGCGAGGCCGTCGACCAGCAACGCGAAGTCGATATTCTGGCCCTGCGTGCCGACGCGCTTGGAATCCGCCTCGAGCGCCGCGAGCTGATCCTCGAAGATCATCTTCGAATCGTAGAGCAGCCGCCCGATCAGGGTGGACTTGCCGTCGTCGACCGAGCCGCAGGTGATGAAGCGCAGCAGGCTCTTATGCTGATGCCGGTCGAGATAGGCGTCGATATCCTCGGCGATGAGGGCGTCGGCCTGGTAGGAGGAGGCGTCCGTCACAGGCGCACCCCATCGTTCTGAATTCCGCCGTCATGCTGAACTTGTTTCAGCATCCCTCCCACAAAGCGGGCCGTCGGTACTTGTGGCGCGATGGACCCTGAAACGAGTTCAGGGTGACGAAGTAGGGAGGAGGGCGGACGGCGCATCAGAAATAGCCCTCCTGCTTCTTCTTCTCCATGCTCGCGGCCTGGTCATGGTCGATCGCGCGGCCCTGGCGTTCGGACGTGGTGGTCAGCAGCATCTCCTGGATCACTTCGGGCAAGGTCTTGGCCTCGCTCTCGACCGCGCCGGTCAGCGGATAGCAGCCCAATGTGCGGAAGCGGACCGATCGTTCGACCGGCACTTCGCCCGGCTTCAGCCGGAAGCGGTCATCGTCCACCATCAGGATCAGCCCATCGCGCTCCACCGTCGGGCGGGGGGCCGCGAAATAGAGCGGCACGATCTCGATCTGCTCGAGATGGATGTACTGCCAGATGTCGAGCTCGGTCCAATTGGAGATGGGGAAGACGCGGATGCTCTCGCCCTTGGCCTTGCGCGCATTGTAGAGCCGCCACAATTCGGGGCGCTGGTTCTTGGGGTCCCACCGGTGATTGGCCGAGCGGAAGGAGAAGATGCGCTCCTTGGCGCGGCTCTTCTCCTCGTCTCGGCGCGCGCCGCCGAAGGCCGCATCGAAGCCATAAAAGTCGAGCGCCTGCTTCAGCCCTTCGGTCTTCCACATGTCGGTGTGCAGGCTGCCATGGTCGAACGGGTTGATGCCCTTCTCCTTGGCCTCCGGGTTCTGATAGACGAGCAATTCCATCCCCGCCTCGCGCGCGGCGCGGTCGCGCAGCTCATACATCGCCTTGAACTTCCAGGTCGTGTCGACATGGAGCAAAGGGAAGGGCGGGGGCGCGGGGTAGAAGGCCTTGCGCGCCAGATGCAGCATCACCGCCGAATCCTTGCCGATCGAATAGAGCATCACCGGCTTTTCGGTCTGGGCGACGACCTCGCGCAGGATGTGGATGCTTTCGGCTTCGAGCCGCTGCAGATGGGTCAAAGTTGCGGTCATTGCGCTCAGCCCTCAAGCACGGCGGCGGGCGATTGTCTGCAACACAAAATCTTTGCTGCCGCAATGTGCTGCATGGATTAGGGGCCGCCGGGTTCAGCCGGAATCCGTTCGCCCCGAGTAGCCGTCGAGCTTGTCGAGACGGCATATCGAGGGGGCTGGGTTGGATGTCTCGATATGGGTTCTCGACAAGCTCGAACCCTACTCGACACGAACGGTTTGAGGACCATTTGGGCGGGGGCATATCGGGCTGGCATGACCATCGATCGAGGAATGTTGCTGGAGGGGCTGGCCGAGGCCGCGATCGCGGCCGGTGCTGCGATCATGGCAATCTACGACAGCGATTTCGCGGTCGAGACCAAGGCGGATTCATCGCCGGTGACGGCGGCCGACGGCGCGGCCGAGGCGGTGATCCTGGAAGCTGTGGCAAGGCTCGCACCGGGTGTCCCGGTCGTGGCCGAGGAAGAGGTGTCGGCCGGGCGCATCCCCAACACGGAGGGCGATTTCTTCCTGGTCGACCCGCTCGACGGCACCAAGGAATTCATCAGCCGCAACGGCGACTTCACGGTCAATATCGCCCTGGTCGAGGATCATGCGCCGACCTTGGGCGTGGTGTTCGCGCCGGTCGAGCGGCGGCTTTATATCGGCGATGTCGCACGAGGCGAAGCCTGGTCGGCCACGGTCGATGAACATGGCGCGATTGGCTCCCGACAGCCACTTCGCATCCGCCCCGCGCCCGCCGAGGGTCTGGCGGCGGTGGCGTCGCGGTCGCACAATTCGCCCGCGACCGAGGCCTATCTGGATGGCTTTCAGATCGCCTCGCGCATTTCGCGCGGATCGTCGCTCAAACTGTGCATGGTCGCGTGCGGCGAGGCCGATCTCTATCCGCGCCTGGCACCGACGATGGAATGGGATACCGCCGCAGGCGATGCGGTGCTGCGCGCGGCGGGGGGCATGGTGCGCGGGCCGGATGGCGACCCGATGCGCTACGGCAAGCCACGCTTCTTCAATCCGGGGTTCGTGGCCGCCGGCGACGTCGAGACGCCGCCGATCGCGCCGTTTCTGGTTGGGGAGTGAGATCCGCGCCGTTGCTGGCGAAGGGATCACCCGACCAATCTTAACCATCGTCATTCCCGCGCAGGCGGGAATCCACTCAGCGGCTGGGCGTTGGCCTCTCGGTGGATTCCCGCCTGCGCGGGAATGACGGGGGTGTTTTTGAGGGAAGCCCCCCTCAATTCAACGGCAGGCCCAGGGCCTCCGCCACCGCCGCATGACGGATCTTGCCGCCCGACACGTTGAGCCCGCTCGCCAGATGCGGATCCGCCGCCATCGCCGCGTCCGCGCCGAGATTGGCCAGCTTCAGCGCGAACGGAAGCGTCGCATTGTTGAGCGCGAAGGCGGAGGTGCGGGCGACCGCACCGGGCATGTTGGCGACGCAATAATGGATGATGCCGTCCACCTCGAACACCGGATCGTCATGCGTGGTGGCGTGGCTGGTCTCGAAGCAGCCGCCCTGGTCGATCGCGATGTCGACCAGCACCGATCCGCGCTTCATCGTCTTGAGCATGTCGCGCGTGACCAGCTTGGGCGCGGCCGCACCCGGGATCAGCACCGCGCCGATCACCAGATGCGCCTTGGCCACGGCCGACGCGATCGCCGCCTTTGAGGCATAAGCCGTCTTGATCTGATTGGAGAAGAACATGTCCAGCTCGGCCAGCCGGTCATTGTTGATGTCGTAGATGGTCACGTCGGCGCGCATGCCGACCGCCATCTGTGCCGCATTCACGCCGGCAATACCGCCGCCCAGGATCGCGACCCGCGCGGGCGCCACGCCGGGCACGCCGCCGAGCAGCACGCCGCGTCCGCCTTGTTCCTTTTCGAGGTAATGCGCGCCGACCTGGACCGCCATGCGGCCGGCAACCTCGGACATGGGCTTGAGCAACGGCAGGCTGCCGCGCGGGCTGGTGACCGTTTCATAGGCGATACAGGTCGCGCCGGACTTCATCAGCCCTTCGGCCTGCGGCTTGTCCGCGGCGAGATGGAGGTAGGTGAAGAGCAGATGATCGGGACGCAGGCGGGCGATCTCGATCGCCTGCGGTTCCTTCACCTTCACGATCATCTCGCTTTGAGCGAACACCGCATCGGCATCGGGCAGGATCGTGGCGCCCGCCTCGACATAATCCGAATCCTCGAAATCGATGCCTTTGCCCGCGCC
>Ga0068852_100002681_pt1 | contig 12307 bp, 14 predicted proteins | sample KBSCornC22_FD_66594 | JGI IMG/M metagenome (GOLD analysis project Ga0068852, IMG submission 66594) | Corn rhizosphere microbial communities from Kellogg Biological Station, Michigan, USA - KBS Corn C2-2 | ecosystem: Host-associated > Plants > Roots > Rhizosphere > Soil ... | reverse complement strand
CCAACGAGGATGGTGCCCGCGCCATTGCGGATCGCCTCGGTCGTCCGGCGGGCCTCGTGTTCCCACTGCATCTGCACCGGGTAGCCATGCATCTCGGCCGCGCGCTGAATGCCGCGTTGGATGCGAAGCTGGACCTCGGAGTTCACCGGGTCATGATCGTGCAGGACCAACTGGATCGTTCGAGCGCTCGCGACCACGCTGGGCGGAACATAGCCGAGTGCGTTCGCCAATTGCTCCACGGTCTGCCGTGTCGTCTCGCTCACGCCATCCTTGCCCGAAAGCGACCGGGAGACGGCATATTTCGAAACGCCAAGCTGATCGGCAATGGTTTGCATGGTGACACGATTCACAGCGCGAACCTAACACCCATCCTAACGTCCGCCGGTCAGTCCGCCATTGACTGGCCTTCGGAAGCAGATGTTTAGCTGATAGACCTAATGTTGCAATAGTTTGTGCGTTGTTAGGTTCTTTGTTAGGGTCGCGTCGGTCCTTCGAATTGACCCCCGGTCATCCGGACCAAGAACGTGGCACATCGCGATGCCCTCGGCGGAGGAGCCGTCCACAACATCAAGAGCAGACGCTCGTTGAGTTCCGCTTTGCCTCCAGTAGCCGACCAAGATGCGGGAGACTGCTTCAGCCGCTCATTTGCTTGGGGCCACCATCGGCGTCGCGAGAAGCGCGCCCGTTAGTCCCGACGAGAGAAGGACAGAAAAGCGGCGCTGAGCGCCGTGCCAAAGGCGATCGGAAAGGCGATGGCCATCAGCATCGAAAGCCGGTCATCGTGGTAGCCGATGAAGGCCGCGCCTCCGGCCGAGGCGGCCATGATCGTGAGTACAATGACAAGGCCATGCCCCCACGCCCACCGAGCTCTCCTCGCTACGCCGAGGGCAATCAGGGTGAGTGCTAAGAACAGAAGGATCGACGCATTCAGCCAATGCAGGGTGAGTAGTCCACCCGAACCAGCGGCGTAGTAAAATCCCGCGTCGAGGGTGTCTTGGAATGAGCCCTTCGCGATGTCCACGCCGTCGAGGTCGACGTAGAAATTGAGTAGCATCCCAAGGACGTATTGTGCCCCGAAGAGCACAACGAGAAGGACTGAAGCAATCTGAATCAACCGATGGGTTTTCATCGTTGCATCTCCTTGGCCAGCACCGACACGATTGGGAACGCGTCACCTTGAGTCGAGACCACGAAGAAACAACTCCGCAGTGTCACGGGCGATGGCCGCACGACCCGATTTCGCGGTCATCGAGCGAAGGGGCAGATAGTGCTCCGCTATGGCGAGGTACTGGACCATTCCAACAAGGCTGGCCACCGCGCGTTCTGGGTCGAGGTCGGCACGAAATACCCCGTCGGTGATCCCTCGAGCGATCAAAGACACGATCTGAGCCGTGTGGCTGTCCGCAAAATGCTGAATGCTGGCATCCATTGAGCGGTTACCCTCGAGCATCGCTCGATGCAGCATTCGCACCGCGCCGGCTTCAGCGAGTGTTATCTTCACCCACCCGATAATGAACCGGGCCAGTTGTTCGCGAACGGATCCTCCCTCATTTGCGGCCGTGGCGAGCAATCTTCCGACCCGGCCTCCCACTTCAGCTAAGGCAGCGGCGAACAAGCCGTTCTTGTCACCAAAATAATAGTAGATCAGTTGACTGTTGACGTTGGCGGTCGCCGCGATCTGGCGGGTCGTCGTCCCGTGAGCGCCCTGTGATTCAAACAGCGGTATCGCCGCCTGGAGGATCTTGGAACGCGTTAGGGATTGTTCCTCGGTCCCGTCGGGGTCGGATCGGGCCCTTTTAGGACCGAGGGTCATAGACCTCTTCCCAATAGAACGGTGGCCCATAGCGACGCGGCGAAGTTCGCCAGCTGCAATATTGCACGCACTCCGTTCCAAAGAGCGAAGCGATCGAACACCCGCGCGAGACCCGTCTCGTCTGCAGGGTCGAGCTTGTGCTGACTAAGATTGATCGGCGCGGCTTTCGCGGTTGCGGCCGCATGCGCCACAGCCAAGGCGGCCCCGAGATCGAGGGGCAGAAGCGTTTCCGATGGCAGGCCCTGAAGATGTCCCGCAAGCGCTGCGGCAAGGCCACAAATCACCGCGGCAATCCCCAGTGGCGGGTAGAGGTAGACGCCGTTCTTTAAATCGGCGGCCCGGCTGTAGGCTGAATAGGCCACGACCCCGATCCGGTGCCGGGCCGGAAGTTGCTTTGCCGCCTGATCGAGGCTCATTCCAGCCAGGGGACCCACGATTGCGGCAGTTGCAAGCGACAGCAGAAAGGCGGCGATCATGGTGCCCTCTCTGGAACTCAGCATCCGACGACCTTTAGAGGGCGGCCGATGCAGAGTCAATCAATCGGCTGATTGAAATTGAGATCGTAAATGGACCAGGGGCCGCCCCAAAGCCGAAGATTGCGGCGTCGCGCTCACCGATTTAGACCCCGCCAGAAGGGGTCAGTGAGGGCGAAGGGCCACCGGGATTGGCTCAAGTCCTGGCTTCAATTGCCGGTTCGCGGGAACGAGCCATTGCGTAAATGCCGGAACGGCAGTCACGCGGTGGACGCGTCCGACAAGGATGGTGAGAAGCAGGCCGAAGGTGGCCATGGCTTCGGAAAGCCACAGCGTGGGATGTCGGTCGTGGGCGATACTCTCGACAGTAATTTCGGGCTCAAGACCTTCCCGGGCATGGTCGCCTGTCAGCGATCGGCCTACGCCTTCAAAACCCACGACCTTATGGAACTCGGGCGGCAACTCGCCCAAGCGTTCTACGAGGGAGCACCTTTTATCCCGATCAGGACCCCGATGTTTGGCGTCCCCGCCAGAGACGCCAAACTGGTACACGATCAAGCAGGCGCAGGAGCGCTACGGCATCGTGCGGGCCTGCCTCCTCGCGTACGCCAAGACCGCGGGAGTACTGCGTCTGGTCAGCGCCAAGAAGATTCTGGTCGACGCAAAGAAGGCGGACGACTTCTTCCTCGAGAGCTATGGACCGTTCAGTGAAGGACGGCTAATTCGAAAATTGGGACGGAGGGACTCTTGGAATCGAGCCAAACATCCTTTAGAATCAAAGGCAACAAGGATATATGGACTCGAAAGCGACAGGAACGATGACGGCTCGCATCTATCGCCCGGCGCCGAACGCCATGCAATCGGGCAAGGGCAAATCCAAGACGTGGGTGCTGGTGTACGAGCCGGCCTCCGCGCGCGAGATCGAGCCGCTGATGGGCTACACCTCGACCACGGACACTCAGACGCAGGTCCGGCTGAGCTTCGAGACGCTCGAAGAAGCCGAGAGCTACGCCCGTGAAAACGGCATCCCGTATTCGGTGCAGCTGCCGCACGTCCCCACGCCAAAGCGCTCGAGCTATCCGGATAATTTCCGTTTCGACCGCAAGACGCCGTGGACGCACTAAGGGCCGGTTGACCACGTCGTCGTTGATCTGTTGCCACGACCCAGGTTTCTGGCGACGCTGATCCCATGCGGTGCCGCGCGCTCCTTATCGCCCTTGTTCTTTCAATCGCGCCGACCCTGGCACAGGCGGCCCCTGCCCTGTGGGAGGTCAGCGATGCCGACAGCAAGGTCTGGCTGTTCGGTTCGATCCACGTCCTGCCCAAGACCATCGTGTGGCGGACGCCGGCGTTCGACGATGTGCTCAAGCAGGCCGACCAAGTCTATTTCGAGGCCGATATCGGGCCGATGGGGCAGCTCGGCCTGATCCTCACCAGCCTCAAGATGGGCTTCACCCAGCACCAGGACTGGCTGCAGACCCTGACGCCTGATCAATCGTCGAAGCTCATGGCGGCGATCACCCCGCTGGGGATGACCGGCCCGCAGCTCGGGGGCTACGCTCCCTGGCTCGCCGAAGCCATGGTGGAAAACGCGGTACTCCAAAAGCTCGGCTATCAGGCGGATCTCGGCGTCGATGAGACGCTGCAAGCCGAACTGCCCAAGGAAAAGAAGGGCTATTTCGAAACGGCCGCCGGCCAGATGCAGATGCTGGCGGGCGCCCCTGAAGATCGGCAGATCACGCGGTTGATGACCACCGTCGATGACGTGCCGAACATGCCCAGGGAGATCAGCGACATGGCGAGAGCGTGGTCGTCCGGCAACGCCGACTCCCTCGCCAAGTCGGTCACCGACGATCCAACGATGGACAAGGGCTTCACCCAGACCATGGTACTGGACCGCAACGCCCGCTGGGCGCCGGTGATCGAACAGATGCTCGCTCAGAACCGCCAGAACCTGATTGTCGTCGGCGCCGGCCACCTTGTTGGCGACGGCAGCGTCATCGACCTGCTCACCAAAGCCGGCTTCACGGTGCAGCGGATTCAGTGATACCGGCGTACACCTCGAACGCTGGGAACCCGCCGATGTCCGTCGCCTCCGAACTGACCCGCCTCAAGCGCGACATCGACTCTCTGGCCGAGGAGATCGCCGTGAACTCCGGCCCACGCGCCAAAGCACCGCTCTCAGCCAATGAGCGACGGTCGCTCAAGGCCGAGATGCAGGCGCTCATCCAACGGCTGGATGAGCTGAGCGGAAAGCTCAGCGGCTAGGTCAGACGTCGCTGAGCCTGGTCCATTTGCCGTCGGCTTTGCTCGAGGCGATTGAAGCGGCGATGAACTGCATGCCTTCGACGCCGTCGGCGAGGGTCGGCAGCAGAGGCGCAAACTCCTTGCCCTGTCCGCGGATCACGGCGGCGAACTGGCTGTAAAGCGTCGCGAAAGCCTCCAAATAGCCCTCTGGGTGGCCGCTCGGAATGCGGACGTTCATGGAGGCCGCCGGCGGCTGGCTGATGGCGCCGCCACGCGTCAGCAGTTGCGCCGGCTTGCCCAGCTCGCTGAACCACATGTAGTTCGGGTTGTCCTGCCGCCAGCTCAGGCCGGCCTTCTCGCCATAGACGCGAAGCTGCAGCCCGTTCTCGTTGCCCGGCGCGACCTGGCTCGCCCACAGCATGCCGCGCGCGCCGCCCGTAAAGCGCAGCAGGATGTGGACGTTGTCATCGACCTTGCGGCCCTTGACGAAACTCTGCAGGTCGGCGCTCACGGAGTCCGTCTTGAGGCCGGTCACGAAGCGCAGCAAATTGTAGGCATGCGTGCCGATGTCGCCGATAGCCCCGCCGGCGCCGGAGCGCTTCGGATCGGTCCGCCAGGCCGCCTGCTTGTTGTTCGGATCCGCCGGCTCGCTGAGCCAGTCTTGCGGGTATTCGGCTTGCACGACGCGGATTTTGCCAAGCGCGCCGGATTTGACGAGCTCGCGCGCCTGCCGCACCAGCGGGTAGCCGGTGTAGTTGTGGGTGAGCAGAAACCTTGCGCCACCCTTGGGTTTTATGGCCGCCAGCGCCCGCGCATCGGCCAAAGTCGAGGTCAGCGGCTTGTCGCAGATGACGTGAATTCCCGCTTCAAGAAATGCCTTTGCGGGACCGAAATGCACGTTATTCGGCGTCACGATCGATACCGCTTCGATGCCGTCCGGACGCGCCGCTTCCTTCTTCGCCATCTCCTCGTAGGAGGTGTAGATGCGGTCGGGCGCGAGCCCGATATTCTTGCCGCTTTCCCGCGCCACCTCCGGCCGCGAGCTCAGGGCTCCGGCCACCAGCTCGTAGTCGCCGTCGAGCCGCGAGGCGATGCGGTGCACGTAGCCGATAAAGGCTCCCGTGCCGCCGCCCACCATGCCGAGACGAATCCGCCGCGCTCCGTTCTCCGCCATTTTCTTCTCCCTACCGATCGAGCCCGAGAATCTTGCGGTTGGCCGCAAGGTCCGTTCCCGACGCCGCAAAATCGTCGAACGCCTTCTCGGTGACGTTGATGAGGTGCGCCGCGATGAACGGCGCGCCCTCGGCCGCCCCCTGCTCTGCCGACTTGATGGCGCATTCCCACTCGAGCACGGCCCAGCCGTCGAACCCGTATTGGCTGAGCTTGGAAAAGATGGCGCCGAAATCGACCTGCCCGTCCCCGAGCGAACGGAACCGGCCGGCGCGGTTCACCCAGCTCTGGTAGCCACCATAGACGCCCTGCCGGCCGGTTGGGTTGAACTCGGCATCCTTCACATGGAACATGCGAATTCGGTCGTGGTAGATGTCGATGTAGTCGAGATAATCGAGCTGCTGCAGGATGAAGTGGCTCGGATCGTAGAGCAGGTTCGCCCGCGGATGGTTCTTCACCCGCTCGAGGAACATCTCGTACGTCACGCCGTCATGCAGGTCTTCCGAAGGGTGGATCTCGTATGCCAAATCCACGCCCTGCCGGTCGAACTCGTCGAGGATCGGCATCCAGCGGCGCGCGAGCTCGTCGAAGGCCTCCTCGACCAGGCCGGCAGGCCGCTGCGGAAACGGATAGAGGAACGGCCACGCGAAGGCGCCTGAGAAGGTCGCGTGCGCCTTGATGCCGAGGTTCTTGGACGCGCCGGCGCACCATTTGAGATGCTGCACGGCCCATTCCTGGCGCTTCTTGGGGTTCCCCTGTACGGCCGGAATGGCGAAGCCGTCCGACAGCGTGTCGTAGACCGGATGCACCGCAACGAGCTGGCCGATGATGTGGCTCGCAAGGTCCGTGATGACGATCCCGTGCTTGGCCGCCACCGCGTTGAGATCGTCGGCGTAGGCCCTGCTGGTCGCAGCCTTTTCGACGTCGATGAAAGCCGACACCCAGGTCGGAATCTGGACGCCTTTGTAGCCCAGGCCCGCCGCCCACGCGCAGATATGGTCGAGAGTGTCGAATGGCGCCTTGTCGCCCGCGAACTGGGCAAGGAAAATCGCCGGGCCTTTGATGGTCTTCATAGTTGGGCTCCCTGTCGGGCGGGCTCGGTCGCCGCCTTGACGTACGTAACTTGGCGCGAACGTCGACGCTCCCGCGACGACTGTCAAGCGCCGGAAACGTGCGATTGCCAACACGCTTCGGGCGGCTCGCGCCGCCCGAATTCCGTTCTATCTCAGTGCGCTTTGAGAAGTGCCCTCGCCTCGTCGGGAGGCAGTGCCGCAGGACGTTCGCAGGTGGTCGAGAGGGTCATCACCTGGCCCGTTTCGCCCGCCTTGAGGATTGACGTCATGACGTCGACCGCATGCAGCGCCGTATCGATGTCGCAACGGGCGTGCCGGCCGGTCTCGAACGCGTCCATCATGTCGGCAAGGCCGGCGTTGCGGTAGTTTGCCCGCGGCGTGGGCGTGTCCAGGTTCTGATTGGCGACGCCGAATGGGTGATCCCATGGCACGACTTTCTCGCGAGCGCCGGTCGTGCCGGCAACGGTGACGTCGCCATTGAAGAAATTGGGATCGGGCACGAACACCGAGCCCTCGGTGCCGTAAAGCTCGATATTGTGGTGCCCGTGGCTCTGCACGTCCCAGCTCGCGCCGAGCGTGATGATGGCGCCGTTATGGAACTCCAGCACGGCATGGATCGTGGTTGGGGTGCCGACCTTGATGAAGGTGCCCTTGAACGGGCCTTCGGCCGTGACCTCGCGCTCGGTACGCGCCATCCCGGTGAACGCGGTGACCCGCTTGATCGGCCCGATCAGGCTGATCAGGTCGGTGATGTAATAGGGACCGAGGTCGAGGATCGGTCCGCCGCCTGGCTGGAAGAAGAAGTCCGGATTTGGATGCCAGTGCTCCATGCCCCGGCTCAGCACATGCATGGTGCCGGAGGCGATGCGGCCGATTTTTCCGCTGTCGATGATCGAGCGGGCCTGCTGGTGCGCGCCGCCGAGGAAAGTATCGGGCGCCGAGCCGACCTTGAGCTTGCGCTCGTTGGCCATCTTCCTGATGGCCTTGCCCTCGTCCACCGAGAGCACGAACGGCTTTTCCGAATAGGCATGCTTGCCGGCCGAAAGGATGTCGCTCGTGACTTTGTAGTGCACGGCGGGCACCGTCAGGTTCACGATGACGTCGAGCTCGGAGTTCTTGAGCAGCTCATCCGGCGTCTGTGCCTTCACCTTGTATTCGTCGGCCCGCTTCCTGGCGGCCTCGGGCAAGATGTCGGCGATGGCGCGGACTTCGAGGTTCCTGAACAGCGGCGCCAGCCGCAGATAGGCCTGCGAGATGTTGCCGGCACCCATGATGCCGACGCCATAGACCTTGCTCATGTCAGGCGGCCCACTTCTTCACGGACTCGATCGAGCGGCGAGCGAAGCGTAGCGCGTCGTTCGGCTTGTCGTGCTCGGCGACGAAATACTTCGCCTTGGTCTTGGCCTTGGCGGTGGCGAGCAGCGACTTCCAGTCGAGCGTACCGTAGCCCACGTCGGCCCAGCCGTCCTCGTCGACCGCTTCGCCTGCCTTGGCGATATCCTTGACATGGATCGCAGTGATCCGACTGCCGTATTTGTCCATCCAGGCGACCGGATCCTGCCCGCCCTTCACCACCCAGGCGAGATCCATTTCCCATTCGAGCGCCGGGGCAGCGGCAAGCAGCACATCCATCGGGAACACGCCGTCGGCGCCCTTTTTGAATTCCCAGTGATGGTTGTGATAGCCGAAGCCGACGCCAGCAGCGTTGAGCGCCTTGCCGATGGTGTTGAGCTTGTTGCCGAAATCGCGCCAGTCGCCCTTTCCCTCACGGAAATCGGCCGAGGGAGGCGCCGGGCAGTAGATGGTCTTGATGCCCACGGTCTGGGCGATCTTGACGGCCGCGGCGGTGTCCTCGAGCTGGGCAAAACCGATATGAGCGGTCGGCATCACCAGTCCAGCAGCCTTAAGGCTCGCCGCAAGGGCCGCAGGGTCGGCAAACTGGCCGCCCCAGCCCTCGACCTGCGTATACCCCAGGCGCTTGACCTCCTTGAGCACGTCGTCCTGCGCCCCCTCGTTGCGGGTGCTGTAGAGCTGGATGGAGAAATCCATGATGGCCTCTTTCTAGGCTGACCGATCACGCTGCCGAACGGCGATCGGCGGGAATGACTTTTGCGGCCCACGCCGGAGCCGCAATGATTCTGGCATGTATGGCGCTAGAGACGCTTGCCCGATGCGGTGTCGAACACGCTGCCGCGCGCCGGGTCGAACCCGAGCGTGATTTTCTGGCCGGTCGCAAGATGAATATCCGAAGACGTGCGAAATTTGATGGACTGTCCACCAACCTTGCTCCATCCGACCGTCTCCGAGCCCATCGGCTCGACCAGGTCGATCTCGCTCTGCACGCGGAACGGCATCTTCTCGGCATCGCCCCCAACGAAGATGTGCTCGGGCCGTACACCCAGGACGGCCTCCGTCTCGACCGCCGGCGAGCTGGAGAACTCGTACCCGTTGAGCGTCACCGAAGTATCGCCCAGCGCGAAGCCGGAGCCGCTCAGCTTGCCGTCGAGGAAGTTCATCGTCGGCGATCCGATGAAGCCGGCGACGAACAGGTTGACCGGCTTGTTGTAGATGGTGTGCGGATCGGCAAGTTGCTGGATGACGCCGTCGCGCATGATCGCGATGCGATCCGCCAGTGTCATCGCTTCGATCTGGTCGTGCGTCACGTAGATCATCGTGTTCTTGAGCCGCTGATGTAGCCGCTTGATCTCGACGCGCAGGTCCGAACGCAGCTTCGCGTCAAGATTGGAGAGCGGTTCATCGAACAGGAACACGTCCACATCGCGCACCAGCGCACGGCCGATGGCGACGCGTTGCCGCTGGCCGCCCGAAAGATTGGCCGGCTTGCGCTTCAGAAGCGGCTGGATTTGCAGGATTTCCGACGCGCGAGCGACGCGCGCGGCGATCTCGTCCCGTTTGACGCCGGCGACCTGCAGGCCGAAGGACAGGTTCTTCTCCACGCTCATCTGCGGATAAAGGGCATAGGACTGAAACACCATGCCGATGCCCCGGTCCTTGGGCTCCTCCCAGGTCACGTTCTTGCCGCCGATGAAGATCTGCCCGCCATTGATGTCGAGCAGGCCGGCAATGGCATTGAGCAGCGTGGACTTGCCGCAGCCCGAGGGGCCCAGCAGGACGAGAAACTCGCCGTCGTCGGCTGTAACATTGAGCTTCTGCAAGACCTTGAGGGCGCCGAAGCTGATGTCGAGGTCGCGGACGGATACTTGTGCCATAAATTCAGCCCTTCACTGCGCCGGCCGCGATCCCACGCACGAACCACCGGCCTGATACGAAATAGATGATGAGTGGAACGGCCGCCGCTTCGATCGTCGCCGCCATGTTGATGTCGTACGAGGGCACACCCTGCGTCGTGTGCACGATGTTCTGAAGCTGCACCGTCATTGGCCAGTTGGGACGGCCGGCAAAGATCACGCCGAACAGGAAGTCGTTCCAGATGCCGGTGACCTGCAGGATCAGCGCCACCACCGTGATCGGCACCGACATCGGCAGCATGATGTAAAAGAACGTCTGCCAGAAATTCGACCCGTCCACACGCGACGCTTTGAAGAGCTCGATCGGAAGGCCGGCGTAGAAGTTCCGGAACAGCAGCACCAGCACCGGCATGCCGAAGATGGTGTGCACCACGATGATGCCGCCCAGCGTCGAGAACAGGTGCACCGTCCTCAGGCCGAGGATGATCGGGTAGATCACGACCTGGTAGGGAACGAACGCGCCGAACACCAACAAGCCGAAGAAAAACCCGGCGCCCCGGTAATTCCAGAAGGAGAGTGCGTACCCCGTGAGCGAGGAGATGCCGATCGACACGATGACGGCCGGCACCGTTATCTTCACCGAGTTGAAGAAACCCGGATGCAGGCCGGAGCAGTCGCCGCCGGTGCAGGCGTGCAGCCAGGCATCGATCCAGGGCTGGACCGTCGGATGCTGCGGCAGCGACAGGATATTGCTGGAGAGGACCTCCGGCATGGCCTTCAGCGAGGTGATCACCATCACGTAGACGGGGATCAGAAAGAAGATCGCCGAAATGATCAGGAACGCATAAAGCCCGACGCGACCGGCTGTCACGCGCTTGGGGCGGGCGCCCCAGGGCTCCTCGGCGGTCCGAACGGCAGTATCCATGGTCGTCGCAGTCATGCCGTCACCACCTTTCGTCCGGAAAACGCCCGATACAGCCCTACGCCTCCGAGCACGATGACGACCGGCAGCAGCATCATCGTCGCGGCGGCCATGCCCTGCGCCGCATTTTGCCGGTCGCTCAGCATCTGCAGCACATAGACCGCCGGCATCATGGTTGCGTTGCCGGGCCCGGCCCCAGTCATCGAGACGATGATGTCATAGATGCGCAGCGTGCCGATGCACTGCAGGATCAGCGTCGTCGCCACGGCGCCGCGCATCATCGGCAGCGCGATGAACAAATAGGTGCGCCAGGCCGGGATGCCGTCGACGCGTGCCGCTTTCCAGATCTCGGCGTCGATGCCGCGCAGCCCGGCCAGCAGGATCGCCATGGTCACGCCGGCGCCTTGCCAGACGCCCGCGACGACCAGGCCATAGAGAGCGGTCTTGGCGTCGTTGAGCGGCGAAAAGTAAAAGCTCGTCCAGCCGAATTCGTGCATTGTGGCGTTAAGGCCGTAGTTCGGATCGAGCACCCACTGCCAGACGAGGCCGGTGACGATCAGCGACATCGCGAACGGATAAAGGAAGATCGTGCGCAGCAGGTCTTCCTGCTTGATGCGCTGATCCATGAACACAGCGAGCAGGTACCCGAACACCAGATTGGCGATGATCGACAGAATGCCGAACAGCCAGATGTTCTTGACCGCGGTCAGCCAAATGTCCGTCGACCACAGCCGCTCATACTGGTGGAAGCCGATGAACTTGTAGTCCGGAAAAACGACGGTGTTGGTGAAGGAAAAGTAGACCGAAAGTCCAATGCCGAAGATGTAAACGCCGACCGAAACGATCATCAGCGGGATAGTCGCGATGACCGACGAGATCGGGAGCTTCCTTCTGGTCCGCTCTGCCATTTGCTACGCCTCTCTGGCGCGGCCAAGGCGCATCGCCCAAGGGGTGGGTGCCGGCCGTCAGGCCGGATCATAGACCGTCGAAACCGTTTCGACGATCACCCTGGATGGCTCCCCCCAAACGAACGCCCGCGCGCCGCCTGAATAAGAAGAGGCGCTGTCGATATGACAGCGCCTCCAGACTGCTGACGCTTAGTTCGCGTTCTTGAGGATGTTCACGTAGTCGGCCTGAGCCTGGTCGACCGTATAGGTCGGGTCGTTGAAGAACTTCGTGAACAGGTCGTTCATCTGGTTGGTCGTGTCGTTCGACAGCCAGCGCTGGGCGTCGGTCACGATCTCATCCGGATGGTTGTTGAAGATGTCGAGCGCCTTCTGCAGGCAGGGATCAGCCGATCCCATATCGACATCCGAACGCACGGGCGAGGAGCCCTTGGCGTTGTTGAAGGCCAACTGCACGGCCGGCGAAATGATCAGGTTCGCCAGACGCTTCTGGGC
>Ga0068852_100002678_pt1 | contig 12311 bp, 9 predicted proteins | sample KBSCornC22_FD_66594 | JGI IMG/M metagenome (GOLD analysis project Ga0068852, IMG submission 66594) | Corn rhizosphere microbial communities from Kellogg Biological Station, Michigan, USA - KBS Corn C2-2 | ecosystem: Host-associated > Plants > Roots > Rhizosphere > Soil ... | reverse complement strand
TCCTTGCTCCAGCAGGTCGGCGGCCCGCCCCAGGATTTCCGCGCGCTTCTCGGCTGGTGTTCGGCTCCACTCTGGAAATCCCTGACGGGCCGCAAATACAGCCGAGCTTGCATCATCCGGCGTTGCTTCGACGATGCTTCCGACAATTGTCGTTCCGTCTATCGGGCTTAGGATTGGTCGGACCGGGCCTGCTTTGGTCTTGCCGTCGATGAGCGGCGCTGCGCTGGCGGCGCGGTTTTCTGACGCGATTGCGTCGATCAACCGGTTCAACGCCGCCCGATCGCCGAATTCGATGCCGCGCGAATTCTGCCGCTGTGGTCGATACAAATCGCGCGGCAAGAGAATTTTCGGGTTCCGCGCGTTCTCCGCTGTGCCGACGATGTCGGCAGGTCGCCTCAGCAATGTCGCAAGGGGAATTGCGTCATCGCTTGCCATGGCCACAAAGGACGAGTTTGCGCCGTTCTCAAGCAGTCGCCGCACCAGGTAGGCGAGGAGATCGCGATGACTGCCGACCGGCGCATAGGTTCTGCAGGCGATTGTTGGATAGTCTTCGCCCAATTGCGCGTACAGCGCCTCTCCCATGCCGTGAAGGCGTTGAAACTCGAAGCCACTTTCGTTCCCCACCAGTTCGAGAATGGTCGCTACTGTCAGCGCGTTGTGGCTGGCGAACTGCGGAAACAGCCGGGGCCGCAGCGCCAGCAGCTTTTGGGCGCACGCGATGTAATTCAGGTCGGTCATCGCTTTGCGCGTGAACACCGGATAATCGTCAATCCCGCGTTCCTGCGCGCGCTTGATCTCGGTGTCCCAATAAGCGCCCTTCACTAGGCGGATCATCATTCGCCGATTTAGCGCGATCGCGAGTTCGTTGACGTAATCGATGACGGCGGCCGCGCGTTTCTGGTAGGCCTGGATTGCCACCCCAAAACCGTCCCATGCTTCCAGCGAGGCGTCGCCAAACGCCGCAGCGATCACGTCCAGCGACAGCTCCAGGCGATCCGCTTCTTCGGCATCGACGGTGAAATTGAGATCGCAAGTTTTGGCGTGGCGCGCGAGCTCAATCAGTCGCGGCACCAGTTCGGCCATGACGCGTCGACGGCTTAGGGCCTCGAAACGAGGATGCAACGCGGAGAGCTTGACCGAGATGCCGGGCCGATCGGGGAGGGGCCGATCACCCGCGATACGTCCGATTGCTTCGATCGCGCTCGCATAGGAACCAAAATAGCGTTCGGCATCGGCAGCGGTGCGGGCGGCCTCGCCGAGCATGTCGAACGAATAGCGCATCGCCCCGGACGAATGCGCGCGCGAGAGCGCTGCTTCGATGGTTTCACCGAGCACGAAGTGGCTGCCCATCAGCCGCATCGCCTGTCGCGTGGCGGCGCGTATCGCTGGAACGCCCAGCCGCTTTGCCAATCGTCCGATGGTTCCTTCCGGATTCTCGCCGGACTGAACCACGCGCGCCGAGACGCCGAGCGCCCAAGCCGAGGCGTTGACCAGAAACGCGCTCGATTGGGTCTCATGATGGACGAAATCGCCCTGGCCGAGCTTGTCTTCGATGAACTGATCGGCTGTGCGGCTATCAGGTACCCGAAGCAGGGCTTCCGCGAGCACCATCAGTGCCAGCCCCTCCTTCGTCGAGAGCGCAAACTCGCGAAGCATATCTTCGATGCCGCCGAGCCCGCGGTCCCCCGCGCGTATAGCCTCGATCAGACACGTCGCGGTGCGGTCGATCTGCGCGTTCTGTTCGGCGCTGAGGCGAGCGGTGTTAAGCAACCACGCCGCCATGACGCCATCATCGGGCGCATAGGGTGCGTCAAACGTCGGCAAGGCTGATGTGCGTGAATTCATCCAGGGATCCAGGTTCCGGTGCACATCATGCCGCCGGTGTTGGAATCGCGAAAGCGCTGCGATAGCTTTCGCCGAATTTAAAAAGGAATGTGGTGGCGAATGGGACTGGCGAACAGGGGGCGAGCAGCCGGCCGGGGCGGCTGGAGCTTTGCGTGCTTTGGCTGGGCGATTGGCGTGCTCGGAGCGCTTTCATTTCTCGCGAGCGCACCAGCGTATTCGATCGAACTGAGCGCGCCCCAGGAAGCGCTTTACAGCTCGGTCTCGATTTTCCCGCCTTCGGCTCAACGCATGACTGTGTGCTATGGCTTCGTCTGCCGGCGCCGCGAGATGCTCGATTTCACCGCCGGCGATCGTAGTACCCTGACGCAAATCCTCGCCGCAGGCCGCGCGTCCGCAACGGCCGAACGGGCGGCGGTGCAGAAAGCGGTGATCTGGTTCGATCGCCGCATGGGGCCGATCATCGGCACCAACAAGCGCGTCGCGAAGGCGGATTTCCGCTACTTCGACGACAAGCACAATTATGATTGCTGGGACACTACTCGCAACACCACCAGCCTGCTTCTGGTGCTGCAGCAGTGGGGATTGTTAAAGCATCATGTGGTGGGCGATCCGCATTATCGCGGTAATGCGCTGGTGCTGCAGACGCCGCATAACACGGCGGTGCTTGTCGAGCGCGCGACAAAGGCCGAATGGGTCGTCGACATGTGGCCGCGCGGCTATTTGCAGCCGCCGGATGTCATGAGAGTCGAAAAATGGGTCACCGAGGATTGAGCGGTGCCCACTCTCGCCGTTAGCAATTCAGCTTATTTGATTTTTTAGCCCCACTCCCGGACTGGATCCGAGAGGACGCTGCAATCAGTCACGCCGCCGCGTCAAACCTTGAGGTTCTCGGCCGAGGTCTTGCCGCGATTGGCAACCTCTTCGTATTCCACTGTCTGTCCTTCGTTGAGGGTGGAAAGGCCGGCCTTCTCAACCGCCGAAATATGAACAAAAACGTCTTTGCCGCCACTCGAGGGCTGGATGAATCCAAAACCCTTGGTCGCGTTGAACCACTTCACAGTACCTTTAGCCATCACGTCGTCTCCGCGGGATCAAAGAATAAAAACGGACCGCCGGTCCCCGCAAACCGGCATCTCCGGCGGGCGCACGATACGCGGTATGGCGCGGGCTTGATAGCTTAAACCATGGCTCCAAACCGGCAGAAAACGATGATTATTGCGGCACATTTGCCGTTTTTCGGCACTTCGCGAGCATTTGAGGTGCCAAATGAGCGGGAAATGCTGATTGCAACGGCAAGCCCGTTAATGCCGCATCCGGGTGCTGGGCAGGCCGCTTGCAGGCGCGCGAAATACGCGTGCGAGCCGTTTCAATAAGTAGCGGCGAGGTATTCGACGATCTTCGGGACGTCGGCATCGTCGATCGTCGCGCCGTAGACCTTGATCATCTTGGTCACTTCGGCCTGCCAGAAATCTTTTTTGAATTTTGGTCCACGGGGCTGGATGTTGACATAGTCCGCCGAGTGACAGGCCGTGCAATTGTTCTGCACCACCTCAAGATTGGGGCCAGGCTTGAACGCGGCGGTTTCTTCCGGAAGCTTGTAGTTGACGGGAGCCGCGGTGACCGCCCTGCCGAGACCAACTGCTGTGACAGCGCCGAGTGAGAGGAAGAGCACCAATGGAACGCGACGATTCATGGCTGTTCTCCTCACGCCGCGGTGACGCGAACGGTTTCGATGACATTGCGCAAGTAGCCCGCCGGATTCCACTTTGGCTCGCTCGGCTGGCTGTCGCCGGCATTGTTGGTGGCGCGAACCTTGATCTCGTGGGAGCCCGCCGCAAGCTTCAGCGGAAGGTGCCATTCGCGGAATGAATATTTGCCGAGATCCTTGCCGAGTTTTGCCGGCGTCCAGTTCTTGCCGCCGTCGGTCGACACCGCGACATCCTTGATGCCCTTGCCCCCGTCAAAGGCAATGCCTTTCAGCGTCGTTGCGCCGGCTTTGAGCCTGGCGCCATCGGTCACGTTGGTAATGAATGAGCGCACCGTGAACCGGTTGATCGGGATCGTCGCCTTTGGCGCGGTGCCAGGATCGACGCATCCACACGGCGTGTCCGGAATCCGATAGGCGGTCTTCATCCAGAAACCATCGAACACGTTATCGATCACGGTGATTTCGTTGAGATGCTTGACCCAGTAGGTACCGTAGTAACCCGGCACGACCAGACGCAGGGGAAAGCCGTTGAGAACAGGCAGATCCTGGTCGTTCATGCCGTAGGCCAGCATCACCTCGCCATCTCTGGCATGGTCGATGTCCAGCGCTTTGACGAAGTCCGGCGTCTTGTCGCTCACCGGTCCGTCCATCCCGTTCAGCGTGATCTGCTTTGCACCTTGCTGTATGCCGGCTTTGTCGAGCACGGTTTTCAGCGGCACGCCGCGCCAGCGCGCGTTACCCATCGCGCCGTTACCCAGCTGCCCGCCGGCGACGCGCGGATCGAAGAAGCCGCGGCTGTTGCCCGAGCATTGATTGACCGCGATCAGCTCGACGGCAGGCATCTTTTTCAGGTCTTTCAGTGAAAGCTTGAGTGGACGATCGACCTTGCCCTTGATCTCCAGCGTGAATTTGTCCGGATCGATATCGACCGGTATCTGCGCCAAATGGTAGCGGACGAAGAACGCATTGTTGGGCGTGATCAGGCCTTCGTTAAAGACCGAAAATGGTGTCTCGAGTTGCGGCGGCCGGCTGGTCACCCCGATCATAGGACGCTTCTGAGGATATTTCACGAGCGGTCGCTCGCCATTGCCGATCGGCAGCGTCACCGTTTGCGTTGCGAACACCTTCGACGAGCCGAAACCGGTCGCGAGCGCTGTCATTGCGGCGCCCTTCATCATCTCTCGTCTGTCGAGCATGGCGCTTCCTCCGAAGCTTTGAATACTTCCGGGTCTCCACCCGGATTCGTGGACATTTTCCGCATCGGTGAGCGGCAAGTCAATTCGTAGTTGGAAGGAGGACGTCGGAGGCAATCAAGCCGTGGCGGCTTCCAGGTCATCAACCAGGGCTGACAGAATTTTCGCGCTCTCGACAGCGCCCACGGTGATCGGTTCGAGCCGTCCGCGAATGCTGACCTGCTGCCGCGGCAAGGCACCGACCGCAAGCCCCGCAGTGGCCTGAACTTCCTCGGAAATGATCGCTTCGCATCCGAGACTCTTCGTCATGTCCTGCAGCCTGGCCGCGACATTGACAGCATCGCCGAGCGCGGTGAACACGATATGATCGCGGTATCCGATGTCGCCGATGATCACTTCTCCGCCATGGATACCGATGCCGAAGCGTATCGGTTCGCGCAGATCGTGGCTCAACAATCGATTTAGTTCATCAACATTGTCGGCGATCATGGCGGCGGCCCGGAGTGCTTGCCGGCATGCGGTTTGCGGGCCGCTCGACAATCCGAACAGCGCCAATTGCCCGTCTCCGACGAACTGGTTGGGCTGGCCGCCGCATGCAATCACGGCCTGCGACACCGCCCCGAGGAAGCGGTTGACGATGAAAACGGTGTCGAACGGCAATTGGATTTCGGCGAGTTTTGTCGAGCCTCGCATATCGATGAACATGCTGACCAGATATCGCTCCTGGCCGATGCGGTGCGGCTGCGAGCCTCGCGCAGTCGTGGACATGTGCGGCATGAAGAGCTGAAAGAAGGACAGGTCGGTTTCGGGCCTGAGCTGACAAGCGAGGCGGATCGACGGATCGGTGGCGCCGACGCGGTTGAGCACGAACGCCTCGCGCTGCGATGGCGGGGGGAGCGAGCTGGTATCGCCGATCACGCGAATGCGGCAGGTGGAGCAGCGCGCGCGTCCCCCGCAGATACTGGCGTGCGGCACGTTATTCCGCAGGCTCGCCTCGAGAACGCTGAGGCCCTTCGGCACGCGAACCGTCCTGCCATTGCCGTACGACAGATTGATCATGCCGCCGCGGCGCTCGGCGATGGCGCGCGCGCCCCGTCCGACCAGCACCAATCCGATCAGGCCGAGATAGAAGATCAGGAAATAGTTGACGACGCTTTCCAGCACTTCCTGTTCGGCAACGGTACCGACCTGGCGTTGGGAAAGATTGTCGGCCCGCCATTCGTCGCTCTCGCTGTCGGCCACGACGTTTCGTCCGGCCTGATAAAGACCCAGCATCGCCAATGTCGGCACCAAGACAGCCGCCGCGAGCAGAAACGGCGCCGCGCGCTTGTAGAACGCTTTCATCCGCAGCCAGAAATAAAGCCCGATGCAGCCATGTATCCATGCGATCAGCAGGAGCGCATACATCTGCAAGATCTTGTAAGGCCATGTCACCCAGTACGCGTAGAGCACCTGCGGGTAGTGTCTTTCCTGTCCGAACAGGGCCGGCCCGAGCCGCACGCCGATGATGTGGGCGATGACGAGCGCCGGGATACTGAGGCCGAGCACAAGCTGCAGGGGCTCGATCGCCTTCCAGCGAAATTGCCGCCGCTCATAAAACGCCCATATGCCGAGTCCGGCATGCACCAGCGCCGCCGCATAGAACACGATGGCAACGGGCAGAAATTGCCAGAACAGGATGTGGTAATACAAACCCGCGGCAAGCGCGCCTGCGGAGATATTGCCGAGCGCGTGGTTGAGAAAATGGCTGACCAGGTAGGTGAACAACACCGCGCCGCAGGTCAGCCGAACCTGCCGGATGCTGATGCCTCGGATCATTCTCATGATCTGCTGCTGGGAGAGTTGGGCCATGTGCTCCAATTGAAGGCTCATCGATAAATTGATCACGATGATAAAGTTTTATTCCCGCTGTGACCACCAGACCCTTGTCCTCGGACTCACGCGCAATCTCCTTTGCCGATCCGTTGACACCTCCTGAGGAGTCGGGGAGAAAGCGTCGTGACCATCGCCGCCCCCGATAAAGCGCATGCCGGAACGGACAGTCCGGCGCTTCGGAAACTGCTCGCGCCGGCCATGCTGATCGCGGCGATGACCGCGATGCGCCTGGTTTACGCAGGGGTGACCGATCTGCGCACCGACGAGGCCTACTACTGGACCTGGTCCAAGGAGAACGTGCTTTCGTTCCTCGATCATCCGCCGATGATTGCCTGGTTTATCCGGTTCGGTACGACCCTTTTTGGCGATACCAATCTCGGCGTCCGGTTCGCCGGCATTCTCGCGATGCTGGTCACGCAATTGCTGCTCGCTGATATCGTCCGGCGCGTGACGCATGATGCACGCGCGATCGTGTTCGCACTGCTGATGCCGGAGGCCGCGCTTTATTACGGATTGCTGATGGCCAAGGTCTCGCCGGACACGGCGCTGATCCCGTTTGCCGTTGCAATGATGTGGGCGCTGGTTCGGCTGGAGGAGAGCGGGAACCCGCGCTGGTGGCTGGCGGCCGGCGCGTTCGCCGGGCTGGCGCTGTTGTCGAAGTTCACCGCGGTGATGCTGTTGCCGGCGATCGCCGCATTCATGCTGGTCCCGAAATGGAGAACACGCTGGATTGCTAGCCCCTATCCATGGGCCGCCGCGCTGATCGCGATCGTCTTGTTCATGCCGGTGCTGATCTGGAATGCCGAGCATGACTGGGCCTCGTTCCGGTTTCAGCTTGTGCGCGCGACCGCGAACCACGAATGGTCATGGCGGACGCTTGGGGATTTCATCGGCATTCAATTTGGACTGGTCGGGTTTATCCTGTTGCCGGTGGTCTTGTCGGGAGTGACCGCGAGCGCGTGGCTCGGCTACCGCCAACGGGATGCGGTGGGCATTCTGCTTTCGACCGCCGTGATTGTCCCGTTTGCATACTTTTTCTGGAAATCGTTGACGCTGCGGGTCGGCGACACCTGGCCAATGTTCATATGGCCGGCGGGATTTGCAGCAACCGCCATCAACATTACGGTGCTGCCGCGAGAAAGCTTCCCCGCCCGGATGATCACATCGACGATCGGGTCGGCCAAGGCGGCGATCGCTTCCGGCATCATCTTTGTCGTTCTGGTTTTTATGTATTACGTCGTCACGCCCTGGAATCTCATCGGCAGGATGGATCCAGTCGGCGCGGAAGCGGGCTATGCGCATCTCGGTGAACGCGCGCGGGCCGAACTGCAAGAGTCCGGCGCGACCTGGATAGCCACGACCGACTACCGGACCTATTCCATGCTGCGCTGGTACTTCAAGGGGCGCGTCCCGGTGCTCCAGATCAACGAACGCGGCCGGTTCATGGGATTTAGCGATCCCGGCATGAACTCGATACGCGGGCGCGTCGGCCTCTATGTCGGGCGCGAACCTGATGACAAGAGCGCGGTGTGGGCATCGACAACGGCGATCAGGGAGCCGCTTGAGACTGTCGAACGGAGCTGGCGCGGGATCGTGATGGATACTTACTCGCTGGAAAAACTGACAGGATGGACCCCGGAACTTTCGCCGCCGGCGGATTCTCCGCTTTATCGGTGGCGCGTGTTGGCCGGCGATGTTGCCCAGCGATCGCGGATTGCGGAATTGGCGAACACTCTCCAGTTCGCCCTAAACTAGCGTTCACTCGTCCGCATCGCGCTTGCGCAGCAAGTCTTTTGCAAGATCGGCCAGCGCCGGCCGAGGCAACGCCGTGAATGGCAGCGGGCGGGTGACCTCGATCGCGGCAAGCCCGAGCCGAGCGGTCAAGAGCCCGTTGAGCACGCCTTCGCCGAGCCGCTGCGATAGTTTTGCAGCGATGCCATGGCCGAGCATCTGCTGGATCAGGCTGTCGCTTGCCGCCATTCCGCCGGTGATCGCGAGATGCGCGATCACATGGCGCATCAGCCTGATCATGCCGAGCGCGCCCGGCCGTCCTCCATATAGCCGCGCCAACTGGCGGATCAGCCGCAGCGCGGCCGCGAAAACGAAAAGCACATCGACGAGCGCGCGCGGACTGATTGCGGTAACGATCGACACGCGTTGAGCGGCCGTCGAAACCAGTCGCCGCGCCTCCTGATCCAATGGAGCCATCAATTCGCGTTCGGCCAGGCGGATCATATCGGCGCCATCGATGATATCATCGGCATGGCCCTGCAACGCGGCGCGAGCCCTTGCCAGATGTGGGTTGCGGCGCGCGAGTTTTACGAGCTCCTGTACGATGTTTCGGCTTTCGCCGCGATCGTCACTTGCAAGCACGGCAATTGCGCGCAGGTGCAGGTTTTCAATTGCGGCCAGCCGCGCCAATCCGAACGCTTCCCGCGCCACCACGGCCGACAAGGCGAGCGCTGCGGTCAATGCAAACGCCACGCCGAGAGCACCGAGGCCCTCGCTGCGCGCATACAGGTCTTCAATCAGCCGGGTAACGGCGAGGCCAACGCCTAGCAGGACCAGGCCCGCAATGGCGGCCCAGAACAAGGCACCCCACGAAAATCGGCGGCGCGTCGGCAACGGAGGCCCTTCCAGCGGTACGGGTAGCATCGCAGGATCGGCTTCAGGCGTGACATGCACGGTGCCGCGGAGCGGACGGCTTGCGTCCTCCGGGTCCATCACGACCACACTGGGATCGTCCAGCTTGAAGGTTGCGGGACGTCGATGACGAGAACGCTCGCTCATTGCAGTCTGTCTCCGATCAGGAACTGGAGCGCCCGGTCGAGGCGGATGTGAGGCAAAGCTGGAGCCTCCGTGCCGACGCTCTCAAGCTGTGGCGGCCGAAAGCGAAGGAAGCGAAAATCGGTCGTTTCAGCCGCAGCGCTTGCGAGGCCCCTGAATGCATCGGCGCCGGTGAAAAGCTGTTGCGGATCTGTAGGCAGATCGCCCGGAAAGGTCGCGACCTCGGTAGAGCCGTCGAACGTCTCGCCGTTCACGATCTCGCCCGGGGCAGGCGTGCCGAGAATCGACGGCAACTTGTCGCGCCCGCGCTGCACCTGCGCTTCACGCGTCGCGCGTACCGCGGCGAGCGCAACGACATCGATTTCTGCGCCGGTGTCGGCGGCTCGCGCGACCGCCTTGGCAACCGTGCGCCGTAACACCGCCTCAAGTCGGTCATGACTGGAATGATGCAGGTGATCGGCCTTGGTCGCAGCAAACAAAATCCGATCAATGCGTGGCCGGAACAGGCTGGAGAGCAGGGTGCTACGGCCTATTCTGAAGGAATCCAGAATTCCCGCCAGCGCCGCCTCAAGATCGACAAGCGCCTCCGGTCCGGAGTTGAACGCCGAGAGTGCGTCCACCAGAACCACCTGACGATCCAATCGCGCGAAATGATCCCGGAAGAACGGGCGCACCACCACGTCCTTGTAGGCCTCGTAACGCCTCGCCATCATGGCCCATAGCGATCCCTCCGGCGCAACGCCTTCGTTAGGCAGATCGAGCGGCGTGAATGTCAGCGCCGGAGAGCCGGCGAGGTTGCCGGGCATCAGGAAGCGCCCCGGCGGAAGCAGGCTCATCGCGAACCGTTCGTCGCGGCAAGCGCGCAAATAGTCAGTGAATAGCCTTGCGCCGGCGAGCGCAGCCTGTTCGTCCTCGCGTGCCGAGGCATTCAGCGTCGCAAGCTGCGCATGCCATTGCGCTGCCAGCCGCGCCCGCGGGCGTTCCCGCGACAGCGCGAGGCTCGCGCGGGCCCATTGCTCGTACGACTTGTTCAGCAGCGGCAAATCGAGCAGCCATTCGCCGGGATAATCGACGATATCGAGCGTTAGCGTCCGGTCCGCGCCATTTTGCCGTTGGTATTCGATGACCAGTCGCAGCTCGCTGATGTCGACCGTCGAATTGGGCCAGCGGCGCTCCGCGACCAGACTGCGAAGGTGGTTCTCGTAGTCGAACCGCGGCACGGCGTCATCGGGCTGCGGCTCAAGCTGCGCCCGCGCAATTCGTCCAGTGGCAAACGGCTCAAAAATTGGAAAGCGCCCGCCACGCGTCAGGCCGTGGATCAGCGCTGTGATAAAGACGGTCTTGCCGGCGCGGGATAGTCCGGTAACCCCGAGCCGCACCGCCGGATTAAAGATATGCTCGCCAAAATCCAGCAGCGCCCGCGCCGATAGCCGCGCTTCTTCGACGATATCGGAAAAACGGGAGGCCATGCGGGAGGGAAGAACTCGACTGAAAAACCGTTGGCGGGCTACCAGGGAGGTGGCGATTGGCAGGTCAAAAAACAAGTTTCATACTTAGGACGCGATTGCCGTCTTAAGCTCGTTGAGCTCCAATGAGCTTTGACCTATGGCTCGCGCCAGGAATTTGCCGGAACGGCCATGACCATCTTCAGACTGAAGCAACTCGCCTCGACCTCCGTGCAAGCCGCCGCCGGCGCCGTTCGCTGGAATTACGATCGGGCCGAACTGATTGCCGACGGGATTGTGCACGGGATTGGCGTGTTCTGCGGCCTGATCGCGGCCACGGTGCTGATCGTGCTGACCGCGATCTATGCCACTCCGCTCGAACTCGGCGTTGTTTCGATTTATGTCGCGGGATTGCTGGCCATGTTGGTGCTGTCGGCAATCTACAATTTATGGCCGGTATCTCCGGTCAAATGGGTGCTGCGCCGCTTCGATCATTCCTCGATCTATGGGCTGATCGCGGCAACCTACACGCCCTTCATTGCCCAGATGAAGGACAGCATATCCGCCATGGCGCTCCTGATCGGGGTGTGGTGCGTGGCTGCGGTCGGAATCCTGCTCAAGCTGCTTTTCCCGGGCCGTTTCGACCGCTTGGCTGTCGCTCTCTATCTGCTGATGGGCTGGAGCGGTTTTGCGGTGTACGACGCCGGTAAGACGTCGCTGCCCACCTTGACGGTCTGGTTTATTGTCGCCGGCGGCCTGCTTTATAGCTTCGGAGTGATCTTTCATGCCTGGCACCGCTTGCGTTTCCAGAACGCGATCTGGCACTGTTTCGTGCTGCTGGGCGCGGCTTGCCATTACACGGCGGTGATGGACCTGGTTCTGGCCTGACAAAACTCCAAATAGCTGAAGGCGCGCGATGCAGGTGACGGGCAAAATCGTGGTGGTCACCGGTGGGGCCAATGGCATCGGGCGGGCGCTGTGCGAAACTTTTCATCGCGCCGGCGCGGCCAAGGTCGTCGTCGCCGATGTCGATCTGGCTGGCGCCAAAGCCGTTGCCGCCTCGGTCGATGGCGCGGCGTTTAGATGCGATGTGGCGCAGGAACAAGACATCGTTCGTGTCATCGATGAAACCGAGCGGCAGTTCGGCCCGATCGCGCTGTTCTGCTCCAATGCCGGCATCGGCGGCGGCTTCGACCCGCTGTCGGAGAATGCCGGCGGCGTTTCCGACGAACCGTTTGCGCGAAGCTGGGCAATCCATGTCATGGCGCACGTTTACGCCGCCCGGCACCTTATTCCGCGCATGAAGACGCGCGGCGGTGGCTATTTCCTCAACACGATTTCGGCGGCCGGATTGCTCTCGCAGGTCGGAAGCCCGGCCTATTCGACCACCAAACATGCGGCGGTCGGATTTGCTGAGAACCTGGCGATCTCGCACAAGGCGCATGGCATCAAGGTTTC
>Ga0068852_100002676_pt1 | contig 12314 bp, 9 predicted proteins | sample KBSCornC22_FD_66594 | JGI IMG/M metagenome (GOLD analysis project Ga0068852, IMG submission 66594) | Corn rhizosphere microbial communities from Kellogg Biological Station, Michigan, USA - KBS Corn C2-2 | ecosystem: Host-associated > Plants > Roots > Rhizosphere > Soil ... | reverse complement strand
GTCAGCGCATTCATGTTGCTGTCGTCGCTCATCAGGAATCCGCCGAACCCGATCCGCTCGCGGACGATCCGCTCGATCACGGTCGGCGACTGGCTGGCCGGGCGGTCGGAATCCCAGGCGGTGTAAACGACATGCGCCATCATCCCCATCGGCGCCGACGAGAGCCGCTCGAAGGGCTCCAAATCTTCCTCGAGCTCGTCCACGCTCGCAGTGACGATCGGCAGCTCGTGATGGGAGTCGACCAGGGCGCGGCCATGTCCCGGGATATGTTTGACGATCCCGACCACACCCGCCGAGGCCAAGCCGTCCAGGACCGCCCTCCCGAGCGCCGCCACCTGCATCGGCGCCGTTCCGAGCGCCCGATCGCCGATGATGTCGCTCGCCCCTTCCTGGCGGACGTCGAGGAGCGGCAAAGCGTTTACAGTGACGCCGACGTCGCGGAGCATCAGGCCGATCGCCCGGGCGTTCGCTCTCGCCGCCTCCATCGCCGACGAAGGCGCAATTGCGTAGAGATCGGCGAAGCGGAGCGCGGCGGGGAAAGCCGGCCATTCCGGCGGCTTCATGCGCGCGACCCGGCCCCCTTCCTGGTCGATCAGGATCGGTAAGTCGGCGCGTCCGGTAAGATCGCGAAGATCGCCGGTCAGCCGCCGCATCTGGTCGCGGCTCTCGCAATTGCGCTTGAAGAGGATGAACCCTGCGGGCTCGGAGTCGCGGAAGAAGTCGCGCTCGCTGTCCGTCAGCTCGAGCCCTTCGAAGCCGTAGATGGCCGCCTGCATGATCTCGGCCCCTATTGAGCCACGAAGCAGTTTTCGCCGGCAGCCCTCAGCGTGTCGCAGGCCTGCTTGGCGTCGGCCGACGATGCCGCTGCGGCGCGGAGCCGGATTCCGTGCGCGAACGGCAGGATCATCTTGTTCATCCCCGCGATCGAAGGAAAGCGAGCCGAAAGCGCCGTCCATGCCCGCTCGGCCTGCGCCTGGTTGGCGAAGGCGCCAAGCTGGATGACGGTTCCGGGGGCGCCGCCCGCCTTCGCTTCGGCGGGCGCTTCGGGCGCTGCAGCCGGCTTCTTGGGCGTCTCGGCCGCGGCCGCGGGCGGTTCGTCCGGCGCCTTCACCACCATCCCTTGCGGGAGCTTGCTGGTGTCGAGCTGGGAGTTCCGATCCTCGCCCGCGCTGGTTTCGAAAGCGGTCTGGCTTTCGCCGCTGATGTCGAGCCCGCCGGGATTGGGCGGCTTCACCTTATAAGGTCCCGCCGGCGCCTGGATCAGCTCGGGAGGACCATCCACGACCGCATTGCGTCGGCCGAGCCAGAAGAAAGTCGCGGCGACGATCAGCGCGGCGAGAAGCACCAGGAGGAGCGCGGCGAGCATCTTGCGCGCCGAAATGCCGCGCGGCTCGTCCTCATCCTCGACCGGCTGAAGCCACGGTAGTTGTTCGTCGTACGGACGGCTGTCGCTCACCGCTCGACGCCTTTCGGCTTGAATGGAAGGCCGACGACGGCGCAGCTGAAGTCAATCTTTTCCATCCGCTGACACAATACTTCGGAGTGCGCCTGCGAGGTGGTGCCGATCTGGAAGCGGTAGAAATAGCGCCCGCGCGAATTGCGGTCGGCGACGACTGTCGCCTTGAGGTGCGCAACCGCTGGGTAAGCGCGAACCATGTGGCGCCAGCCGAGCTTTGCCTGCTGTCGCGTGCCGAAGGCCCCGATCCGCACGATGCGTCCGTCCGCGCCCTTCGATTGCCACGCCGGCCAGGCGGTCAGCGGCTTCGAACCCGCCTTTGCCTCGGGCTTGGCAGCCGGCGTGTCCAACTTCTGTTCGGCCACGACCTTGTCCAGCTTCGCCGACGGCGGGACTTCGCGCTTTAGCGTGGGCCGCCGCGCGACCGTGCGCCGTTCCGCTTTGGGCCTGACGATCGGCACCTGGCGTTCGGGGATCGGACTGACTTGGGGCGCGGGCTCGAGAATGACTTGCGGCTGCGGTTCGGCCTGTTGCTCCGGCGCGATCATGCGCGGGGCGGGAACGGGCGTCGTCGTGCTCGACTCGCTTTTCCGGAACGTTTGCTCCCAGCTGTGCGCGCCCATCCAGTAGGACGCGCCGGCGACCAGCAGGATTGCCGCGACCCCCCAGCCAGCGACCTCGCGGCCATTGCCACGCCGTTGAGCCTTGGCCGGGGGCGTCGGCTTGGGTTCGTCTGTGAGCCACGGCAACCGCTCCACCGCGGCAGCCGCCTGAGCCTGGCTCATGGTCAGCGCATCTCCTCGGCGGCCGCCACTCCCATCAGCGCGAGACCGCTCCTGACAATTTGCCCCACGCCGAGCGCCAGTTCCAGCCGGGCACGCGAAAGTTGTGGATTATTTTCAAGGAGGAAGCGCCGTTCGGGGTCGTCGTTGCCGCGGTTCCAGAGCGCGTGGAACTCGGCTGCGAGATCGTAGAGATAGAATGCGATCCGGTGTGGCTCGTGGGCGAGCGCGGCACCTTCGAGGACGCGCGGATATTGCGCCGCGCGCTTCACCAGCGCGAGCTCCTCCTCATCGAGCAGCGAGAGGTCCGCCGGACTTGCGAGATCGACTCCCGCATCGGCCGACTTGCGCTTGAGCGAGCTGATCCGGGCATGGGCGTACTGGACATAGAAGACGGGATTGTCCTTCGACGCCTCGACCACCTTGGCGAAGTCGAAATCGAGCGGCGTGTCGGCGCGCTTGGTCAGCATTATGAACCGGACGACGTCCTTGCCGACTTCGCGGACGACGTCGGCCAAAGTGACGAAATCGCCGGCGCGCTTCGACATCTTCACCGGCTCGCCGCCGCGAAACAGCCGGACCATCTGGATCAGCTTGACGTCGAGGTCGACGCGCCCGTCAGTCAGGGCCTTCACGGCCGATTGCACGCGTTTCACGGTCCCGGCGTGATCGGCGCCCCAGATGTTGACGAGGTGGTCGGCAGCCTGCGCCTTTTGCCAGTGATAGGCGGCATCCGCGCCGAAATAGGTCCAGCTGCCGTCCGACTTCTTCATCGGGCGGTCCTGATCGTCTCCGAACTCAGTCGATCGGAACAGGGTGAGCTCGACCGGCTCCCACTCGTCATGCGGATCGAGGCTCTTCGGGCGCTCGAGCATGCCTTCGTAGACCAGGCCCTTGCCGCGAAGGACGTCCATCGCCTTTTCGACGGATCCTGACTTTTGCAGCCGGTCCTCCGACGCGAAATGGTCGTGATGGATTCCGAGCAGCCCAAGGTCGTGCTTGATGAGATCGACCATCGCGGCGATTCCGCGTTCGCGGAAGATCGCCAGCCACTCGCTCTCCGGAGCCGCGGCGTATTTGTCGCCGAATTCGGCAGCGAGCGCGACCGCGGCAGGCTTCAAATAATCCCCTGGATAGAGCCCTTCGGGGATCTCGCCGATGTCCTCCCCGAGCGCTTCGCGATAACGCAGGTGCAGGGAACGTGCGAGGGCGTCGACCTGGGCGCCGGCATCGTTGAGATAATATTCCTTGGTTACGCGGAAGCCCGCTGCCTCAAGAACCCGAGCCAAGGCATCGCCAACGACCGCGCCGCGGCAATGGCCAACGTGCATTGGGCCGGTCGGATTGGCCGAGACATATTCGACGTTCACGCGCTCGTTGGCGCCGACCCTGGAGAGGCCATACTCATCCCCCTCGCGCAGGATCGTCTCGAGTTCGTCGCGCCAGGCATCAGCGCTTAGGCGGAGGTTGATGAAGCCTGGTCCGGCCACTTCGACCGAGGTGACCGGCGGCAGCGCCTCGAGCTTCGGCCTGATCAGCTCGGCGAGGCTCCGGGGATTCGTCCCCGCTGGCTTGGCAAGCACCATCGCCGCGTTCGTCGCAAGGTCGCCATGCGCAGGATCGCGCGGCGGCTCGACAGTTACGTTCCTGCGGTCGAGGCCGGCGGGAAGCGCGCCTTCCGAAACGAGGTCGTCAAGCACTCCGTCGAGGAGCGCAGCATATTGGGCGTAGAGGCTCAACTTCAATCCACCAGTGCTGGAAGGGCTGGCCCTCTAGCGCAGCAGATGACGCGCGTCAGCCCATGCGGCCAAGAATCATCTCGAGCACTACGAGATTGATCGGATGATTGAATTGCAATCCGCCCTCGATCGCCGACTGACCGAAAGCAGTCCACCGCTCTCGATCAGCGCCATCCCTGGACCGAATTAGAAGCGATCGGGCGGAAGATTGACGGGTCCCACGATCTCCTCATGCCGGGCGATGGCGAAGCGATCGGTCATCCCGGCGATGAAGTCGCCGAGCGTGCGAAGCTGCTCGACCTCATCCCCCGAACGGCGCCACTCGGGAGAAAGCAGCACCGGATCGGCGCGGTAGGCAGCGGCGAGCTCGGCGACGACGCGCTGAGCCTCGTCGCGGACCGGTCTCAGCTCGGGAAGGCCGTACAGGCGCGCGTACAGGAAGCGCTTGAGCTCGCGCTCTTCCGTGGCGAGCGCATCCGAAAAGCCGGCGAGCGGACGTCCCGCCGAACGCACCTCCTCGATGGTCTCGGCGCCGCTTTCGCTTACCCGGCGCGCGGTCTCGGCAAGCACGTCGCCGACCATCGTCCCGATCATGTCGCGCACGAGCGCGCGCTGGCGCTTCTCGATCGAAATGCCGGGATGTCGCTCGCCGATCGCATCCCACAGCCGCTTCACGATCGGCAGCTCGATCAACTCCTCAATCTGGAGCAGCCCCGCGCGCAGACCGTCGTCGATGTCGTGATTGTCATAGGCGATGTCGTCGGAGATGGCGGCGACCTGCGCTTCCAGCCCGGGCCAGGTGTCGAGCTCGAGGTCCCATTGGGCGTTCGCTTCCGCCAACGCCCAGCTGGGAGCTGCGACCGGACCGTTGTGCTTGGCCAGCCCTTCGAGCGCTTCCCAGCTGAGATTCAGTCCGTCGAAGCCGGGATATGGATTTTCCAGCCTGGTGACGATGCGGATCGTCTGGGCGTTGTGGTCGAAGCCGCCGGCGTCGGCGAGAGCGGCGTCGAGCGCGTCTTCGCCGGCGTGGCCAAAGGGCGGGTGGCCGAGATCGTGGGCAAGGCAGAGCGCCTCGGTCAGGTCCTCGTTGAGCCCGAGCGATCTCGCGATCGTCCGGCCGATCTGGGCGACTTCGAGGCTGTGGGTGAGGCGGACGCGGTAATGATCTCCGTCCGGCGCAATGAAGACCTGCGTCTTGTGACGAAGGCGGCGGAAGGCGACGCAGTGGACGATGCGGTCGCGGTCGCGCTGGAAAATGTCGCGCGGGCCGCGCGGGCCGGAGCTCTCTTCGGGATGAAGGCGGCCGCGGGAATTGTCAGGTAAGGCGGCGACGCCGGTCGGTAGGGTCATTCGACCGCGATTGGCACAATCCTGTCGGAATCGGAATTGGTCCAGCGAAACGCATCGACACCGATCGAATGAAGATCCTCCGCAAAAATTCTCGCGTCGGACGAGCCGCGGAAGGGACCGATCACCAGTCGGTCGCGATCGGAGCTTTCCGCGACATAAGCGGTGATCCCATCGAACAAATCACGGTTCTTGGACTTCAGGTGCTCGAACTCAGTCGACAGTGCCCCAGCGTCGCGGCCGCTGGCCAGCTGAAGCCAGATTTTCGATTCGACCGCTTGCTGGGTCCGCTGCACGGTCGTGGGCCGCGGCGGCGCTGCGTAGGCGACGCGCACCGGTTGCGGCGGAGGAACCTGCGCATCCAGCGAAGGCTGTTGCCAGACCGGTTGAACGGGCGCGGCCGATGGCGAGGCCGGGCGGAGCAATGCATCGATTCCCGATAGGCGGTCGGTGCTGACGGTTTCGCTCATGGATACCGTCGAAGGAACAGTGCGCGGGGGCGTCGCATAAGCGTAGCTCACTCCGCTCGAATCCGGGAAGATGCCGAGGTTGACCGCCGCCGCTTTCTCTCCCGCGGGCAACGAGGGAAGCTTCGCGAGGAACGGGGCGACACCCGACGCGCTGCCGGGCATTGCCGCGTTGATCGTACTCATCGCTCCGCTGGAATCACCAGTCAGAGCAAGCACGAAGGCGCGGACGCGGTTGGTGGTCGAATCGCCCTTCGCCGATAGCGGCGCGAGGGCGGCGAGCGCGCCGGCTTTATCGCCGGTGATCGCCAGGCTGAGCGCGAGGCGGCGGCGGGCTTCGTCGGCATCGGCGCCAGCCAAGGCTGCACGGTAGTCGTTCTCCGCTTTCGCCTGTTGCCCGAGCAGGTCGTAGGCAAGGCCGCGGTCGCAGCCGAGGACGGCCTGCGTCGCTCCAAGCTGCTGGGCGCGCGCGAAGTAGGGCATGGCGCCCTTCGCATTGCCGTTCGCGACCTGGACGGCGCCCATGCCGGCCTGCGGCAGCGGACTGCGCGGGTTCACCTCGTCGGCCCGGGCGAAGAAGCCAGCGGCAGCCTGGGCATCGCCAAGCTCAAGCGCGGCGCGACCTGCGCCGATCAGCGAATTGAAATCCTTCGGGTCGTCAGTGAGGGCGCGGACGTATCGTGCAAGCGCCGAAGCCGCGGTTTCGTTGTAGGGCGAATAGCTACCCTGCGCAGCGGCCGGCACTGCGATAACAGCCGCAAGCCCGGCAACGCTGACGAGCGCCGCACCCACGAACGAAATATGTGACAATCCCCGCATTCATCCTCCCCGTGCGGCAGAGAATCTTGCCGAGAGCTTTCTGCCTAGAGGCTTTACGGTGAGCCGTGCGAGGGGGGCGGTAAGGCGCGCCGAACGCCGGCCGTTTTTCGGCCGAGTAAACGAAAGACGACGCTTTCCATGCAAAAAGGGACAGCCCCGTGAGGGACTATCCCCGATTCTGCGAGCGCCTTTTTGCTTACTGGTTGTTCTGGCGATTGAGGAAGCGCGGGATGTCGATCGGCTCGCGCCGATAGCCCGTGTCATCCTCGTCGATCTGAGCTTTGGGAGCGCCGCGCGCGATATTCGACATACGCTCGAACAACGTCCCGCCAGCAGCGGCTTGTTGGGCGCTGTCGTCCTCATCATCCGGCGGCGCGATCGGCGGAACGCCGACCGGGCTCGTCAGGATGTCGTCGGCGCCGAGCAGAAGCTCATCGTCGCCGTCATCGGTAAGGTCGACTTCTAGCGTGTCTTCGACCGGCGCGTCCGTCTGCTCCGCTGTGGGAGCTGGTGCGACCGGAACCGGCTGACGAGCAGGGAAGGTGAACACCTTGCCCGGCGCCGGCTGCGCAACCGCATCAGCCTCGATGCCCGTTGCGACAACCGAGACTCGGATCTTGCCGCCGAGGTCGTTGTTGAACGCCGATCCCCAGATGATGTTGGCGTCGGGGTCGACCAGCTCCTTGATGTGGCTTGCGGCCTCGTCGACCTCCATCAGGCGCATGTCCTCGCCGCCGGTGATCGAGATGATGACGCCCTTCGCGCCCTTCATGCTGACGCCGTCGAGCAGCGGGTTGGAGATCGCCTTCTCCGCAGCCTCGATCGCGCGATTGTCGCCGTCGGCCTCGCCGGTGCCCATCATCGCCTTGCCCATCTCGCTCATCACCGAGCGGACGTCGGCGAAGTCGAGGTTGATGAGGCCGGGCATGACCATCAGGTCGGTGATTCCGCGGACGCCTTGCTGGAGGACCTCGTCGGCCATTTCGAACGCCTGCTTGAAGGTCGTTTCCGAATTGGCGAGGCGGAACAGGTTCTGGTTGGGGATCACGATCAACGTGTCGACGTGCTGCTGAAGCTCGGCGATCCCGGCATCGGCCGAACGCGAGCGGCGCGTACCCTCGAACGCGAACGGCTTGGTCACGACGCCGACCGTCAGGATCCCGCGGTCGCGAGCGGCCTTGGCGATGACCGGAGCGGCGCCCGTCCCCGTTCCGCCGCCCATGCCGGCGGCGATGAAGCACATGTGCGCGCCTTCGAGCGACTGAATGATTTCCTCGAGCGATTCTTCCGCGGCAGCGCGGCCGATTTCCGGCCGTGATCCGGCGCCAAGTCCCTGGGTGATCTTCAGGCCGAGCTGGATCCGGCGGTCGGACTCGGAATTGTTCAGCGCCTGCGCGTCCGTGTTGGCGACGACGAAGTCGACGCCCTGAACATCGGCACGCATCATATTCGCGATGGCGTTGCCGCCCGCTCCGCCTACGCCGATGACACTGATCCGCGGGCGAAGCTCGTCGACCTCAGGCCGGATGAAATCGATGCTCATGATTTAAATTCCCCCCAATGCGACAACGCGTTGAGCCTCCACGAGGAATCCATGAATCATTGCGAGTCGCATGCCAAGGAAAAAAGTTAACGGCGGCGAAAAAACTGGGGAGCAGTGTCGCCCGAAAGACTCACTTTTTTGGCTGCAAAACAGAAACGGCTCGGCACAGGGGAGCACCGAGCCGTTGCATGACGCAGTGAGACCCGCCGTCTCGCTGCAAAGCTGAGCGTCGGGGCGGCGAGTCTCGATAGCAGTTTTACTTTGAGTTAACCGCAAGTCTAGTCACATTGATGTAAATGATCAGCTCTTTCGGCGCTCGATCCCTCCGGGTGGGCCGATGTTCGCTTTTCGCCGCTCCCCTTTCCGGCGGTCACCGCTCGGCCGCGGGGCATCTCCGCCCAGTTGTCCGGCCTCGATCGCGATGGTTTCCGAACCCGGCTTGCCGTGCAGGAGCGCGGTTGCCGCCTTGACGACGATGCTGAGGTGAGTCCGAACGAACTCTCGGCGCTCGGTTTCTCCCATCGACGCGGCGTCATGCGGCGCCAACCGAAGATAGGATTCAATTGCCTCGCGCGAGATGTTGATCGCCCGGAACTTCCCTTCGATCCACAGGTCGACGAGCGTGCTGTCGCCCATCGTGCGTACTGAATCGCTTTCCATCTCAGCCCCTGCCGTTCACGCCTTGATCCCAGCCGCGTTCCAGGAACCTCGTCGCGCAACCGGCAAGGAATGCCGCGCCTCGCGGAAGCACCGTTTCGTCGACCATCATATGGCTGGAGTGGATGGCACAGCAGTGCTGCCAATCCGCTCCGGACTCTGCGACCCCGAGGAAGGCCATCGCGCCCGGCACCTTCTCGAGGACGTAGGAGAAATCCTCCGCGCCCATGATCGGCGCGGCGAGGTTGCGATACTCGCCGTGCGGCAAGGACGTCGCCACCGCTTCCGCGAGCGCAACCGCACGGGCGTCGTTGACCGTCGGCGGAAAACCTTGCGTGATGGTCACGTCGGCGTCGCACTCGTGCGCCTGGGCGATATTCTCCGCCAGCGAGCGAATGGCATTCCACGCCTCGCTGCGCCGTTCGGGCGTGAGGGTGCGGATCGTTCCCTTGAGCAGCGCACGCTCGGGGATGACGTTGTGCGCGTTCGCCGCTTCGAGCTGGGTCACCGTGACGACCATTGCTTCGTGCGCGCTGAAACGCCGAGTGACCATCGTCTGGAGCGCAAGCACGATCTCGCAAGCGACAGGTACCGGATCGCGCGTGTCGTGCGGCATCGAAGCGTGCCCGCCGCGACCCTCAACGACGATCTCCAGCATGTCGGCGGAGGCAAGCAGGGTGCCGGCGCGGCTGCCGATCGTGCCGTGCGGCGCATTGGGCATGATGTGGAGCGCGAAGGCGGCCTCCGGCAGCGGGTCGAGAAGCCCGTCGTCGAGCATGAACCGCGCGCCGTGATAGCCCTCCTCGCCCGGCTGGAACATGAAGCGCACCTCTCCGGGCAGCGAGTCCGCGCGCGCAGAAAGGATTCGGGAAGCCCCGGCGAGCATCGCCGTGTGCGTGTCATGTCCGCAGGCGTGCATCCGGCCGGACACGGTGGAGGCGAACGGCAGGCCGGTATGCTCCTCCATCGGCAGCGCATCCATGTCGCCACGGAGCAGAACGCTTCGGCCTTCCTTGCCCGCATTCAGGACCGCGACCGCTCCCGTGCATGACGATCCCTCGCGCCATTCGAGCGGCAGGTCGGCAAGTTCGGCGCGGACCTTTGCGAGCGTCTTGGGCGTCTGCAATCCAAGCTCGGGCTCGGCATGGATGGCGCGGCGGAGCGCGGTGATCCGATCGGCGATTCCGCGTGCGTCCTGAAGCAGGTCTTCGGTCAGCATGGCGTGGATGATAACGGCCGTGGGCCGCGCTATCCAGCGTCCTTGACGTGGATCAATCCAGCTCGACCTGCCGAATCGTCGGCACGCCCCACGCCCACCAGGCCGCGCCAAAGGCCGCGATGGCGGCGGTGAGGACGAATGCGCTGTTGTAGCCGGCGCGCTGCACGACGATTCCGGTGACGATCGGGCCGACGATGCCGGATAGGTTGCCGATGGCATTCTGCACGCCGACCCAGGTGCCCGACGCGCGCGGACCCGCAAACATCTGCGCGATCGCGTAGAGGTTGAGCGACAATGAAGCCGATGCCGCGCCGGCTAGGCAAAGCAGGATACCGATGACCAATGCGGTGTGCGCATAGGCAAGCCCGAGGATCGCCACGGCGGCCAGCGTCTGGCTCGCGACCATCATCCAGCGGCGGCACACGGCCTCCGAGCGGCCCGAGCGCGTCCACCAGTCCGAGAAATGGCCGTAACTGAGCGCGCACACACCCTGGACCGCGTAACCGAGCGTCGCGAGGAAGGTCATTTCGCTGATCGAGAAACCACGCGCCTTCGTCAGGAAGAGAGGCAGCCACGCAAGGAGGAAGTAGAAACAGTAGTTGCCGAGCGAGTGGACGATCGACATCGACCAGAGCGGCCATTTCCGGAGAAGTTTGCGTAGTGGAACCCGCGCGGTCTTGTCGTCATGGTCGGTGGCTGGAAGCCCCCGGACCGCCTCGGCCCACGGCAGCAACCAGAGCAGGGTCACCAATCCGAACGCGACGAAGATCGCGCGCCAGCCCCAGTGGCCGAGAATCAGTCCGCCTGCCAGCGTTCCCGCCGCAGGGCCCAGCGCGATCCCCGCTGCGACTGCCGCGTTGGCGAGACCTCGCCGTTCCGGCGGTACGTGCCGCGCGATGATCTTGGAGCTTCCGGGGAAGGAGATGCTCTCGCCCACTCCGAGCATGATTCGAAGGACGAGCAGCGACGTGAAGCCGCCGGCCAGGCCCATGAGCAACGTGCTCGCTGCCCACAGGAGAATGCCGGCGGCCATCAGCTTGTAGACGGAGAAGCGGTCGCACAGCCAACCGGCGAAGAACTGGACGGGCGCATAGATCCAGAAGAAGGCCGAGAAAGCGAGGCCATAGGCTTCCTCGGACAAGCCGAGCTGAGATTTCATCAGTGGCGCCGCGATCCCGATCGCGCCGCGGTCGACATAGTTGAGGAAGACGGCCGCTCCCAGCAGGAACACGAGCGTCGATGCCAAACGGCTGGTCCGCCCGACTGCTGCTGTCGCCATGCCGCTCCCCCTGTTCCGAAAAGCTAATAACCGCCCTTCATCGCGGCAATGAACCGTCCCATCATTCCCTTGGGCGGGCGGGCCCGGGCGATGGGCCCGATGTCGCGGATATCGCCGCGGCCCCTGGCGGCGAGCAATGCCAGTCCGACCAGGGTCGAGAAACCGGGGCCGCTGTGCGCATCGGGAAGGCCGGTAATCTGCTTCGGGCGCCCGACGCGGACTGCGCGGCCGAGGATGCCCTGCATGTAATCGGCGACGTTCTTGAGCTCCGCGCCTCCGCCGGTGAGCACGACCTGGCGGCCAACGGGGCCCGTGAAGCCGAGCGCTTTCAGCGACGCCTCGACCTCGTTGGTCAGCTCTTCGATGCGCTGGCGGATGACCATCATCAATTGGGCGCGGGTGATCTTCATCGGCTCGGCACCCTGCTCGGTGCCGATCTGCGTCGCCTCGATCATCTCGTGATTGTCGCGCGGGCTGGTCATCGCCGAGCCGTAGAAGCATTTCAGCCGCTCGGCGTCGCGGCGCTGAACGGCGAACGCACAGGCGATGTCGTTGGTGATGTCCTTCGCTCCGAGCTGGATCGAACGCAGTCCGACGAGCATCCCGCCATAGTGGACCGAGACGTTCGTCACCTCCGCGCCCATTTCCACCAAGGCAACGCCGAGCTCGCGCTCCTCATCGCTGAGGCAGGCGAGTGCCGCGGCGACGGGCGAAGCGACGATCGCCTTCACTCCGAGGTGCGCCTGGCGGATCACCGTATCGATGTTTCTCAAGGGCGAGGGATCGGCGGCGATGACGTGAATGTCGACGCCGAGGCGGCTGGCATGGAGCCCGATCGGCTGCTGCACCCCCTGAGCCCGGTCGATCGTGTAGAGCGCCGGGTGGGCGTGAAGAACGACCTGGCCGTTGCGGTCGATCGCCCGCTTGCCTGCGTCCAGCAGCTCGTCGACGTCGGCCTGCTCGACCGCATGGCCGCCAAGCTCGACCTCGACATTGGCGACGTCGC
>Ga0068852_100002674_pt1 | contig 12316 bp, 11 predicted proteins | sample KBSCornC22_FD_66594 | JGI IMG/M metagenome (GOLD analysis project Ga0068852, IMG submission 66594) | Corn rhizosphere microbial communities from Kellogg Biological Station, Michigan, USA - KBS Corn C2-2 | ecosystem: Host-associated > Plants > Roots > Rhizosphere > Soil ... | reverse complement strand
AAGGCAATAAGTATTTCCAGCAAAGAAGACAGGAATATCATAGATAAAGCTTTTACGCAACCACCCAGCAGAAACGATGCTTTAATTTGGCAAATAAGAACACTGATTGATATGGATCAAACAGGCGATGCAGCCGGCCTTATCAACACTTTGCAAAACGATCCTGCATTTCCTAAAAGGCTTCACCCGGCCCTTGAAGAAATGACAGCTTATTGGTTTTATAAGCAGGAAATGTACGATAGTACTTTAGTGCATCTTGAGAATTCATTACCTAATGTTCCTGATATACAATCGCAGGCAAGAAGAGAATTTTTGCTGGCGCAGCTTTCTGAAATTACCAACAGGCAGGATGAAGCTTCAGATTATTATGATAAAGCGATGCATCATACCACGGACCCGCTTATGGATATTTATGCCAATCTTAATAAGGCAAAAATGCTCAAAAGCAATGACCCTGCTGAAATCGATAAAAGCATTGCAACACTTTTGCACATGGCAAAAAAAGATAAGTTTGAGCTCTATCGGGATATTATATTCTTTTCCGCAGCGCAATTAGCTTTAATAAAACCAGATACTTCATCTTCAGTTTTTCTATTTAAAAAGAGTACTTTTTATAACCAGGAAAATACTTCAATTAAAAACCAGGCTTTTTTAGAACTCGCAGAAATAAGCTACAAACAGAAAAAGTTTAAAGATGCATATAATTTTTACGACAGCCTGCAGCTAACAGATACTACCCTTAAAGAAAAAGATATTGCACAAATAAAAGACAGGAAAAACGCCTTAGCAGCAATTGTTTCGCAAATAAATATTATTGAGCGGGAAGACAGCCTGCAATCTATAGCTGCCATGTCGCCTGCAAACAGGAATGATTTTTTAAAAAAGCTTTCAAAAAGATTAAAAAAAGAAAGTGGTGTTAAAGATGAAGATATTGCCTATGGTAATGCTGCCTCCGATTATTTTAATACAAAAAATGCATCCACAAATATTTATGGAAACAATACCAACGCTCAGGGCGAATGGTATTTTTATAATAACAATGCAAAATCCAAAGGATATTCCGATTTTAAAAGAACATGGGGCAAACGGCAAAATACAGACAACTGGAGAAGAGGCTCCGGCAGCAATAACTCCATAACAAGTAATAATACGACCGGTACTACTAATGCATTTGCAAATCCGGATGGTACAGATAGTGCAAATGCCATTCTCGGACAAACTCCTGACCAAATTGCCACAACCGAAAAAGATATTGTTTCAGAGCCGGTTCAGCAGGATTTATCAGTAGATGGCTTGCTTGCAAATATTCCGTTAACGAAGGAAAAATTGGAAGTTTCCAATGCTAAAGTTTCCAAATCGTTATTCCAGCTTGGGAAAGATTATCAGAATCTTTTAGAAGATTATAACGCCGCTATTGACACATATAACAGTTCCTTAAAACGTTTCCCGGATAGCTTATATGCCGGCGAATTATATCTGAATCTCTCTTATTGCTACAGGAAATTAGATGATTTGGTAAAAGCAGATTATTATAAAAATTTATTGCTCAAAAATTTTAATAAGAGCAAGTTCACTATGTTGGCATTGCATCCTGAATCAATGGATCCTTCTAAAAAAGACCCTGCCGCTACAAAACGGTATGAAAATATTTATAACGCATTTATAGAAGGAGACTTTGAAAAAGCAATTGATGAAAAGAAAAGCGCCGACAGCGTTTATGGAAATAACTACTGGAGCCCGCAATTGCTGTACATTCAGTCGGTGTATTATATACGAAAAAAAGAAGACAGCACTGCTATAAATGTTTTAAACCAGATTATAAGCCAATACCCAAAATCTCCCTTGAAGGAGAAAGCGGTAACAATGATTGATGTGCTGAAGAGAAGAACTTCAATTGAAAATTATTTGACCAATCTTAAAGTTACAAGAGCGAAGGAAGATTCGCAGATAGTTGTATTTGATGATCCTACGCTTATTAAAAAAGCAGTTCCGGATACAGCATATATTAATAAAATAAAGCTGGAAAATAAAAAAGTAGTTGCTGAAAAAGTAGTGCTTGATTCTTCAAAAAGATTAGCACCCAATCTTGTAAATGCAGCATTTACTTTTGATCCCTTAACGCCGCAATCTGTAATGATGGTGCTTACAAAAGTTGACCCTGTATATAGCAGTGAAGCAAGAAATGCATTCACAAGGTATAACCGGGAACATTTTTACTCTCAAAATATTGAAATAACAAAAGACACACTGGATAAAGAAAGAACTCTATTAATATTCAACCAGTTTTTAACAGCAGATGAGGCCATAAAATATATGGATAAATTAAAAAAAGATGCGCCTTCCGAAATATCGTGGTTACCTGCGGAAAAATATTCTTTTTATATTATCTCAGCTCCAAACCTGGAATTGCTGAAGTATAACAAAAATATTAAGGGTTATTTAGATCTTTTAAATAAAAAGTATCCCGGTAAATTTTAATTTAGAATATTAATTATTCTATTCAGAATAAAAGAAATAAAATGAGCAATCAAAATAAAAATAAAACTACAAATACTAAAGGGAAAAAGACGGGAACAAGGCCTGCTGTAAAAATATTATGGACTTTGGTTCTTGGAGGAATTGCCGTTGGAATAATAATATTTGCGGCGGTATGGTTTGGCGTATTTGGAAAATTGCCATCGCTTCGTGAGCTTGAAAATCCGCAGGCTAATCTCGCCTCTGAAATTTATGCAGACGACGGAACAACCCTAATGGGAAAAATATATGCGGAAAACCGAAGTTCTGCTGACTTTCACGATATTTCAAAACATGTAATCGATGCCTTGATTTCTACAGAAGATATTCGCTTTTACGACCACAGTGGTATTGATGCTATTGCAATAGGCCGCGCCATTAAGGGCCTCGGCAGAGAAGGCGGAGGCAGTACCATAACGCAGCAATTAGCTAAAAATATTTTAGGGCAGGGCCATGGCTGGTTTGGCAAAAGAATTATGGATAAGCTTAAAGAATGGATTGTTGCCTTAAAACTTGAAAAGAACTTCACCAAGCAGGAGATATTAGCATTATACCTTAACCGGGTTTCATGGTTAAACGTTTATGGTATAAGAAATGCAGCACGTGTTTATTTTCAAAAAGATCCTTCAGACTTAACTACCGATGAATCTGCATTGCTGGTGGGCATGTTAAGCGGCCCGGGACAATACGATCCGATAAGGCATCCAAAAGCCGCTACCGACCGTAGAAATTTAGTACTGGATCGTATGGTAACCAACAATGTTCTTTCTGCTTCTGAGGCTGATATGTTTAAGAAAAAACCTCTTGGAATAAAATATAAAAAACTGGATGAGAACCTTGGCATTGCTCCCTATTTCCGTTCTGTTTTAACCAAAAAATTAATTGAGTGGTGTAAGACGCATAAAGACCCGGCCACCGGCAAAAACTATGACCTTTACAGGGATGGTTTAAAAATATACACTACCATCAATCCAAAAATGCAATTATATGCAGAAGAAGCCGTAATAAGACACATGGCAAATATGCAAAAGAAATTTAACAGCCAGTTGCCTAAAAATGTATGGAAAGGCCAGGAGGATATCTTAAACCGGGCTATGAAGGAAAGTGACAGGTGGAAACTTATGAAAGAAGAGGGAATAAACGACGAAGACATAAAAAAATCATTCTCTGTGCCGGTGAAAATGAAAGTCTTTGCATGGAACTCTAAGCGTGCGACAGATACTATAATGACACCTTTAGATTCCATAAAATATTTTAAGCAGATGATGCAAACCGCATTTGCAGTTATGGATCCAGTAACAGGTGAAATGAAGGCATGGGTTGGTGGTATAGATTTTAAATGGTTTAAATATGATCATGTAACGGCTAACAGGCAGGTAGGTTCTGCATTTAAACCAATATTATATACGCTGGCTATTACTGATGCCGGCCTTACGCCTGAAACACAACTGGGTGGCAAATCCATTACGCTGGCTAACAGAACTTTTTCCGGCGCAGGAGGCACTATGGCTTATTGCCTTGCAAAGTCGTTGAATGTAGCAGCATGGGATCTTATGAGCCGCATTGGCCCAAAAAAGACTGCTGAATTTGCGCATGAATGCGGTATAAAAAGCGACATACCAATTGTGCCTTCTATTGCCCTGGGCACTGCAGATATTCAACTCATTGAAATGCTGAGAGCTTATTCCATGTTTCCAAACCGCGGATTTAATACACAGCCTATTTATATTTCACGTATTGAAGATAAAAATGGTAATGTGATCCAAAGCTTCGAGGCAGAAACAAAACAGGTAATAAGTGAAGTGGATGCCTACACAATGTATAAAATGATGCAGGGCGTTGTAGATTATGGAACGGGCGGGGCCATGCGCTGGAAGTATGGCATTAACAGCGATATGGGTGGTAAAACGGGCACTACTAATGATAATACCGATGGATGGTTTATGGGCTATACACCGCAACTTCTTGCGGGTGCATGGGTAGGTTGCGATGATCCTTTTTTGCATTTAAGAAACGGTTGGACGAATGGGGGTAATGATATGGCAATGCCCGAATGGGCTTACTTTATGCAAAAGGTATACGCCGATAAAAAGCTGGGTATTGATCCGAAGGCTACTTTTCAAAAACCTGCCGAGCTAAATAATGATCCTATTTATGCTGATCAGAATTTCTCTAACATAGTAAAAGAAGGACAGGGTAATGATTTCAGTGAAGACCAGGGTAATGGCGATGCAGGGGACTATGAAAGCACCCCTAACGTTCCTGTAGAATCTGAATTTAATAAAGTACCTGAAAAACAAGCACCGTCAAATGAGAAAAAAGTAATAGGCCCCGTTAATATGATGGATGAATTTAAAAAGGATACTTCAAAAACAAAGTCAAAAACTACAGATAAAAAAGTAGGTAACGCTGCAAATAAAGAAGAAGATAAAAACAAGAAGCCGGCAAAATCTGGAAGTGATTATTAAACACTATCCCCTGTTCATGCATTGTCACAAAGCGTATTACTGCACCGCCAGGCTTTCAGTAATCAATTTTTCATTCTTCTTTTCAACAACTCTTTTATAAGTTGTCATATCAATGGCGTTTTCACTTTTAGCGATAATTACTGTAGCAATTGTGTTTCCCATAAAATTAATAACAGCTCTGCCTTCGCTCATAAATCTGTCCACACCAATAAGCAATGCGAGGCCTTCCAGCGGAATCACTTTTAAAGCAGTAAGGGTAGATGCAAGCACAATGAAACCGCTGCCGGTAACGCCTGCTGCACCTTTGCTTGTAAGCAGTAAAATACCAATTATCATTAGTTGATGGCTTATGGTAAGATCAATATGAAACACCTGTGCTAAAAAGATAACACTCATGCTTAAATAAATAGTAGTGCCGTCAAGATTGAAACTATAGCCTGCAGGTATCACCAAACCCACTACTTCTTTTTCACAACCAGCTTCCGTTAGCTTTTGCATCACTGATGGCAACACGGCTTCACTGCTGCTGGCGCCCAAGACAATTAATATTTCTTCTTTTATATAACCGAGCAGTTTCCATAAACTGAATTTATAATAACGGCATATAAGATTTAAAACAACAAATATGAAGAGGATACTTGTGAGATAAAATGTAATTAATAATTTTCCCAGAACTGCAAGGGTTGCAAAACCAAACTTGCCAATAGTATAAGCCATCCCTCCAAAAGCACCAAGCGGGCTAAGCTTCATAATAATCTTTAAAACATTAAAGAGCGCTTTATTTATTTTTTCAAAGCTTATAAAAAGGCTGCGCCCCGTATCACCCATCCATTTCAGGCCAATACCAAATAAGATGCTGAAAAATAACACTTGTAAAATATCACCTTTTGCGAATGCATCAACAACATTTACCGGAACAATATGAGAAAGAAATTCTCCCCAGTTCATCGAACTCGCCTGTGCCGAAATTTCAGCAACCTGCGTACTTGCTGTGCGGGAAAAGTTGACGCCTGCGCCAGGCTTTACTACATTGGCAATTATAAGCCCGATAATTAAAGCAAGCGATGTTACCACTTCAAAATAAATAATAGCCTTGCCTCCAATTCTGCCCACTTTTTTTAAATCGCCAACACCTGCAATTCCTGTCACAATGGTAAAGAAGATTACAGGTGCAATTACCATTCGTATCATATTGATGAACGTGTCGCTGATGAGCTTCGCAGTTGGGGAAAAAGAAGGAAAAAGCCATCCTGCAAATACGCCGGCAATTATACCTATGATAACCTGGATATAAAGAACCTTTAAAAATTTCATTAATACTCCTTTATCTCTTATAGAAAAAATAAATACTTTATTCAACTAAATTAAACAAAGAGATCAGAAAAGAAAGCAAGAAATATCAGGAAGGAAAAATGAGTTGATTAGCTAAGTCAATCTCTTCCTTAGAAATCGTGTGTCCCATACCGTTATAAAGCTTTTCAGTTACGTTAGCATTCATATTTTGTAATATAGCGGCACTTTCAATTACTCGTTCTGCGGGCACATGCGGATCAGGGTTACTGCTACCGATAAATATAGGTGTTTTATTAAAATCACCTTTATAATTTTCACTGTAAATTTTATCGCCAATTAAGCCGCCGGTGAAAGCAACAATACCGCCATACTTCGTTGCATTTCTTGCAGCAAATTCAAGGGTCAGACAAGCACCCTGGGAGAATCCAAGTAAATAAATATTTTCTGCGGCAATTGACCTGCATTTTATTTCTTCAACCAAATCTTTAACTATTTGTAATGATGAAGATAGCCAGGGTTCATTATATGAAGCCTTCGCCATAAAAGAAAAGGGGTACCAGGAATTATCAGGAGCCTGTGGCGCCAATAACGCATAATCGGCCACTTGCAAATGATCTGCAAGTGAAACAATATCTGTCGCATTTCCACCGCGGCCATGTATCATTATTAAAGCCTTTTGCGCTTCATCCAGAATCTTTCCGCCAATAACCGCTGTGTGGGAATTAAATTTTATTGAATTTGCCATTAAAAAATTATAAGGAAATGGGTTGACGTAATGTGGTTACAATCTCATTTGGTTTCTTCAGTAATTTATGAACGGGACATGCATCGGAAATCACCGCCAAACGTTCCAGTTGCTCTTTAGTTAAATCTCCCTTGCATTCAATTTCGCAATTAAAAATATTTTGTTGACCATCTTTAATAAGATCAACTTTTATTTTTATTTCGCCCACATTCCAATTTTTTCTTTGCGAATACATTCGCAATGTAATGGCCGTGCAAGATGCAAGCGCTGCACACAAATAATCTCCGGGCGCAGGCCCCAGGTCTTCACCGCCACTTTTAAGCGGTTCATCTGCAAGCAATTGATGCTGATGTATTTCAATACTTGTCGTATAGGCGTTATTGCTATTGATAACACTTGCAGTTGCACTAATTGCCGGCATATTATTTATATGAAAGATTAGGCTGCTTTCCTCGTTTTCTTCTTCTTCAATGCATCATTAATAAAATCAGTTAACGACTTTATATTAATATTTCCTTCCAGCTTTTCGCCATTAATAAAAAATGCGGGAACTTCTTTAACTCCAAGATCAATTCCGTCTTTTAAATCATCCTGAACGAACCAACCATATTTGCTGTTGATGAGGTCATTCAAAAAAGATTTGTTAGTAATGCCTATTTCTTTGGCATACGATTTCAACGTTATTGTTCCCAAATGCCGCCTGTTCTGCAACAATATTTCGTGCATCTCCAAAAACTTTCCTTCCTGGGCAGCGCCTATAGCGGCTTCGGCAGCTTTATGTGCACGCTGATGTATTTTAACCAGTGGAAAATGCCTGAAATTAAAATTTACTTTTTTATTGAAATCCAGCATAACTTTTTTAACTAGTTCATGCACCTGTGCGCATTTTTCACTTTCATAATCTACAAACTCTGTAATAGTAACCGATGCATCAGCGTTTCCAATTATTACATCCTTAGGTTCTATAACAGGTATTTCTTCTTTTTTATACATACATTACTTCTTTTTATTTTTCCATATGTCATCATAAGCTTCGGGGTTACGGGAAAAACGGGCATAAACATAAGGACAAAATGGGTAACTTTTAAATGATTTTTGCGGGCATAATCTACCATTGTATCTACCAGTTTTTTTGCCAATCCTTTTCCTTCATATTCAGGCAGCACCTTAGTATGAAAAGCGGTGAGATCATCACCGGTAATATCAATCATCATTTTGGCCTTCTCTTTATCTTCATTGGAGATATAAAATTCCCCTCTTCCATTAGCGTCCAAATTCAGCTTTACATCATCCATTTTACTTTTAATTTAGACAATTCTTTTGAAAAAAATTTTTAATCAAGTACAGGCAATACTTTCTCGATTTTTATCCTTGCATCTTCGTATTGTTTTGGCAATTTTAAGTGCGTACCCAATTGCTCCAAAGGTTCATCTTTTGTAAAACCTGGATTATCGGTCGCAAGCTCAAACAATACGCCGCCTGGCTCCCGAAAGTATAAAGAGAAAAAATAATCGCGGTCTATTTTTGGAGTAATATTTAAGCCAACGCCTTCAATCCTTTCCCGGTAGTCCATTAAAATATTATCATCTTTTACCCTGAAAGCAACGTGATGGTTGGTTCCCGCCGCAACTAGGCCACGGCCGGCGCCTGGAGCTTCAATAATATCCACAATAGATGCATTCTCTATAGCATCGGTTTTAAAACGGTAAAAAATACCTTCCTGCTTTAAAAGTTTATATCCAAATATATCTGTCAAAATTTTCGCTGTAGGCGCAACTTCTTTAAGTAATAAAGTAACATTATGAAATCCTTTAGTAGCAACATCAGCATTTAATTCATCTGTTTGCCACGGCTTCCTTGTATCAGCAGTTGCCGAAGCAATAAGATTTATTTTTAAACCATCCGGATCCCGAAACGAAATGTATTTCTCGCCAAACTTTTCAGTGGGTTCATCATGGCTTACTTTATAATGTTTTAACCTGTCCGACCAAAAATCAAGGCTATCTAACGGAACCGAATACCCGATTTCAGAAGCCATTCCTGCACCGTTTACTCCTTGCCTTATTCCTTCCCAGGGAAAGAAAGTAAGGATGGTTCCCGGCGTACCATTTTCGTTTCCAAAATAAAAATGATACGTTCCGGGGTCATCAAAGTTTACTGTCTTTTTTACCAGCCGTAAGCCTAAAACTTTCGTATAAAAATCAAGGTTTCTTTTTGCATTTCCTGCTATTGCAGTAATATGATGCAATCCTAATATTCTATTTTCCATCGTTTACAGTTTTAATCCTGCTCTGCCAATTCTTCTTCTTCAACCAATACATCTGCCTTTTTTATTAATTGAATCTCTGCATTTATTTTTACTTCATCCCCTAATACTACGCCGCCGGTTTCTGTAACACCACCCCAGCTTAATCCAAAGTCTTTCCTGTTTATTTTACCAGTAACAGTGAAGCCTGCTTTTGTCTGTCCATATGGATCTTTCACAATGCCACCAAATTCCACATGCAAGGTTATAGGTTTTGTTACGCCATGCATAGTCAATTCCCCGGTGATTTTTCCTTCATTATCGTCAGCTTCATATTTTTTCCCGATGAATTTTAATTGCGGATATTTTTCGGCATCAAAGAAATCTGCTGATTTAAGATGGCCATTACGTTGCTCATTATTTGTATCAATAGAATCGATATCGGCAGTAAATTCAATTTTTGTTGCGGTGTTAAAATCGTCCGTTTCAGTTTCCGCACTTGCATTAAAGCTTTTGAACTGTCCTGTAACTGTTGATATCATCAGGTGTTTTACCTTAAAAATAATTTCGCTGTGTGTTGGGTCAAGCGCCCATTTAATGTTTGACATAATTTTTATTTTAATGATTATATATTTTTTTTATATGGTTAATATGTTTGTTTAATTGGTTACAACATTTATTCCAACAGATTGCCGCCACTAACCTTTTAACAATGAAGAAGCATACTGTAAGGCTTCTGCATCATTGCCTCTTATAGAAAGACTGGCACTACCGGAATTGAAAACTTTTATTACCCTGGAATAATGAAGCAACTTTTGCAAATCGTTTTCACAACAACCGTTTTCTTTATCCGAAAAACTTATCACTACTTTTTGGATAGCCACTTCTTTTATCATCTCTGCCACAGGCTTTTCTTCATCTTCATTTACATTCATAACAATGACATCTGCCTCCCAACAACCATCTTTCATACAATCTATCGTTTCAAATTCTATTGAGGGAAATTGAAACTGAATTTCTTTTTGCAATTGCAAATACTCATCGTCATGTTTTGATACTAATAACACCCTGCAATTTTTATCAGCAATTTTTTGAACAACAGCCTTTGCTTTTTCTTTTGTTGATGCTATAACTGCTATTGTATTTTTAGTTGCCATCCTGTTCATTTGTGATACAAAGTTACCACTGTATGCAGGCTGGCTCCATTGCGCCATGATAATAAATTACATTGATCTATATCAATAGAATTTTTATTTGCGTGCAGCTATATTGCCACGAATGCGGCTGAGTGTTTCCCTTGTTATACCTAAATAAGATGCAATCATGTGTTGGGGAACACGATTCAGGCAACCGGGAAAATTATTTATAAGATTGGTATATTTTTGTTCTGCAGTTTCGCTCAATGTGCCCATTAATCTTTTTTGAGTTGCAATAAGATTATTTTGAATAAGAATACGAAAGTATTTTTCAAATGCAGGCACTTTATCTAGAAGCAATTCCCATGATGGCTTTGTTATCAGCAACAATTCACAATCTTCTAGAGCTTCCATATTAAACATAGAAGGCTCCTCTGTAAGGAAACTGTATAGATCTCCCATCCACCAGCCTTCAAAGGCAAACTGCAATATGTGTTCGGTGCCTTTATCGTCTATTGTGTATGATCTTAATAAACCTTTAGAAACAAAGGCAGTGTGTTTGTTTACATCGCCTTCCTGCAGCAGGTACTGTCTTTTTCTTAATTTTTTAGGAATAAAAAGTGTTTTGCAAAACTCAAATTCTTCATCGGTTATAGAAATAGTTTCAGAAACTTTTTTATATAAAAGCTCATACATGAAAAAACATTTATCACGCAAATTAACAACATATCATTCAATACCATTGCTCTTAAAATTTACAAGCCAATTATTATAATGAGATAATAAATAGAAAATTTAATATGAAATTAATCACTCGAGAAAATTCTCTGTACTTTTTATGCATAAGTGACTAACCAAAAAATTATGCATTTCACTCACTCAAATTTTTAAAACTAACTCGTTTCAATTTTAAAATTTTACTTCAAAAAAATTAATTCTTAAAAAATAATTATATATTCACATACCCAAAACACCAGGGCCGTTTATGAGTAAATTATTGATTGTAGATGATTCTACTGATTTACTGGATGCTATGGAATTGATCCTTATGCAGAAAGGATACACTATAAAAACTTTGCCGGGAAATAATAATATTTTTAATGAGATTAATGATTTTAATCCTGATCTTTTGATACTTGATATATTTTTATCGGGAAAAGACGGAAGGGAAATTTGTAAAGAACTTCGTAATGTAATTGAGAACAAATACCTGTGTATCATAATGTTTTCAGCTTCCCCAAAAGCACTGGAAGATTACAAGTCTTATGGCGCCGATGATTACCTGGAAAAACCTTTTGGCATAAATAACTTAATTGAAAAAATAGAGCACGTACTAAGCAATCGACGGGAGAAATATGTAGGCTGACAAAGACATATGTATACGGTAGTTTTAAATAGCTATTTTTCAATTTCACAAAATTTATTCCTGAGTGACACATCCGGCTTTCTTTAAAACATTCATTATTCTATAATTCAGCAATAAACAATTAATTATTTTCCTGCATATAAATTCTTGAATGAGAAATATTAGTGAAATTCATTTTTATTGAAATTTTCTGATATTAACAATAGATATTTGCAGCATTACACAAGAATTTTATACTATGAGTAAACAATCAGCTACTTTATTTGATAAGGTTTGGGATGCACATGTTGTTCGCAAAATTGAAGACGGCCCGGATGTATTTTTTATTGACCGGCACTTTATTCACGAGGTTACCAGCCCGGTTGCTTTTTTGGGGCTTGAAAAAAGAGGTATAAAAGTGATGGCTCCTGAACATACTTTCGCAACAGCGGATCATAATACACCTACCATAAACCAGCATCTTCCCGTAAAGGATCCCTTATCTGCAAATCAATTGAAAGCGTTAGAGCAAAACTCTGCTAAATACGGAATTTCGCATTGGGGGCTCAA